>Ga0187858_10006776_pt1 | contig 10236 bp, 8 predicted proteins | sample June2016WEW_8_15_FD_133015 | JGI IMG/M metagenome (GOLD analysis project Ga0187858, IMG submission 133015) | Peatland microbial communities from SPRUCE experiment site at the Marcell Experimental Forest, Minnesota, USA - June2016WEW_8_150 | ecosystem: Environmental > Terrestrial > Soil >...
GCCGGCGGCATGGCCATCTTCGATTTCGACAACGACGGTAAGCTGGACATCTTCTTCACCAATGGCGGGAAGCTGCCCGAAATGCGGAAGACCGGCCCTTCGTTCTACAACTGCCTGCTCCGCAACAAAGTAGACGGCACATTCGAGGACGTCACCCGCAAGGCGGGGCTTGCCGGCGAAAACCTCGACTACAATCTGGGCGTGGCCGTTGGCGATTATGACAACGACGGACACGAAGACCTGTTCATCTGCGGCGGACGCAACGTGCTATACCACAACAACGGCGACGGCACCTTCAGCGATGTCACCAAGGAATCCGGCATCGGCGTCAAGCCCGCCAATACATTGAGCGTCGCCGCGGCCTGGTTCGATTACGATAACGACGGCCTGCTCGACCTGGTAGTCTCCAATTGCACAATCTGGAACCCCGCGACGGACAAGCGTTGCAGCGCCGCGGGAGTGGAATACTACTGCGATCCGCGCCTGTTTTACGATCCCGTCCCGCACCGGCTGTATCACAACCTGGGCCACGGCAAATTCGAAGATGTGACCGAGAAGTCCCGTTTCGGTAAGGCGGCTGGCAGGGGCATGGGAATTACCATCGCCGACTTCAACGATGACGGATGGCAGGATGTCTTTATCGCCAACGACACGGAGGCCAATCACCTGTTCGTGAACCTGGGCGATGGCACGTTTGAGGAGCGCGGCCTGCAGCTCGGCATGGCTTACGACGACACCGCCAAGGCGGTCTCTTCCATGGGCAGCGACGCCCGCGATTACAATAACAACGGCCGCGTGGATATCTTCACCAACAACCTAATGGGCCAGACTTGGGCGCTCTTTCAGAACGGTGGCGATTTCTTCCGCTACGTGTCGCCCAACGTCAAGCTGGCGGAGCTCAGCCCGCCCTATTCCGGCTGGAGCAACGCTTTCATCGACTACGACAACGACGGCTGGCAGGATCTCTACAGCGCCAACGGCGACGTGGACAACATCAAGCCCAACGCCCGCCGGCACGACACTATGTTCGAGAACCTGGGCGGCAAAGAGTTTTGTGACGTATCGCGCGAAATGTGTAAGACGTCCTGCATCGGGTCGTCCACATCGTCGCGCGGCACGCGAGCTAGCAGGATGCCATGCACCATACGGGCGTAACGGTCGTAAAGGCGGCCGAATGCGGCGCGGCTGCCGTGGCGGGCGGCGCGGGCGAACTCGGCGTCATCGGAGATCGAAACGACCGGCGAGGCACGGATGCGCTCGTTGGAAGATCGGCGTTCAAGGCGAATACCGTGTCCACACGCGACAACCTTCCAATGATAAGATGCCGCGGCGGGGCGGAATGTTAACGCGTGCTGCACGGCGAATTGAAGTTCGCCGCGGCACGCTAAAGCGCGCTGAAGCGTGCGCCACGGTCAGCGAGTCCAGTGATACACACCGTTGGAGCGATCGACGCGCAGGACTTCGCGGCGCTCCAGGTACTCCAGGTGCGCCAGCACCTCAAAAATGGCAAACCGGTAATGGAAGGGGGAGAGCTTACGATTCCAAAGCCGACCGGCGATTTCGTGGGCCGTGCGTGCGCCGCCATCGACCAGCGACACGATGCGGGCGCAACGCTCGGCATGGTGTTCCTGTGTCTTGCGGACCCAGGCGCGATGTCCGGAGAAAGGGGCACCGTGGGAAGGCAGGATGAGATCCACTTCAAGGGCGGCGATGAGGTCCAGCGAGGAAAGGAATTCGCCCAAGACGTCGCGGCCAGGCTGCCAGCCGATGTTGGGCGAGATGTGCTCCAGGATATGATCGCCGGAGATGAGAACGCGGCGGCCCTGGTCGTATAGGCAGACGTGGCCGGGAGAGTGGCCCGGCGTCCAGATAACTTCCAGGGCGCCGTGCGGGGTGGTGAAGGACTCGCCCCCCGACAGCAAGCGATCCGGCGTCAGGCGCTGGAAGCTCTGTTGGATTTCAAGCAAGGACGAATGCACGAGATCGCGCATCTCTGGGGTGACGCCGGCGATGGTCAGGACTTCCTGCTGCCAGTCGCGGTGACGATCGGGATCGGTGATGTCGGCGAGCAGTTGTTCGTCGGCCCGGTGCAGATGGAGAGGGGCGCCGGTGAGCGCGACAATCCTGGAAGCCAGACCCATGTGGTCGGGATGGATGTGGGTGAGCAGGATCTGGCGAATATCCGGCCACTCGACCGACAAGCCTTCGAGAGCGCGGGTCAGCGCCTGAAAGCAGGCTTCGGTTTGCATGCCCGTGTCGATGAGCATGTAGCCGGATTCGAGGCGGACCAGATAGACGTTCACTATGCCCAGAGAGAAGGGGAGCGGCAGTTCCAGCATATGGATGCCGGGCACAACCTCGCGATAGTCGCCGCCGATTTCGAGGTAGGGGGTCAAGAGGCGATCCTAGGGGTGTACGGCGAACTGAAGTTCGCCGCGGCACGCTGAAGCGTGCGCCACGACAACGGCTTGCGGCATACCCACACTAGTGTTGCATCCTTGAGCGGCGCAGAGTGTACGCCTCGGGATTTATGTTCTCGCGCTCGAGGCGCCGCCAGTCGTCATTGACGTGAATCAGCTTGCCGCTGATGTGGTTGGAGCGTTCGGAAGCCAGAAACAAAGCGAGCTGAATCTGTTTGTCGGGGTGCGTGCCGCCGGTGAGCCGCACATCCTCGGCCTCCTCGATCTCCCGGCTGCCGGCGCGCTCGCCGGAGTGCAGGATTTCGTCGGTCATGTGCGTGTAGGTGCCGCCCGGGGCCATGCAGTTGACCTGCACGTTGCAATCGCGGACTTCCTCGGCCAGCGTCTCCACGAAGCGCACCACGGCTGCTTTCGAAGCCGCGTAGGCGGAGAACCTGGGCCGCGCCGAGGCGGCGCCGCCTCCGCCGATCACGATTATTTTCCCATTGCGCCCGTCAATCATCTGCGGCAATACCGTCCGGCAGGCGTGCATCGCTCCCATTAGATTGGTTTCGATGGTTTCGGCCCAGGCGCGCGGCTTGATCTCGATCAGCGGTCCAATCGGGCCTTGAATAGCGGCGGCCGCGATCAGGATGTGCACGTGGCCGAAGACCGCGCCCATGCGATCCACCGCGGCGGACATCTGCTCGTAGTCTCGCACATCGGCCCGGATGCGCAACGCCGTACCACCGGCGTGCTCGATCTCAAGTTTGGCAAGGTCCAACTCGGCCTGACTGCGGGCCAGCAATCCCACGCGCGCGCCTTCCGCGGCAAAGCCGATGGCCAGGCGCTTGCCGATACCGCGGCCCGCTCCAGTGATCAGGACGACCTGGTCTTTGAGCGGCCGCATGTGTTAGATCTCCCGTCCTGGATACGGTTTGGCAGGAAGCCGTGAAAAGAACAGTTGGCAGGCGAAAGCGCCTGCCCCACATGTCTGCGTGGGACAGACGCTTTCGTCTGTCAACCCAGCAGGACGCCCATTGTATCCACAGCTTCTAACGGGAGGGGCCACACTAGTTCTCCACGCGCGCGTCGAACACCCCGGTCTCGACCTTTCCGCCGCGCTTCACCTGCACGTAAATGCGGTAGTCGCCGGGCTTCGGAAAGCCGTATGGAAACGATACTTCGGAAGACAGAGGCTGCATCATGGTGTGATCCATCCCGGCCATTCCCGCCATTCCGGCCATTTGCGCCATGCCGCTGCCGGCGGCGTTCTGCGTGAGGCTGAGGGAAGCCATAGGCACCGATCCCGAGGGATGAACGTGGGCGAATACGCTGCGGTCCGCGGCCACGAAGGCGGCGTGTCCCGGCATGCCCATATAAAGTTCTACGTTCTGGGCCGGGGCGCCATCCGCGTCTTCCAATTTAAAGCGGAAGAACATGGCGCGCTTCGCGTGTAGCGGACCGGGGTCGCGCTCCCAGGCCATGCGAGAACCGTCCGGCAATTGCTCCACGGTGCGATTGGGGTCGGCCTGCGCGATGGGCGGACCGGCGCCTCCGGAGTCATCGCCTTCCATCGGCTTACCTGGAACTTCCGGCAGAATCACCTCCGTCACTAGTGTTTCCGGCAAGCCGTCGGAGTGTACGATGTCGCCGTACAGCACGTATCGTCCGGCTGGCATGGGCGGCAGATCCTTGGCGAACAACCCAGCCTCCACGCGGTCCGGATGCAGGTGCCACACCTTGTCCATGCCGGGCAAGCTGATGACGTACAGGTGCATCAGGTGATTGTGGTCGGGAACCAGATCGTCGATCTTGCGCCAGCGCGCCCAGCCGGGGTCGGTCAGGTGCAGCATCAAGCGGCTGCCGTTCTCCAAGGTGGCCGACATTTGCAGGGGCTTGAAGATGTGCGCGTCATAGTCGCGGGCATCGCTCCGCCACCAGAGTCCGCCGAGAGCGGCCAACCCCAGCACCAGCACGGCCGTAGCCGTCATGGCATCCGTCGCGCGCCGGACGCGCAGGCGCGTTAGGATTGATGCGGCGATCCCAAGTAGTGCGCCCAGTCCCCAGTAGGGATGGCCAACTCGACCCAGGGCATACATGACCAGGGCGTCCAGGATAACGATCACGGTAACGATGTAGACACCCTCAGGGCGGCTCTTGATCGCAAAATGGACGGCCACTACCGCACAAGCCAGGATCGCGAGCAAGAGATACAGATGCGCAGGGCTGAGGGCCGCGGCCAGCAACACCAGGACTGCCACTGTAGTCTTCATGGGGGCGCGCTGCAGATTGGGCGTCTTGCCCGGCTCGAGTTGCCCTTCGCGCACACCAGCGCCGACGATGCTGACCGCTCCTACCAACAGGACCAATCCCAGGGCTGCAAGTACAATGCCGATGGGCGCCTGCATGGTTTTCGTGCTGGAGGACAGCGCGGGAACGGGCACGGAAATCACGCCTTTTCCCTTGGCGCCTTCCGCGGTGACGCGCACCTGCCAGGAGCCCGAGGTCATCATCCACAGCGATCCCGTGAAGAACTGCGGATCGTCCTTGGAACGCTGCGCGAGATCCGGCACGGGAGCGAACTTGGCTCCCGGCCCGGTGAGCGGCGTGGGCACGATGTGCACCACGTCTACGTCGTTGGTGGCGCTACGGACTTCGATCCCCGCCACGCCAGGGATTACCGAGGGTGTACGGATCGTGACCAACAAATGGTACGGGCCGGCCTGGGCTTCATAGAAGACGTCAGGACTACCCACATGCGCCCAGCCGGTGGCGGCAGCCAGCAGGAGGAGACTTAGGCAGGTTGGCAGGCGGAAGCGCCTGCCCCACGCGAACGGGCTAGCGGGCGACCAGGAGATTGTTGGCAGGCGGAAGCGCCTGCCCCACTTAGCGGCGGACACGGCGCATCCAATCGCCCCACGCAAACCCCAGCCGCGTGGTCACCATACCCAAGACCGCGGCGAGCGCCATCTCCCTCCAGAACACGGACGGCGCATCCGGGGGGACGAACACGTGGCGCACATTGATCGAAGTCGGACGCGCGTTGTAGTCGTAGACATTCGTGTGGAAGAACCAGTTCTTCGACCAGTCGGATTGCAAGAAATCGGAGAAGGGCCACTGCACCGCGATCAGCGCGACCAGGAACAAGACTCCGGAAACGGCCGCCACCTTCCACAGGTTCCAATCGCGCGTCCGGTTCCAGAAGAGATCGAGCGCCAGCGCCGGGACGAAAAGCAGCATGGGAAACTCCGGCGGCACGAACTGGGTGACCTGGTGGTAGACCGGGCCCAGTTTCGGCTCTGCAGGAAACAGCGGCAGAATCCAGCCCATGCCCGCCCAGAAGAGCCAGTAAACAACGGCCACGGTGGTGGCGGCCCAGCGTTTCTCGGAGGCGCGCGCAACTCCGGCCAGCACGAGCGGCACCACCATGCACACCACGCGGTAGTAAATGCCGCTATGCATTAAGGCGTGCCACGAGAATTCCATGATCATGAGCATCAGGCCGATCAGGACCACGCCGCCTTCATAGAGGAACAGCCAGTTGAGCCGGTCGCGGAACTGGTCACGTGCGCGGTTCATGATCCCCAGGACGAGGACCAGCGTTCCGGTGTTGACCGCCAGATTGCCAAGAATCAACAGGACGTGCGGCGGGCTGAGGATCTTGACGTCCAGCCCGTAGGCGCTGTGCCACCAATCGTCGAAGGGCGCGGAAGCGAGCATGGCGACGCCTCCCCAGGCGGCGATGAAGGCGCCGAGCGGCGCTTCGAAGCCCCACATTTTCACCGAACTACTGCGCAGGTGGGAGAAGTCGCCGAAAGTGGTAGCCAGGATCAGGTAGCCGCAGGAGATGCCGGCCAAGACGCCGCACAAATAGATGGCGATGTGGGCGGGCGTCCAGAAAGTGTCGCGGCCGATGGAGCGGTGCCATGAGATATCCCACTGGCCGCCGATCATGGCGGAAGTGACGGCGAAGATGGAGCACCAGACGTACCAGGGCACACGCTCTACAGCGGCGCGCACGGACGAAGCGGAAGAAATTGAAGCGGTGGTAGTGGCCATTGTCCCTCTATCTGACCAATTATATCCCGCTTCTGGGGATTGGGAAAGCTCAGGAGCGAGAGCGCTGCGTTGACACGGGTAGCGCTCCCGGTGTTTGCGTAGCCGGCCCGCGCACGCTAATGCATACCACTCGAACCCCTGTTCTTAGCCTCTTAGCAGGCAGTGCTGCCCACGGGGTAATCATTTACGCGCGTGCTGTAATTTCCCGCATGCCTGACGGCGGGTGTTCTTACTGCACCCAGATCGTGACGTACCAAACACCGCTCTGGGGATTCACACTGACAGTGTTCGCACCGGAAACCGCGCCGGCGGGGACTTGCAGGTTGATCTGATCGATTCCCGCCCAGTCGAACGGAGCGGCGCCGGCATATTTCACGGTTGCCGGGATCTGATTCATGGTTATGGTGAGAGGTGTCGTCGCCGCAAGCGGCGAAGCCGTGGTAAACAAGGTACCGCTCACACCTGGAAGTTGGGTCTGGCCAAAACCCGTGCCGTAAAGGGCGATCACCGATCCAACCGGCGCCGGGTGATCGGGCCCGTTGATCGTGCCGTCCTGATTGATGGCAGCCGCCTGCGTGGAGGTGTCGTCCAGGCGGAAAAACGCTCCGTTAGACCCTCCGTTTTGCGAGCCGGACGCCACCGGCATCGACGTCGACCCGATCGTCATCCCGTTGTAAGTAACGCTGACGGTGGCGGTGGTCTCGGGCTGGAGCGTGAACGGCGCGAATGCGTTGATCTGTTCGGATTGCACATAAAGCAGCGGAGCGGCCTGTCCGTTGACGAGCACCTGCACGCCGCCGATTTCGGTGGGCAACGTGTTGTTCAGTGTAAGTTGGGCGGTCATCCCGGTCTCGGGTCCCAGACCGAAGCCAGTAAGGGTGATCGCCGAGCCAAGTGCAATCCCGCCATACGACGGGGGGGAAAAACTCGCCGCGAGGAGAACTTCCGTCGAAAGGCAAGACGGCGGCGGCGTCATGCCATCGCCGAAATTGAGCTGTGCGATAACGGGCGTTTGGGTTAATAAGCCGACCGAATGTTCCGCAGGCATAACTAATCCGATCGGGAAACTGTAATTCGGGTAGCCGAAGTGCGTGCGATCGACCAGGCTGCCATTGGCGCCCAAATGCGTCACTACGGTATCCTCACCGTTCTCACAGGGCTGGGGCGCCGAAGCTGTGACGGCCAGCCCGGGGTCGCCCAGTCCTGCCACGTAAACACCGCCGGACTGGTCCGGTATCATGCTGGTGACAGCATAGTATCCCGAGTTAACCGCATTGCCTACGATATAGGTGGAAAAAACAAGTGCGCCATCGGAGGACAGCTTGGCCGCAAAGCCTCCCGGTACGTTAGTCGAAGGGGGCAGCGCCGCCTGGGGCAGATAGGCCCCGGGGGTGGTCGGGAAATTGAAGGAACTGGTGAAGCCGGCTACATAGATGTACCCGGACGAATCCACTCCTATGGCGGTCCCTTGATCGGATTGACTGCCGCCCAGGTAAGTTGCCATCACAACGGCGCCCGACATGCTCAGCTTTTCGACAAAGGCGTTCTGTTGGCCGGCGAGTTTGGTCTGGGCCGCCCCCGGTGTGACCGGCAGAGACGTCGCGACGGTCGAGCCAGTGACATAAGCGTTGCCGTTTGTGTCGACGGCGATCACCGTATTCGGGTTGCTCCCCGCGAGCGTTGTGTTGTAAAGAGCGGCGGAGCCCTCCGGGTTCAGTTTGATGACGAAAGCGCCGCTCCCGGCACTCCCGGCGGCTGTCTGGCCGGTGACATAGGCATCGCCTTCCGAGTCGACCGCGATCGCCGGGGACGGTACGACGGGCGCTATCACGCGGGTTCCGAGCGCGGGAACTTCTCCAGGAATGTGGGTGGAGTACAGGAACCTGCTTCCATCGGCGCTCACTTTTGTCACGAACATTCCGGGACCAGCATTGGCTATATAAGCGCCAGGAGTGACCGGGAAGTCGCCGTTGGTATACCCGGTGACGTAGACATTCCCCGCGGCATCCACGGCGATGCTGGTTCCGCCATCGTTCGCGTCGCCGCCCAAATAGGTTGCCCATACCACCGCACCCGTGCTGGCCTTGATCTTGGCAACGAAAGCATCGGTACACGGGAACATCTGGAAGCCCTCAAGCTCGCCGCAGGTATTGCCGCCGCCTCCATATTGCGCCTGGGCTGCCCCAGGCGTGACGGGAAGTCCACCCGTGGTGATGCCCGTCAGATAAATGTTTCCTTGGTTATCGGCGGCCACGGCGGAAACTCCGCCCAAGCTGGCCGGGAGATTTGCAGTCGACAGGGAGGGTGCGGCGCCTTCGCAGCTCACGCAGTAAATCGCCAGGTAGGATAGGGCCAACGCGACGGAATGGCGCAGTCGCATAAAATATCCTCTGGGAGCAAGTGTAGCACTTAAGCGCCTGTTCGGCCTAGCGCTTGTGCGATGCCGCAGGCGCAACCACGATGCGAGCGGCGGGCGCGCCTTTGCTTCGTTGGGGGTATATCCGGCGCGAGTACGGCGCTATTACTTCGCCTGCATCTCTTCGAGGTACTTCACCAGATTGTACACGCGGACCGCGCCGAGGTCCTGTGATCCCATGTGCTGGAAGATGCTTCCCCACACCGGCATATCCTTCGAGCCGTGCGCGACCGGCACGTCCGCGTCCCCGGCGATGATGTGCTGGATCTTGGTTTCAGGGAACTTGCCACCGTTCCTGGCGGAAATCTGAGTCAAATCCGCTGGCGGAGTTTTGAGCGCGCTGGCTGCGGGACCATCGCCTTTACCGGCCGTCCCATGGCAGACGGCACAGAATTCCCGGAACAGATCCTTGCCCGCGATGGCCTGTGTGGAGTGGACGGGCACTTTCTTGACGGTCTTGGGCGGCTCCTGCGCGCGGGCGGCGCCGCAGACCAAGCCGGCCACCAGCAAGCACCAAAGAAGACTTCCAGGTGTGAATATGCGTCTCATGGCTATATGATATGTCAAATCCCGACGCTACGGAAGGGGAGGTGTGGAATTTCACGGCAAATCCCGCCGCGCGACAGTTCGCCATTGCGTCCGGCAAGTTGGGCTCCTGACTTGATGCGCGGCGGCTCAGCGGGCGCGGGACAGGGGCGAGCCTGTTCGCCTGGCAATCTCCGCCAAGGAGCGCAAGGCTCGATTGACAGCCCGCCCATTGGGAAAAAGATCGGCAAGCTCCGGATCGATAACCACTACGTTCGAACTGGTTTTGAGCCGGTTGACGTATTTCCCCCGCATCAAAATCGGAAAGTCCGAGCGTTTGTATTCAGGCCGCAGATCATCCACCGCAAGTTTCTTAGCCTTCTTCATAAATCTTTCTCTCCGACCGGGTCGCTTGGCGGGCCGTGATGATTCGAATCGCGTCGCCATCCTCCAAAGTACGAAACGACTAACAGTGGCCCCTTTGACGATATGCCAAATGTCACGAAACGTCTCTCATCGAACGAATGGTGTCACTACCGGTTGTCGAAAGCGGATCGAAGAACACGCTGGAAGCCTCGTCGAATGAAACGTCGTGATTTCTTAAATTCGCGGCAGCTTTCGAGCGTTCCATTCGAAGCGCACGCGGCACTGTGACCTCGCCATAGTATAACCGCAGCCGGCACGGGAAGTGGCTTTCTGCCGGGTGCGCGTCAAGAAAGTGGAGACCGGCGCGATTCATCAACAGTACGGGTGGAATCTGAGCGTATGTGTACGCAAGGCCCAGGTGCCATTGTGGGGCAGCTTGGTTAGCTGCGGCCGATTGTCAATCGGCCA
>Ga0187858_10006778_pt1 | contig 10234 bp, 6 predicted proteins | sample June2016WEW_8_15_FD_133015 | JGI IMG/M metagenome (GOLD analysis project Ga0187858, IMG submission 133015) | Peatland microbial communities from SPRUCE experiment site at the Marcell Experimental Forest, Minnesota, USA - June2016WEW_8_150 | ecosystem: Environmental > Terrestrial > Soil >...
CGGCGCCGACGGCAGCAGGCTGCGACTCGCCCGCGCCCTCGACCACTCCCTGGTCCGCGCCCGCCCCACCCTCTTCGCCTACCAGTACATCCTGCGCCTCACCCCGCACGCCGAGGAAACCGTACATGCCGAGCTCATCTGAGGCAGAGGGCGGCCTGCACCCGCGCCGGCGCCGTGGCCAACTGGCCTGCGAATGTCGGCAGTCTCTGCTGGAATGCGTTGCGAGATGGAACGTAACGCGTCCGGCTACCGCCTCGTTCGCCGCCCTGTGCCCGCCCTCGGAGCGCCGGATCTCGATCCCGCCCAGCGTCAGGTGGTCGAGCACTGCGGCGGCCCGCTGCTGGTGCTGGCCGGGCCTGGCACCGGCAAGACCACGGCCATCGTCGAGTCGGTGGTGCACCGCATCAGCCGCCGTGGCATCGCGCCGGATCGGGTGCTGGTCCTCACTTTCAGCCGGAAGGCTGCGGAGGAGCTCAGGGAGCGGATCATGCTCCGGCTCGGCCGTACTACCAGGCAGCCGCTCGCGCTGACGTTCCACAGCTACGCCTACGCTCTGGTGCGCCGCGAGTTCGTGCTGGCCGGCGACGAGCCGCCGACGCTGCTGTCGGGTCCCGAGCAGCTGCTGGAGGTGCGCAGGCTGCTGCGCGGGGAGGCCAGCGATGGCGGCACGGCCTGGCCGGAGCGGCTCCGCCCGGCCCTGGCCACCAGGGGATTCGCCGCCGAGCTGCGAGACTTCCTGCTGCGTGCCGCGGAGCGCGGCCTCGACGGCCGCGGCCTTGCTGAGCTGGGCAGGCAGCGCGGCCGGGACGACTGGGAGGCCGCCGGCCGCTTTCTCGACAGCTACGCGGCCAGGTTCGACCTGGCGCCGGTACCGGCTTACGACTACGCGGAGATCATCCGTATCGCGGGCGCGCTGCTGCGCCGCGCCGCTACCAGGGCGCGTGAGCGCCAGGCCTATGACGTGGTCCTGGTCGATGAGTTCCAGGACACCGATCCCGCGCAGGAGCGACTGCTGCACGAGCTGGCCGGTGACGGCCGCGAGCTGATCGCGGTGGGCGACCCGGATCAGTCCATCTACGCCTTCCGCGGCGCTGACGTGGACGCGATCAGGCGCTTTCCGCAGCGGTTCCGCGGCCCGGACGGCAGCGACGCCGCGGTGATCGCGCTGCGCACCTGCCGCCGGTCCGGCGAGACGCTGCTGGCCGCATCCCGCCGGATCGCGAGCCGGCTGCCCGCCGCACTGGGGCATCAGGGCATGGCGGCGAGGCGAGATCATCGTGCCCTCACCCCGCGGCCGGCTGCCGAGCCGGGCACGGTCGCGGTCATGACGGCCGCCAGTGCCAGCCAGGAGGCAGCGCTCATCGCGGACACGCTGCGCCGCGCGCACCTGCTGGAAGGGATCGCCTGGTCGTCGATGGCTGTCCTGGTCCGGTCGGCCACCCGGCAGGTGCCGGTCCTGCACCGGGCGCTCGCCGCGGCCGGCGTCCCGGTGTCGGTGACCGGCGACGACCTGCCGCTGACCGCTGAGGCAGGGTCGCGGCCGCTGCTGCGCCTGCTTGCCTGCGCGCTGCGGCCAGGGGCGCTGGATGAGGAAGCAGCCGCCGAGCTGCTCACCGGCCCGCTCGGCGGCACCGACGCGCTCGGCCTGCGCCGGCTGCGCCGCGGCCTGCGGGCGGCTGCGCAGGCCGCGGGGGAGCCGGTCACGGATGAGCCGCTGGCCGCGGCGCTTCGCGACCCGCGCGAGCTCACGGCCGCGGGCTGGCCGGCTGGCGCAGGCGGCGCGGCTCCAGGACAGCCAGCCGAGCGGGCCTTCAGGCCGGCCCTGGCCGCCGCCCGGCGGGTCGCCGAGCTGATCGCTGTCGCCCGGCAGGCCGCCGAGGAAGGGACGGCGCATGACGTGCTCTGGGCCGTCTGGGAAAGGTCCGGGCTGGCTGAGCAGTGGCAGGCGGCCAGCGCGGCCGGCGGCAGCCGCGGCGCCGCGGCCGACAGTGACCTCGATGCCGTGGTGGCGCTGTTCGACGCGGCGGCCCGCTTCACTGACAGGCTGCCGCAGGGCTCGTCTCGGCTGTTCCTGGACAGCCTGGCCGGGCAGGAGATCGCGGGCGAGACGCTGGCCGAGCGGGCGCCGCATGGCGACGCCGTGGCCGTGCTGACCGCGCACCGGGCCAAGGGCCTGGAATGGGACCTGGTGGTGGTCGCCGGAGTTCAGGAAGGCACCTGGCCGGATATCCGCCAGCGCGGCTCGCTGCTCGGCATGGACGAGCTCGTGGACCTGGCAGACGGCCGGCTCGATGCCGGCCAGGACACCCTCAGCCGGGGGCAGGGCGCCGACGCGGCGGCTGCGGCGCTCGCCTCCAAGCTGCTCGACGAGGAACGCAGGCTGTTCTATGTTGCCGCCACTCGCGCCCGGCGGACGCTGGTCGTGACCGCGGTCGGCGGCTCGGACAGCGAGGAACGGCCGTCCAGGTTCCTGGCTGAGCTGGCCGGTGACGAGATCGAGATCTCGCACCTGCCCGGCACCGGGCGGCGCTGGCTGGCGCTGCCCGCGCTGACCGCCGACCTGCGCCGCGCCGCGGCCGACGACAGCCTGCCGGCGCCGGTGCGCCGGGCCGCTGCCGCGCAGCTGGCCAGGCTCGCCGCCGCCGGCGTGCGGGGAGCGAGCCCGCGACAGTGGTACGCGCTCACTGAGCCGACCGGCACCGGGCCGGATGGCACCATGCAGCCGCTGCGCGGCCCGGTCCGGCTGTCGCCGTCGCAGGTCGAGACGTTCACCAAGTGCGGCCTGCGCTGGCTGCTGGAGGCGGCGGTCGGCGTCAGGTCCGCCAGCGTGGCGCGTCACTTCGGCACGGTGATCCATGCGGCTGCCGCGCTGGCCGCCGAAGGCGCCGATGACGGGGACATCGCCAAGCGGATCGATGAGCTGTGGCAGCACCTGGACTTCGGCAGCTCCTGGTACAGCGCCAAGCAGCGGGACCAGGCGGATCGGATGGTGGCCAAGTTTCTCGACTGGCACCGGCGCAACCCGAGAGAGCTGATCGCCGTCGAGGAGTCGCTGCGGGTGACCGTCGGAGATGTCACGATCACCGGCCAGGTGGACCGGCTGGAGCGGGATGCTGACGGCGCCGCCATCGTGGTCGACCTGAAGACGGGCACCACCAGGGCGCCCGACGCTGAGCTGGACCGCAATCCGCAGCTTGGCGTCTATCAGCTGGCCGTGCTGCTGGGGGCGTTCGAGCAGCTGGGGCTGACCGAGCCGGGCGGAGCCGAGCTGGTCCAGGTGGGCAAGGCGAGCCTGGCGGCCAAGGTCCGGGTGCAGCGGCAGCGGGGGCTGTCCGAGGATCCCGATCCGGGCTGGGCCGGGGACCTGGTCGAGGCGGTGGCTGCCGGGATGGCCGGACCGGTGTTCCGGGCGACCGCGAATCCCGGCTGCCGGGTCTGCCCGGTCGCCGCGTGCTGCCCGGCCGATGAACGCGGTGCGCAGGTGACACCATGACGCGCCGGATCCCGGCGGCCTCCCGGCCAGCTGGCCAGGACCCGCTGCCGGGACTGGGCAGCCCGGCACCGGCGGCCGCGAGCCCGCGCCCCGGCGGATCCGCCCGCTACAGCCCGGCGCAGCTGGCGCGGATGCTGGCCGTGCCGGAGCCGACGGCTGAGCAGGCTGCCGTGATCGGGGCGCCGCTGGCGCCGATGACCGTGATTGCCGGCGCCGGATCGGGCAAGAGCGAGACGATGGCCGCCCGGCTTGTCTGGCTGGTCGCCAACCGACTGGTCCGGCCCGAGCGCGTGCTCGGGCTGACCTTCACCAGGAAGGCCGCCGCCGAGCTGGCCGACCGGGTGCGGATCCGGCTCGATGGGCTGCGCCGGGCTGGCCAGCACGGTGGCCTGCACGGGACCGGCCAGCGCGGGCTGGACGCGGACGAGCTGCCGGGTGAGCCGGTGATCGCCACCTATCACGCCTACGCCGGGCGGCTGGTGACCGACCACGCGCTGCGGGTCGGCCTGGAGCCATCGCTGCGTCTGATCACCCCGGCCGTCGCCTGGCAGCTGGCCAGCCGGGTCGTCGCGGCCTATGACGGGCCGATGGACTCGGTCAGCTGGACGCCCGCGACGGTGACCGCGGCCATGCTGGAGCTGGCGGGGGAGCTCTCCGAGCACTTGCGCGGCCCGCGCGACGTGCTCGAGACGGGCCGGTGGCTGGACCAGTGCCTGGCGGCGCTCACCGGCCGGGTGCCCAAGGCGGCCAGGGACGTGGCGTCCTGCCAGCGGATTCGCGAGCAACTGCTGCCTCTGACCGCCGCCTACGGGGCGGCCAAGGCAGCCAGGGAGGTCATCGATTACGGCGACCAGATGGCCATCGCCGCGCGCATAGCGTCCGCGCATCCGGAGGTGGGCGCGGGGGAGCGTGCCCGGTATCAGGTCGTGCTCCTGGATGAGTATCAGGACACCAGCCACGCGCAGCTGGTGCTGCTGCGGGCGCTGTTCGGCGGCGGGCACCCGGTCACCGCCGTCGGCGATCCATGCCAGTCCATTTACGGCTGGCGCGGCGCGAGCGCCGGCAACCTGCGCCGGTTCAGCACTGACTTTCCCGGCCCCAGCGGCGAGCCGGCCCCGGTACGGCTGCTGTCGACCAGCTTCCGTAACGCCGGCCGGGTGCTGGCCGCGGCGGGCGCTGTGCAGGCCGGGCTGCGGGCAGCGGCTCCCGAGGTGCCAGTGCTGGTAGCCCCGCCGGACCGGGCCGGCCGGGGCGTGGTGATCAGCGGGCTGCTGGAGTCGGCTGCGGCCGAGGCTGCCTGGGTAGCGGACCAGGTCGCCGGGCTGCTCAGCCTGGAGCCTGGTACCGCGCCGGACGGCCTGCCCTGGCCGGATGGCCGGGCAGCTGGCGTGCGTCCGTCCGATGTCGCCGTGCTGTGCCGCAAGCGCGCGCAGTTCCCGGCGCTGCGGGCGGCGCTGGAGGCGCGGGGGATCCCGGTCGAGGTGGTCGGCCTGGGCGGCCTGCTCGCGGTGCCCGAGGTGGCGGACATCGTGGCGACGCTGCGCGTCATGCACGACCCGGCCGCGGCCGACGCGCTGGCCCGGCTGCTCACCTCGCCGCGGTGGCGGATCGGGCCGGCCGACCTGCTGGCCCTGGGCCGCCGGGCCAGGGAGCTCGCCGCCGCGGGCGACCGCAGTCAGCCCGGCGCCGCGCCCGGCGCCGCGGCTGGCGCCCGGCCCGATGCTGGCGGTCGCCGCGACGCCGCTGCCCTGCCCGGTGCCGGGGGTCAGCCTGCGTCTGATGGTCCGGCCCCGGCCGGCCGCGGACTCCCCGCGGCTGATGATCTGATGAGCCGGGCGATTAACGATCTGACCAGGGACACGGGCAGCCTGGTTGAGGCGCTCGACGATCTCGGTAACCCGGCCGCCTACTCACCGGATGGGCATGCCCGGCTGTCCGCGCTGGCCGCCGAGCTGCGCGTGCTGCGCGGGCACGTGGGCCGGCCGCTGCCCGACGTAGTGACCGAGGTTGAGCGGACGCTCGGCCTGGACATCGAGGTGGCGGTGCGCCCGGCCGTGGATCCGGCCAGCGCGCGCGCTGACCTGGACGCGTTCACTGACGCGGCCGCCGCGTTTGCCGGAGATCAGGAGGAGCCGACGCTAGGCGCGTTCCTCGCTTACCTGGCGGCGGCCGAGGATGAGGAGTTCGGCCTGGACATCGGCCGGATCAGCGAGACCGACTCGGTGAAGCTGGCGACCGTGCATGCGGCGAAGGGGCTGCAATGGGCGGCCGTGGTGGTGCCAGGCCTGGCCGAGGGCGCGCACGCGCACGTCTTCCCGGCCAGGCCCAAGGTGACGACGCGGTGGACCGAGAATGCCCGGCTGCTGCCGTTCAGCCTCCGCGGCGACGCCATCGACCTGCCTGTGCTGGCCGGGCTGCAGGCGAGGCAGCTGGCTGACTTCGCCGAGGCGTGCGCAGCACGAGAACTGGCGGAGGAACGCAGGCTCGCGTACGTGGCCACGACGAGGGCCGCGTTCTGGCTGGCGTGCAGCGGCTACTGGTGGGGCGAGGGGGCGTCGCGGCTCGGGCCGTCGGAGTTCCTGACCGAGATCCGGGCGGCCTGTGAGGCCGGGGCAGGAATCGTGGCCGCCTGGGCCGCCGAGCCTGAACCGGAGGCCGCCAACCCGGCGCTGACCGAGCCAGCCTCCGCTGCATGGCCGGCCGCGATAGCGGCGGACGAGCGGTATGCGGCGGTGCGCTCGGCTGCCGCGCTCGTGGACGAGGCGATTGCCGCCGCTGCCCGTTCCGCCAGGGGGTCCGGAGCCAGGGGGTCCGGAGCCGGGGGGTCCGGAGCCGGGGGGCCCGGAGCCGGGGGGCCCGCAGCCGGGGGGCCCGCAGCCGGGGGGCCCGGAGCCGGGGCGCCCGGAGCCGGGGGGTCCGGAGCCGGGGCGTCCGCAGCCAGGGCGTCCGCAGCCGGACCGGCTTCGTCCGGGGCGTCCGCGGCCGGACCGGCTTCGTCCGGGGCCGGGGGAACGGCCGGGCAGTCTGCCGCAGCGGCGGCCGGTCACGACGGTGCCCACGGCCCCTATCAGTCGCTGATCGCCGCCTGGGCTCGCGATGCCGACCTGCTGCTCGCCGAGCGATTCCAGCGCCGCGGCGACGGCCAGGTCCGTGTCGCCCTGCCGCCGCGGATTCCGGTGTCGTCCCTCGTCACGATGGCCAGGAATCCGGCCGAGCTGGCCGAGCAGGTGCGCCGCCCGATGCCGCGGCCGCCGGCCCCCCGCGCCCTGCGCGGCACGGAGTTCCACCGCTGGCTGGAGCAGCGGTTCGGCCAGCAGCGACTCATCGATGCCGATGACCTGCCCGGCGCGGCCGACGACGCGGCCGCGCCCGGCGCGGATCTGGAACTGACAGAACTCAAGACGATCTTCGAGGCCAGCGAGTGGGCCGGGCGATGGCCGGCTGAGGTCGAGGTACCGTTCGAGACCGTGATCGGTGACCGGATGGTCAGCGGCCGCATTGACGCGGTGTTCGCCGACGCTCCCGATGGCCGCTTCGACGTCGTGGACTGGAAGACGGGCAGGCCGCCGGGCAGCGACGGCGAGCGCAACGCGGTCGCCGTTCAGCTGGCTGCTTACCGCCTGGCCTGGGCGGCGCTGGCCGGCTTGCCCGTCACCGACGTGCGGGCCGCTTTCTATTACGTGCGCGACGACCTGACGGTGCGGCCGGCCGACCTGCTCGACGCCAGCGGACTGGCCGCCATGATCGAGGCGCTGCCTGCCGTCTAGGCAGCCCTGCCCGCCATGGCGGAGTCGGCGGCACGCAGCCCGGTCAGCGCGGCCGTCGGCTCCCGTCTGCGGGCCTCGCCTGGCTAGCCGGGTCACCCGCGCCCGGTCGCAGCCCGTCCCTGCGCTCAGCGCCGCAACCGCTAGCCGAGCTCGGGTATGACCTCCGCGGCCAGCCGCTCCGCGTGCTCGGCCTGCTCGAACATCGCCGTGAACAAGATCAGCTCCGCGCCGGCGTCGGCCACCGCGCGCAGCTCGCGGACGCAGTCGGCCGGGGGACCGGCGATCGCGGCTGCCGCGACGTCCGGCGGCAGCTGCCCGTAGAGCCGCTGCAGCGCGGCATTGATCCGCTGCCGCCCGCGGCTGGCGTCGTCATCCACCGCGATGTAGACGCGCTTGGCGATCGGGAACTCCCTGCCTGGCCGGCCCGACTCGGCGAGCGCCTGCCGCACGATCTGGACCTGGCTGGCGAACTTGGCCGTGGGGGTGGATCCCGCCCCGAAGAAGCCGCTGCCCAGCCGGACCGCCCGCCGCAGCGCCGCCTCGCTGTTCCCGCCGAACCAGATCGGCGGGAACGGCTTCTGCAGCGGCTTGGGCTCCATCGCCGCATCCTTCAGCTGCCAGAACTCCCCGTCGAAGGTGACACGAGGTTCGCTCCACAGCGCCTTCATCAGCGCGATTCCCTCGCCGAACCGGGCGACGTACCGGTCCGGATTCACTCCGAAGGCGGCGAACGGCCGTCCCCTGCCGCCGGTGCCGACACCGATCTCGATGCGGCCGCGGCTGAGCTGGTCCAGCGTGCTCAGGCTCTTCGCCAGGTGCACAGGGCTGTACAGGGTGGACACGAATACCGCGCAGCCCAGCCGGATGCGCTGGCTGCACGCGGCCGCGTAGGTCATGGTCTCGATGGGGCCCAGCTGCGGCGCGGCGCCGAGAACTGACTCCTGCGTCCACGCGCTGTGATAGCCCAGCTCCTCGGCTCGTGCCAGGTAGCGGCGAAAGGCCGCCGGGTCGAACTCGCCGTCGGCGCAGAACTGGGGGATCGCGATCGCGAACTGCATACGCCGCATCTTAGGCATCTGCCGCCCGGGCGACGGGAAACAGGGGGTGATCGAAGAAGACTGCGTCGCCGGGCTGCAGCTCGAATCGCCGGATGTCGAAGGATTCCCGGTCTGCCTCGATGTCCGGCAGCTCGGCCAGGCTGCCCTCGGGAAACCACCGAGCCTCACCGCGCAGGAAGGTGCGGGGCATCAGCCAGGGTCCTGGGTGCGACCCGGCGATGTGCTCGGGGGCAGCCGTCCGCGGGGACGGGTCGACCGGTATCGAGGCGCTCACGCCACCTGGGCGAGCGGGCCCGCCTCAGGCGCGGTCCCCGTCAGCCGGCGCGCTGCACCGGCTGAGCTCAGCGGCTGGAGCTGCCGACCAGCTCGGGCTGCCGCGCGGCGCGGGCCGCCGGGGGCGCGGCTGGCCCGGCAGCCGGGCCGCGCAGCGAGCTGGCGACGGCAGGATCGGCGGGGCGCCTGGCGGTGCCGGAGGCCCGGGTCCTGGTGTCCGGGTGCCGGACCACCAGCCAGAGCGGGATCAGGGTCGCGGTCAGGAAAAATAGTCCGGCGAGCGGGATGTTCAGCCAGAACCAGCTCATTGTCAGCCTCCACGGGATCGCTTCTTTCGTCTACCTGAAGCTTGTCCCGCGGACTTCTGCGGTTCTTCTGAAGAGCCTCGGCGGCGGCCATGAGATGCCGCTCCGGCCTGGCTCGCGGCCGGGTGCACCGCAGATGACGAGGTTAGCTGCTGAGATGCTGCTCGATGGCCTCGACCTTGGCGGACAGCGCGCCGGTGACGCCAGGGCGGATATCAGCCTTCAGCGTCACGCTGACCCGCGGTGCCCGGGCGGCGACGGCGTCGACGGCGCGCTTCACCACGTCCATGACCTCGTCCCAGGTCGATATGTAATTTGCTACCATTTAACCATGCTGAACGGCACGGATCAGATAGCCAAGCCCTACGACATCTACGCCAGAGTCAGCCGAGTCAAGAGCAAGAAGAAGAACGAGCCGTCCACGGGCGGACAGCTCGCGATCTGCCGCCTGAGGCTCGCCGACCTTGACCTTCCGGAGGGCAAGGTTCTGGTTGATCCGGGGCGTTCGGCATGGGACCCGACTGTCCGGCGTCCGGCGTGGGACGAGCTGATGGACCGGCTTGAGCGCGGCGTGTCCGGCGGGTTCATTGTGTTCGACCTGGAGCGGTTCACCCGGCAGCCGAAGGACGGCGAACGGATGATCGAGCTGGCCGCCCGCGGCCTGGGCGTGCTGGACAGCGAGAGCGAGTACGACCTGACCACGCCGAACGGCAAGAAGGCGTTCCGCGACGCGATCAACGCCGCCGCCTACTACTCCGACCGCCTGTCCAGCAGAGCCCGGCGCGGCAAGCGGCTCAAGGCACTGTCGGGGGAGCCGAACACCACAACCCGTCCATTCGGCTTCGAAGACGATTTCGTGACCGTGCGCGAAGCCGAAGCCGAGATCATCCGGGAACTGACGAGGCGGTTCTTGGCGGGAGAAACGCAGCACGCGCTGGTACGTGACCTCAACGCACGCGGCGTCCTCAGCAGCAAGGGCAAGCCTTGGACTGTCAGATCCCTGCAACTTCTTCTGCTAAGAGAGCGCAACTGCGGGAGAATCCTCTACACCGACACGGAAACAAACGTTAAGTCCATTGCTGGGCATCTGCCGGGGAAGCCGATCATTACCGAAGACGACTTCGACCGGGTATGCGCGATATACGCCGCGCGACGGGGCAGCGAGGCGCCCTCGGAGATCTACCTGTGTACGGGGATAGCCTTCTGCGGCCGTCCGGACTGTGGCAAACCGCTCACAGGTCACCCAGTAGACGCTCTGAAGCGGTACGAGGACGGTTCGGTACGCCGGGAATACAGGTGCGGCCCATCTTCTAGCGGCAAGGGCTGTGCCAAGATCAG
>Ga0187858_10006781_pt1 | contig 10229 bp, 5 predicted proteins | sample June2016WEW_8_15_FD_133015 | JGI IMG/M metagenome (GOLD analysis project Ga0187858, IMG submission 133015) | Peatland microbial communities from SPRUCE experiment site at the Marcell Experimental Forest, Minnesota, USA - June2016WEW_8_150 | ecosystem: Environmental > Terrestrial > Soil >...
CAGCCGTAGCCGTTCAGCGATGCGCCGAAGAATCCGAGGTCGGCCATAGGCTTCACCAGTTCGCGCGGGAAGCGGCCGGCACGGTTGCACTCCTCAATGATCGGGACGAGATTGTCTTCGATGAATTTGCGCGCTGTGTCGCGAACCAGGCGCTCATCGTCGTTCAGCAACGTATCGAATTCGATGAAGTCCACACCGCGAAATTTGATGGCCGGCATTACGTCTCACCCCACAGAGTCAGCAGACAGCGAACGGGAAACTAATCACGGTAGCAGAGCGGCGGGGAGGTCAGCAATGCTTGGCCTTCGGGCTTTCCTGCTCCCGGCTAAAGCCTGAGTTTCGGAATCCAGCGCGGCACCGACGCGCGATAGCGATCGTATGTTTCGCCGAACTGCTGGTGTAGGGTCGGTTCCTCATAAAAGAGAACGAACAGGTGGACAACCAGCAACATGCAGACCATATAGATCGCGATGTGCAGGGAGTGGAACAACCACGCTTGCCCTCCGATCACGAGCGAGACTCCGATATACATCGGGTTGCGCACGAAACGGTGCAGACCCCTGACGACCAGGATTTTGGTCGGAGCGATGGGCGCAGGTGTTCCGTTGCCAATCAGAGCGAAGCCCCAGAAGGCGGTGTGGAGATAGATCGCAATCCCGACGGCGATGACGGTAGTCGCCGCCCATCCTTCAGCGCCGGTCACGGCTGCGGACGCATCCTGCCTCAGCCGCCACGGCACATAGCCGGCCACAGTCCCGGGCACGAATACGGTGAAAAGCAACGTTTTGGCAACTGCGGGAACAACGGAGCGCACAAGCAGTATCTTGGTCTTATGTCATGCTGCCGTCAATCGCACCATGGTGCGAACGCCGAAGTCAGCAACGCGAGGAATGTCGGGTTCCTAATCTCTTTTAATTAGAGACACCGCTTCCCGCCAACCGATAATATGGCGCAACCTGGGGTTGCAGGCTTTTGTGGGGCCGGTGAAATCTGTCATGTCTCTTAACGGAAATTCTGTGGGCCGAGTGCTGTCGCCGCTGATCGGCTTTCTTGTGGTGTCGGCGATTTACCTTTATACGTTCCCGCAGGCGAATGTGCTGTATGCCGGAGTTGTGTTGCTGCACGCCGTTGCCGGTGTCGTGGCTTCGATCTGGCTGCTGCTTTGGCTAGTCCGCACGTGGCGTCAGGGCGAGCCCCTTGTTCGCCTGGGAATGGTTGTTCTTTTCCTCGGCGCAATCCCGGGATTGGCGCTGGTTTACACCGGGGCGCTGCGCGCGGAGTGGACGCTCGTCTACATTCACCTCAGCCTTAGCTTTCTCGGCGCCGGCATAGTCACAGCGGCTCGGATGGGGGGGCGTGGCTGGCTGCCTCGTCATGCTGCTATTCGTGTTGCCGCCGTGCTGGCGGTAATGGCGGTGTTGGCGCCCGTTGCTCGCTACCTCCGCGAAAATCGCTGGAGCCAGCATGGGCGCATTGAAAATCCCACCTTGCCGCCGCTCACTATGAACGGTGAAGGCGACGGCCCCACCGGCCCATTTTTCCCCAGTTCCGCGCAGGTATATGGCGGCGAAAAAATTCCCAGCAAGTTCTTCATGGAATCGGATTCCTGCAAGCGCTGTCACGAGGATATTTACAATCAGTGGAACAGCTCGGCTCATCATTTTTCATCGTTCAACAATCAGTGGTATCGCAAGTCGATCGAGTACATGCAGGATACGATCGGCACCAAACCTTCCAAATGGTGTGGCGGATGCCATGACCCGGCCGTACTTTACGCTGGGAAAATGGATACGCCCATCAAACAGATCGTGCACACGCCCGAAGCCCAGGCCGGACTCGGATGCATGATGTGCCATTCCATCGCCGACGTGAAAAGCACGATGGGTCAGGGCGATTTCTATCTCGAGTATCCCAAGCTGCATGAGTTCGCGGCCAGCAAGAATCCCCTGGTCCGAACCCTGCACGACTTCATGATCAAGCTGAATCCGGAGCCGCACCGCCGCGTCTTTCTGAAGCCGTTCATGAAGCAGCAGACGGCGGAGTTCTGCTCCTCGTGCCACAAGGTGCACCTCGACGTGCCGGTCAATCACTACCGCTGGATTCGCGGGTTCAACGAGTACGACAACTGGCAGGCGAGCGGCGTTTCCGGAGAGGGTGCGCGCTCCTTCTACTATCCCGCCAAGCCGCAGCAGTGCGCCGATTGCCATATGCCGCTCGAACCCTCCAACGATATGGGTAACATTGCCGGCAAAGTGCACTCTCACCGCTTTCCCGCCGCCAACACCGCGCTGCCCACGGCCAACGAAGACGCCGCGCAGTTGAAAGCCACCGAAGATTTCCTTACCAGCGGAGCTCTTACCGTGGACGTTTTTGCGCTCTCGCCGGCAAGCGCGCCATTAAGAACCGGAGCAATGGCGCAACACGAGCTCGCAACCACGTTCGCCGTGGGAGAAGAAGCGGAAGCAAAAATCACGCCCGGCGCCAGTTCCAGTTCCAATTCCAATGCTGAGGCCGCTCCCGTCACCGCGCCTCTCAACCGCGTCCATCCCGCCGTCCGTCGCGGCGACACGGTTCGCGTTGATGTCGTAGTGCGTACCAAGCGAATCGGACATTTCTTCCCCGGCGGCACCGTCGATGCCTACGACACCTGGCTCGAACTCAAAAGTGTCGACGACAAAGGCCAGACGATTTTCTGGAGCGGCATGGTCGAGGACAACGGCAAAGGCCCGGTCGAAAAGGGCGCGCACTTCTATCGCTCGCTCCAGGTGGATGCGCACGGCAACCCGATTAACAAACGCAACGCCTGGTCCACGCGCGCCGTCGTGTATGTGCGACTGATCCCGCCCGGCGCCGCCGACACGGTGCACTTCCGCATGAAAGTGCCGGAGAAAACGGGCAGCAAAATTACCTTGACCGCGCGGCTCTGCTATCGCAAATTCTCATGGTTTAACACGCAGTTCGCATTTGCCGGTGAGCGCGATAACAGCCCCCCGAGAGCCGGCGCCGCGCCTACTTCGGTTACACCCGACTACGACGATACGAAAATGGCGTTCACCGCATCCCTCCGCGGAATTTCCGCGAAGGAGGAAAAAATTCCCGATCTGCCGATCGTTGCGGTTGCGGAAAACGAAGTCGCGGTTGATATCTTGCCCGCGAATGCCCCAGCGCCGCTGCCCAAAACCCAGCTCGCGAAAGAAGACTGGCAGCGCTGGAACGACTACGGCATCGGCCTGTTGCTGCAAGGCGATCTGAAAGCGGCGCAGGCTGCCTTCGAAAAAGTCACCGAAGTCGATCCGCAGAATCCCGACGGCTGGGTGAACATTGGACGCGCCGCCCTGCAGGAAGGCGACCTAGCCCGCGCCCGCGCCGTTCTTGAAAAGGCGCTGGCGCTCAATCCAAAGCTGGCGCGAACTAATTTCTTCTACGGATCGCTGATGAAGTCCACCGGAGACTACGACCAGGCGGCCGCGCATTTTCAAATCGCGCTCGCTCAGTATCCCCGCGACCGCGTGGCGCTGAACAATCTTGGACGCGTCCTGTTTCTCGAGCGCAAGTATTCCGACGCCGTGAAAGTTCTACGGCAGGTGCTCGCCGTCGATCCCGAGGATTTGCAGGCGCACTACAACCTCATGCTCTGCTACAACGGTCTCGGCGACGAAAAGATGTCCAAGGAGCACCAGGCGCGATACCTGCGCTTTAAAGCCGACGAAGCTTCGCAGGCCATCACCGGCCCTTACCGCCAACTCAATCCCGAAGACAACAATGAACGCCAGAATATCCACGAGCACACGTCAGTGCCGCTGCCCATTTTGAACAACGCACCGGCGAAGCGATTAAGCGCAAGAGTCACCGTGACTCACGAGGTCCGACGGTGACGAGTCACAACCCGAAATCCACCACGGAGTCACGGAGTCACAGAGAAAAACGGGGCTTTTCTGTTAATGCATTCCTCCGTGCCTCTGTGTCTCTGTGGTGGGTGTTGCCTTTTCTAGTGGCCTCGGTGATAGTCGCGTCGGCAGAAACCGTTACTTTCCGCGACATCACCGCGCAGGCCGGCATCCATTTCACGCACAACAACGGAGCCTTCGGGAAAAAGTGGCTCCCAGAAACAATGGGCCCCGGCTGCGCCTTCATCGATTACGATAACGACGGTTTTCCCGACATCCTGCTGGTCAACGGGCAAGACTGGCCGAGTCGTGCGAGAAACAGCGCGACCACGTTGAAGCTCTACCACAACAACCATGACGGCACTTTCACTGATGTGACACGCCAGTCCGGCCTCGGCATTTCGCTTTTTGGAATGGGGGTCGCCGTCGGCGACTACGACAACGATGGCTTCGACGACATCTTCATTACCGCCGTCGGCCAGAGCCATCTCTTCCATAACAACGGCAACGGGACTTTCACCGACGTCACGAAATCCGCGGGACTCTGGGGTCCGAACGAGTTCTCGACCGGGGCGGCCTGGGTCGATTACGATCGCGACGGGAAACTCGATCTCGTTGTCGCCAATTATGTGCAGTGGTCCGAGCAGACCGACCTCTACTGCACGCTCGATGGGTCGCACAAGTCCTACTGCACGCCCGAATCGTATAAGGGAACGTCGGCCCGCCTCTGGCATAATCTCGGCAACGGCAAGTTCGAAGACGCCACCCAGAAGGCTGGCCTTTACGATCCAACCTCAAAGGGACTCGGGGTCGCCATTCTCGACTACAACAACGACGGATGGCCCGACATCCTGATCGCCAACGACACGCAGCCCAACAAGCTCTACCTGAACAAAAAGAACGGGACCTTCGAAGAGCGTGCCGTTTCCGCCGGCATCGGATTCAGCGAAGATGGCATTGCCCGCGCCGGCATGGGCGTTGACGCCGCCGATTATGACCGCTCCGGCAACGCCAGTCTGATCATTACAAATTTTTCCAACCAGATGCTGTCGTTCTATCACAACGAAGGCAACGGGCTGTTCGTGGATGAAGCTCCGCGCTCGGAAGTCGGACGCGCGACGCTGCTGACGCTCGGCTTCGGCTGCTTCTTTTTCGACTACGACAACGACGGCTGGCAAGATATTTTCGTCGCCGACGGCCACATCGAAGACCAGATCGAAAGCGTGCAGAAACGCGTCAGCTACGCCGAGCCTCCACACTTGTTCCGAAATCTCGGGAACGGCAAGTTTGAAGAGGTCACGAATGAAGTTACGGCCAAAGTTGGGAGCGCCTTTGCCGCGCCGAAAGTCGCGCGTGGCGCCGCTTACGCCGACATCAATAATGACGGAGCGCTCGACATCCTGCTCATGACCAACGGCGGGCCGCCAAATCTCTACCTGAACCAGGGCGGCACCAACCAGAGCCTGCGCATAAAGTTAGTCGGCACAAAATCCAACCGCGACGGCATCGGCGCCGTCGTCCGCGTCATCGCCGGAGACGACAAGCAGTGGCTCACCATGAAGACCGGCTCCAGCTATCTTTCACAGAGCGAACTGGTGCTGACCTTCGGCATGGGATCGAAAACCAAAGCCGATACGGTTGAAATCGACTGGCCCAGCGGGCAAGTGGACAAGCTCGCAAACATCGCGACCGGGCAGACGGTTACTCTCCAGGAAGCAAAGGGTGTGATCGGGTCGCGACCGTACGGCAAGAAGTAATTCGTGGTTCTACACAGGTCTTCGCACTCGGATAGAATCATCTCCGAAGCCCGATGACCAAGACGCTCAGCCTCGCCTTTGTCTCCATCTTTCTTTTCGCCTTGTTCGTCGCCCTCCTCGCTGCGAACGGTCCCGCCACGAATCCTCAGGAAGCGGCGCGCCTGAACAACATTGGCGTCGCCTACATGAATCAGCAGCTTTTTGAAAAGGCGTTGAAGGCGTTCGAAGAAGCGGCGGCAAATGATCCGGCGCTAGAGGTCGCGACCGTCAATCGCGGAGTGGCGCTGCTCAACCTGCAGCGCGGCGACGAAGCGAAGGCGCTGCTGGAAAAAGAAGTGAAGAACAATCCCAAAGATGCCCACGCCTGGTACAACCTCGGCCTCTATTACAAGAACTCTTCGGATGCAGGTTCCGCCGTCGACGCGTTCCGTCGTGTTACTGAAATTGACGCGGACGATGCCAACACCTGGTACTTTCTCGGATCGACCTACACGCAACTCAAGCAATTCCCGGAAGCGATCGCCGCCTTCGAGCAAGCGTTAAAGCTTGACCCGCACCACGCCTCTGCCCAGTTCGGACTGGCGCGAGCCTACCAGCAATCCGGCCAAGCCGATCCCTCCCACGAAGCGATGAAGAAGTTCCAGTACATCACGCAGAACAAGCTGGGCTCGCCCATCAGCCTGGCCTATGGAGAGCAGGGAAAGTATTCGCGCGCGGAAGATTCGCCGATGGTGGTGGAGAAAGTGCCGCCGCAGATTCCGGTGAGGTTTGTGGATGTGACGGAAGAAGCGGGATTAGTCTTTCAACCATCCCCGATGTCTACCCTCCATCTGGGCTTCGGTGCCTGCTTTCTTGACTATGACAACGACGGCCAGATTGATATTTTGGTTGCGGATAACGGTGCACATGGGGCGATGTCGCTGTATCGCAATCTGGGAAACGGAAAGTTTGAGGATGTCTCCAGGAATGCTCTGGGGAACGATGCAAACGCTCACGCGACCGGATGCACCGTAGGCGACTACGACAACGATGGTTTTCAGGACATTGCATTTACCGACAGTTGGGGAATAGGGCTGCTCCACAACGAAAAAAACGGCACGTTCAAAGATGTGTGGGGTAGTGGAGGGGTTGGGTCAGGAGCTGCCGGTCGGGAAAAGAAGAAAACCATTCCACAGTCTCAAGCGCAAATCAAAGGTGCGCCAGCGGTGTCTATTCCGCTGGGCTCCTATCCCCTGATTCCTGAAGTGCCCATCGGCGTGACTTTTCTCGACTATGACCACGACGGTGACCTTGACCTCTACATTACGCAATCGACCCTAATGGAAGAGCCAGTGTCAAAGGACGACACGTGGACCGAGAGAGTGCCCTCCGGTGGTAGCAATTTGCTGTGGCGCAATAACGGAAACGGAACTTTCACCGATGTGGCGACCTCAGTTGGGGTCACCGGTAACACAACGAGCATCGCAGCCGTCGGGACAGACTACAACAATGATCGGGCGGTCGATATAGTACTGACCGGCGGGGCGAGAGGGGCAACAATCTTCGAAAATCCGCGCGAAGGGATGTTCAAGATCAAGGAACTGTGGCCTGAGCGTGGACCCGAGCGGGCAACTGGGGTTGCCGTCCTTGACTTCGATCACGACGGTTGGATGGACCTCGCTTTACGCACAGCGCCAGTCCAGGTCTCACGCTGTGGCGCAATAATCACGGCAAGGGCTTTGAGCAGGTTAACATTCCTTCGCCAAACTGGGCTCGCGCCTATGGCATCGCCGCCATCGACTACGACAACGACGGCTGGGTCGATCTCGTCGCTGTCGGCGAGACGAAAGAGGGCAAGGGGGAAGTCCGCCTCTTCCGCAATCTCGGCCCCGATGGCTGGAAAGATGTCACCAGCGACGTCGGCCTCGACAAGATTCAGCTCAAAGAGCCGCGCGCCATCATCACTGGCGATTACGACAACGACGGCGCAGTCGATCTTCTGATCACGCAAAACCACGGACCCGCCGTGCTGCTCCACAACGAAGGCGGCAACAAGAACAACTCCCTGCGGCTTGCGCTCAAGGGCCTGAACGATAACAAGAGCGCCATCGGCACGAAAGTAGAGGTCTTCTCAGATGGCTTGCGGCAGAAGTTTGAAGTGTACGGATCTTCCGGATACCTCGGGCAGAACTCGCCCTACCTGACCATCGGTCTCGGGCAAGCGAAGGAAGCCGACGTGGTCCGCATGCTGTGGCCTACGGGCGTTCTGCAGGATGAGATCGGAGTCGCCGCCAACAAGGTTCAGAACATTACTGAAATGGACCGTCGCGGCAGCTCCTGTCCAACGCTTTTCGCATGGAACGGTACGCACTACGAACTCGTCGGCGACATGCTCGGTGCAGGCGTCGTCGGACACTGGATCGCGGCGGGCGACGGCAACGTCGTCCCTCAGGGGCTAAAGCCCGCATCTTTCCATGCACGAAACGGCACGGCTGAAGCCGTGCCCTACCCAAATCCAATTCCGGAAACGATCTCCAAGACTGTGCGCAATATTGCGCGTCCTACGGAATCCATCAAGCTCGACCGCGCCGCGCTCCGCGAAAAAGATGGCAAGCTGAGCTTCCGCTTCATGGAGCCGCTCGAAGAGTCGGTGTACCTCGATCAGGTGCAATTGCTGGCCGTCGATCATCCCGCCGAGGTCGACGTCTATCCCAACGAATATTTCGCCAGCAATCCGCCGTATCCGCCATTCAAGGTTGTGTTCAGCAACAAGAATGAAGCGCGTCCGCCCGCCGGTGCATGGGATGAACACGGCCACAACGTGCTTCCCGAATTGCTAGCGCATCGCTATTTTGGCGACTTCAAGGTGCTTCCATTTATGGGATTCACTGAGCCGCACAGCCTGGAGCTTGATCTCGGCGAGCCGTATCGCGGCGGTCCGCTGTGGCTGCTGATGCACGGCGAGATCGAATATTTTTCCGCGACCAGTATGTACGCTGCCGATCAAGCGCACCTGCGGCCGCTTGCGCCGTATGTCGAAGCGCAAGTCTCGACTGCGAACTCGACCTCGAGCGACGAAAAAGCAAAATGGGTTCGCGTCGTCGATGACATGGGATTCCCGGCGGGCGGAGCGCGCACCATGACCGCCGACCTTACCGGCAAACTTCCGCCGGGCACTCGACGTATTCGCATCACCACGAATCTGCAGATCTACTGGGACAACATCCTGATCAGCCGAACCAGTCAGGACAATAGCCAGGATCAAAAGGCCCGCCTGACGCCGGTGCCGCTGGCGCGTGCCGACCTGCGTTTTCACGGATTCCCGCTGAAGATCGAAGATCAGCCGCCGGGTAACGTGAAATACATTTACGAAAAGGCCAGCGCCACCGGCCCTTACACGCGGCCCGCGGGCGCTTACACGCGCTATGGCGACGTGCGGCCGCTCCTCGACTCGGTTGACGATAAGTTTGTTGTCTTCGGATCCGGCGATGAAGTCGCGCTCGATTTCGATCCGGCAAAACTGCCTGCCCTGCCGCACGGCTGGGCGAGAGACTATTTCTTCGTGGCCAACGGATACGAGAAAGATATGGACTTTTACGCCTACCGCGGCGATACGGTTGACCCGCTGCCGTTTCGCGACATGCGCGCCTATCCGTATCCCGACCAATCTTTTCCCTCCGATGCCGAGCACCTGAACTACTTACTCGAATACAACACCAGGTTCATGTCGGGGAATGAAGCCGCCGGATATTCGTTCCAATACCCTAAGTGACAACTTGTCCCGACAAGCGGTTCGATTGGGGAAGGGCAGGGCATTCAAGACGCCGTGCCCTGCAATGATCTCCCCGCTCACTTGCCGGAATTCGGAGCAGAGTTCGGATCGGAATTCAGACCGTAGCCCTTCGGCAACGCCTTTGCTAACTCCCTCCATCCTACCAGCACGAAGCCCTGCTCTTTCAGAAACTGGCGGAACTCCTGGCTCCTGACCATGTCCAGATCATGTTGCCGCCAGGCGGCGCCCCAATCCGGATGATCGTACGTCGTGCCCCGCATCTCCTCGTCGTCGTATGCAAGATGCACAATGACCTGGTAAACCCCCGGACCGAGAGGTTCAAGTTGCTTCCGGTACCAGGAGGTCCAATTCTTGGGGTCGATGCCCGGTTCGATTTCGATCACCTTCTCAACCAGCACCTCTTCCGCAGGCGGCGATACGCCCTCGGGAGCATGAGTTCCCGCCCGCGCCTCCAGGATGGGCAGCCTGTAGGTATAGCCCATTTTCTGATAGACCTTGTAAAGATCGGTCGACTCGAACAGCGCGCCCATGTGGGTGTCCAAGTGCGTGAGATGAATGCCCGCGGACTGGGCGCGATCAATTTGCGCCCGCAGTTCAGTCTCAACCTCGGAGAGTTTGGCATTTTGCGTAACGGTCGGAGTGTCGAGTGGAAGATACCCGTCGGCGTCGAGCAGCGTAGTTACCTTGTCTTTCGGGCTCACGGGCCCCCAACGAAAGCTTGTCCATTCGCTATTGAGAGCCTGGTGAATTCCAACATCGGCGCTGGGGTGCTCCCTGGCCCACTGCACCACCTCGGGAAACCACGGGCAGGGA
>Ga0187858_10006812_pt1 | contig 10197 bp, 9 predicted proteins | sample June2016WEW_8_15_FD_133015 | JGI IMG/M metagenome (GOLD analysis project Ga0187858, IMG submission 133015) | Peatland microbial communities from SPRUCE experiment site at the Marcell Experimental Forest, Minnesota, USA - June2016WEW_8_150 | ecosystem: Environmental > Terrestrial > Soil >...
ACGAACACGACCAGGACAAAGTTGATCGCAGCCTTCATCGCGTTTTCGCTTTGTGTGACTTGGTTTTTGTTTACACGCGCCTCGGCGAACGGCAACAGCAAAAACAGCCTCACGCCGTTTGTTTTCGTGGCGGATTCCCATATCCGTGGTCATTACGACAAGCTGGTGGATGTCTGGCAGCCACGCATCGGCGGCAATTGGATTGCCGGAAGGCTGGCTGACGCCTTTGCCCATGATGGATGCCTGGCCGATGCCGACTACCAGAACGTGTTCGGGTTTTACAACGCCGCGTGGCTGTTGCTGATTTTTGCCGCGTTCATCTGCCTTGCGGACAATCCCGTGTTCGTCATCCCGCTGGTGTTTGCGGGCATGTGTTACTCCCTCACGCCGCCTGATGATGTGACGATTTTCCCGTGGGATTTGCCGAGCATGTTTTTCTGGACGCTCTCGTTCCTCCTCTGGCAACGAAAGAATTATCTCTGGATGCTGGCGGCCATTGTGCTGGGCACGGTGTTCAAGGAAACGGTCGCGGTGACCGCCATTCTCTTTTTCTTCACGACGATAAGTTGGCGCCAGCGGTGGTCATTTTTCGGCGTGGCCTTTATTGCGTGCCTGTTGCTCAAGTTGTGGATTACTCATGCGGTAATGGGACAGGCCCGGGTTTTTACGGCAGACTTGCAAGAGCATCTCAGTTTTAACGTATTGAAAGGTTTATTTACGCCACGTCTGAATCATTTCATCTGGGTCAATGCCGGGACATTCATCGTGGCGCTGTTCCTGCCCATGAAAGCTCTGATTGATAAGGGAACCAAATTTGTGTTGGTCATTTTCCTCGCGGGACTAACTGTGGCCTGGGTTTTGGCGGGATCTGACTTTGAGTCTCGTCAATTTTTAGATGTACTTCCCATTTCGGTCCTTTATTTAAACCGGACGATTCAAAACTGGCGGACCAGCGAAGTTGGACCAGGCGTGTTGCTTCCGCCTCAGTCGTAGATCGCATTACACAAATCGGCGTGCCATTAAAGCGCGGTGTTGGGAATGCGTCGGATTTGACCGGCAAGCGATAGCCGACTGCACCGGCTGGGCGTGTCCACTCGCAAAGGCTGTCAGCGTGAAATTGACGAGCGGCGCGGCTGCGTGGCTCGGTTGCTCGCTCGCGGTGTGCCAAAAATGACAATCCACCGATACATCAGACAAAAGTTCAATCGCCAGTGGCGCACAGTTGACCGAGACATTACATGGCTCACACACTTGGAATGGGAACCGGAAGAAAATTGGGATTATGAGTTGAGTCGGTAAGGCATAATCCCATCAAAACGCGGGAGATGGGGGACATTTAATTGTTTGTAGAACGGCAAGGGGAATTGGTTTGATAAAGTCCAATCTCCGTCTGTAATTCATTTGTCAACCCCGGGTTGGATTGAGCCATCGCTAATGCCAACGCCTGTCTTGCTGTCAATACCGCTTCGGGAAATCGCCCCGTTTCCGCATAAGCCGCCGCCAGCGTGCGAAGAATGAGCGGGTCTTTACCCCTGGAAAACTGGTTGGCCTGCTCGGCCAAGGCGACGGCCTTGCCTCCATTGCGAACCGATGGCGCCGGCCAGGTCGCCAGCATCCAGGCCAGGTTTATTTGTGCCGGGATAAACTGAGGCTGAAGTTCAATGGCTTTTTGATAACAGGCCATGGCTTCGGCGGCCATCCCTTTTCGACGAAAAGCATTGCCGAGATCGTTGTATGCCTGCGGAAGGCGCGGCTGAAGTTCAATGGCCTTTCGATATTGAACAATTGCTTCATCCACCCGCCCTATCTGGAGAAGACTATAACCAAGATTGTTATGGGCTTCTGCGAAGTTCGGGTTGATTGCCAAAGCTTTTTGGAAATGAGTAATCGCCTCGTTCACCTGCCCTATCTGGAGAAAACAAGAACCAAGATTGTTATGGGCTTCTGCGAAGTCCGGGTTGATTTCCAAAGCTTTTTGGAAATGAATAATCGCCTCGTTTGCCCGCCCTGTCTGGAAAAGACTATAACCAAGATTGTTATGGGCTTTTGCGAAGTCCGGGTCGATTCCCAAAGCTTTTTGGAAATGAGTAATCGCCTCGTTTGCCCGCCCTATCTGGAGAAGACTATAACCAAGATTGTTATGGGCTTTTGCGTAGTCCGGTTTGATTTCCACAGCTCTTTGGAAATGGGTAATCGCCTCGTTCACCTGCCCTTTCTGGAGAAGACAAGAACCAAGAGTGTTATGGGCTTCTGCCCAGTCCGGGTCGATTTCCACAGCTCTTTGGAAATGAGCAATCGCCTCGTTCACCCGCCCTAACTGCAAAAGAGTAGAACCAAGATTGTAATGGGCATCTGCGAAGTCTGGTTTGATTTCCAAAGCTCTTTGGAAATGGGTAATCGCCTCGTTCACCCGCCCTTTCTGGCCAAGACTACAACCAAGATCGTTATGGGCCTCTGCGAAGTCCGGTTTGATTTCCAAAGCTTTTTGATATTGAATAATCGCTTCATCCTCCAGCCCTTTTTAGCGGAGAGCATAGCCAAGACCGGCGTGGGCATTCGCGCATTCAGGCCAAATTGCCAGTGCCTTTTGATATTGAATAATTGCCTCGTCCACCCGCCCTTGATTGAAAAGAGTATTGCCGACAAGGCAGTTAGCCTCCGCATAGTCGGAGGCACTCATCAATAGGTTTATTACAACCGAATAGGCCAACAGCAGACACCAACCCCAGCGGGCGATACGCCGCCAGACCGGCGAACCCGCCAGTGCACGCTCCAAACCAAAAATGCCAATGACGGCCAGCAACATCAGAGCTGGTAAAAAATCCAAATCATAGCGGCTGGCAGCTGCAAAAAACAGGCAAAGGGACAACGCACAAATCACAAAAAGCAAAAATACAGTCGCCACAAACCAGCGTAAGATTGAAACGACCTCCAATGGTCTGCCTCTCCAGGCCAGCGGCGCGGCCAGAGCCAGCCACAGCAGCGGACAATTGGTCAGGATCCCACCGTAAGGGTCTCCGACCGTAACATAACCCGATGGCATAGGCGGACGCGGGACCGCCTGTAAAAACGGGTAATGGCCACTCCATCGTATCGGTTCTAAAAAATAGAACCGAAAATTGAACCAGAGGTAATGCAGACTGAATTGTCGGGCGGTAGTCGGCCGGTAGAGTCCATTCAACTGATAGTGCCAGCCAAACTCGAATGGGCTGTCGAAGCGCAAGGTGTTGTAGAGCATCAGCCCCAATCCAATCAGCATCACCGGACCGACCGCCGCCCCTAACAGCAACCAAACCCGCCATCGTGAACCCGATTCAGTCGCCGCACACCATGCCTGAGCCACCGGCAGCAACAGGATTATTACCCCGAACAACAATGACGGTCGCGACCCTACCGCCAACCCATAAGCCAGACTGGCCAACAGCAGCCATAGAACTTGCCGTTTTGGTTCATGTAAGGCACGCCAGATCGCACCTAATGCCAGCATGGTGAATGCAAACCCACAAACTGTTGCAACTTCAAAGAAGGAACACCACATCGTTAAACCTCTCTGCGTGCCTACAACAAAGCCCAGCATGCCGACCGTAGCCACCCAAATACTTACTTCTGGAAAGTAACGCCGCCAGACCGCTCGTAATAGACCCGCTGCAACCAGGAAGCCCAACGCAAAAAAAGTCACCACCGCATCGTTTTCTGGCAGATAGTGGCTCGTGAGGGTCACATATGGCCAGAAAAGCACCAAAGCGGGCGTCACTCCAAAATACAGGTATAACTTCCCTTTGTAATAACTCATGTCACCCACACGCCCTATATATGCTTTATTGACAGCGGGATCGTAGGGATCGGCGAGTTGGGCAAGTCCGGGTGGTGCTTCTCTTTTCAGGTTGAGTTGCCCGGCGCGAAAACCCTGCACCAACAGATTATAGTAGGAATCTTCCGCACGTGGACTTTTCAACTCCAAGCGAGACATTGGTTCAGCAACCAAGGCAAAAATTCCAATGACCAGGGCGCAAACCATGCCAAAGACGACGTGCCGCATCCAAGGGATGTCACCTTCAGGCGCGCGCGCCCTTCCGGTATCCAGTTTTCTGCCCATCATCTAAGTAAAAATTACGAAATACCGCCGGTTCCGGCAGTGGTAAAGCATAAATGGTAACTGTCAAACAGACTTTTATGCTGAGGCGAGCAGTCGAACCGGCTATACTTACCTTGATTGTATCAAAGCCCGGGAAGCGCGGCCGATATGTTCCGGGTGCGTGAGGGTTTCGGCGCGACGGTCTTCGTTATACGCTGTGCTTCGAAAGTTGGTGGCTCGTCGAGCCGTAGCTCGGAGCGTTGCTTGTATGTGGGTCCGCCTTCACTTCGTTTCCGCCTTCGCCGGGTTACGGCGAGCCGAGCCGGCGCGACAGCCCCGAAAGCTTTCGGGGCTGGTGGTGGGAGAAGGATTCGAACCTTCGTAGGCGTAAGCCAGCAGATTTACAGTCTGCCCTCGTTGGCCACTTGAGTATCCCACCACGGGCGTCCGACAAAAGGCCGCACAGTAAGCCATGCCGCGAAGCGAATGTCAATTTCGTCTTCACCGTCGTCCTCGTTCTCGTAATCGAAATGTGGAAATCGAGGGCGAGACCGGGAACAAGTACGAGGAGGATTTGATTAAATTTTTTCTCTGCGTTTCCGCGTCTCTGCGTTAAAATTGGCAAATGTTCGATTCGTTAAGCGGCAAGCTCCAGAACACCTTTCGGAACCTGCGCGGACTCGGAAAAATTTCCGAGGCCAACGTTGCCGATTCCCTGCGCGAAGTTCGCATGGCGTTGCTGGAGGCTGACGTGAATTTCAAGGTCGCCCGCGATTTTATCGAGCGCGTCAAGGCCAAGTCCATTGGCGCGGAGGTCGTCCAGAGCATCCAGCCCGGCCAGCAAATCATCAAAATCATCTACGACGAACTGGTGGACCTGCTCGGCTCACAAAACGCGGGACTGAATCTCAGCGGCAACCCCAACTGCATCTTGATGGTCGGCTTGCACGGTTCGGGTAAAACCACCTCCAGCGGCAAACTGGCGCGTCTGCTGCAAAAGCAGGGACGCCAGCCGTTGCTGGTGGCCGCCGATGCAAACCGCCCAGCGGCCATGGACCAACTCGACACGCTCGGCAAACAGCTTGAATTGCCGGTTTTCGTGAAGCGCGGCGAAACGGACGTTTTGAAAATCGCCCGCGAATCCTTGGACTTTGCGAAAGCCAGCAACCGCAACGTTTTGATTTTTGACACGGCGGGCCGTTTGCAGATTGACGAGCCGCTGGTGCAGGAACTCGTGCGCCTGCGCGACCTCGTGAAGCCGCAGGAAATCCTGCTCGTGCTCGACGCCGCCACCGGCCAGGAAGCCGTGAACGTCGCCACGCATTTTGATCAGGCACTGGGCATCACCGGCTCCATCCTGACCAAGCTCGACGGCGACGCGCGCGGCGGCGCGGCGTTGAGCATGAAAGCCGTGACTGGCAAGCCCATCAAGTTCGCCGGCGTGGGTGAAAAACTCGACGAGTTCGAGCCGTTTCATCCCGAACGCATGGCCTCGCGCATCCTCGGCATGGGCGACGTTGTCAGCCTGGTTGAAAAGGCCGTCGAAGCCGTGGATTTGGACGACGCGAAGCGCATGGAAGAAAAGATGCGCAAGGGCCAGTTCACGCTGGAGGATTTTCTGGGGCAGTTGCGTCAAATGAAAAAGCTCGGCTCGTTGGAAAGCATCGTCGGCATGTTGCCGGGCGGCGCGGAGATGCTGAAACAGCAGGGCGATTTGTCGAAACAGGAAAAGGAATTCCGGCACATGGAAGCGATGATCTGTGGCATGACGCCGCAGGAACGCAAAAATCCGGCGATTCTAAATGCCAAGCGCCGCGTGCGCATTGCCAAAGGCAGCGGCGTGAGCGTGACGGAGTTGAACACGATGCTGAACAAGTTTAGCCAGATGCAGCAAATGATGAAAAAGATGGGGAAGTTCTCGAAAATGATGGCCAAGATGGGCGGCGGCTTGCCGGGTATGTTGCGGAGGTGAAGTGGCACAGGCGCTTCCAGCCTGTGCGCTCTCGAAAAGTCTCTCACGTATTGAGAAAGCGAGATTACCGCATGAATGACAAAACGGTTTACATCTTGGGAGCTGGGTGTTCAGCAAATTACGGTTACCCATTGGCAAAAGACTTTCGTGCTGTTTTAAGCGAATACGGGGACGGGTTGAGTCAGAAGCCCGGTTATACGGAGAACTTGGTTCAGGCAGCCAAACAGATTTGGGTGATTGGATACTCATTCGACCCGAACAATCGAAAGGCGATGATCGAACTTCTACGAAAATCGGACTGCGAGATTATTATCCAGAATAGAACAAAAGAAGGGGCTGAAGCCATTTGCGAAGAATTGAAGCCGCGTTATGATGATTTTGCCCCAAGACTCAAGCCATTCGGAAAACCGTTTTGAGCAACAATGCCCGTTTAAGTTTTCAGCTGCCTGCCGACATTGATTCCGTGTTTCAGGCAATAGGCGCCGTTGTCCACGTATTTTTCCGCCCACAATTTTAACCCAGCACGTTCTTTCTGTGTCAATTTGCGGACGACCTTTGCCGGCGCGCCAAGGACGAGTGAACCAGGTGGAATTTTCATTCCCTGCGTCACCAGCGCCTTCGCTCCTATGATGGATTGTTTGCCCACCACCGCGCCGTCCAAAATCACCGCGCCCATGCCCACGAGCACTTCATCGCCGATTTTGCACGCATGAACAATCGCGCCGTGGCCGACGGTCGTCCAGTTGCCGACAAGGCACGGGAAATCGTCCGCAACGTGCAGCACGGCGTTGTCCTGGATGTTGGTGTGATGGCCGATGACGATGCGGTGGATGTCGCCGCGCACCGACGCGCCATACCACACGCTGGAGTGCGCGCCGAGCGTCACATCGCCGAGTACGACCGCAGTTTTGGCGATGTAAACGCCTTTGCCGAGCTTCGGCCGTTGGCGCAGGAAAGTATCGAGTTGTTTCAACGTGTTCTTCATGCGAAGAATCCGGGGCAGATTACGCGGATGGGGCGGTGATTTCAAATTTGTTCAAGGCACACCATCTGCTAAAATGAAAGGGCGCATGACAAAACTGGTTTTACAACATCCCGCGCCGACGCGCCGGAGGCTGCCGCGCTCGTTCAAGGATTTGACGCCGTCGAAGCACTTCAATCCGCGCACGTTCTTTCGCGAACTGGTCTGGAAAGCACTGCTGACCCGGCGCACGGGACAGCATCGGCATCCGATTTTTCCCAAACTCAAACGCGGCCAGGTCGCCTTGACGTGGATTGGCCACGCCTCGTTTTTGATCCAGTTCACCGACTTGAACGTGCTGATTGATCCGAACTTTGCAAACTGGCTGTTCCTCCTGAAACGCATCAAGCGCTCCGGCCTGAAAATCCGGGACTTGCCGCGGATTGATCTGGTGCTGCTCACGCATGCGCATTTCGATCATTTCCACAAACCGACGTTGCGCCGCTTGCCATACCCGAAAATCGGCGTGATGCCGCGGGGCGTCGGCGATCTGGCCCAGAACCTCGGCTTCGCGCGCATTATCGAGCTGGAGTGGTGGGAGACTTTTTCGCAACGCAATTGGGAGGTCACCTTCACGCCCAGCCAGCACTGGGGTGCGCGCACGCTGCACGATCACCATCGCGGATACGGCGGGTTTGTTCTGGAGCATCAAGGCCGGAGAATTTATCACGCGGGCGACAGCGCCTATTTTGAGGGCTTCAAGGACATCGGGAGAAGGCTTTACCCGGAAATCGCGTTGCTGCCCATCGGCGCGTATCACCCGGAATCATTCCGCCGCATGCACATGGGACCGGACGAAGCGGTGCGGGCATTCCGGGATTTGCGCGCGCAGTGGCTGGTGCCCATGCATTACGGGACGTTCAAATTATCGTTCGAGGAAATGGACGAGCCGCCGCGCTGGCTGCGCGCCATTGCCACGAAGGAAAATCTCACGCACAAAGTGCGAATGCTTGACGAAGGCGTGCCAACAGTGTTTTGATTTTCAAAATTGCACCGCGCCCCCATGACCGACGACAACGGCAATTCCGACGCATCGCCCCTTGACGCTCTGCGGCGTTACGTGCCGCTGGCGGTTTGGGCGATGGTCATTCTGGTCATTCTTTTCATTCCACTGAGGATCATCCAATACGGCTATTTGCCGGGCGACGACGCGTTGCGGCACGCGGCGAAGGCGGTCAGCGGCAAGCCGTGGTCGGAAATCCTCGTACTCAACCATACTTACCAGATCGATCACGAGTTCGGTTGGAATCTGTTGCTCAGGAAAATCCATTTTTGGGCGGATTGGGATGCTGACAAGCTGGTGATTTTTTCCGTGGTGGCGCTGTTCGTTCTGGCGGCCTGGTCGGTGCTGCCGTGGCTGACACGCCCGGAAGCCTGGCTGATCACGCTGACGCTGGCGATGATTGTTTCGGACATCCCGCACCGGTTCACGTTGGGGCGCCCTTACCTCGTGACCATTTCCATTTTGATGACGTTGCTCCTGCTATGGCAGAGGCACGGCGCGGCGCCGCCCAAAAAATGGATGATATTTTTAATGACCGGGTTGATTGCGATTTCCACGTTTGTGCACGGGGCCTGGTATTTATGGGTTTTGCCGCTGGTCGCATTTTTTTTCGCCGGCCAATTTCGCTGGGGGCTTGTCCTGGGCTTATGCTGGGTCGTGGGGGTCCTTTTGGGTGCTGCCCTCACAGGTCATCCACTAGCCTACCCGCTTCAGGCCGTGAAACTGGCATTGCTCGCGGTGGGTACGCACGAAACGAATCGCACCCTGGTTTCGGAATTGCAGCCCATTAACGGCGACATTCTGGCGCTGGGCGTTTTGGGTGGTTTGCTGATTTTGCGCCGACTGGCCAGATTAAACGCCGTCCGACTCGTCCAAAACCCCGCGTTCTGGCTCGTCGGTTTCTGCTGGTTGCTCGGTTTCAAAGTCAATCGCTTTTGGTCGGACTGGGGCTGGCCGGCGCTGATGATCTTCATAACCTGCGATTTGCAGTTGCTTTTGCAGACGCGGTTCGCGGCAGACTCGTTCAAGCGACTGGGACTGACTTGCGGCGTGGCCCTGGCGGCCTATTTGTGTTTGACCAGCGACCTTAACAGCCGTTGGTCGGCATCGCTGGTGAATCAATATCTGACGACGGCGGACCATCCTGAACTCAATGGCTGGATGCCTCAAAAGGGCGGCATTCTTTATTCGGCGGACATGAGCATTTTCTACCAAACGTTCTTTAAAAACCCCAATGGCAATTGGCGATACGCACTTGGTTTTGAATCCACCTGGATGCCGAAGGAAGATTTCGAGGTGTATCACAAAGTGCTGTGGAATTTCGGCGACGCCAAAGCCTACGCGCCGTGGGTGAAAAAAATGCGGCCGGAGGACCGGCTGGTCATCCGCGGCGGACGCGGCAGCCCGCCCAACATCCCGCAGCTCGATTGGTACTACGGTGTCAGCGGCATCTGGATTGGGCGATTGCCGCACACCAACGCCCCGCCGCCCGCGCCGACCGTCCCGGCGACGGTGCCGCGCGAAAATTCAACGGAGTGACAATTCGTCGAATTTTCGCGCCAGCACGAAATCCTTTTTTGTCAATCCGCCCGCGTCATGGGTGGTGAGCGTCAGCGTCACCTTGTTCCAGCGGATGTCAATGTCCGGATGATGCCACGCCTGTTCGGCAAGTTCAGCGACGGCGTCCACGAATTTTATCGCCGTGGGGAAATCCTTGAAGGGAAACGTCCGCGCGATGGTGGCGTCCTTTTTTTTCCAGTCTGGCACCGTGGCGAGTGCGGACTGAATCTGTGCGGCGGTTAATTTTTTCATGGCTAACCATTCGCACAGCTTTGTTCCGCGGTCACGGGGAATTTTTAACCGTTGAAAGCCGCAACCGATGGCGGATTAAACCGTAGGGCAGGCGTCGCGCCTGTCTCCATCTTCAAAAGACTTGCTCACGGTTTGAGGGTTGCGTGTCCGACTTGGGATTCCCGACCGCCAAAACGGAAAATCGAGATCAGAGACAGGCTGGAAGCCTGTCCTACGGCATCGTTCCGGCTAAAACCATTCCTTGCGTCCGTCCACGTAAATGCGCACGAACTCTTCGTCCGATTTGCACAGGTAGATGATGCCTTCGATGAGGC
>Ga0187858_10006813_pt1 | contig 10197 bp, 7 predicted proteins | sample June2016WEW_8_15_FD_133015 | JGI IMG/M metagenome (GOLD analysis project Ga0187858, IMG submission 133015) | Peatland microbial communities from SPRUCE experiment site at the Marcell Experimental Forest, Minnesota, USA - June2016WEW_8_150 | ecosystem: Environmental > Terrestrial > Soil >...
TACGGAAGCGGAACAACCGAAATCAACTTTGGCGATAAACAGGCCAGCGTCTTTGTCGCGCTGGACGTGACAGCAGTAGCTTCAACACTATTGAAAGCAGGAAAAGCTAGTTGAACCTCCTAGTTATGACGCAGAATCGTCATTACAGTGCGCCGGGTTAAACCGGCTTGAAGTAGAGGATGCAAGAATGAATCCCGCTTTAGCTGTTGCAAATCGGTTCACATATCGTTTGAGGAGGGGCTCCCCCGTATGTGCTGGAGTTGCGGGCGGTGGACTGCCAGAGCGGGGATACGCTAGCCGAGGAGCAGGTCACGGCAGGGTCGAAGGAAAAGGTGCTGGATGTGCTCGGCGCAGCGGCATCCAAGCTGCGCGGCGAACTGGGCGAATCGCTGGCCACGATACAGAAGTTTGATGTTCCTAACGAACAGGCGACAACCTCGTCGCCGCAAGCTCTGCAAGCCCTCAGCCTTGGCGAAAAGGCCTCGAAAGAGAAAGGCGCTAAGGGTGGGCCCGCCGTATTATCAACGCCCCGTCCAGCTTGATGTGGATTTTGCCTATGCCTGCCACGCACTGGGCAACGAGTACTTCAATATCGCCGAATTCGCGCGGTCCAACGAGTACTTCAGCAGGGCATTCCAGTTGCGGGAGCACGCCAGCGAAAAGTAAAGGCTGGAGCTCGCCGCCCGACTGCTATCCGAGCGTTACGAGAGAACAGGATAAAGCGGGCCGCGACATTCCAAGAATGGATCGAGAACTACCCGCAGGAGCCGGTAGTGTATGCCAGTCTGCGAATAGTGTACGCCTGCCAGGGGCGGTATCAGAAAGCTTTAGAGGTACCACGCCAAGCCTACCATCTGGGGCCGGATCGTGGACGTATCTATGTCAATCTCGCCTTCTACGCTCTAGCGTTGCAGCGCCTCGACGACGCACGTCTGGTCATCCACGATTGGGAGGCGCGATCGCAGGACAAAAGTGGATTCTATGACATTCGATATGCTCTCGCCTTGCTCGGTTCGGATTCGGCCGCGATGGCGGAACAGCAAAAGCAGCTCGCGGGTCAGCGCGACTAAGAGCGCTCTGTGTACGCATCGACACCGAGGCGTATGGTGGTCGTCTCGGCAGTGCGCGGGAGCTGACCCAACGAGCCGTGGACTCGCCGTGCGGACCGACCAAGAAGGAAAGCGGGGCAATATCGCAGGCGATCGCTGCTCAGCCGGAAGCCGCGTACGGTTACACCGCAGAAGGGAGGCATGGAGCGGCAGAAGCTCTGAAGCTTGCTCCCACGAGTCAAGCAACGCAAAGCGAAGCTGCGGTTGCGTTCGCCCTGGCGAGCGATACGGCGCGAGCCGAGTCCATGGCCCAAGACCTAGGGAAACGCTTCCCTCTGAACGCTCAGATGCAGTCGATTTGGCTGCCGTGGAGTTGGGATTAATCGATTTCGCCAACAATATTTCCTGCCTGTATCCGGCCTGTATCCGGCGTATGTGCGCGGAGAGGCCTACCGGGCCGCCGAACAGGGCGCAAGCGGCCGCCGAGTTTCAGAAGATTCCCGATCACAGCGGCATTGTCTGGAGCTGTTGGACAAGGGACTTGCCGCATCTGGAAGTGGCGTGTGCAAATGCGCTTGAAGCGAAAACGTCACAGGGCGCCGATGCCGATGCTGCCCGCGTACGAGCGCTGGGCGCCTACAAAAATTTCCTAACGCTCTCGAAAGACGCCGACCCCGAGATCCCCATCCTGAAGCAAGCCAAAGCCGAATACACGAAGTTACAATAGGCCGAACAAACCCTGCTTTGTCAGGCGCGTTTGCGCTAACCTTTGTAAAAGGTTGCGAAATTGAACTTCGACAATTTCCAGCTAATAAAGCAAAAAGCCATGATCGGCAACGGCAAACGTCGACGAGACACCTCCCAGCAATCTGCTCGCTCTTGCGCGGAATTGCGCCGTCTGGTATGCGGCGTGCTGGTCCTGTGGACGAGTTGCATATTGCTGACGGGCCAGAATGTGGTATTGACGGGTGCGCTCGGGGGACGGGTCACTGACCAGAGTGGAGCGGTGGTGCCGGGAGTTCTCCTGGTTGTCCGCAACCTCGCTACCGGCGTGACAGAATCTGCCGAGACCAACTATGCGGGACTCTATCGTTTGCCGGCGCTCATGCCGGGATCCTATAGCATCACTGCAAGTTTCAAAGGGTTTCGTGAGGTCCGGGCCTTAGTGCGAGTCTTGGTGGGAAATGCAACGTCGCAGAATATTAAGCTGCAAGTGGGAACCGGGGCAGACACTATAAAAGTAACCGGGACGACGCCGCTGTTGCGACCGACTGAATCCTCCGACAGCACTGTGATCGAGCGGTCATTGATTAACGAATTGCCGCTCAACGGACGGCGTTACACCGACTTGGCGACACTCACGCCCAACATCAGCTACGACGGCGATACCGGACTGGTGAGCATTGCCGGGCAACAGGGCGGTGAAGACTCGGGATATGCGAATGGGAATGGCTCCAACGCCTTTACGGTGGATGGATCCAATGCGACCAGCAACTACTTTGCCGACATTATCGGCCGCTACCGTATCCCGTACCTGTATGGCGAGGACGCGATCCAGGAGTTTCAAGTCTCGGTCAGCCCTTACTCGGCGATCTATGGAGGTGGAGCGGGCTTCGTAAATGCGGTGACGCGATCGGGAAGCAATGCCTTTCACGGCAATGCGTTTTATTACAACAGGAATTCCGCGACGGGAGCCAACGATGCTCTCGACAAAGCCGCGGGCTTTGCGAGGCCGGAAGACGCTTTGCAGCAATTCGGCGCAGGGCTCGGTGGTCCGATCCGCCACGACCGTTTATGGTTCTTCATGGATTATGAACAGCAACTGCGCAACAACCCAATCTCCGTAATCAACTCGGCGTTGGCGACGACGCCGTCGAACTTAGATAATTTCCTGAGCACCAATTTTGGAATTCCGTCCGGTACTAACCTGCCTCCGCCAAACGGGCCCTTGCCGGTTCCGGGAAGCGATACCAACACTGAGATTTTGATTGACCCGACCAATCCGGTGTACCTGCAGCAAGTGTCGAACAGCCTGAACGCGCTGCACTCCAACCTAGGCACTAAAGCAAGAAAGCGCAATGATTGGGTGATTACGCCGCGGCTGGATTATTCGCCCAGTTCTCGCGATGGGCTGTTCCTCAGCTTCAATCTAAACCGGTTCGACTCGCCGGGAGGCGTCATCACCGACCCGACGGTTGGAAATTATGGGATGCAGACACTGGCTAACGCCTACGTGCATACCGTTCAAGCCAGCCTGGGATGGACGCACACGTTTTCATCCACCCTGCTGAATGAATTCCACGCCAGCACTTCGCAGGACAATCAGATCTCTACCCCGACCGGCTTCGCTCCAAATACTCCCACGTTAATCCTGGATAGTCCGGCCCCTTTCGTTCTGGGGAATGCTCCGTTTTCCGTGGGAAGGGTTTTTGAAAGGCAATACTCGTGGGCCGACCGGGTGGATTACGTGGTTGGCAAGCACACGTTGCAATTTGGTTTCGATATGAACCGTGCCTGGGATTCGGACAACAACGATGGCGGTGCGGACCCGAATGAGGCCGTTGAGTTCGGATCGTTCCTGGGCAGCTACGAATTTTCAAATCTGCAGGATTTTGCGCTTGGGGAGTACAACCAGTTCAGCCAGACTTCGGGAAACCCCACTTTTTCTTTTGCTGTTCCTTATTATGGATTCTACGTGCAGGATTCGTTCCGTGCTTTGCCAAACTTGACGCTGGACATGGGGTTGCGCGAGGACTTTCAGGTTTACCCGCAACCCGCGGAGAATCCGAAATTTCCTCTCACCCGACAATATCCCAACCAGTTTCGACGGCTGGCGCCACGCCTCGGATTTGCATGGCAGCCCATATCGAAGACGGTGGTGCGTGGAGGATTCGGGGATTTCTACACCAACATGAACGGTCTCAATTACCGTAACGCGGTGGTCTCGAACGGACTGGCGTCGCAGCAGTCTTCAGTGAATGCGAGTTATACATCAGGTCTGCCTGACCAGCAGCTGCCAACGTTTCCAAGTATTCTTGCGGGTAACTCTCCCCTGTTCCAGGCGTCTCCTGACATTTCTTTGGTTTCCCCGCAGTTCCGGGCGCCCTACATTTTGCAGGCGAGTTTGCAGATTGAGCGCGAGATTCTGCGGGACACGACACTGACTATCGGCACCATGTGGAATCACGGGGTGCATCTGCTCTCTGGCAGCGCCTATGACGTGAATCTACATCGTCTGCAAGGCGCGACGACGTATATCGTCTGTCCTCCCATCACCACCACAGTGCCTTGCACTGGGCCGACGATCACGTTGCCGAACATGGACAACGGCTTGCTGGCCGAAGGCCGCATCGATGCCAACCTGGGCGAGATCAACGAACTGATCAGCCCTGGGCAGAATCACTACAACTCCTTGTTCGTGCAGTTGCAGCGACGCATGTCACAAGGTCTTGCTTTGCAATTTTCTTACACGTTCGCCAAGAGCATGATGCTGGATGGGATGGACTTCAATAATCAGTTCGACTTCGGCAACACGCATGCTCCATCGCTGTTAGACCAGCGGCATCGAATTAGTCTTGCCGCCGTATATCGGCCGGAACTTGAAAAGCTTACTGGGTCGGACATAGGGCACGTTCTGCTCTCGGGTTGGACGTTGAGCAGTGTCATGGAGTTCTCTTCGGGCCGTCCTTATGCTGGTCTGTTGGGCCCGGCGTGCACCAGTTCGTCGCTGTCATTCAGTAATTGTGACGGCGCCGACGAGAACCTCAACGATACCGCCTTTAATCAAGACACGGCAAACACCGCGGCCGGCATCAATGGCGCTGGTCCCACACCCGGGGTCGGCTTGAATTCCTTCTACGGCCCGTGGCTGGAGAGAATTGATATTGGATTGGCCCGCAGCTTTAAGATCAAAGAAGGCAAGGAATTGCAATTTCAGGCTCAGGCATTCAACCTGTTCAACCATGCCAATTACTATGTGCAGAACGGCGATGGCATCAACCAGCTGCAGTACAATCCCATCGGCAACAACTGTGGTGACGGCCTATCTCTGAATCAGACGTGCTATCTAGTCCCCAATTCCGGACCGGGTAACTTTGGAGCACTGCAGGAAATCAGCCCCAACGGACTCCCGCGCGTGTTGCAGTTCTCCGCGCGGTTCACCTTCTAAAACCCCACACCGAGGCGGGATTCGGTGTAGAATGACATCCATTTTCTAGACCCCACCAAATTAGGATTCAAGCTTTTCTGAATCACGCGAGGCCAAGAAAACCAAATCTTGCGGAGGGAAACATGCGACGAAAGACGAGCTCCTGCTTTTGCGCTGTGCCGGCTGTGATCCTATGCCTGATGATACCCGCACTGGCGGGTGGTCAGACACGGAACGCAGCGTCGGTTGGGGGCAACCTTCTACCCAACGGTTTCTACATTACTCCTACCGCCGCGCCCGGCTCAATTTTCCAAAACCTGCCCACTGGCCTGCGCCCTGACGGCTCCGCCAATGCAAATGGCGCAGTGAACACTGCGCTCAGTCCGGACGGCACCGCTTTGCTGATTCTTACTACCGGTTACAACACGGGCTTCTACACTCAGGGTCCGGACGGTACCGCAATCGTCTGGCCTGCGCTCGACCCTCTCACAGGAATTCCGTCATCCACCACGACTCCGAATGCGGAGTGGGTATTCGTTTTCGATGTCCGTGGCGCGCGACCTAAGCAGAAACAACTGATCAACATCCCCAACACTTATCACGGTTTATTGTGGGATCCGTCGGGCACGCGCTTCTACGTTGCCGGAGGCATCGACGACCGCGTGGAGATATTTAAGTCGACGACCACGGGAGCCAGCGCCGACGGTACCTACGTGCCTGATGCTCCGTTTGTGCTCCTGGGGCATAACATGCCCGCCGATGTTCCTATACAGCAGTATCCAACGGGTGGATTGTTCAGCACGACGCCGATCAACAGCAACCCGATTGCGCAATACATGTACATGCCGTTCAGTGCGCTGGCAGCTGGATTGGCAATCAGTCCGGACGGCTCGACACTGTACGTGGCTAACTATCAGAATGATTCGCTGTCCATCATCAACACGTCCACGCGCACCGTATCCAAAGAAGTAGTCTTCTTCGCCCCGGGACAGAAGACGGCAATCGGAGAAATGCCTTACTGGCCGGTAGTGATATCGGATTCTAAGGGCGCTCCGGTTAAGACCTATTTGAGCAGCCAGCGCGATGGCCAAGTGCTGTCGGTGAGCCCTTCGGGATCGTTCAAGGTGATCAAGGTTGGAGGCGAACCGAATCGCATGGTCCTATCCGCGGATCAGCTTCGCCTCTACGTGGCCAACGGCGATCTGGATGAGATTGAGGTAATCAATACCACGAAAGATGCGCTCAACAGCCGAATCTCAGTCGCTCGGCCGGGATACCACTACAAGGGGTCCAGCCCCAACTCCTTGGCGTTGAGCCCGGACGGGCGCCGCCTTTACGCCACTCTCGGTGGAGAGAACGCCGTAGCTGTGATCGACGTTGCTTCGCAGCAACTGCTCGGTCGTATCCCAACCGGCTGGTATCCGAGCTCGGTAACGGTCAGCGCGGATGGAAAAAAATTGTTCGTGGTGAACATGAAATCGGATCCCGGTCCGAACCTGGAATACCGGTCGGACTGCCCCGGGGAAGGCATCCCACCGGACTATTCGAGCCTTCTTTGTCCACCACCGAACCCAACGTCCCGCAACGAGTACATCCTGGCTTTGCTCAAGGCGGGGTTTCTGACGATACCGGTCCCGGACACCGACACGCTCGGCTATCTGTCGGCTCTCGTCGATGCTAACGACGGCTTCTTCAAACGGAGCCGTGATCCTATGATGGCGTTTCTGCATGATCACATCAAACACGTGATCTTCATCCAGAAGGAAAACCGTACCTACGATCAGATCCTCGGCGATCTGAAGCAGGGCAACGGCGATCCGGCCCGGGTGCAGTTTCCGCGTCCCATCTCACCCAACCATCACCTGCTGGCGACCCGATTCGCTCTGCTCGACAATTTCTACGATGCCGGGGACGTGAGTGGCGACGGTTGGAACTGGGATACGCAAGGCCATGCCAACGATGCCACGGTCAAGAATGTGCTCGTAGGCTATGGCAACGCGAATTACAACATCCCGTTCGACTGGAATGGCAATCCGCGCAACATCGGGATTGCACTGCCCGACACAACCAACGGAACGCCCAGTCCGAGCACGGTGCGCATTACCACGCTGTTCGATCCGACCGGTGGCTCATCGATTGAACCCGGCACGAAGGACATCACCGCTTCGCAAGGCGCGGACGACCTGGATCCCGACGCGCTCGGCGGCTACATATGGGACACCGTGATGCGCGCCGGGCTAACGGTTCGCCACTACGGTCTCTACGCCGACGAGAACTATTATGTCGATCCTTCCGCTGGCGCCCCGTTCTACATTCCCATCGTACGCGACGCCTTCGCGCAGAAGGTGGTGCAGGCGGTGCCGGTGCGTCACTCCCTGCTCGACAAAACCGATGTCTACTATCGTGGCTGGGACCTGAACACTCCTGATCAGTACCGCTTCGAAGAGTGGAATCGCGAGTTCAATGAGTATGTGAAAAACGGCAATCTGCCCAACTTCGAGATGGTCGACTTCATGGAAGACCATTTCGGTAACTTCTCGTCGAACGCCGCAAATCTGGAAAACCCATTGGCGCAGTTCGCGAGCAACGACTACGCGGTCGGCCGTCTGGTCGAGGCCGTGTCAAACTCGCCGTACTGGAAGGATACAGCGATATTTGTGGTCGAAGATGATGCGCAAAACGGGCCGGATCATGTGGATGCACATCGTTCTACGGTGTTCATCGCCTCACCCTATACAAACACCGGAGCCGTGATCCACACCAATTACAACTCCACCAATGTGGTCCGAACCATCGAGGATATCCTCGGCGTCAATTACCTCGGTCTCAACGATGCGAATGCCGTTCCGATGTCCGATGTGTTCATCAAGGAACCCAACTTGCAACCCTACGTCGCGCCTATCCCGGGTATCTTGTGCCAGCCTCCGGTGGACCCGACACTGGTGCCCGAGTGCAAGAATCCTGGAAAACGCCCAGTAACCGTCGCGATTAAGTCGCTCCACGACGGCACCTGGTGGGCGCAAGCGACCAAGGGTTTTAACTTCAAACACCCTGACATGATCAATTCCAATTTGTTCAACCGGATTCTGTGGAAGGGGATCATGGGAAATGATAAGCCTTACCCTGGCGCCGCTAACCAGCAGGCGAATGGAAAGGAGGAGGAGGACGACCGCGATTGATCCGCGGCATTGTCGCACCCTGGAACCGGCATAGAGACTAAAAGAGGGCCGATGGCGCATGTCACCGGCCCCTGAGGTACGAGGAGCTGGCCTCCTCCGTTATACCGGGAGCCATCCTTCGTGCAGCCACTAAGATGCCATGACAGCGTTTGGAACACGGGAGACTGGAGGGGGGCTAACCGAAAACCGTTACGCTCCCGGATGAATCAATCGTAACAGCCAGAATGCAACTGCCGCCACAAATACCGACGCCGGAATAGTCAAAACCCAGGCCCACACGATCCGCCTGGCCACTCCCCACCGCACTGCAGAGAGAGGCTATGGGGCGCTCCCTCCCCGACGATTGCTCCGGTAAGCGTGTTGCATGGTGCTCACAGGAATCTCCGCCAAAGCGGTCCGTCCTTTCGTATCGTTATTTATTGACTCCTTCGGGCGAATCACCGTTCGTCAGATAGATGATTGAGATAAATACGTCGTCGAAGACTCGGGCATAATAGCTCAACTCACTGAAGTATCAGGAACGGGGTCTGGCACTTGTACAAATTCCGATCGTCTTTAGCGCGTCGTACCTTCATAGGTGCTTTTCTTTTGCTAACTTTACCGTTGCCAACCATCGGTGTCTCTGCACAGGCGATCCCGCAGGAGCTGGTGAATGGGCTCAAGTGGCGTCTGATTGGACCTTTCCGCGGAGGCCGCGCGGTCTCGGTGGCGGGCGTGCCGGGCGACTCGACAACTTTTTATTTTGGCTCCGTCAATGGCGGGATCTGGAAAACGACGGATGCCGGAGCTGTCTGGACACCCATCTTTGACGGCCAGTCAGTAGCTTCGATTGGCGCACTGGCAGTGGCTCCGTCCGATCCTAAAGTTATTTACGCCGGAACCGGCGAGTCTGATATTCGAGAGGACCTTTCTTCCGGCAACGGCGTTTACAGATCCACCGATGGCGGCGCGACCTGGAATCATGTCGGCCTGGAAGACACGCGCCAGATCAGCCGGATCGTCATTGACCCGCAGAATCCAAACGTCGTTTATGTTGGTGCCCTAGGGCACGCTTTTGGGCCGAACGAACAGCGGGGCGTCTATAAATCCGTCGATGGAGGGGGGCGTTGGACGCGGGTTCTCGATCTGGGGTCCGAGATCGGAATTTCAGATCTGGCGATGGGTTCTGCTGCTCCGCAGCTTCTGTTCGCCGGCGCATGGCAGGTGCGGCGTCCGCCATGGAGCGCGTATGCTCCGATCGAGGGAGCAGGCAGTGGCCTTTACCGTTCTCAGGATGGCGGCAAGACGTGGGCTCGGCTCAAGGGAAATGGGCTGCCCGCAGGCGATTGGGGGCGCGTGGGAGTCGATGTTGCGCCAGACGGACAGCACGCGTATGCGCTCATCGTTCTCCAGAACGAGATGCAGACCCAGACGCCCGCGAGAGGATCCGGCCTGTATCGCTCCGACGATGGAGGCAACACTTGGGTACTTGCAAACTCCGCTTCTGCTCTTGCCAGCCGGGCGTGGTATTTCAATCGCATCACGATCGATCCCCACAATCCCGAGGTAGTTTACATCCCGAATGTGGCTCTTTATCGATCTGAGGATGGGGGGAAGACTGTCTCGGTGGTGCGCGGCGCTCCTGGAGGGGACGACTATCACCAGCTTTGGATCGACCCGAAGAATTCGACCAGCATGGTTCTCGGAACGGACCAGGGAACCACGATCAGCCTCAACCGCGGCCGCACGTGGAGCAGTTGGTATAACCAGCCCACGGCACAGCTCTATCACGTAACTACGGACAATCAGTTTCCCTACGTCGTGTATGGCGCGCAGCAGGATA
>Ga0187858_10006826_pt1 | contig 10189 bp, 7 predicted proteins | sample June2016WEW_8_15_FD_133015 | JGI IMG/M metagenome (GOLD analysis project Ga0187858, IMG submission 133015) | Peatland microbial communities from SPRUCE experiment site at the Marcell Experimental Forest, Minnesota, USA - June2016WEW_8_150 | ecosystem: Environmental > Terrestrial > Soil >...
GAAACTCCTTTGGACGACTGGATCTTTGCTCCCGACCATGCCATTCCGATTCTGGAAAATCACTTTGGCGTGCTCTCGCTGGAAGGCTTCGGGTTGGCAGGCAAACGGGCGGCCGCTTCGGCGGCGGGAGCGATTCTCTATTACATCCGGTCAACCCAGCGCGGCACGCTCGATCATGTGGACCGCATCGGCTTTTACGAGCGGCAGAATTGCCTGGTGCTCGATGCGGTCACGGTGCGCAACCTGGAGCTGATCGAACCGCTATTTGCCGGGACGGATGCCGGAGTGACTCTGTTCCGCTGCCTGGATGCGACCGTGACGCCGATGGGCAAGCGGTTGCTGCGTACCTGGATGCTTCGGCCATCATTGGATCGGACCGAGATCGAAGGCAGGCTGGATTCGGTTGAGGCGCAGGTCAAGGACACGATGCGGCGCGAAGAATTGCGGCGGTCGCTCGATGGAATTCTGGACCTCGAGCGTCTGCTGAGCCGGGTCACGCTGGAAACGGCGAATCCGCGGGACGTGCTGGCCCTGGCCGCCTCGCTTGCAAAGATTCCCAAGGTGCGAGTAGCGTTGGCCGGGCTGAATGCGTTGCGACTGGGCACGCTGCGTATCGCGATCGACGAACTGGGCGATCTGCGAGAGAAGATCGATCGCACGCTGGTTCCGGAGCCACCACTCACGCTGAGCGATGGCGGGGCAATTGCCGCTGGCGTCGACAAAGATCTGGACGAACTACGCGACTTGAGCCGCAACTCGAAGCAATACCTGGCGCGAGTAGAAACGCGGGAACGCGAGCGGACGGGGATTGGGTCGCTCAAGGTGAAGTTCAACTCTATCTTTGGCTATTACATTGAGATTTCGAAGGCGAACCTGCATCTCTCGCCTGCCGACTACGAGCGCAAACAAACGCTGGTGAATGCCGAGCGTTTCACGACTCCGGAGCTGAAGGAATATGAGTCCAAGATTCTGGATGCCCAGGAGAAGATTGTCGAAATTGAGCGTCGGCTGTTTGCCGAGTTGCGTTCTGTCATTGCGGCCGAAGCCAAGCGTATCCGGCAAACGGCGCTGGCGCTGGCGGAAGTCGATGTGCTGGGCTGCCTGGCACACATTGCGGCGCTGCGGAATTACTGCCGCCCGCGGTTTGAGCCAATTCTCGATGAGGCGGAAAAAAACGAGGACGTGGGCGATCTCGAAATTGTCGAAGGCCGTCATCCGGTAATCGAACTGCAGGAACTCGCGGCAGGGAGTGAGCGCTTCGTTCCGAACGATCTGTTTCTCGACTCCTCCGCTCACAATATCGTGGTGCTGACGGGTCCGAACATGGGCGGCAAGAGCACGTATCTTCGGCAGGCAGCGTTGATCGTGATTATGTCGCAGATGGGCTCATTCGTTTCCGCGCGCGCCGTGCGGCTGGGCATTGTGGATCGCGTCTTCACGCGCATTGGCGCCAGCGACAATGTGGCACGCGGGCGCTCGACATTCATGGTCGAGATGACGGAGACGGCGGCGATTCTGCACACGGCGACGCCGCGGTCGCTGATCCTGCTCGACGAAGTGGGGCGCGGCACTTCCACCTACGATGGACTGGCGATCGCATGGGCCGCCGTCGAATATCTGCATGCGCGCGTGCGAGCTAAGACGTTGTTCGCGACCCATTACTTTGAGCTAACGGAATTGGCGGAGCAGTTGAGTGGCGTGAAGAATTATCACGTATCCGTCAAAGAGGCCGGGGAAAGCGTTGTCTTTTTGCGCCGCGTGGAACCGGGCGCGGCCGACCGCAGCTACGGCATCGAAGTCGCGAAGCTGGCGGGATTGCCCAACGAAGTCGTGGCGCGCGCGCGCGAGGTGCTGGCGGAGCATGAATCGTCCGAGCGCCGGCTTTCGGAGCACCTGACGCCGGGCGCTTCTGAGGCGCCGGAACGCCCGACGCAGTTGACCATCTTCACGCCGCTGTCTCAGCCCGTGCTGGAAAAGCTGCGCGAAGTAGATTTAAACCGGCTGACGCCCCTGGAGGCGCTAAACTTGCTGGCAGAGCTGAAGAAAGAAATCTAACCGCCGAGACGCGGAGTACGCAGAGAAAAACAGGAACCGGGATGTTCGAGCGGTACACAGATCAATGTAAGAGAGCGATCTTCTTTGCCCAGCAAACAGCCCTATGCGGAGGTGCGTCTGAAATCGACTCGCGTCATATGCTTCTGGGCCTGCTGAACGAGAAAGAGACGCGGGCAAACACGATACTTCGTTTGTGCGAGCTTTTGCCCGAAGAAACCTCTCAGCAGGCACGCTTGGTCAAGCAGAAGTTGACGAAAGGAACTATCCCTCTAAGTAGCGACGGTAAACGAACAATCGCCTACGCAGGGCGCGAAGCCAATCAACTTAGAGATTATTGGATTGATACAGAACATCTGGTGCTTGGGATACTTCGGGAAGAGAGTAACTCGGCCGCTGTCAAACTCCGGGCGGTCGGTCTTGAGTTGGAGTCCTGCCGCCAGCTCGTCATCATCAACAAGAAGTCGCGGCCTCCGAAACGGGATCCAGTTTTGTGGTGGGTACGCCAGCGTCCGGTCGGCTTTGTAGCTGTGGCGATGGTCCTTTTTGCACTCGGCATCGCGGCAGCTCTTATCCTGCTTGGCTTTGTGGCCATGGGAAGCACTTTCGCGATCCTTGCGATGCTCCAGTTCCTCAGGTCGGTGGCCCGAGGTTCCGCCACTTGAGTATTCGCGAGCGACCTTACACCATGCGCATGAACGTCGGCCAACTCCTAATCATCGGCTTCGACGGGACCAAGATGTCTCCGCGCCTCGCTTCCCTGCTCACGAAAATTCAGCCGGCGGGCGTGATTCTGTTTGCCCGCAACATCACTGGAGCTGAGCAGACGCATACGCTTCTGCGTGAATGCCAGAAGCTCGTGGCCACGCCGCTTTTCACCTGTGTGGACCTTGAAGGCGGGACGGTGGACCGTTTCCGCAACGTGATTGGTTCTGCGCCTTCTCCGGCGGAGGTTTTTGCCACGGGCAGCGGCGCGCTCTTTCGCGAGCATGGACGCGTGATCGGCGAAAACTGCCGCGCGCTTGGCTTCAACGTGGATTTTGCTCCCGTGCTCGACTTGGCCTACGAGGCTTCGCGGGCGGTGATGACTTCGCGGGCGGTTTCGGACGATCCGAAAAGGGTGGTTGCCTACGCACGCGAGTTTCTGCGCGGGTTGCGCGATGCCGGCGTGCTCGGCTGCGGCAAGCACTTCCCTGGACTGGGCGCGGGCAAGCTTGACAGCCATTACGCGCTCCCCGTAATTGAGAAGCCGATCAAGAAGATGTGGATCGAGGATCTGTTTCCTTATCGGATACTGCGACACCAATTGCCCTTTGTCATGGTTTCACACGCTGCCTATCCCGAAGTGACTGGAGAACGAACGCCAGCATCATTGTCAAGAAAATGGATCACCGAGATCCTGCGAAGGAAGATCGGGTACAACGGGCTTGTCGTCTCGGACGACATGGAAATGGGCGCGGTCCTCGACTTTGCTCCCATCGAGCAGACGGTTGTGCAGCACATCCGTGCGGGTGGAGATATGGCTCTGATCTGCCACAAAGAGGAGATGGTCGTCCGTGCCTATGAAGCTCTGATTCACGAAGCGGAGCGGGATCGCAAGTTTCGCAATCGGGCAGCGGAAGCGGTGAACAGAGTGCAGACATTCAGGAAGAAACTACTCGCCTTTTGCCACTATTCGAGGCCAGCAGCACCAACCCAAGCGAAAACCGAGAAGCTGACGCGACAGCTCTGGGAATTCGAGGAAGAGATCCGGCTGGCTACACTCGCTCGCAGGGATGAGGAACGCGCATGATTATTGCCGGCGTGATGAGCGGAACTTCGGCGGACGGGATCAACGTGGCTCTGGTTGAGCTATCGGCACGCGGGCGGGGGCGCCCGCGCTACACACTTCTTGGTCACGAGGAGTATCCGTTCCCTGCCCCGGTGCGACGCGCCATCCTGGAAATGATGAACGCGGAGTTGGCTCGCGTCGCGGACCTGGCGCGACTGAACTTTCTTCTGGGCGAACTGTACGCGGAAGCGGTGGCAAGAACGGCGCGCAAGCATGGCGTGGAGCTTGACCTGGTGGGCTGTCATGGGCAGACGCTCTATCACCAGGGAGTGGCGGAACAATTTCTTGGGCGAAAATTGGCGGCAACGTGGCAAACGGGAGAAGGCGCGGTGATCGCGGCGCGGCTGGGTGTGCCGGTGGTCTCTGATTTTCGCCCCGCGGATATGGCGGCCGGAGGAAAAGGCGCGCCGTTGGTACCGTTCGTCGACTATCTTTTCTATCGTGAAGGAGGGCGCAATCGGCGCGTGAATCGCATTGCCCAGAACATCGGCGGCATTGCGAATCTAACTGCGATTCCGGCGGGCGCGTCGCTCGGCCAAGTGTTTGCTTTTGATACCGGCCCCGGCAACATGGTGATCGATGGGGTGACGGAGGAGCTTTTCGGAAAACGTTTCGATCGCGATGGCAAAATCGCGGCCTCGGGACGCGTACTCGATGGAGTGATTGCGCGGCTGTTGCGCGCGCGCTTTTTCCGCCAGAAGCCGCCGCGGACGGCGGGGCGCGAGGAATTTGGCCGGGAATACGTCAGCCGCTTTCTTCAGCTTTGCCGCGGCGCCTGCAACCCCGACGTGGTGGCAACGGCAACGGCTTTGACGGCGCGATCGATTGCGGACGCAGTCCGCCGATTCGTGCTGCCACGATTTGACGCACGTCGAAAGCAGGGTAGTCACGAGATGATTGTCTCGGGCGGAGGCGCAAAAAATCCGACGCTGATGGCTATGTTGCGCAATGAAATCGAACCTTTGGGGATCGAACTGCATTTTTCGGATGATTTCGGCCTTCCGGCGGAAGCGAAGGAGGCAGTGGCGTTTGCCCTGCTTGCGCATGAAACGTGGCATCGGCGCCCAAGCAATGTACCGTCAGCTACAGGAGCGAAGCGGGCGGCGATCCTGGGAAAGATTTCGTATGCGTAAGGCGGCAGGGCGGGAGCACGCCAAAAGCAGGTCCTTCGCTCCGCTCAGGATGACAGGTTTTTTCAGGGTGACAATTTTATTGGGATTGGTTGGCGCCTTGGTGCTGCCTCTCCTCTCCTGCTCCCAAGCTCCCGATCCCAACACGCTGGTCATGATCATTGAGAGCAGCCCAACGAATCTCGATCCGCGAGTGGGGATCGATGCACAATCGGAACGCATTGGCGAACTCCTGTTCGATGCGCTGCTGACGCGTGACGAACACTTGAATGTTGCGCCCGGTCTGGCGGAGCGTTGGGAAATTCCGGATCCGCTGACCTATGTCTTCCAACTGCATCGCGGCGTCACTTTTCACGATGGGCGGCCGCTAACTTCCCGCGACGTGAAGTGGACGTTTGACTCCCTGCTCCAGGGAAAGCTTCGCAGCACGAAATCAGCGGCCTACCGTTTCGTGGATCACATAGGCGCCCCCGACGAGTTCACCGTGGTCTTTCATCTCAAGGAGCCCAACGCCACTTTGCTGTGGAATCTCTCGGAGGGGGCGAGTGGAATTGTGCCTGATGGGTCGCTCGATGAGATCACCCGAAGGCCGATTGGCTCGGGTCCATTTAAATTTGTGAGCGCGGAACAGGACAAGGAGGTCGTGGTCGAGCGTAATGACAACTACTGGGGGACGAAGGCACGCCTGGCAAGGGTGCGATTCATCGTCGTACCCGACGCGACGACGCGGGCACTGGAATTGCGCAAGGGCAGCGCTGATGTCGCGATCAATGCCTTTACTTCCGACACCGTCGTGGCGCTGGAGCGCGAGCCGAATTTGCAGGTGGAGCGCGCGCCGGGCACTGTGCTTTCCTATCTCGCGTTTAACTTGCGCGATCCGACCTTACGGGATGTTCGGGTGCGGCATGCGATCGCGTATGCCATCGACCGCGCTCCTCTTTTGCAATACATCTGGCGCGGCTTTGCGCAACCGGCTCTGAGTGTGCTTCCGCCGCAAAGCTGGGCCTATGACCAGGATGTGGCGGCCTATGCGCACAATCCAGAGAAGGCTCGTCAGTTGCTCGATGCCGCCGGGTACGCGCCTCGCGACGGCGTTCGCTTCCACCTCACGATGAAGACGTCCACGGAAGAGTCTACGCGTCTGCTGGCGGCGGTATTACAGCAGCAATTGCGGGATGTGGGCATTGCGCTCGACATTCGCACGTTCGAGTTCGCCACATTTTTTGCCGACGTCACCAGCGGCGCTTTCGAGCTTTACTCGTTGCGCTGGATCGGCGGCAACGAAGATCCGGATATTTTCGAGTATTCCTTTCACTCCAACCGATTCCCCCCCAATGGCGCAAACCGCGGATTTTATTCCAATTCGCGGGTTGATAGTCTGATCGATGAGGCGCGCCGCCAGACCGATCAGAGTGCCCGCAAGCGGTTGTACGCTAAAGTTCAGGAAGAGCTGGCGCAAGATGAGCCGTATATCAACCTATGGTATTACGATAACGTGCTGGTGCACACGCGGCGCGTGCGGAACGCGCCCTTGAATCCGTCGGGAAACTACGACTTTCTGAAGACGGCGGAGATCGATAGCAGATAAACGCATCCTAGCGCTTCGCTTTGCTTCCTAAGTATTCGTAAAAGTAAATGACAAGCATGCTTGACAGTTCTGCGCCCGTGATGTAATGTTTCCTTGTCATTAAGACATGGAGGCTTGTCATGTACTGCACAAAAACCGCCGCTCAACGACGCTATCGAGCCCGAACCCTCTTTGCTACGACGGCATATCTCCTGGCAATTTGGGGCGTCACTTGGATGTTTAGACATCGTCATCCGCAGGGCGCAGCAGTCTATCTACTGGCTCTCGCGCCCGAGCTGCCGATATTCGCGATACTAGCGATTTTTGGTATCTATCTTGCCGAGGAAACGGACGAATTCATACGCGCCGTTCTCGTGCAATCCAGCCTGTGGGCCACCGGCGTCGTCCTGGCATTTACAACCTTCTGGTCGCTTCTCCAGAGCTATGCTCCGGCTATCGACCTAGTCGTCAAGGTACCCATGTATTGGGTGTTTGTCCTGTGGTGTGTGTCATTCGGATTGGCCCAACCTCTTGTGCAGCGGAGGTACAAATGAAGAACCGATTACGCGTGCTCCGCGCGGAAAAGAATTGGTCCCAGGCCGATCTGGCGCAACGGCTGGAGGTTTCGCGGCAAAGCGTCAACGCCATCGAGACGGGGAAATTCGATCCGAGCCTGCCACTGGCGTTCCGGCTCGCTCGCTTGTTCGATATGACTATCGAACAGATTTTTATCGACGATGGTTCAGGTTGAGCGATACGAGCATGGAAACTCGCGCGATTTTCAGCGTGTTACCATCGAATCTTGAAAATCCTCTTTATCGGTGACATTTTTGGGCGGCCCGGGCGGACGATCGTAAAAGAGCGCCTGCCGGGACTGCGTCAGGAGCACGCCGTCGACCTGGTTATCGCCAACTGCGAAAATGCCGCGGCTGGCTTCGGAATCACGCCGCCGCTGGCGGAAGAGCTTTTCGATCTCAGGATCGACGTGATGACCACCGGAAATCATGTCTGGGACAAACGCGAAATTATCGAATACTTCCAGATGGCGGACGGCAATCCACACAGTCCGGCGCGCCGGCTGCTGCGGCCCGCAAATTTTTCGCAAGGCTTGCCCGGCTGGGGAGTCTATGAAGGGCAGAAAAACGGCATTAGCTACGCCGTCTTGAATCTTCAGGGACGTGTGTTCATGGGGTCGAGCGACGATCCCTTTCGCTACGCCGATCGGCTTCTGGAACAGATCAAATCGAAGATCGTGTTTGTGGATTTCCATGCCGAGGCCAGCTCCGAAAAAGTCGCCTTCGGATGGTATCTCGACGGACGTGTCACGGCGGTGGTGGGCACGCACACGCACATTCCCACGGCGGATGAGACGGTCCTGCCCAAGGGTACGGCCTACATCACGGACGTCGGCATGACTGGACCATACGACAGTGTCATCGGCGTGAAAAAAGAATTAGTGATTGAGAAATTTCTCAGCGGGATGCCGGCGCGCTTCGAAGCGGCCAATGGCGACGTCCGCCTGTGCGCGGTGGTGGTTGAGTGCGATGACCAGACCGGCCGCGCCACGCGGATGGAACGGCTGATGCTGAAGTGAAGACCCGGCCAGATGCAGGCACCCACCTCTGATTTCTCGTAGAGACGCGGCTTGTCGCGTCTCGCAGCGCCGGTCAGACGGCGCGGGCCCCGGCTCTACCAGCGGAAGAATACCGTTACGACCGTAGTTCCCTATCGAGTATTTCTCTTGCAAGACAGCCGCCGCCGGGCATTCTATAGTAAGCATATGCGATGGCTGGCCACGGGACCTTCTTTGTTGCTTGCGGTAGTGTGTTTCGCCGCAGACACTCCCCCGGCTGCCGCGCCATCGCTCTGCTCCAATTCGGCAGGGGCGCCCGCCTGCCTCGGCCCTAAGAAAGATCTGAAAGCAGCCCGCCAGGCGTTCGCGCGCGGCCTCAAGCTTGAGAAATCGCAGAAAGACAAATCGCAGAACGAGAATTTGCAAAATCTCAACGAAGCTTTTTACGAATTTGAGGAAGCGGCTCGCCTGGTGCCGCAAAACGTGGAGTACGTGACGGCGCGGGAGATTACGCGACAGCACCTGGCTGGGATACATCTGGAACGTGGAAACAGCGACCTGCTCAGTGGCCAGCAACTGGAGGCGCTAGCGGAGTTTCGAACCGCACTGAACCTCGATCCGCAAAACGAATTCGCGCAACAGCGTCTAGGCGACGCCCTCGGGCCCGTGCCGGCGCACACCACCAGCCCGGCGCAAGTCGTTGCCAGCGCCGACGCGCTTACCGCTAAACCGATCGACGGGAGCCATGACATCCACTACCGCGGCGATTCGCGTGGTCTGCTCACCGCTGTCGCTGAGAGCTATGGACTGAAGGTGGTATTCGACGATAGCTTCCTTAGCCGGCGCGTGCGATTCGATATTGAGGATGCTGATTTCGCAACCGCCATGCGGGCGGCTTCTGCGGTCACCCAGAGCTTCAGCGTTGCACTTGAAGACACAGTTCTTTTTGCTGCCCGTGACACTTCCGACAATCACCGCCTCTATGATCGCATGGGCATGCGCTCGTTTTACGTTCCTGCCAGCAATTCTACCCAGGACTTAAACGATCTGACGAATACGCTGCGCACGCTCTTCGATTTCAAGCTGGTGAGCTTGAACGCGGCGGCGAGCACGATCACGGTGCGGGGACCGCAGGCCGCACTGGGAGCTGCAACCCAGTTTTTCGGACAGATGAATTTCGACCAGCCGGAAGTGATGCTCGATTTGAAAGTCTTTCAGGTGAGTCACACCTACATGCGTAATATCGGGCTGCACGTCCCGGACAATTCCAATCTTTTCAATATTCCGGTGGCCGCGCTGGCCGCGCTCGGCGGACAAAACATCCAGAGCCTGATCAACCAGCTGATTTCCTCTGGCGGCATCAACCAAGCCGGCAATCAGACCATCTCCGCTCTGCTCGCGCAATTGCAAGGCCAGCAGAATTCGATCTTCAGTCAGCCGCTGGCAACCTTCGGCGGCGGGCTCACGCTGATGGGACTTAGCCTCGATCACTTATCTGCAGCGCTTACCATGAATGAGAGTTCGGTCCGAGAACTGGAACATGTAACCCTGCTCGCCTCGCAGCAAAAGGACGCCACTTTTAAGCTGGGATCGCGTTATCCCATCCTCAACGCCAGTTTTGCGCCGATATATAACAATTCGGCCATCGCCCAGGTCATCGGGAATCAGTCGTTCACCGCGCCGTTTCCTTCGGTGAATTATGAGGACGTCGGACTCACGCTCAAAGCGAAGCCGCTGATTCACAACAATTCTGACGTAGCGCTCGAGCTGGAGATACAATTCCGCACCTTGGGAAGTACAAACACGAATGGCATTCCCGACATTCTGAATCGTGAATACAAGGGGGGAATCCTGCTCAAGGAAGGTGAACCAGCGGCTGTGGCGGGGATGGTCACCGCCTCCGACGAAAGGAGCCTGAGCGGTCTGCCCGTGTTCTCCAATGTCCCCGGCTTCGGCGTCCTCACGTCCCAGACTTCCAAACAGGAAGAGGACGACGAGCTTCTGATCCTGATCACGCCCCACGTTGTCCGTGCCCC
>Ga0187858_10006832_pt1 | contig 10187 bp, 14 predicted proteins | sample June2016WEW_8_15_FD_133015 | JGI IMG/M metagenome (GOLD analysis project Ga0187858, IMG submission 133015) | Peatland microbial communities from SPRUCE experiment site at the Marcell Experimental Forest, Minnesota, USA - June2016WEW_8_150 | ecosystem: Environmental > Terrestrial > Soil >...
GCGCTTACGGTTGGCGGGATCGCAGGAATTCTCACGCAGACGCCAGCTGGCGCGCTCGTTGATTTCCTCCGATCGAAGCGAGCGCTGGTCGGTGTGGCCGTGGCCGCTCTGGCTGCGGGAGCGCTGCTGATCGCTCTGTTTCCGTCGTTCTGGCCAGTCATGGGCGCTCAGGTCTTGATTGGCGGCACCTCCAGCGTCTTCCTACCAGCCATCTGCGCGATGTCGCTCGGGATCGTTGGACGGGCCGCATTCGACGCCCGCCAAGGTCGCAATCAGACGTTCAACTCGGCAGGGAACGTGATTGCCGCCGTGTCGATGGGCGTCCTCGGCTACCTCGTTTCCAACCGGAGCATCTTCTTTTTCGTCGCGGTTTTCGCGGTTCCCACGATTCTCGTCCTGCTTCTGGTCAGACCCGCAGAGATTGACTACGAACTTGCCCGTGGCGCGACTGACGGCGAGAAACGGGGCAAAGTGGAAAGCGTCGAGGTGCTCTTCTGGGAGCACCCACTGGTCCTCTTCCTCGGATGCGCCGTGATGTTCCATTTTGCGAACGCGGCGATGCTGCCGCTGCTTGGCGAGATGCTGGCCAAGGGTGAGGGCCGAAGCTCGATGATGTTCATGTCGGCGTGCGTGGTAACGACCCAGTTCGTCATCACGCTGATCGCGTCCTGGTCGGGACGAACGGCTGGAACGTGGGGTCGAAAGCCACTTCTGCTGATCGCGTTCGGCGTGCTTCCGATTCGTGGCGTTCTTTACACCCTCACGTCCAATACGGCATTGCTTGTGGCCATCCAGATCATGGACGGCGTCGGGGCGGGGATCTTCGGGGTTGTGTCCGTGCTCGTGATCGCCGATCTAACGCGCGGTACCGGCCGATTCAATCTCACGCTGGGAGCCATCACAACTGCGGTCGGTATCGGCGCGGCTCTGAGCCAAGTCATCGCCGGTAGTATCGTTCACCACACGGGCTTTCGCGCTGGCTTCCTATTCCTCGCGGGGGTGGCGGCGGCAGCATTCGCGATTCTCTATTTCTTCATGCCCGAGACGCGCAATATACGATTGGCAAAAGAGTGACAGGCACAGCCCCGACCGTCGGCGCCATCGCGGTCTCCCTCACGATCGCACCCCAAAGCAAACCAACCCTTGAGCCACGCGGAGCAGTCGGATCGCGATTGCTATACTGACAAGGTTCCCTTTAGCAATGAATATGAACGACCTGCTCTCACTGATTTCGCACCACGGCTACCTGTTCTTGGCGGTCGTTTGTTTCGCCGAGGCCATCGGTCTTCCGCTGCCAGCCGCGCTCGCCCTGCTAACCGCTGGTGCGGTCGCTGCCTATGGAGATCTGCATTTCTATCTCGTCTTCGGCGTTGCTCTGCTCGCGATGATCGGCGGCGATGTCATTCTTTATTTCATGGGCAGAGTCAGCGGCTGGGCATTGTTGGGCATTCTGTGCCGGCTTTCGGCGAATCCGGAAACTTGCATCCTGCGCTCGGCGGAGTATTTTTACCGCCGCGGCAAGCAGACGCTGCTTTTTGCCAAATTCATCCCCGGCATCAACACCATGTCTCCACCGCTCGCCGGAAGCATGAAAATGCGGCTGGGAAATTTTCTGCAATTCGACGCCCTCGGAGCGGCTTTCTACGTGGGCGCGTATTCGGCCGCGGGATATCTCTTCAGTGACGCGCTCCGCGCCATCACCCACGGGCTGCGCTCCGCTGGCTCTGCCGCCGAGGTCGTTTTCGCCATCGGACTCGCCGCCTATGTCGTCTATCGCATCTGGGTTTACCGCAAGTACCGTCTGCTCGACGTGACCCCCCGCATACAGGCTGCGGAGCTCGCAAAAAGACTGGCGTCCGATGCCGCTCACAACATGCTGATCGCCGATGTCCGCAGCCACGGCTATTATGACGCGGACTCCGAGCGCATTGCCGGATCGATCCGCATTGAACCCAACAACCTCGTTGAAGAAGTCAAAAACCTGCCCAAGGATCGCGAGATTTATCTCTACTGTACTTGAGCGCGCGAAGCCACCAGCGCCCGGGTGGCGCGCCAATTACAGGAGCTCGGATTCAAAGTATTCGTGATCGCCGGCGGCCTGCGTGCCTGGCGCAAGGCCGGACACGCGGTGGAACGAGTTCCCCACGACGACGTGTTCAAGCTGCCGACGTTCAGCTAGAGCACACCTTAATTACCCGGGTGCAACAGCGATTCGTATCAGGGCACGCCTTCAGGCGTGCCGTCAGCGCTTTAGAATGAATCCGCCTTCAGGCGCCGTATCTTGGAACTCAAGTTTCACCCCAGGCTTTTAGCCGATCTGCGTGACCCGAGTCCTTGGCAGAGTGGCAGCGGTTTGCTATCGTGCCCTCATGGGGCGAACCCCGGCTTTTTGCGGAGTAATTCTGGCGGCGGGCGAATCCACGCGCATGGGGCGCGACAAGGCGTTGCTGCCGTGGCCTCCATCAGCCGTGGGTTCGGCAACGACAATAACAACGACCGACACGTTCCTCTCCGCTGCCATACGACTCTTCTTTCCTCATGTTGATGAGGTGCTGGTCGTAGCCGGCAAGAATGAAGCCTCCGTGGCCCCGGTCGTGTACGCCAATGGAGCATCGCTGGTAGTGAATCCCGAGCCGGAGCGCGGCCAGTTCAGCTCGCTGAGGTTAGGCCTGCAGGAGGTTCTGAACCGCGGCCGAGACGCGGCCATGCTTACGCTCGTTGACCGGCCGCCCGTCCAGAGAGAAACGTTGGAGACGCTCGCAGCGGCTTTCGTTCGCGCCACGGCACACCGGAAATGGGCGGTGATTCCCGAATACCAAGGGCAACACGGACATCCAATTCTGTTGGGCCGCGAGATGCTGTCAGCGTTCCTGAACGCTCCAGAAACATCGAATGCGCGCGAGGTCGAGCACGAGCACCAGAGTGAAATCGAGTACGTTCCGGTAGACGACCCGCTGGTCGTTGTCAACATCGACACGCCGGAGCAGTACGCTGCTTTGCCGCCACATTTTCCGCCATCCAGTTAGTTCCGGCCAAGGCTCTATATTTCATGACGCGTCTAACATCCCGTCAAACCGAATTCATCGAAAGTGTACTCAGCCTCAGTCCGCGAGTCGCCGCATTCGACTGCGACGGCACGCTCTGGTCCGGGGACGCCGGAGAAGGCTTTTTCTGGTGGGAACTGGACCTGGAACAGGAAAAAAGACTGCTGCCAGAACCGATCGCCCGCTGGGCCCGTTCGCGATACGCCGACTATAAGGCGGGCCAGGTCGCCGAAGAGGTCATGTGCGGAGAAATGGTCGCCATGCATCGCGGACTGCGGGAAGAAATCGTGCAGCAGGCCTGCGACACGTATTTTGCCCAAGGAATCGCCGCCAATATTTTTCCGGAGATGCGGCAATTAGTCGAGCGCCTGCGCGCTTCCGGATGCGACGTCTGGGCCGTTTCCTCTTCCAACCAGTGGATCATCCGGTCCGCCATGCGCTACTTCGGCATCCCGCAGAATCGCATCCTAGCCGCCGAAGTGGCAGTCGAAAACGGTACGATTACGGATCAGCTCATTCAAGTTCCCAGCGGTCCGGGCAAGGTGGAGGCGATTCGATCCGCGCTCAAATCGTCTCCCGACCACAGCCCCGATTGCGCCTTCGGCAACGCGATCTGGGATCGCGAGATGCTCGCCATGTCCAATTACCCATTCGCCATCAACCCCAATCCAGATCTGAAAGAGATCGCGCTTGCCAGCGGATGGACGGTTTATCTGCCGGACACGAACGGCCAGATCTAAAAGTTGACTGTGGGTCTCTGTAGCACGTATATTAGTGCTGCACGTGAACATGTGCTGCGATGAAAACCAATATTACTTTGAAACTTGACGCTTCTCTCCTCCGCGAGATTCGAATCCTCGCCGCCGAAGAAGGCACTTCCATCAGCGCTATGCTGGCGGCGCGCCTGGAGCAAATCGTGCGCGAGCGCAAGAGCTATGATCGTTCCCGCCGCCGCGCCCTGGCCCGACTGCGCGAGGGGATGAAGCTAGGCTGGACTCCGCCGCGGTCGCGCGACGAGCTTTACCAGCGTGCATCCCACAACCGATGAGCCCGTCAAATGCAAAGTATTTCGTCGACACCAACATCCTGATTTACGCCCATGACCGCGCTGCTGGCCCAAAGCACGAACGCGCCCGCCAACTGATTGAGCATTTGTGGACAACCGGGCAGGGCGCCTTAAGTACGCAAGTTCTGCAGGAACTCTGCGTGAATCTTCGTCGAAGAGTCAAGCATCCCCTGCCCCGCGAAGAGATCAAAAAGCTGATTGAGGACTACTTGAGCTGGGAGATCGTCGTCAACACTCCACAATCGATCCTCGCCGCCCTCGGCATCGAAGCGCGGTACAAGGTCTCGTACTGGGACGCCCTGACCCTGCATGCCGCCGAAAGCTGCGGAGCCGCCGTCCTCTACTCGGAAGACTTGGCCAGCGGCCAGCGTTATGGGCTGGTTGAGGTGGTCAATCCGCTGCGCGCTTGATCCCTCCAGGAACTATTCCATTGACAGACTATTCCTTGTGTAGAATATTATCTACATGGCATGGGACGTCGAGTTCACCAGCCGGTTCGAGAGCTGGTGGAACTCCTTGTCCGATGACGAGCAAGTCGAAATCAGCGCCAAGGTTGAACTGTTGCAGGAGAGCGGTCCAACCCTGCCCCGGCCTCATGCCGACGTGATTTCCACTTCCCGCCACGCCAACATGAAGGAGTTACGAGCTAAGGTAGAAGACCGTCACCTGAGAGTGCTCTACGCGTTTGATCCGCGCCGCACGGCGTTGCTCCTGCTCGGCGGCGATAAGACGGGCGACCCAAAGTGGTACGACAAGTTTGTGCCCATTGCCGACGATTTGTTGGATCAACATCTAAGGCAACTCGAACGGAAACGGCATAGGTAAGCAACAACGATAAGCAGCACATCAGGGTCGGCTGACCCCAACAGGAGAGCACGGTGCCCAAGAACTTCAATTCACTTCGCGCAAAAATGTCTCCCGCAGCTCAGGAACGTTCCCGTCGTCTGGCGGCCAGCTATCGCTCCGGCATGGCTCTCGACGAACTCCGGCAAGCGCGCGATATGACACAAGTGCATCTCGCCAAAATTCTCAGAGTCAACCAGGCCGCCGTATCCAAACTCGAACGCCGCGCGGATATGTACGTAAGCACGCTCCACGACTTCGTAAAAGCCATGGGCGGAGAACTAAAAATCACCGCCAAGTTCCCGGAAGGAACCGTCGAGATCACCCAGTTCGAGGACGTAAAGAAAACCGCCGCTGGCAAGGGGTGAACCAGGCCAGCCTTCCTCGCCAATCTCAGACGTGTTCGTTCACGAAACGAAAGGCCAGTACTAAAGGTCAACGACCCTCCTGCAATTTCCCTTCTCTACTCGACCGTAACCTCTTGATTCAATAGACGATGGCAGCCTTTCCATTGGTACATCTCCGAAGGACACGACCGGAAGGATACTTGTACTTCTGTGTCTGGCGTGCAGGACAAAATCATGCAATTCTGGATTTGGCAATAGCAGATGCACAAACGAGTGCACTAACTATTTCCTATCGATCCGGGCGCAAACGAGGGAGACGATGAAAAGGTTCTGTGAATTTTGCATGAAGGTTAAGGTCTGCGCTGTAGAGGTGACGGTGCTGGTGAGTTTCCTGGGAATTCTCGGCTTCGTGCTGTTCATCGAGTGGCGCCACCTCTTGGCGTGGGCGCAGTGATGGGCGCGAAGAGTGGCAGCGTCTTTGATCCTTTTGCAGGCTCCGGCACCGTCCCGAACGAGGGCGAACAGTCCGCTGGAAATTGATCCCCTCTGAGCCGATTTTTTCATCACAAACACCCGGTGTGCCCCATCACAGACATCCCACCCGCTTGCCGAGATAATAGAGGCGATCTGTCGCAGCCGAGGTGTGCCAACCCCAACCAAGGCCACCGAGGCTGCGCCAGGCCAATCGTCAGCGCTCTTTGACAACCGAAAGTTGAGGTGCCTGCGGGCGTCAGTCCGCTGCCAAAACCCTCGAATCTCGCCAAGTCATTGATTCTCAAATACTTTACCTATAACTCCTTTAAACCCAAAGACCTGGCGGGATTTTCTTCCTAACCTCATGATTCCAATGAGAGGGGGAGGGGGGGTACCCATACTAACTGGTTAATACATTAGCAGTAACGAGCAGGAATTTCATATCACTTCATATCCGAAATAGGAGCTGCAAAATGCCCTTATATCCGCTAAATATTCGTCGGTGTCACCACATCAAAGTCAACGGGACGCAGTGCGCTTCGCCAGCCCTGCGCGGAGAGAAACAGTGTTACTACCACATAGGATGGAGTCGGAAGAGCATGGAAGTGAACTTGAACGTTAAAGTCAATGTCGAAGACCGCGGGACAATGACCCTGCCGACGCTAGAGGACGCGAATTCCATCCAGGCAGGACTGGCCGAGATGTTGCGGCTGCTGGCAACGCAGCAGATCGATCATCGCACGGCGGCGCTGATGTTATATGCGCTGCAAACCGCATCGGCCAACCTGAGAATGACCTCGTTTGAGCCCGAACCGACGACAGTAGTGATTGATCGCGAGTGCGTGGGCCAGCGTCCGATTGGGGCTACGGCTTGGTCTCCCTTCGAGGAACGCGAGTACGAGGAGCTCGGCGCTGACGGCCGCGCCCAAGATCCATGGATCCAGAAGCAAGAAAGAGAAGCCCGCGAAGAGCACGAGCAGGTCGACAGATGGCTCGCCAGCTTGGAGGCCACCCCGGCGAATGAGCGCCTGTTACCGAACGAATCGCAAAGAGACAGGGGCATTCGGGTTGAGAAACAGAGAGCCCTGGCAGCGGAGGCTGCTCAATTGCAACCGGATTCAGAATCCCGAATCTAGAATCGCGATTGCAGTTGACGAATTCGCGCTCGCTCACACTCCGCGCAAGAGCGCGACGAGCGTGTCTATTGCCAGGTGGCTGGCGTGGGCGGCGGCTTGGGGTAGGCCTCCGACTTTCTGGACCAAGTCTTCCCTGCTCACCTGGCGGGCTTGGTCTACACTTTTGCCTTTCGCCAGCTCCGTGATCGCCGAACCGCAGGCCATTGCTGGAACGCAGCCCTTGGCGCGAAAGCGAATGTCGGCGATGCGCCTGCCTTCCAGTTTCAGCGTGAGTTCCAGAATGTCTCCGCAGGCGGGGTTTTCCAAGCGCGCGGTGCGGTCGGGGGCTTCGATCTTGCCGGCGTTTCGGGGGTTCTGGAAATGGTCCAGGAGTTCGGCGGAATACACATTGTGATTGTAATGCGGCGCACGCACTCTCCTATGTGTGGCCGCGGAAAAAGTCGCACTGAGCCGCGGCCACCCTCAGCGACTAAACAGGTGGCTACGAGCTACGAGCTTCGAGCAAACCGGGTTAGCTCGTTGCCCGAAGCTCGCAGCTCGTAGCCCTTCTTTCCGCATCCTTACGGAGATCTCGGGGAGAAGATGAACAGCGGTTGCATCATGGTTTAGGATTATCGTCATGGCCACTACATCCAATCCTCGCAAAGTCGACGGAGTGCGCAAGGCAGCGGACCGCTTGAGTTCCGAAGCGCGCTCGGCCGATCAATTGATGGAGAACATTTCCCTTCTGCTGAACAAACAAATGCTGAAGTACAACTGGGTGGGCTTCTACATGCTGGAAGCTGGAGCCAGTCCGCCGGCGCTGGTGCTGGGACGCTACCAGGGAGCGATGACGGTGCACACGCGCATTGGGCTGAACGAGGGCATCTGCGGTGCGGCGGCATCGTCGGGGAAGACGGTGGTGGTGGATGACGTGAAGAAGGATCCACGCTATCTTGCATGCTCGATCGAAACCAAGTCGGAGATCGTCGTGCCGATCTTTGTGCACGGCAAGGTGGCCGGCGAACTCGATATTGACAGTCACTTCCTGGCGGCATTCGGCGACGAAGACCGTGAACTGGTTGAATATTGCGCGCAGCTCGTGGGCAAGCGACTGGAGCGCAAGTAAGCCATCGCCGCGCAGCCCGCAGTTCTAACATCATGAAACGAGTCGTCGCCGCGCTGATTCTGAAAGATGACCTCATCCTCGCCTGCCAGAGGACGCGGCACCAGCCTATGCCGCTGAAATGGGAATTTCCCGGCGGCAAAATCGAGGAAGGCGAACAGCCTCGCGATGCCATGCGGCGGGAACTGGAGGAAGAACTGGGGATCGTGGCGGAGATCGGCGCTGAGGTCGCGCGCATCGTCCATCAATACCCGGGCGGCGGTTCGGTGGAACTCCGTTTCTATGACGTGCGCAAATACCAGGGCGAAATTGAGAACCGAATCTTTCGCGAAATCCGCTGGGTGACGAGGCAGGAATTGCTGGGACTGGATTTCCTTGAAGCCGACTTGGGACTGGTGAACAATCTGGCCGCGGGAAAGATACTTTAAGCGCTCGCCGGCGCCTGCTCCGTGTTAGGACGTTATGGCATCGCGCGGGCGAATGCATAGGTCCTTCGCTTCGCTCAGGATGACAGTCTAATTTTAGGATGACAATCTAATTGATTTCGATGGCATCTCTAGCCCGCCCCACCGCGCAGGGTGCCGTAGACCAGCAGCACCGTCAGGCCGATCATAATCACGGTGGTTGCCCACGCGATGATGTTGAAGGTGGGTTTGTTTACGTATTCGCCCATGAGTTCTTTTTTGTTGATCAGAAACAACATGAAAATCAACACGAAGGGCAACACTGCGCCGTTGACCACTTGCGAAAATACAGCGATCTTTATGTACGGAAGGCCTGGTATCAGGATCACGGCTCCTCCTGCAGCGATGAGCGCCGTATAGAGCCAGTAAAAGACGGGGGCTTCGGAAAATTTGCGTTCTACGCCCGACTCGAAACCTAAACCTTCACAAACCGTGTAGGCCGTCGAAAGCGGCAGAATCGAAGCCGCAAACAGCGACGCATTGAAAAGCCCGAGTGCAAACAGTATGTACGCCCAGTCGCCCGCCAACGGACGCAGCGACTGGGCAGCGTCGGCAGCGTCACGAATGTCACGATTGCCATGCAGGTAGAGCGTGGCCGCGCAAGCGACAATGATGAACCAGGCAACCACGTCGGTGAAGATGCAGCCCACAATCACGTCGAGCTGCGAGGCTTTGTATTGGCGCCGCGTGATTCCTTTTTCCACGACCGACGACTGCAGATAGAACTGCATCCAGGGCGCGATGGTAGTTCCGACAACGCCAATGACCATGTAGAGATACGGGCCGTGCTTGAAGGCTGCCATCCCCGGAGGCTTCACCGTGGCCTTAACGGCCTCCATCCACGCGGGTTTGGCCAACACCCCGGCAAATATGTAAGTGATGTAGAAAAATGAAGCTACCAGAAACACTTTCTCAACGCTCTTGTACTGCCCTTTTACCGCGATCAACCAAACGACCACGGCACAGATCGGCACCGAGTAGTACCTCGAGACCCCGAACAGCTCCATGCTTCCCGCAATGCCGACAAACTCGCCCACAACGTTTCCGAAATTTGTAATCAGAATGCCGAGCATCATGAGGAACGTGATCCGCAGGCCGTATTCTTCCCGGATCAGATCGCTCAGGCCCTTGCCCGTGACCGCTCCCATGCGGGCGCACATCTCCTGCACTACGATCAGGGCGACCGTAGTCGGGATCATCGTCCACAAGAGCATATAGCCGAACTGAGCGCCGGCCTGCGAATAGGTCAAGATGCCGTTGGCATCGTTGTCGACATTCGCGGTGATGAAGCCCGGCCCTACCACGGCAAAAAACAGCAGGAGCCGGAACTTCCAAGTTCTCAGGAATTTCATGCGCACAGGCCACAGGCACGATCAAATTGGCGAAACAGAACGATCAGAATAAACGCTGAAAGTGATCTCTGGATAGATGAATTTGCGAAAGCGAGCAATTTTTGTGCGAAGGTTGCCAATGCAGCTAAAAAGGCGGCGGATATACTCAGGATGCGCTGCTGGAGCCGACTCTGCTCCAAAGGCGAATCCAGAGTTGCTGCGGCCCCGTGCAGCTGCCGAGCTGCGCTCGGCTTGGACGGGGCAAAGCCCCGTCCCCACACCAGCGCACTACACTCGAGCGCACTACAGTTTGGCGCGCAGCATCGCTATTACGTCATCGGGCGTGATCACGCCGGTCAGTTGACTGTGTTCGTCTA
>Ga0187858_10006849_pt1 | contig 10180 bp, 14 predicted proteins | sample June2016WEW_8_15_FD_133015 | JGI IMG/M metagenome (GOLD analysis project Ga0187858, IMG submission 133015) | Peatland microbial communities from SPRUCE experiment site at the Marcell Experimental Forest, Minnesota, USA - June2016WEW_8_150 | ecosystem: Environmental > Terrestrial > Soil >...
CTTTACACTTGAGATGATCTGATTATATTAAACTTTTCACAATTCGCGTAGGGCCCAATTCGGACGAGTATTGTCCAATCGTTTTTGCAGTGGACTCATTAATCTCGGTTATTGGGCAACAATATCAAAAAAGCTCCAAAGCCTTCCAACTACTGCTTAACACCTAATTCAGTTCTATCTTATGCAATATAATCAAAAAGGAGAATGCCATGAAGAAATCAATTCAATCAGTGTTCCTTCCATTTGTCTTGCTAACGGTTTTGTTGAATGGATGCACTCCTGCTTCCACGCCTATTTCACCTACACTTATATTACCTACATCAACTTTTTCACCTATACCCCCCACATTCACAATTGAACCAAGTGCAACTGCCACGCTGATACCGTCACCAACTCCCCTACCTGGGTCAGTTGTTTTGCCAGTGAATACGCTTGGGAATAGTATTCCTTGGTTACCATTAGATAAAACGGCGATACCCACCGTCAATTATGTGGGTTTCAATACTGTTAAATCTCCTTTCAATAATGCCCTGGTCAGACAGGCATTTGCATACTCAATAGATCGCGCAGTTATTTTAGGTCTGGCAAATAAATACAAGGTAATCAATCCTACTCCTGCTACTACACTCACTCCTCCACAAACACTAGGACGCGACTTATATGGTGTTGTCGGAACAAACTATGATCCTCAGAAGGCTAAAGACTTGTTAACTCAGGCAGGTTATACCAATCCATCATCATTTCCAACAGTTATCTTTATAGTCAATGCATCTGGCGATACAATGCCTGGTGCACGTTTCAACATGGCCAATGCAATGGCTCAAATGTGGCAAACTCATTTGGGTATTAAAGTCGAAATTCAAGCCATTCCATCTTTTAATGATTACCTCAATCGCCTCAAGACCAACCCTCCTGATCTATTTTGGGTTGGTTGGGCGGCAGACTATAATGATCCTGCTAATTTCATCGGCGAACTTTTCAACTCTAACGGAGATTATCATGGTGAATATAACTATGGTCATTTCTCGAACTCGGAATTCGATGATTTGATTAGCCATGCCGCAAATAGCAATGACCCAATAATACGCCAAGAGCTTTATATTCAGGCTGAACGCCTTCTGTGCGAAACAGAAGCCGCTATAATACCTCTATATTTTTCCATAACCCATTAAGTGATTCACCATTCCTCAGGCTGATAGCTACTATTATTATTCTTTATATCGCTTATGAGAATAATTGTATCCGTGCTGGATTTGAGAAAATATACGTTCGGTCGCTAATCGTTATCCAACCAGGCTAAAAACGTACCTCAATAGGATTTGACCCTCTGACCGCTAGGTTCGCAGCTCAATTCCAGGCCACTGTTCCCTTTTCTTGTAAGTCTCTTCTCTATCGCTACTATAATATCTTTGCCCCTTGCTTACTCCTTTTTTCCTGAAGAAGAAAAGACCTCTGGCATTGGCATACCAGAAAAAGAAGTAGGAAGCATTTTGTCCGAATTCTGAGTTTTGATCCATATTTATAGAGTAAGGGGGTATGATGAACTACTATACCCGTATACAGGCATCGGTAATTCCTGGGATATTTCGTTGTCGTGTGGAAAATGTTTGGCTGAAATGGAGTAGAATTGTATCAATATGGATAAATGTGGTGTTTATGTAATTCGTTGTGAGCCAACAGGTAGTAGGTATGTGGGGTATTCTGTTCATGTAGTCAAGCGGATCAGAGAGCATTTTTATCGGCTTGAAAAAGGTGTTCATCGTAATCGTCGTTTAAAAAACGCATATGATGAATATGGCAAGGACAGTTTTCGAAGTGAAGTTTTGCTCTATTGCGACCCAACCAATGTAGAACTGTATGGGAAACAGTTAATTGGAAAACTTCACCCAGAGTTCAATATAGTGCATAATGGACATAAAAGGATAGCATGGACAAAAATTCTTGGACCTGCTTTTAAGGATCTCATATGTCAGATTAGATTTAATAAAAAGTTAGAAAAAACGTTAGAAAGGATCCAAAAAAGGACGCATAGATTGTAAATAATGCCCTTTTTCTTATCAAATCTTATCATTTTCCTTAGAGGAATGATTATTTCTATCTTATTTCTCCACCCTCCCCTAATACCCCATTAGTAATGCTAATCAACATCGTCGTCAAGCGGAGCTTTACGTTGATGTAAATATTGCTTGCATCTCTCTTTTCGGAAGTGTTCTAACCATTTATGCTAGGCCTCCGCCGCTCATAGCATCTTGACTGCCTCATAATCGACGACGAGGATATGATCATCATCGACAAGCCAGCCAAATCCGAGATACCCCCAGTCTGTCTGCATACCTTCTCCGTAACAAAATTCTGCATTTTCCATCCTACTTCATAGCCCAGATTCTCCAACGGGTGGAGATTTTGATTGTAGAAAGGATGAATTATTTATTTTATTTTGTCCGAACCCTGGATATTGATCCGTATTTATGGAGTGAGGGGATATGATGAACTACTACCCCCGTATACTACACCTGTATTCCCTATTCCTTCAGCTGTCAAAGGCTAAAAAGCAAGATAATCTTACCGTAATTAGAAACATTGTTCTATTTTCCCGAATTATCTGCGGGAGTATATCCAAGTATTAGAGGGGGTGTAGAGGGGTCAAAAGTGAACATGGGGGGATATTATTGGCCGCACGATTGTCTATTCCTTCAAGGTTCTTTCTAAATTTGTTATCTCCTTTTTCTTTAAATGGGTAAACCTTTCGCGCCCTGTATGCCTTTCAGCGCGGCAATTTCGCCAGTGTGACTAAGTGATTGGTTGGTTGCCATTATCAGCAATTCGGCAACTGTCAGCTCGCGGGTACCTAGCTTTACCTTGCGATCCAGTTCCATAGTGGTGAGGTTGGTCATATAGTTGTCAGTAGCAGTCCAAACGGCTTTCTGGTATTCAAGAAAGTCGGCAGGCTGCAAGTGAAGGTGTTTAAATTCATCCCAGTTCTCACCGATGCCAGGGGTTTTTTTGACACCAGTTTTCTCGCTCCATCCTTGAGCATCCCAAATGCGAGGTTTTTCCTGCAGAATACCTTGGATGAAGTGATCCTCTACGCTGGTTAAGTGAATGAATGTAGCACTGATCGTATTCATGGTTCCAGGTGGTGTCCAGTTAAACTGTTCAATAGTAATATCCCTCATGGTCATTTCCGCTGTGGAACGCATGCCGGTTATCTGGCGACGAATATACTCGAATATTTCCATTTAGGTTCTCCTTAGATTGGATTAATGAGGCATATTGTAAGCGACATTCGGTGCAGAAAATATTCTAGATCACCCGGCAATTAGACCAGATTTAAATTGGTTCGAGCTATTAGGGGAAATGATAAAATACCTTAGTCCTTGTTATCAATCGTTAGTGAAAGAATCTGCTATGAAGAATATGCTGTTCATCTTTGCTCTCCTGCTCGGGCTGGCAGCTTGTACGCCTGCGGTAGCAACTCCCACTCCGACAGTCATGCGGCTAACGACCGACACCCCAACCGCGATGTTAATCGAATTGCTCTCCGCCACCCCTACCCTTCGTCCCACAGAAACCCCAATACCGCAGCAGGCGGAAATAAATCCATTTTCATCTTCTACAACCTGGCCACCTGAAATCCAGGCGCAGTTTAAAGATGTGTTATCAGATCCATGGACGACGACAGCGGATGAAAAAGCCGCGTTCGACACGTTCCTTATGAACCAATGGCAATTAACGCTGAAAGCTGATGGCGTCGCCAATGTCGAGACACTGCAGGGTTATGATTTACTCCAGGCAATTATCGATTATCAGCCGCCGATTACGCTCACGGGCAACGAGACGCCGGAACAGCTGGCATCGTATGTCGTTGAACTGCCGTTTTCTCTGCATGAATTATTGCGGACGGATGTAAATAATTTGGTTGGCTTCCATCACGAAGTTGGTAGGTATGTGGAAGGCCAGATACTCGTGAATCACAACGGCGTGGTATTACCGCCAGAGTTCCAGGGGCCCCTGCAGAAGTCGCCATACGATTTGGGATATTATGAGGCCAATTACGGGTTTGGCGTTACGACGAGTCCGAAACCGGATCATGCGCAATTATTAAAGGATATGGGGTACCTATCCAGCGCTAGTACAACACAACCAAATAATAATGGCTTCGATTTTTATGTGGATAAGATACCGGCTATTGGAGTTCGTGATGATCCTGAGGGCGATTTAATGTTCCTTTTCCAGATTCCCGGCATTGACCCTAATGTCGGGGTGGGCGCGATGCTGAGGATGTATGATGGGGCCCAGACCCGCTATACCGAAGCATTTCTCCCTCTTTCGACGATTTTGACTACGAAGCGAGACACATGCTTAAAACCAGGCCTCGGGTTGCTGCAGACAATTCCTTGTCCGGCAGGACTCGCAATTCAAAATTTGAGAATGGAAGAAATTCAGGAATTGAGAACGGAAGATGAGTTGTTGTCTGGAGCAGGCGGCGGATCACTCTCTTCTTTGTTAAAGCTCATGAGTCTTTATAACAATAATCCCCATATAGAGTTAACAACTATAGGTACCGTAATGCATGGATCGCTTTGGAAGGATGGAATTCCTGTCGCAACGTCTATGTCTATTCCCTACATCCCGAAGGATTTTTTTACGAAACCATAACGTCATTTTCTGTGAGATTGATTTCCGGTGGCACCTATAGTATTGTTGATGAATGGGGAAAAGAATTGCTGCCGTAGTTGTTTCTTTCTAGTTTTTTATTCCTGATTGTTCTCATTCTACTCCCTTAGTCTGCCACTGTCTTAGACTCGGCGGGCTCGGATGGTTATTCCACATGTTCCATAAAATAATCCCCAAAAATCCCTGCGGGGGTATTTCTTGGTATTAGTGAGAGAGTAATAAAGTCAAAAATGAACATGGGGGCAACCATTTGAATAGCTGGTTTCTCACGTTTCTGTTTCGGGCTGGTGAGAAATTACCTTTTCTGCTGATATTCCAATACCTCTTCCACCGGCACTTCAAAAAATCCGCACAATGCATCCAGTACATCAAAAGAGATAGCTGTCCCCTGCCCTTTGGATAACCTATACGCAGTGGCGTAAGCAATATTAGCCTTGCGCATCAGGTCCGTGGCATTCAGGCCACGCTCTTTAAGCAATTCGGACACTTTAACCTTGATCACAGATCATCTCCTAGAAATCAGATCTGGCGAAACTGCGTCAAGGCTTGACAAAAGGCTAAATTATCTACTATACTAGATATAGCCTGATGCGTATGTCACAACAGATGCGCAGGTCGCCGTTTTACAAGAACGGCCATGTCTCGACCAGGCATTGACGGCCACTACCCGACGTCAATGCCATGCCTATAATACATTGCAGCTATTCAAGAGTCAATAGCCCACGAGTAGCTGCAATGTGCGGAAAACATTTGTAAACACGCCAATACTTGAAACAATTTTACCTGATACCTCGCCGGGTTACAGCCTGGCGAGGTATTGTTTTAAATCCGCTGCAAAAACCTTAGATTTGCTTATGGTCAAAAAGTAGCCTACCACACCTATCATAATTTCGCATTGATAAGGAATAGGAAACTGAGTAGATTCGGTGAATCTTAACCAATGAGGAGCAAAAATGACTAGCAATGGAACCTGTCCTCCAGTTTCGACTGCAACCGTAAGAGTTGCAGTCGAACATTTCATCGAGGCCAATCAAGTTAAAAACGCAATGAGAACAAATACTTCAAAGCCTGACATAAAATCAGCCGCGCTCCGAAATGCGTATGACGATTTTATTCTAAGTCGTCAAGCGATACACTGTTCTTCAAGTACACTTGAGTTCTACCAAAACACAGCCCGGAAATTTATACTGTGGATGGAACAAGAAGAACGTAGTATCACAGAACCCATTCAAGTAAACAGCCACATAGTGCGAGCATTTCTCGCAGAAATAGGTAAGCGAACAAAAAGCGACTGGACGCTCAATGATTACGGCCGTGCCATCCACACAGTTTTACACTTTTGGCATACCGAAGGGTATATTCCTAAACCTATTGATTTTGAAATACATCCAGTAAAAAAAAAAGAAAATGCTGTCTCTATCGCAAAATGAATTGGTTAAGGTTATCTTAACCTGTGAAAACCCGCGGGATAAAGCTCTTATTATGTTCATGGCAGATTCAGGGTTGAGGCGCGCTGAGGTGGTTGCACTCAACTGGAGTGATTTAAATATGGAAAATGGCCTTTGTCATGTCAACTCTGGTAAGGGAGGTAAACCCCGCGTTACAGTTGTCAGTGCCACGACACGACAGGCTATGCTTAAATATCGAGACACCCTTTCAAATGCGGAAGATCCAGATCCACTCATTCAGTCACGAAAAGGAACCAGATTCACTCCTGATGGACTTTTCCAGGTTTTTTGTCGCCTCTCGAAGCGAGGAGGAATCCATGTAACACCCCACTCCATGCGCCGCACATTTGTAAAATTGTCGTTGCGCGCCAAAATGGACCCTTTACATCTGAAAGAATTGCTTGGGCATGAAACATTGGAGATGGTTATGTATTATGCCGGTGAATTCGATGATGAAGAATTGATCGAGGCGCACGAGGAACATAGCCCCATTGAACACCTAAACTTAACACCATCCACCAATTCCTCTGCTATTTCCTCATCGTCAATATGATCTAGCCACTAACGTTGTTCTGCTCCGTCCACTGGATATTATGGCAGGGTTCGGTGGGTGCGTAAACGTAAAAATTGGCCGGGATTTCACCAGAATAGACACCCAGATAAACGATTGCTCAGGCAGCAAAATATCACTGACACCAGCGTTTGTTGCTTCCCAATATATGTGATGTCATGTTGTATAATTGGAATGTAAGCAAAAGAAAACAGTCGCAGAATCCATGAAGTCGTATCGTTTTATGAGAGTATTTAAGATGACGCGCACCGAGAAAATAAAACTCAATCGCAAGGCTATACAACGGCTAGCAAAACAGTACGGCGTGACCGATATTCGCGTGTTTGGCTCAGTGGCGAGGGGTGACGATGCAACACAAAGCGATATTGATTTCCTCGTTGATATGGAACCGGGTCGCAGTCTGTTCGACATGGGCGGATTGCTTATGGATTTGGAAACTCTGCTCGGTTGTAAAGTGGATGTTGTGACCGAAAAATCTCTGCACTGGTATATTCGCGAAAAGGTTTTAAGTGAGGCAAAGGAATTGTGAAAGACGATCGGCTTTACCTCATTCACATCAATGAATGCATCCAACGTATCGAGAAATATGTTGGCGAAGGTGGGCGGGACGCATTTATGGCGTCAGATCTCTTACAGGATGCTATCATCCGTAATCTGCAAACACTGGCAGAATCTGCTACGCGAGTGTCTGATGGATTACAAGAAAAGCATCCTGAAGTGGACTGGCTCAAAATTCGAGGTTTTCGGAATGTGCTGGTGCATGATTATTTAGGTGTGGATTTGGACCGTGTCTGGAATATTCTCGAGAATGATTTGCCAAAGTTGAAAGCTGCAATAGAGAAAATGCTTTAACTGGGTGGTAAAGGTGCTGAAATGAACACCGGGTACCAGGCTTTATACGAAATTCTTTCCAAGGGTTTCGAGGCTCTGCTGCGTGAACTTGGCCCAGCAGAAGCAATTCGATTCATCCAGCAATATGAGATCGGCCAAGGCGACTATTACCGCGACCGAAACAATAGAAGTAATTAGAAACCGGAACGATTGCCCTACATATAAATTGATAGAGTTTGTACCTCAGGCATATTCCTGTCGCAGAATAAGGGGGATTTTTGTATTTGCTTCTTCCGAAAACATTTGAACGCTTGCTTCCCAAGCAAGATATCGTGGGTTCGAGTCCCATCACCCGCTCCTAATGTTTTTTCTTTCTCGCAAATAAGAAACTAATGGGGATATTGGAAGAATTCGGATATTAAATCTGAAATATCCGCTCTGGTATGCTGGCGCAAGATACGAAAAAAATCCGTTGAGGAAGCACGCTTGCCGGCCATCTGCGTTGCATAATCCTTCAGAAAAGTAAAGAAGGCCTCATCCCCCATCCGACCACGCAAAGCCTGCAGGAACTGAGCTCCACGCAGGTAAACTGCATTCGCATACGTCCGAAAATCAACACCATGGTAAATATCCGTATCGACCCAACCGGTAGGGTTATAGGCATCGATACGGAACGCCTGCCAGTCATTTACCTCTGGGTAGTTTTGCTCATAGAACAAACGCTCGCTATAAGTCGCAAGCGCCTCGTCCAGCCAGGGTTCCACGGCCTGGTCATTCCCAACCGAGCCGAACCACCACTGGTGGGCGGTTTCGTGAACAGCAATGTCGATCAGGTTATTCAGCACTGTCCCGTTCTCGGAGAGGTAATAATCACGACTCAGGAAGAATAGCCCATCGTATTCCATGCCATCATAAAACGGTGATTCAACAATGCTTAGACTTGGGTATGGATCCGTCCCAAAAAGTGCATCAAAAGTCGTTAACGCTTTGGCAACTTCAGCCAGTACGGTCTTCCCCTGCGCACTTTCGCTATTGAAGAAATAGCTTTTCACAGTAACACCGTTTACCTTGGTTGAGGCCGTCTTATATCCAGTACTGACGGAAAATACAAAAGAACGCACATTCTCCAAGTGATAGCGCCAGCCATAGGAAATGATTTCAGCCGGTGCACTGGCGGCGATGACTGCAGACAGGTTGGGATCATTCAGGTGTAGAGTCATATCGAAGCTCTCCACATCATAAGCCAGATGCTCGCCTACATTCGCAATGGGATGCAATAACCAGCCCTGTCCTGGTACGTACGGCACAATAAACGGGTACCAATCCACCAGATTGGCCTGATAGTCGTTATATCCGAAGACATGATATACATCGGCGGCCGGAAGGTGCAGATCATAATGCATAAACAGGTCGACGGCACTATTCGGAGAGAGCGGCACAGACAAGGGAATTTCCAGCTTGTCGTTGTTGAGATTGAAGCTTACAGATTGACCGTTTACCGTCATGCTGCCCGGTACGAAACAACCCTTCCAAAGATTCGGCTCAACAGCTAATACCAAACTGTTCAGGTTTTCCCCGGTCGAATTTTGAAAATGGATTGTTTCATCGGCAGTCAAGAGATGGCCCGCATAATCCATCATAACGCTCAAGTCATATTTCGACGGTACAAATGTTGGGATAGGTCCGGGTGTTAAAGTTAACGCCAATGGTGGAACATCTGTTATCGTTGGCGCTTGGAGTGCTGGACTACTGGTGGCCGTAAAGGCCGGGGAAAGCGTTGGTGTACTGGTGTCCGTATCTGCTGGAGAAGGCGCTGGCGTGTTGTCAGCAATATCGACTTGAGGGCCAAAGGGCGTTAAAGAGGGAGATGGGTTTAGATTGGGAGTAACTGTTGGGCCAATTATCGTGGATTGAACTGATGGCCCCGGACTGGTACATGCAGCCACTAAAAGACATATGGTCAAACCAAATTTGATTAATAAAAATTTGAAATGATCCCTTACCATGAAATTGACCGCCTAAGAATTGGATCGACAGGTTCTGCACAGGACAAAAACTTGCAACCAATGGCTCTCGATCTAAAAACCAGTTGTTTTGAATATTGAATTGAATAGTATGTCGAGATAGTCTCCTTCAAATAAAACAGCTTTATCGCAGTTTTGACAGACAAGTAGATGCTGGTGTTCTGCCCCTGTTCTTATAAATGCATGACAACCCTTTGTTTGGTGGACACGCTGGACCAAACCCAGTTGTTCAAGTATCTCAAGGGTCCGGTAGACACTCACCAAACCAAGCCCGGGACACTGCTTGCGAGCTTCGTCATCCACCTCACCTGGCGTCAGGTCACACATATTCCCTTTCCTCGACTTGACAACCGCCCCGCTAGGCTCAGTAAGGCAACATCCGTTTTTTTGCAAAATCTCGAACCTATTGATCGAGTCGGAAAACATCTTTGTTCCTTTAGTTTATTGAAAACCGTTTTCAATTGTAGCCTTTCCGCCTGGCTACGTCAAATTGAAGGATGAAGATCGTTCTAGAAGCCCGGCCGAAAAGCTCGCGTTTTTCGGGGTTTGGGAGTACACTCCGCGATAGACCAAATCAGGAGTGAGACATGCTTGGTAAACATTCTCAACAAGGCAGCCTGTTCGAGGCA
>Ga0187858_10006852_pt1 | contig 10179 bp, 7 predicted proteins | sample June2016WEW_8_15_FD_133015 | JGI IMG/M metagenome (GOLD analysis project Ga0187858, IMG submission 133015) | Peatland microbial communities from SPRUCE experiment site at the Marcell Experimental Forest, Minnesota, USA - June2016WEW_8_150 | ecosystem: Environmental > Terrestrial > Soil >...
ACCCGGATTCTGCATAACGGCCTGGTGGATGGAGCGATTGTCGCGTCTGCCTTGATGAATGATCCCATTGTGAACTCCCTGTCTGAAAGCAAAATGCCATTCATCATGATTGGGCGACCCCCAAGCATGGATGTAAATTATTTGGATGTTGACAACCTCCAGGCAGGCCGGAAAGCAACCCTGCACCTTTTACGTCTAGGTTATAAGCGGGTTGCCACGATCACCGGTTCACTAGAACAGGTCTCAGGCTACGACCGCTATCAAGGTTATTTACAAGCCCTGCAGGATTATGATCGGACAATCAGGTCTGAACTGGTAGTGGCGGGAGATTTTACTGAAGAGGGTGGCTACCATGCCATGGCGCGTCTGATTCCACAAAAACCGGATGCTGTCTTTGTGGCAAGTGATATGATGGCATATGGGGCCATGCGGGCAATCCATGAGGCAAATTTGCGCATTCCGGAGGATGTGGCGCTGGTAGGCTTTGACGATAATCCCGAATCGGCCAGGACGACTCCCACTCTCACGACTGTCCGCCAACCGATCCAGAATATGGGATCCAAAGCAGCGGAGATTTTAATCAACATTATCGAGAATGATATTGTGTCCACGCAGAAAGTAATCCTGGACACGGAACTGGTCGTTCGAGAATCCTGCGGCGCTTCCCAAAGGAGATAAGCATAAATGTTCCATTATATTGACATTTTATGTCTGACTTTTGGGAGCGCACCCAATACAGCGGAACACAGTATTCGAGTATTACACGAAAGGAGGTGATCAATTGAGAGATAAGTAAACTGCGAACAATTCAATACTACCCTATTCTGTTCAATTCTATTCTAACCTGCTAGTTTCTCTTTAATGAGGAGAAGAAATATGAAGAAACAATTGTACGTTTTGGTAGCGCTCCTTGTAACCGCTACCATGGTCCTGACGGCCTGCGGTGCGGCCGCAACGACTGCCGCCCCTGCGACGGCTGCCCCTGCGACGGCCGCCCCTGCGACTGCTGCACCTGCGACGGCTGCTCCTGCGACGGCTGCTCCTGCGACCGCGGCACCCGTAAACACGACCTTACCCCGTAATGAAACCCTGTACTTCAATGGGCTACAATGGGGTTCGGTGGTCTGCTGGAATCCGTACTCCTCCAGCTGCAACAATGCCATGGCGATCGCCCCGGGAGACAATGCCCTTGAAACCATGTTCGAAACCGCCTACATGTATGACATGATGGACGGCAAGTCGTATCCGCTGATAGCCGATGGTCCCTGGGCATGGAATGCTGCCGGAACCGATATCACCTTCAAGATCAAAGCTGCCGCCAAGTGGAGCGATGGCACCCCGATAACGGCGGATGATTTCGCTTACACATGGGCATCCGTGACCAAGTACAAGACCGGTTCTGGCGTTGCCAATGCCCCATACATCGCTAACGTTACCGCGGTTGATCCCCAGACGGTTGACATCGCAGCCGTAACGGGTACGGATGGCAAACCAGTCAATCCTCTGGTCTTATATCAATACCTGGATGGTGCATACGTCATCCAGAAGGCCTGGACCCAGAAACTGGAAGCCCGCACCGGCGGTGACGCGACCAAATTCATGGCCGATACTGCCACCGACGTCGTGTACTCCGGCCCCTATCACTTTTACTATGCTGATGACACGAAAGTCATCCTCGTTCGGGATGACAAGTATTGGGGACAGGATGCCTCCATGTGGGGCAAACTGGCTGTTCCGCAGTACCTGGCGCATACCATCTTCAAGGATAACGCCTCCGGTTCGGCTGCCTTGGCACTAGGCGAAGTGGATGTGAGCCAGCAGTTCAACTCCAATGTCCAGTTGTTGTGGCTCCAATATGGGCTGCCAGTCTCGACCTACCTGCCCCAAGCTCCTTATGACATTGCGGCGAGCCTCCCGACGGTCTACTACAACATGGCTTCCTATGGTTTGGACCAGGTTGCAGTCCGCCAGGCCATTGCCATGGCGGTCGATTATGACACGATCAATGCCAATGCCATGACCTACCAGTCGCCCACCTTCGCCCAGGCTCCGCGCTCCCTGATGAACCCGACGCCGGGTGAACAGGCCTTGTATGACAGCAGTGATCCTGCCATCAAGGCGCTGCAGTGGACCGGCAAGGATATTGCAGGTGCCGACGCGCTCCTTGATAAAGCTGGTATTACAAAAGGAGCGGATGGCTGGCGCACTTACAAAGGTAAGAAACTTACCTATGTAGCCACCTGCCCGAACGGCTGGTCCGACTGGCAAGCTGCGATCGAACAGGTTGCGGCCGCCGGTAAGGCGATCGGCATCGACATCACGACCAACTACCCGGAATGGGCCGTTTATCAGACCGAGGTCACCAACTGGCCGCTGCCGGCTGGTTTTGACCTCTTCATGATGTACAACGATGGCGCCGGCCCGGCTGAGCCGTGGGCCCGAACCAACCATCTGTTGAACTCCATGTTCGCGGAGACCAAGAACAACTGGAACGGCGACTGGGGCGGCTACAAGAATCCGGCCGTCGATGCAATCCTCAACGCGCTCCCCGCTGAAACCGACCCGGCCAAGATCAAGGCAGACTACACTCAATTGACCAAGATCTACCTGACGGATGTCCCGTCCTTCACGGTCATGTACCGTCCCCAGGACTTCCATACTGTGAACGAGTCGGTTTGGACAGGCTACCCGCACCAGGGTGATGGAACCAACCCGGTAGTCCCGCCGCTAGACCTAGTATTCGGTTATAGTATCGCAGGACTGTATAACGTTAAACTGGTTGGCAAGTAAACCAGAATATATATAAAGACAGCCATGTTCCGAAACCCTGGAACATGGCTGTCGATTTAACATCATTTGTAATACAATAAACAGGTGATAATCACTTTGTGCACAGTATGGCAAATATCTGAGGCCGCAGAAGCATATCCTGTCCAACCGAGTGACTGTCACTTTATTGTTATTTGTTATAATACCTTTTATCTTTTCAAGGAGGTGCTGCGTTGAAAGGATACTGGAAGTATTTCCTTGGCAAGCTGGGTTGGTTCCTGGTCACTTTTATTTTTGCCGTCATTCTGAATTTCATCCTGCCCCGCCTGATGCCCGGGGATCCCGTCGCAGGCATTGTTTCACATCTTGCCCAGGGCATGACCAATACGACCGGCATCCAGGCAATCTATAAGCAATATGCAGATCTGTTTGGCACCAACAAACCCATGCTCGAACAATTTTTCCTGTATGTGAAAAATGCGTTCCATGGTAATTTTGGTTTTTCCTTCAGCCAGTATCCCCGAACGGTTGCCGATGTTATCGGATCTTCCATCTGGTGGACGGTATGCCTGCAATTCCCGGCCATCATCGTTGGTTTTGTGATTGGCAACGTACTTGGCGCGTTTGCGGCTTATATCAAAGGGGGCTTTGACAAGGTGCTGTTACCGGTCAGTATTTTTGTAAGCAACCTGCCGGCATTTGGCATGGCAATCATTTTGCTGGTTGTTTTTGGAGTCGGGCTAAAATGGTTCCCCACCTCGGGGGGGTATGGGTTTAACCTGCTTCCCAGCTTTACCTGGACATTCATATGGTCTGTGATCGTGCATTACCAGCTGCCGTTCTGGTCGATCGTATTGATCGCGATCGGGGGCTGGGCGATCGGCATGCGCTCCATGTCCATCTATGAACTGAATGCGGACTATGTGAAATACAGCCGGTTCCTGGGGATCCCGGATCGAAAGATCGTCGGTTATGTATTTCGGAATGCCATGCTTCCGCAAGTGACCGGCCTGGCGTTATCGATCGGTACCATGGTGGGCGGCGCGCTGGTGGCGGAGATCATCTTCAGTTATCCTGGGCTGGGTTTCACGCTCTTAAACGCGGTAACGGGGCAGGATTATCCGCTAATCTCGGCAGCCACCTTGATCATCACGGTGATGGTGCTGAGCGCGAATTTTATCATCGAAATACTTTATGGCATCATTGACCCGCGCATTAAAGCTACGCAGGCGGATTAAGGAAAGATGCTGTCATGAAAAATACACTTCAACAAGTTTTTCGCTCGGGCAAGTTCCTGGTTGGGTTTGTCATTTTTATGGCCGTTCTGCTGATGGTGATCTTTTATCCGTTGATCATGACAGCGAAACCACTGGCCATCATCAGCCAAGGCACCTTCTTCCCCCCCGGAATCTATGTAAGTGTTTACGACAGCATTGGTTCCACCCAATATACCCTTTTACTGCCTGATGCGGCGGCCAAACGGATTGACAGCACGTTGACCGATCAAGCCCGCAACGACATGAAAACCTGGCTGGTGGCAGATGGGATTCCTGCAGCCCAAATCAATACCACGAACTCCTCAGCACTGATGGGACTGTGGGAGAAAAATTATGATCCCAAGAAAAGTTTTTCCGGGATGACCTTTGCCAAACTAAGCTACTATCAAAGGCTGGATGCTTCACTCAAGGGAATTCTATCAACAACGGGGATAACCATTGCTGCCCCAGACCCGACCAGCGGCGCCCTGACGCAGACTGGTACCGTAGCCCAAACCGATTATGTGAATATCAGCCAGGTTCCGAGCGTAAAGGTGCTGCCGCTGGGGACGGATAACTTCGGTAGAGATGTGCTGACGGAGCTGGTTAAGGCGGCCGGGGTATCGCTGGAGATCGGTGTTGTAGCGGGATTAATCGCCACCTCGATCGGTTTGGTCCTGGGATTGCTGGCGGGGTATATCGGCGGATTGACGGATGACCTGATCATGTTCATCACCAATCTGTTTACCGTCATCCCCACGTTCGTGTTGCTGATCCTGATCTCCTTCAGCATCGGGCAGGATAAGCGCGGCGCTGTTACAATCGCAATTGTGATCGGGTTCACCTCCTGGGTATGGACGGCCAGGGCGGTACGGGCGCAGGTGTTTTCGCTGCGCAACCGCGACCATGTCAACCTGTCGAAACTGTCCGGGCACTCCATACCGCGCATCATCCTGACCGATATCCTGCCCTACATCGCTTCATATGTAGTCATGGCGTTCATCCTGCAGATATCCTCAGCCATCCTGGCGGAGGCCAGCTTGTCAATCCTGGGGTTGGGACCCAGGACCACCGAAACGCCAACGTTGGGCTTGATGATGAACTGGGCGATGATCTACATGGCAGAGCTCCTGGGAAAATGGTGGGCCTACCTCCCCGTGCTCATAACCATCGCCCTAATTACATTCTCAATGAATTTGATGAATACGGGTCTCGACCAGGTATTCAATCCGGCTTTGCGGGACTAGGTGATTGCTATGGCCAAAGTCATGTTAGAGGTAAACGAACTGACCACCAAGTATATTACCCGGTTTGGGGAAGATGTTTACGCGGTAGATCACGTTTCCTTGAAGGTGGAAGAGGGGAAATCGCTCGGAATTGCGGGTGAATCCGGCTGTGGAAAATCGACACTGGCGCTCAGCCTGATGGGGTATTACTTTGCCCCACTGCACTATACCAGCGGTGAGATCATCATCGACGGGCATAATATTACCGGGATGGATCCGGATGCTGTCCGCAAATCGATCCTGGGTACGGAGATTGCCTATATCCCGCAATCCGCGATGAACGCACTCAACCCGACCCAGAAGGTCATCAGCATCGTCGAGGATGTCATCCATGCACACCAACCGGATGCCACCAAAAAAGAAATTCTCGAACTTGCCAAAGAACGCTTTGGCATCCTGGGACTGCCGGCGGAAGTGCTGCAAAAATACCCGGTGGAACTTTCGGGCGGCATGAAACAGCGCACGGTGATCGCAGTCTCCGTGATCCTTTTGCCGCTGGTGCTAATCGCGGATGAGCCGTCCTCGGCACTGGATGTGACTTCCCAGAAGATGGTCATCAAGATGCTGCGGGACTTGATGGAAAGAGGCTACATCAAAGCGATGATCTTTATCACGCATGAACTTCCGCTGCTTTACAATGTGACCAATGACATCATGGTGATGTACGCCGGACAGATCGTGGAGAAGGGCACTGCAAAAGAAACTGTATTTGATCCGCTGCATCCGTATGCGAAAGGCCTGATGGGCTCGATCATCGTGCCTGAAAGAGGCCTGCGGGGAGTAAAACTGGCGGCCATTCCGGGAGTGCCGCCCAATCTCAAGAACCCCCCACCGGGCTGCCGGTTTGCCCCACGCTGCAAATATGCGCAACCGGAATGCGTTCAGCGGATGATCTATACGATGAAAGTGGATGGCGGGCGGGAATACCGCTGCATCATGACGGAAGAACAGATCAGGAAGGCGTATAAAAATGGCTGATAATAATAGAGAAATATACCTGAGCGCCAAAGGCCTTACCAAGGTATTCGGGTCGGGCAGCCAGAAAACCGTCGCGGTTGATCATGTGGATATCGAACTCTACAAGGGCGAAATCGTCTCAATCGTGGGCGAATCGGGCAGCGGAAAGACCACTTTGGCGAAGATGCTATTGGGATTGATCAGCGTCACAGAAGGAGAGATCTACTTCCAGGGTGTCAAGCGCGACATCCGCACCCAAAAGAAGAAACAGGAATATTGGAAGAACATCCAGGCGATCTTCCAGGATCCGTTCTCTTCCTATAATATATTCAGCAAAATCGATGCCGTGCTGCTGGATTGTATCAACATGCGCGGCGGGCGAAGGCTGCCGCGGGCGAAAAAGATCGAGATGATGGCAGAGGCCTGCAGCTTTGTCAACCTGAAGTGGGAGGAATTGACCAACAAATACCCCTTTGAGCTCTCGGGCGGACAGATGCAGCGCTTAATGATCGCCCGAATCTTCCTGCTGAAGCCCAAGATCCTGCTGGCGGACGAACCGACCTCGATGATCGATGCCTGTTCGCGTGCGACCATCCTGTAGATGCTGATGAATTTGCGGGATGAAACCGGGATGACGGTCATTTTCATCACCCATGATATTGGACTGGCGTATTATGTATCGGACAGCGTTTTTATCATGGAGCATGGTAAATTTGTTGAAAGCGGTACTGCCGATTCGGTGATCCTGTATCCAAGCCAGCCGTACACCCGCCGCTTGATCAGTGATGTTCCGAAAATCCATGAAGTGTGGGATCTCTCGACGGTGTAATGCATTGCGCTTGCGTCTGGATGCAAGTTAACTTAGAAAGCATTCGGTAACTCATTGCCATATCCGCCGGGGGGCTGTCCCTACGGGAGGCTGCGCGAAAGCCCCCGGCTCAGAATAAAAAGCCCGCTGCCCTAAAGGGTGCTCCGCGAAAGCGGGCTGAAAATCCTTTGAAAGGTATAGGTGGAGTAATAAATACACATATAAATATTCGGAGATCACTAAATCTGGCGATCTCCGAATTTGTTTTTGTTTACAACCGGCGGGATGCCATCCCGCCCTACTTTGAGGAATACCTCTTTTTTTACTGTGTCTCGGTGATCTTGCCGATGGTACGGGGTTTTTCAGGGTCATAGCCCTTCACACGCGTGAGATGACCGGCGAAGAGCTGGCCCGGGACAATGCTGACAAGCGGGGTGAGCCATTCGGGGATGCCGCCCGGCAACAGGATGGGCGATTGAGCCAGGGAAAGGGCGCGTTTCTCATCCGAGATGACAACCAATTCAGCGGACTGCTCGTGGCATAATTTGCCGAGCATTTCCAGCATGGTATCGAAGACTTTTCCGCCGGGGGCCACGGCCATGACAGGGAACCCGCCTTCGATCAAGGCGATGGGGCCATGGCGGAAATCGGCGGAAGAATAGGGTTCGGCGACAACATAGGTCAACTCTTTGAGCTTCAGAGCCCATTCAAAGGCGGTACAGTAATTGAAGCCGCGGCCCAGCACCACGCACTGTCGCATGTAGCGGTAGCGTTCGGCCATGCGAGCAATGGGCGCATCCTGCTTGAGGACCTTTTCAACCCAGACCGGAACCCTGGCGAGTTCCTTCCAGGGGGTTTTATTTCCGGACAAGGCAGCCGAGAGCATCGCAACCGCCATCAGCTCGGTGGTGTAGGTCTTGGTGGCTGCGACGGCTTTTTCGGAGCCGGCCTGGATATCCATGACGAGATCTGCAGCACCGGCCAGCGGCGAGGCGGGTTCGTTGGTGATTGCCAGCGTCAGGCAACCCTGCCTGTGCCCTTCAGCCAGCACGCTGACGATATCCGGGGATTGGCCGGATTGGGAGATGCCAACAACCAGGGCATCCTTAAGCTGCGGAGGTTGATTGTAATAGGTGAACAAGGATGGGGTTGCCAGGGCAAGAGGCAGGCCGTTGCGGGCTCCCAACAGGTAATTGGCATAGCGCCCGGCATTATCGGATGTGCCACGCGCAGCCAGGAAAACCCAACGGATGTCGTGATTTTGAATAGTCCGGGCAATCTCTTCGGCGGTATGGCGCTGGTTGGCCACCAGTGCGGCCAGACGTTCAGGCTGCTCGAAAATTTCTGATTGAAGGGTCATGGGGATAAGCTCCGGGAGAGGATTATATCAGAGAAGAAAATGGAATTCGTAATTCGTAAAACGAAAAAAACAAAGCTGTTGGGTCCGCCCGAAGTGTTTATTAACCTCCCTCATGAGTACGCAAAAAAACTAAAAGCAAGTCATTACGAGCGGTGTTCATCAGATTCCCAATGTCCTTCGGGATGCCACGAAACAACCCCCATGCACATTCCTGGAGATTGCTTCGCCCCTATCGGGGCTCCCCCAAAAACGGGGACGATGTCGCAATGACACAATTGCTTTATCTATTATTCCACGTTAATTAGCTCGACAATGTTAGATTAGCTCAAGTATACTGAACCAGTAATCATCGGCAGTTAGAGATCATTCAACTATCGATAAAGGCATAGGAAGGAGCTGCCGATTTGCGCAAAGACGAGTGAAGATATTTACAGCCCGAAGCGATGGGGATTGCCGCCAGAAGCAGTTGCGGGGCTTGACAGTCGATTGAGAAATAAATGGGATCAATATTGTGGATGTTTCAAAACCAAGACAAGAGACAGTGGGAAACACGCCTGGACTTACCTGCGAGGACTGGTAGGAATGCAGACGAAGCGTAATTATGCCAATATTGCGCGGCAAGTGATTGATCCGAAGGATGATGGGCAGAACGTGCAGCAATTCATGTCCGATTCGCCGTGGGAAGCGCAAGCTGTTATTCAGAAAGTGCAACAGGAAATTGCCGGGACGGCGGGTTTGCAGCAGGGAGGCGTGCTGCTTCTGGATGAGAGTGCGGATGAGAAAGCTGGGGCAAAGAGTGCGGGGGCAGGACGCCAACACAATGGGCGATTGGGCAAAGTCGAGATGAGTCAGGTGGGGGTGTTTCTGGCCTTCTACAAGGAGTTGGTGTGGACTTGGGTGGATGGGGAGCTGTTCCTGCCGGAGCATTGGTTCAGGGCTGAAATGGCGAGTGAGCGCAAGCGCGTGGGGGTTCCCGAGGAGCGCAAATTTGCCACCAAGATCGAGTTGGGCTGGACCATGATCCAAAGGGTCAAGGCGCATGGTTTGCCGTTTGAAGCAGTGGCATGTGACGATCTGTACGGGCGGAGCGGCTGGTTTAGGCATCAAATGGACCAAGCTGACATCATTTATATGGCTGAAGTACCTGAAAACACGCAAATCTATCTGACCAAACCCGATTTTGGCATACCGCCACACGCACACGGACAAGCTGGGCGAATTAGTACTCGTCCGAAGGTGTTGAGCGAAGACCAACCCGTGGAAGTTCGTCAGCTGATCACTTATCCGGATACCCATTTTCAACGCTTTCCAGTCCGCAATACCGAACGAGGTGTACTGGACGATCGTTTTGCCATGCGCCGTATCTGGACGATCCGGGATGACGAACTGGCTGAAGAATGGCTGGTGATCCGGCATGAGAACGACGAACGCTACACTTACGCCTTGAGTAATGCACCCGCTGCTACTACTCTGGAACGTTTGGCTTGGCTCAAATGTGTTCGCCATTTTGTCGAGTGCGCCAACCAGGATGCTAAATCTGAAATCGGTTGGGATGAACTGCAGGCTCAGAAATTCCGCGCTTGGGAACATCATCTGGCCATGACTATTATGGCCACCTGGTTCATTGCTGAAACCAAGTGTGACTGGGCCAACACCTACGCTCGCGATCCTCAGTTGGCCCAGGAATTGGAAGTGAAGGCTTTGCCAGCTCTGTCGGTCGCTAACGTGCGCGCATTGCTGCAG
>Ga0187858_10006875_pt1 | contig 10149 bp, 8 predicted proteins | sample June2016WEW_8_15_FD_133015 | JGI IMG/M metagenome (GOLD analysis project Ga0187858, IMG submission 133015) | Peatland microbial communities from SPRUCE experiment site at the Marcell Experimental Forest, Minnesota, USA - June2016WEW_8_150 | ecosystem: Environmental > Terrestrial > Soil >...
CCGCTCTCATGGATCTCGAGTCGTTCTCATTCTGCTATGAGAAGAATCTAATGGGATCATTCTTAGAACTAGGCTGGGGTCCGCTCTTGGCGGTCGCTCTCGCAAGTGCGGACCCCAGAGAATCAGGCTTAAAGCTCTTACCGTTCACATTAACGATCAGTCAGAAACGCTTACTATGGCTGCATCGTGAGCACATAATTTAGCATCTGATCGGCGGTCGATATGGCGCGGGCATTGGACTGGTAATCACGCTCCGCCACGATCAGGTTCGACAGTTCCGAGGTCATATCGACGTTCGAGGCTTCGAGCGATTGGCCGACAATCGCGCCCCTTCCACCTGAATTCGGCGCCCCGATGCTGGGAATTCCTGCGGCAGGCGTAGCAAGCATCATGTTGGAGCCGTTGAGTTGCAACCCTTGCACGTTTTGGAATGTGGCCAAAGCAAGTTGCCCCAGCGTGAGCGTCTGGCCGTTCGAAAAGACGCCTTGGATGGATCCGTTGGAACTGATGGTGAACGATTGGAGTGCGCCGCTCGTGTAGCCGTCCTGCATGGCGCTGGAGACGTTGGACTGACCCGCCACTTGTGTGACGTCAGGCGAGTTTGTGGTCGGGTTGAAAAGTTGCCAGGTAAGACCCAAGCTTTTGGCGCCGTCTGCAAAGCCTGAAACATTGATGCCGGTCACGTTGGCGCTCGGTAAGGTCAAATTCCCGCTCTGGTCAAATTGCAACGTTCCCGTTTTGACAGATACGGGTGAGCCGGTTTGCCCCACGTCCGCAGCCGGGATAGTGATGTTGTAGCCCCAGGTGTTGGAGGCGGTCTTGGTGAAGGTGAAGCTGAGAGTGTGGCTGTTTCCGAGTGAATCATAGACGACCACGGGCTCCGAGAAGGTGCTACCCGCGGTAGCGCTCGAAGTTCCCGTAGTGCCGCCTGTCAAAGTGCTTGCGCCGAATGAGCCCCAAGTTGACGTGGTCGCGGTACTGTTGCCGTCCGTCCCTGACTGGGACGCCGTTAACGTCAAAGTTGATCCGCTTGCGGTTGCGCTCACTGAGGAATTGGCGGTTGTTCCCGTGCTGTAATTAGTGCCGGCTGCCCCGGTGCCGTTGATTGCGTCGGCCAGGTTGGTGAGGGTATTGGCCGCCGAGGTTGGATCGATTTGAACTTCGTCCGGCGTAGAGCTGTCGAGCGTGCTTTCGAAAGTATAGGTCGTGCCGCCGATGGTGACGGTTTGGCCTGCGGTGGCATTTGCCGTCGTTGTGAGCGTGCCGGTGGCGGCGGTGCCGCTGCCCGATCCCGCTGTCCCTCCTGAAAGCGTTGTTCCGCCAAAGGTACCCCACGTAGCCGTCGTGGCGATGCTGTCGCCTGCGGTTCCCGACTGGGCGGCTGTTAACGTCAGAGTGCCGGTTCCCGCGGTTGCAGTGACGGAAGTGTTGGCGGTCGTTCCCGTGGTGTAATTTGTGCCTGCTGCGCCGGTGCCGTTGATTGCGTCGGCCAAGTTGGTAAGGGTATTGGCCGCAGAGGTTGGATCGATTTGAACCTCGTCGGGCGCACTGCCGAGCGTGGTTTCGAAAGTATAGGTTGTGCCGCCGATGGTGACGGTCTGGCCGGCGGTGGCATTTGCCGTTACGGTGAGCGTTCCGGCTGCCTCTGTGCCGGCCGCGCTTGCCGTCGCGGCCGAGGCATCCAAATTCATGGTCAGTTCGATGTTAGAGGTGGCGTTCGGGGCGCAGATTTGGCCGCTGGCGATTTGAAGAGGAGCCAGCGTTTGAGAAGGGCTGATCACTCCATTGACGGCGGGATATCCAAGCACGTACCCGCCGTCACTCGTTACCAGGAACCCAGGGTTATTCTGAGAAAAGTCGCCCGCTCGCGTATAAACCGTCGATGCGCCATCCTGCACGACAAAGAAGCCATCCCCTTGAATGGCCATGTCGGTTGGGACACCTGTGCTGCTAATGGTGCCTTGGGTAGGCGATGAGGTCACTGATTCGATCACGCTGCCGGCCCCAATCTGGGTGGGATTACCCGCTCCGTCCGAGCCTAACATTTGATAAAAGAAATCTTGAAAGTTTGCCTGTTGATCTCTGTAGCCGGTGGTATCGAGGTTGGCGAGGTTATTGGAAATGACGGCCAGGTCCTGTGAAGCAGCCTCGACACCTGACAATGAAGTAGAAAAAGATCCCATTACGTTTCTCCTCCTCAGTTAATTAGTAAAAAGCTATTTAGGAGACGCGCTGCGATGTTTCATCCAGGCGTTCCTGTGTTTCGAGAATCCCGATCATTCTGCTTTTTGGCCAGCTTGCAACAGCTGCTGCCGGCCCAACATCAGCTTGACGTGCTGCCGCTGGCTGCCGAGGCTTGACTCGCCGCCATTAGATTGGCAATCTGGCTGACTGACGTCTGAATCTGACTGACCGACTGAAGCTGGGTGAGTTGGGCAAGCTGGCTGACAAACTCAGTCGGGTCCACGGGTTGAGTAGGGTCCTGGTTCTGAAGTTCCGCCGACAACAGTGTCATGAAAGAGCTGGTGCTCAGTTCGTTGCTGGCTGAACTTGTTGAGTTTTGCGAAGAGCTTGTGGATCCCGGGGGCGCAGTCGAGGAATCCATGGGTCTGAGACCGAGAGTATTGAGTACGTTCATATCTTCATCACTCCTTCGTTTCGTTAGGCGAGGGAAACTCGCCACTCCTTCAAACGCGTAGATTGATTCGAGTCGTTGATAATCCTAGCGATCCCTCATCGTAAACCGACGAAGTCTCGGGTAAAGTTGGATACGCCTCGACCACGGAATGGCTGGTAGAGCCAGGCCGGGGTTGTGACGGATTTCCGTGGTAGTTGCCGGGTCCCGTTCCACCCGGCTGGCCTCCTGACACAGAGCCCTGGAGAACGTCCAGGCGCTGTACGCGAAGGTTTCGCTCGCTGAGAGCCTGCTCCAGACGGGAGATTTCGCTGGCCATCATCACCTGAGTATCGCGAGCTTCCACGTGAATCGAGGCGCCAATGTCACTCCCCTTGACTACGGTATGAACGTCGATCGCACCAAGCGCTTCGGTGCGCAGCCTGACTTGCATTTCCGCACTGCCGGCTTGCTGTGTGAGACGTGCGGAACTCACAGCCCCGGGGAGGGCCGGCTCGTAGCCGGAGGAAAGATTCGCGCCGGCGGGCTCCGCGCGGTCCTGCGAGGCTCCGATAACCTGCGCAGCCGCGCGACCTGCTTGAGCCGGCGCCTGTAAGCCGAGCTGCGGCGCAGCAGGTGAATCAACCCTAGTCTTAGACAGGCCGGGGTTTGCGTCCGCCGCTTTCGCCAGGTCCGGAACTGTCCCGGTATCGCCCTTATGGCCGGAAGCTTCCGACTGGCGCTTGTCTCGGGCTGAAGGTGCTGCTTGACTGTCTTGGTTTTGGGCGGGCGCGAGTGCATCTGGCGTGGGAATTGGCGAAGCATCGCCGCTGGTCCCTGGCGCAGTGTTGCTTCCTTCCTGAGGGTTCTTGGTTCGACCCGGACGCGCAGGTTCGTACCCCGCGAGGGACGACGGTGCCTTGGTCAATCCAGATTCCGGCGAGAGCGAATAGTCCGGCACGGCGGAGAAAATCATTGGCTCGTCATCGCTCGGAGCTACTGGGTCGTACGTGCCGGGAGCCGACTCGCCGTTGCTGGCCAACTGTTGAGGCGCGGCTGATTGGGGAGTGCCGGAAGGGGCTTGTGCCTGCGGATGCGTAGCAGACTGCTCGGTTGACGTTTGCGCTCCGACGGAGCGTGTGCCATCGTGCGGGCTCGTAAGTGTCGGTTGAGTGCCCGCATTCAGCGACGCCGTGCTCGTGAGTGTCGGTTGAGTGCCCGCATTCAGCGACGCCGTACCCATAAGTGTCGGTTGAGTGCCCGCATTCAGCGACTCCGTGCTCGTGCCGCCCAAACGCGACGCTATATCTGTCGCCGACGGATCTCGAGAGAGATTCAATTCCCCGGCAGAATCTGCCTCGGCTTGTTTCGACGTGAAGCCCCTGGCGGTTTTGAGCGTGCCCGTAGTCGGATTTGCATCAGTGGGCGCTCCCTGGTTGGTTGTTGACGTTCTTGGGCCATTCTCCAGGGGTGCCGCAGATTTGGGATAATCGAGGCTGGGGGCATTCTGCAGTTTCGACTCTGTTGTTGGGCTCCGCAGCGACGTTGCAGTCTTGATCGCTAAATTAGAGGATGTATCGTCTGGGCGGCTGGAGCCTTTCGGGCCAACAGGGTTCACTCCGCCTATGAAGGCTTGAGCTTGTGATGGCGGCGTTACACCGGGCGACGAGGAGGCTGTCTCCGCCAGCACGCTTCGCTGTCCATTACTCAAGCGGCTCACGCTTGGCGCGTCGAGAGCATCGGTCCGACCAGGGCTTATGTCGTCTGCAGCAAATGCTCTGGACCTGATACTCGAGGCGTGCGCGGTGGTGGCGTAACTGGAAGGCGCCAACGGTTCCGGCTCGGTCATAGCGTTCTGCGACGGAGAGGCGACCGCGGTTGCCGCGTAAGTTGAGCGTACCAGCGGCTCCGCCTGCGTCACAGCATTCTGCGACGAAGAAAGTGTCGCCGATGCTGTACCTTCAGCTCCGTCGCTCGACTTACTCAGGTTCGCTCCGTGAGCGGGGTAAACTTGATCCTCGGCGGGTCCCGCAACATCTACGAGCTTGTTCTGCTCGGATGCGTCGGTCGGCGCCAAGCCAGTTGGCTGCACGGGTGTGGCGATGACGGCTGGCATCGCAGGGCTTATGGCGACCTCGTTCGAGCCTTTGGATTGAGAGCCCTCGGATTTGCGAGTCTCGCCACCGGGGGGGCGCGGCGGTCCAAACTGCGTGGCTACGTTGGGGCGCTGTGCAGGCGTATCCACTTCCCAGGGCTCTGGACTTTTGTTCAGGCGGCTCGAATTCGTCGAACTTACGGCAGCGGGCGGCTCCAAAACTGTGTTTGTGACCTCGGGCCGTTGTTGAGGTACGTCGGAATCCTGGGTGAGCCGAGATGGTGAGAAGGGCGAACTGGACACGTAGGGTAATTCATAATCTGCCGAAGCCGGTTTTGGAGGTCCGGGCGATGCGGGCTGTTCTTGCGGCGTTGCAAGGTTCTGGGCGGGGCGCGATTGCGGCAAGTTCGAATTGGTCTTTTTCGGCACGACAGTAACCGCGGAAGGGGCTTGTAGCCCGTGTTCTGCAGGAAGTGCAGGCAGGGTTGAGTTGAGGTGAAAGGTCGACATTGGGTTGCGAGTAGCACCGGATCGTGCGTCGCTCTTCGGCGTTGTCGTTGCAGGGACGGAACCTGATGACGGAGTCGCGTCCGGCGAACCCGTCGAGGGGACCGTAGCCTCCTGGCGTGGCTTCCCGTCATTGAACGGCTTCTCTGTCCCTGGCGCTTCTTCGGGCACGGTGATCTGTGTCGGGTCAGTGGGGCCGGAATCGAATGCAAGCCTACCAACAAGTTCAGTTGCAAAATCCGCGTTCGCTTGCGTTTTCGAGGCTGCTCGCGTGATGATCGCGGCTCCTGCGTGGCCTTCTGCATTCACCATATTGGCGGCGAGAACTCCCATTGTCTTTGCCCCTGGTGGGCACCTCTACTGGAGCATCCGCCGGTCCAAACCTGACTCGAACCGGAGAACTGCCCAAGGTGGTCGCGATCTTCCGCTTCTTCAACGGGTTTCGGGAGCAGGATGGGGGAAAGGTAAGGTGGCAGGAAAGTTCTGCGGGGAGTTCACCGGCGGAAAGTTTTGCCGAGTCTCCAGGCAACTACTGACCGTCATTCGGAGGTTGGAAACGAATGAGGAACATGTCGGTGGCTTGCTGATGTTCGCGGCGCGCCTGAGTACGTCGATAGGCGGCAAGCTGTCGTTCGTAGAGGCGCGTAATGACGTCCAGGTTTTGTCGCGCTCGCCGGTATTCAGCCAGTTGCCCATCGCGTTGCCGGCCCAGGCTCTCGACCAGTTGGGCAACCAGCCTGATTCGCCTGAGGCGCGCGGCCGAACAGACAACCTGAAATTGAACTTCGGCTCCTGTCAGTCCCAACTGAAGGTTCTTGGATAGCGACCCGGCCTCTTCGATTTGCCCCTGCTTCAGGGCGGCGAGCTGCTTTTGAGCGGTGAATAGTTGGAGTGTGAGGGCTGCGAGACGCTGCCCTTCGCGCCGTTCATAAATGGCGCGCAAACGTTGGAGGGCTTTCAGAGGAAAACGAAATGCCATAATGGAACCTACTAGGCTGGAATGGCTTGCAAGGCCGAAACGGTCTGGTCAAACGGAGCTCTCTCGTCCGGGCGCTGCTGAAGAAATGAGGTCAACGCCGGCATAATCGCCAAGGCTTGGTCGAGAATTGGGTCGAGACCTTTTTGGTAGGCACCCACTCGGATTGTATCTTCGGAAGCAGCATAGGCGGCTGCCAGGCGACGCAGCCGGCTGGCCTTGTCCAGGTGAGCGCGTGAGCTGACGGCGGGCATGAGACGGCTAAGGCTGTCCAGAATCCCGATGGGCGGGAAATGAGCCTGCGAGGTGAGTCGCCGGTCGAGCACGATGTGGCCGTCTACGAGCGCCCGGATGGAATCAACCAGCGGGTCAAGCTGGTCGTCCCCTTCCATCAAAACCGTATAGAAGGCAGTGATGCTGCCTCCATTGAAGCGCCCGGCGCGTTCGATCAACTGGGCGAGGAGACTAAAAACCGAGGGCGTATAACCCTTCGCGGTGGGGGGCTCGCCTGCTGCCAGCCCGATTTCTCGTTGCGCCATCGCAAATCGAGTCAACGAATCGACCACCAACAGCACTTGTTTGCCGCGGGCGCAGAAGTACTCCGCCACGGCGGTCGCGGTCAGGGCCGCTCGAATGCGCAGCAACGGAGACTGATCGGAGGTCGAGACCACAACCACTGAGCGTTTGCGCCCCTCCATTCCCAGTGTGCCCTCCAGAAACTCCCGCACCTCACGCCCGCGTTCGCCCACCAGCGCCAGCACCGCGAGGTCGGCCGCGTTGCCGCGAGTCATCATGCCCACCAAGGTGCTTTTGCCGACGCCGCTGCCGCCAAAAATCCCCAGCCTTTGCCCTCGGCCGCAGGTGATAAAGCCATCGATAGCCCGAATGCCCGTGGCCAGCGCCTCCTGGATGGGCTGTCGCTCGAGAGGGGCAGGCCCGAAACCATGCAGTGGTTGATGGTCGCGGGCGCGATAATCGGGAAGTGAATCGAGGGGTTTCCCCACAGCGTCAATGACTCGGCCCAGCAATTCCTCACCTACGCGGATGCTGGGCTGCGCGCCCCAGGTCATGATCCGGTCGCCATAGCGTATCCCACCCAGCCTGTCCAAGGGCATCGAGAGCACATTGGGTCCCCGGAATCCGATAACCTCACCGGGGGCGACGTGCCCTTCGGAATCCGCAATCTCGCAACACTCACCGACAGAACAGAAAGGGCCTTCGGATTCGACGAGATAGCCGATTGCTTTGGTGACCCGGCCAAACCATCGCGCCGTAGAGCACAAATCGAGGTACTGGAAATAGGGTGCTAGTTGCTTCGCAGCGTCCATCAGGTCGTCACCGGGCGTTGAGCCAGCAAGTCGAAAAATCCTCGTTCAATCTCCGCCAGTTGAGCCTCCAAGGTCAGTTCCGTGGTCCCCAAGGCCGTCTCCAAAACACATTGTCCCATCCCGAGGGTTGAGTCGCCCAGCAACTCCGGAACGACGCGATGCTCCTGCTGGTTCGAAAAGAAGTCGTGCCAGGCATAAACATGATCGGGATGCACTCGCAAACGCACGCTGGTGCCGCCGGCGATCTTATCGAGCGCCACGCGCACCACCCCGGCCAATAATAACGGGTCAACCTGCACCTCCCGGTGCAGGATTTTACGCGCGATCCCGATGGCGAGCTTGACCACTTCGGCCTCCACATGGCTGAAATAATTCTCGCGATCGCGCGCAAAATCTTCTACTGTCTTGGACACCGCCCGGCGTTCCGCGGCAAGCTCACGCTCATACCTGGACCGGGCTTGCGCCTCGCCGTCCCTGATCCCGACGGCGCGCGCCCGCTCCTCCCTCGCTCGCGCCTCGTCCTCGCAGACGGTGGTTATTTGAGATGGCCTCGATTCACGTACCGCTTGTGAAGCAGCATTGGGATTTGAGTCAGTCGGATTTCCATTGCCGCCGGCTTGCTCCCCTCCTTCACCCATCGCCTCCAGCACCGCGCGATACACAAAAGGCTGAACTGAAACCGGAACAACTTCCTCTACTGCAAGCTGGGGCCTAGACCACATAGGCGTCTTCTCCGCTGCTCTTCAAGGTAATCTTGCCGTCGGTCTCGAGCTTACGCGCCAGATTCACAATTTCTTGTTGCGCTTGCCGAACTTGACTGGAACGAACCGGCCCCAGAGCCTCGATGTCCTCCTTTAACATTTCTACCGCGCGCGAAGACATGGATTTGTAGAAATGGTTTTTCAAGTCCTCGGACGCACCCTTCAGGGCAGTCGCTAATGTCTTCTTATCTGCCTGACCCAATACCTCGCGGATGGCGGCCTCCGGAACAGTGCTCAGGTCTTCAAAAGCAAACATCAGATCTCGGATGGCCAGCGACAGTTTTGGATCTTGCTGCTCAATACTGGAGAGGATCTGATCGCTGTATTTCCGGTCGACATTATTGAGCATCTCGGCGACCGCACTTACGCCTCCGTAGGCCCGCCGGCTCTGCTCGCCCACCGAGGCCAGTTTCTTGTGCAGCACCGCCGAGATTCGCTTCACCATTTCGGTCGAGAATTGTTGCATCACCGCCAGCCGCCGGACAGCCTCGGCGCGCAGTTTTTCAGGCAACAACACGAGCACGGAAGTAGAGGTGCGAGCCCCCAGATGAGCGAGCAACAGCGCGACCGTCTGAGGGTGCTCGCCTTCCACAAACTTCGCCAGTTGCTCCGGATCCGCCTTCCGCAGCGCGTCAAAACTCGTTGCGTTGGCCTCCTGCGCCTGCATCACCTGTGCAAGCAGGCTATTCGCGCCTTCCTTTCCGAATGCCTTTACCAATAATTGGGTGGCATACTCCTGCCCGCCTTGGACGAGATAGTCCTGAGTCAACGACAACCGTTGGTATTCCTGGAGGACGTGAGCTGCCATGTCGGATGAGATCGAAGAGAGTTGCGAGATTTCGGACGTAAGCCGCTGGACCTCTTGTATGTCCAGGCGCCGGAACACCTCGCTGGCCACGTCATCCCCCAGAAGCACAAGCAGTATTGCGGCCTTGCGAACTCCTGTCAGGCCTGGACCGTCAGGGTGCGACCGGCCCCGGTGGCTTACTTCCGGCCCTGCTACAGAAAGAGCTTCGGTCATGCCTCAACCTCGCCTTGCCGGACCCAGTTTTGAATCAGCCGGCTTGCGGCCTCAGGATCCTTCTTGATTCTTTCCACCAACTGGTTCTTGAGCACCACTGTTTTCTTGACTTCCGCATTGATGTCGGTCAACTCGCCTGCTCCCTCGCCTGCCCCCGCTTCTGCGGCTAACTCACTTTGCGGTGTCTCCCCCTTGCCCAAGGCCCTTTGCTGCCGGGTCCCCGCGCGAAGTTGCGGTTGAACTGCCAGAGCGGCCACGATCTGTCGCTTTACGGGCCGCAGGACCATGAGGTAGATCAACAGGAACAAAGCCGCCAAGCCTGCGTATCGGATTACCCACATCCATTCCTGGACAAGCGGAGCAACGCGCTCCGTCAGGTTGGGCGGCGGGCCGGGAGCAATCGCGGCGAACGAAATATTTTGGACGGACAGGTGATCACCACGGGCGGAATCGAAGCCAATCGCCGCCTTCGCCAGGTCTTCGATCTGCTTCATTTCCTCCGGCGACCGTTTGCGACGGCTCTCTGTCTTCGCGCCGCCTTCGGATTTGGTCTCGACCGCGTCATCCACCAGGATCGCCGCGCCGATCTTCTTGATCGCTCCCGAAGGCTGGACCACATGGCGGACTGCCTTGCTAACAGCGTATGTCTTGCTTTCACTCCGCTGTCCTGCTTCCTCGGGCGTGCTGTCCGCCGCCGCTGCGGCAGCTCCTTTGGCGCTCGAGTCGGGCGCGTTGCTGGGCGTACCGGGAATTCCTTGCGGGTCCGAATCCGCCGATTGATCCTGGGAAACCTGTGACGTCAACACCACCGAACCATTCGGATCATAGGTCTCCTGCGTGCTCTCGC
>Ga0187858_10006883_pt1 | contig 10146 bp, 6 predicted proteins | sample June2016WEW_8_15_FD_133015 | JGI IMG/M metagenome (GOLD analysis project Ga0187858, IMG submission 133015) | Peatland microbial communities from SPRUCE experiment site at the Marcell Experimental Forest, Minnesota, USA - June2016WEW_8_150 | ecosystem: Environmental > Terrestrial > Soil >...
CCGCGCCGGCACTCGTGCCGGCGCCCGCCCTCGACAGACTGTCCGCATGCCTGCAAGGGTGCCGGGACGAGTCTCGACACGGCACGCACGAACGCGTGCGCCACATCATCGAGCCACACGTGAGAAATGCGGATTAAACGCGTGGGGCACCAGCGAGTATTCGGTCACGGCCGCCTGTTCGAAATGTGGGAGCCCCGTTACCGTCTACGTTTCGCTGTTGCAGCCCGACATGGAAGGCACGGCGCTGGACGCGGAGTGTGGCGCCGCGAAAACGTGGCGAGCAATGCGCTGAAGCAGCGGCATGAGTTTATCGGAGAAAAGTCGGAGAGCCGCGAACTCGAATGGGCTGCCAATGAGCCTCGTCCCTCAGAATTATCATGGTCCGGCCAGCTTGGCGTATTCCGCCTTCGCGTGGTTCAGCACCGGGATGTCGGGATCGGCGTCTTTCCAGAGGGCCAGGAAATCCTGGTAGGCCGTGCGAGCTTTGGCATTATCGCCGACCAGCGCATACGCCCGGCCGAGGTCGAGGCGCGCCAGCGCAGCGGTTATGTCAGTTGTGAACATCCCCGGGTGATCCAGAATCTTTCGGAACTCGACTGCAGCCGCAGTGCCTTGACGCGCCGCCAGATACGCCTCGCCCCGCAGGTAAGGGGCGTTGAACTGCCACAGTACGGCGCCGTTGGTCACCCCCAGTTCGTAGCGTGCGGCCACCGCCAGCGCCGCAATTGCTTTGGACGCGCCATCGGCCCCGTGGCCGATGCCGAGTCCAGTGCATGCCTGGATCATAGGCAAGTACTCGATCTGTGCAAGCGTGTCTTCCGGGAAACGTTTGGCCAGATCGCTGGCCAGCCGCCTGGCTTGGTTCGAATCGCCGACCAGCGCCAACGCCATGGCCGACATCGCCTCCACGTCTCTGCCGTTGGAGAGTGCTAGCCCGGCCTGCGCCTGCCGCATTGCCAAGCCCAGGTTGCCCACCAACGCATCGCGCAACGCGGCCTCGGCCAGGTAATTGGCCGCCGGCTCTGGTTCATCGGCCCGTTCGGCAGAGGCGGCCGCGCGCCGCGTTAGCTCCCGCGCTCGGGCAAACTTGCCGGCATACGCGGCGGTGTCCGACTCCATGCCTAACGCAAGGTCTTCGTACCCGGGCTTGCGCATGAGCGTGGCAACATCCCTCTCCATTCCCGCCGCATCATGCTGCAAGAAATCAATGTAGTAAAGGTAATAATCGGCCATCGGAGCGCCCAGGTTGTGCGCTTCCCTGGCTGTGGCCCGAGCTTCATCCAGACGGTTCAGCGCCAGGTAATTGATGGAGAGACCGCAGTAGGCAGCCCCATTTCCGGGATCGAGCCTCAGGACTTGCTGGGCCGCGGCGAGGGCATTCTGGTAGTCCCCCAAAAAGTTGGAGACGTTCGAAAGTTGCCGCGGCGCCGCGAAGTCGCGTGGGTACGCCTGCGCCCATAATCCCAACTCTTTACGGGCTGCCTCCAGGTTGCCAGTGGCGTTAGTCTCGTAGTACGAGATGATGAAGAACTTCTCGCGCTGGCTCACCCGCTCGCGCAATTCGTAAGCCCTGCGGGTGTTCTCGACCGCCCGCTCGGTTTGACCCAGGTTGTTGTAGCAGGCCCCCAGAGTCACAAATGCCATGGCGAAATTTGGGTCCAGGCCGATGGCTTGCCGGAGCAGCGGAATGGCGGCGACATTGTCGCCTCGTATGGTCTGCACCCGATAGCCCTGGCTGTAGGCTTGCAGCGCTTGGAGCGAACCAGTGGTGACGTCGCTCGGCGGCACATCGTATTTCTGCACTGACCCCAGCGATTCTCCCAGCTTCCGGCGCATCTTTGTGGCCCCTTCTGCTAGCGCCCGGAGCACCTGCGCCTTGCCTTTAGCCATCGCCTGTTCCTCGGCCAGCAAGTCTCCGCTGCGGCAGTTCACCGCCTGCAGCCCCAACACGTACTGGAGGCCCTTGCTGGAGATGGAACCCTCGATGGTCGCGGCACTGGCCGTGCGCTGGCAGACCTCGCGCGCCAGCTTCTGCGTGAGCCGCGCCTCTTTGGGCTGCGTCATCAGGGCAAGCGTCTGGGCAATGCGCAAGTCCGAAACCAGGCTCAGAAATGGGGACTGCTCCAGTTGCGCCGAAAGCCCCTGCCGCAGCGTACCGTCGAAGATGGAATCGCCGGTGGTGTTGGTGAAATCCGCCAGCACGATGGTGTCCTTGTCCGTGAGATGATGGGATTGGCGCCAGCGCAAATAGATCCAGGCAGCGGCCGCCACGACTAGCAGGAAGACCACCACAGCTAGCGCCTTCAGCCGTAGCCGCCGCAGTCCCGTCTCCCGCGGCACGGCCCTTGAATCCGCCAGCATCTTCGGGAGCGCGCGTGTCACACCCAATGTCGGGACGGTGACGGGCGTGGCGTCCTCGGCGCCGGAGACCTGCGGCGTCCACGCCCGTTCCAGAGCTGCCACAAACTCGCGGCAATTCGGGTAGCGCTCCTCGGGAAGCTTGCCGAGCCCACGGCAAAAGACTTGGTCGACGCCCGCCGGCAACTCGGGATTCGCCGCGCGCGCGGAAGGGCGTGGCCCGTAGACGATGGAGTACGCCAGCGCCGTGAGGGACTCCGCCCGAAACGGCTGGGTGCCCGTCAACAGCTCGTAGGCCACCACCGCTAGCGAGAATTGATCCGACTTTCCGTCCAAAGGCTTCGCATCCAACTGTTCCGGAGACATGTAGCTGGGTGTGCCCATTGTCATGCCGGTTTTGGTGAGTTGCGGCGAGGATGTGATCTTCGCAATCCCAAAATCGGCCACCTTTACGGCCACGCCCTTTTCCAGCATGATGTTGGCAGGCTTGATATCTCGATGCACGACTCCCTTGCTATGGGCGAAGTCCAAAGCCGCGGCGGTCTGCTGCAGGATACTGAGCGCTTCGCCGCAGTCGATCTTCGGGTGCCCGGCCAGCACCTCGGAAAGCGATGGGCCTTCCACGTACTCCATGGCGATGAAGGCCACATCGCCTTCCTGCCCTACGTCCAGGATGACTACAATGCCGGGATGAAACAGCCCGCCGGCCGCGCGGGCCTCCCGGAAGAGACGCTCCCTTAAGAACGTCGCCTCGCTGCCGTCCGCCAGCGCTTCGAGGTGAATGATCTTGACGGCGACTTTGCGCCCAATCAGCGGGTCGATAGCTTCGTAGACGATGCCCATGGCTCCGCGGCCCAGTTCGCCGGTAACCAGGTAGCGGCCGATGCGCGGCGGCGCCGGTTCCCCCTCCAGAAGGTGCGCCGCCTCCTCGTGGGCTGCCAGCAGTTGCGCCACCTGCCCAAACACTTCGGGGTTGCCGGCACAGGCCGCTTGCAGAAAGGCCAGCCGTTCGGCTTCCGGACGCTCCAGCGCCTCATCAAAAAGTTGGCGCACGCGCTGATGAGCTTCCGGTGACATCGCCGGCCGATTACTCTTGAGTAGTTGGGGGCCTCGTATCCCGATGTCCCTGCATGCGTCGGAACAGCCAGGATCGCGCGAACTCACAGTCGCGGCTAACCGTCGCCAGGGAAACGCCCAGCGCTTCCACCACCTCCTGGTCCGTGTAGCCGCCAAAGTATCGTAGTTCGACGACCTTCGCGGCGCGTGGCTCCGTCCGTTCGAGTTCCGCAAGCGACTCGTCCAGCAATAGCAGATCCAGGCTTCGTCCCTCGACCCCGGCGCGCACCGCGTCGAGATCGATTTGGATGGCGCCGCCAACCCGCCGTTGCGCTCTGGCAGATCGCGCGTAATCGACCAAGGTGCGGCTCATCTGCCGACTGACCACCGCAAAGAAATGTCCCCGGCTTTGAATTTGAAGAGATCTGTCTCCTATCCGTAAGTAAGCTTCGTTCACCAGCGCGGTGTTCTGCAGAATGTGTCCCGGCCGCTCGCGGCGCATCTCGCGGGGCGCGATGCCACGGAAATCGCCATAGATGCGAGAGGCGACCGCGCGATCCCCCTTTTGCATCCGATTCAGCAACAGAGGCAGATCGCCCGCCTCACCTGCCTCGGCTTTTTGGCCGTCAGACACTTTCGATCAGTATATAATAGGGCCGCGCACGACGGAAGAGGAATCCAAATTGAGGCTCGGCCCAGCCACCGATTCTAGAGAGCTTAGAATCGGTTTCCGGCGACCGCCGCGACATCTCCCACCATTTCCGTGTCGAGCACACGTAGTTTCCGGCGCGCTGCATTCTCGATATTGCCGAACCTCCGGCTGCGTTGCGTGGGCGGCGGTCTCGCGCGGGCATAGGCGCTAGCGCACTGGGCGAATAGGGAAGGGAAGTCCGAGGCCGGTGTATCTGGCCGCATCGGCACCAACGAATGAAGATTCCAACTCAAGAGCTTCGAAACGGCATGGGATAATGGAACGAGTGAGTGAGCGTGTGATTATGACCCGCTTGGTACGTGGCCGAGCGCCAGGCCGCGAGTTCGATATCGCCTTCTGGCAGGCCTTGGGCCCGCGCCGGATTCTCGAGGCCGCATGGGATCTGGTGGTAACCGCGGCTGCCACAAGGGGCGTGCATGAAGATCAACTCCGGCTTCAGAGATCTGTTACGAGATTTAAACGCGGCAGGCGTCCGCTACCTGAACTCCTGGATCGAACCGGTCGAGTCTAATGCGCAGAACTCCTGGTCGCACGGGCCGCGTTTGGCGCACCTACCAGAGATGTTCATCCGAGCGACTTTACTGAGCCGGAAGTATTCTTCCAGATCGGTATGGAGCCTGTCCGCGTCGCCATCATGACGTCTGTTACCGGGCTTGATTCTGTTCCCGCCTGGGAGCGCAAAGTGGTCGTCGATTTCGGCGGAGAGTCCGCGCAGTACTTTGCCGCGAAGACCTGCTGAAGTCGAGGATCGCCGCCGGTAAAATTCGCGACCGCCGCGATGCCAAGAAGCTGGCCCGGGACAAATCGTAACCAGCGGGACAAGCACCCAAAATCGCCGGTCGCAAATCGCTCCACCAAGAATCCGCCTGGACGCCTGGACTATATTAGGAAGGCGACAACACACATGGAAGGCGCCCAACCCCGATGGCTCGCCCCTAATTTCCGCTGGTATGTCTGCGGGCTGCTTTTCTTCGCCACCACCATCAACTATGTCGATCGCCAGGTGCTCGCGCTGCTCAAGCCGGTGCTCGAGAAGGAGCTCGGCTGGCGCGAAGCGCAATACGGATGGATCGTATTCGCGTTTCAGTTGGCGTACGCGCTGATGATGCCGCTTGCCGGGCGCTTGATCGATTGGGCCGGCACGCGGCTGGGCTACTCGGTGGCAGTCGCGGGTTGGAGCCTGGCTGCCATGGCGCACGCGCTGGCGCGGAGCGCGATGGGCTTCGGAGTCGCGCGATTCGCCCTGGGCTTAAGCGAATCCGCGAACTTCCCCGCCGCGATCCGGACGGTTGCCGATTGGTTTCCCCAACGCGAGCGCGCCCTGGCAACCGGCATTTTTAACAGCGGCGCCAACGTGGGCGCCATCCTTGCCCCGCTGGTGGTCCCTTACCTTGCACTGAATTATGGATGGCGCTCGGCATTCCTGGCGACCGGCGCGATCGGCTTCCTCTGGGTGCTGCTCTGGTTGTTGTTTTTTCGCGAGGCGCGGAATAATCTGGATCTTTCGGCGAAAGAACAGAAAGCGGAAAGCGTACCCTTCGCCCACCTGCTCGCGAGCCGCGCCGCATGGGCGTTCATCTTGGGCAAATTTCTCACCGATCCAGTCTGGTGGTTCTATCTGTTCTGGTTGCCCGGTTTTCTGAACCGCACATATGGGCTGGACCTTTCCAGAGTCGGCCTGCCGATCATCGTGGTTTATCAGGCTTCGGCGGTGGGATCGATCGGCGGTGGTTGGATTCCCGCGGCTCTCGTGAAGCGAGGCTGGAGACCGAACCGCGCTCGCGAAGCGGCCATGCTGATCTGCGCGCTGGCGGTTACATGCGTGATCTTCGTCATGTGGGCCCGCGCGAACCTGTGGCTGGCGGTGGCTTTGGTCAGTATCGCCGCCGCCGCGCACCAGGGTTGGTCGGCGAACCTGTATACCCTCGCTTCCGACTTATTTCCGCGCGGCGCCGTAGCCTCAGTCGTGGGCTTGGGCGGCTTCGGCGGAGCCGTTGGCGGCATGCTGGTGGCGCCCATGGTGGGATACTGGCTCGACTGGTCGCATGGAGCTTATGGGCCACTGTTCGTTGTCGCGGGATCGATGTACCTGGTGGCGTTTGTGGCGATTCGCTTCTTAGTGCGTACGCGCCCCGCGTAATTCTGGGTCGAGGATTAATGGGGGTGTTACCGCCCTCGCCATCACTCTGCTTACGCGCCTCTTTGCTTTCATCCGCGTTAATCAGCGTTTCATCTGCGGCTTAATTAACGACAACGTGTGCATTGGTATGCCACCACTGTGGAGCCTCAGCCCTCCCCCCTCCGTTCACCTGAGTGAACGTAGGCTCCCGTCCGGCTCCGCCACCCGGCCTTCCCGTCACCGGCATAAAAAGCCACATGCGTACGATTCGAGGAGCAAGTCAAGCCTGACCATCGAGCCCCAGAAACTCTTTTGCATTGTTGTAACAGATATTCCGGATCATGGGACCGGCTAAGTCGTCGCTATTCGGGATCAGACCATGTTCCATATCTTCCCCGATCAAGTTACACAGCACGCGGCGGAAGTACTCGTGCCGTGGATACGACATGAAGGAGCGTGAGTCGGTCAGCATGCCGATGAAGCGCGAGAGCAGGCCGGTGTTGGAAAGGGCGTTCAGTTGCCATTCCATGCCTTCCTTCTGATCCAGAAACCACCAGCCGCTGCCGAATTGTATCTTCCCGGCAAACTGGCCGTCCTGGAAATTGCCGATCATTGCCGCGAGTGCGTAATTATCGACGGGATTAACGTTATAAAGGATCGTCTTGGGCAACGCGTTGTCCGCTTCCAGGCGATCGAGATACGCGCCCAGCGCAGCCACCTGCGGCCAGTCGCCAATCGAATCGAACCCGGTGTTCGGTCCGATGTGTTGGAGCCGGCGCGTGTTCGCATTACGCCAGGCGCCCAGATGCAGTTGTTTGGTCCAACCCTTTTCCGCATCCAGGTGTCCGAAGAACAACATCATGTAAGATGCAAACTGCGCGTGCTCCTCGGCATTGGCGGCCTGCCCCTGGCGCGTCCTGTCGAAGATGGCGGAAGCGGTCGTCTGGGTGCAGAAGCTCGCATAGCATTGGTTCAGCCCGTGGTCTGAAAGGCGCGCTCCCAGCGCATGAAAAGCCTCGTGACGCCGGCGCAGGGCATCGGTGAAGTCCTCGAGGCAGCCGATATCCACGTTGCTGGCCGCGGCCAACCGCTCCACCCAGGGGTTGAACTCGTCCGGCAAGTGCACGTTGAGCGCCAGATCCGGACGAAACGCTGGAAACACGCGAGTGGCCAGGCCGGAAGAGCGGATCGCCTGATGGCACGCGAGATCGTCCGCCGGGTCGTCCGTGGTACAGAGGGCGGTCACTTGAAAATGGCTCAAGATCCCGTGCGCGCGCAATTCCGCGGTGGCCAGCAGAACGTTCGCCCGGTCCCAGATGCTTTTGGCGCTCGATTCATCCAGCAGTTCGTCGATACCGAAATAGCGCTGCAGCTCGAGATGCGTCCAGTGATAGAGTGGATTTCGCAGCGTGTAGGGCACGGTTCTGGCCCACGCCAGGAACTTCTCGAAAGGGCTGGCATCTCCAGTGCAATAGCTTTCCGCGATGCCGTTCGCCCGCATCGCACGCCACTTGTAGTGATCGCCCTCCAGCCAGATCTCGTAAAGATTCTGGAATTGCCGGTTTCGGGCGATGCTCTCGGGGGCGAGATGGCAATGATAGTCCAGGATCGGCTGGCCTTCGGCGAAGTTGTGGTAGAGGCGTCTGGCCGTCTGGCTGCTAAGCAGGAAATCGTCGGTGATGAAGGGCATCGGGATCGTAGCTCCAAGCCACAAGCATACTGCATGACGTTTGGTGCAGAAACGGACCCATGCGAAGAGTAGCGGGGATTCTGCTGTGTGGGGTTTACGGATTTTGGGGCGCCGATCCTGCCCGGAGCCGCTCCGGGATGCGGCTGGGGACTGGTTGACCAAGCAGAGTTGCAATTCATGCCATCGACAGATACTGCCGGCACTGGCGGTGCGAGCGGCGCGCGAAACATGGCATTGTGTTGAATGACGATGCTTCCGGCGCTCACGGCAGCCAGTTGAGGCGGTGTTCAGCCGTACTGAACGGCCCAGCGTTCCACTTCGGCAACCGTCATGAACGAGATCGGGGCGATGCGTCCGGCGAGCTCGGGATCGTAACGCTTGCTCAGGGAGTGATTTTTGAAGAGGAAGGAAACGACGGTGTCGCCACAATGACCGGGAGCATTCCAACGCCGTCAGTGAGAATTGAAGAGGGCGCGTTTTGCAAGGGCAGGATCGAAACCGCGTGACTCGTGGGAGAGTTGGCAGGCGAAAGCGCCTGCCCCACTTCGACAATCTGGTTTATGCAGCGGGATCGGTGCGTCTGTGGCCGCGCCACTGGTGGAGGGCTTCCAAGAAATCCTCTATGGACTCTTCCTCGGGCCAGAAGTTGCCGTGCAGGACCGACGGATTGGTGATCGGACCCGTTCCTTGCGCCGTCATTAGTTGCCCGATAGAAGGGTGTCCGGCAGCGGAATAGCGAACGGTAGCCGGCCGTTCCCGCGCGGCTGGTTGCGAAGTTTGCTGGCGATTCAGCTCGGCCACGGCTTGACCTCGTCTGCCGGAGGCGCTGCAATAGGATACCATCGTCGTTTGATGGGCGCCTCGCCGATCCTCAGTCCGAATCGCACCATCCGCTGCCCGAGTTGTGGAAGCGACCGGCTGCAGGTTCGCTCCGAGCGCGATCCCACCGATCGCCTCTATCAAACGCCTTCCGATGTGGTGCGGCGGCTCTTCGTAGCCGACTTGCAGTTGTACCACTGCAACGCTTGCCGGCTACAGTTTTACGACATCGGCCAGACTGCCGAGCCGGTGGCGCGGAAGACGGCGGAAGGGACTCCAGAGAAGATCGTGCTTGGCGAGCCCGTGGCCGCAGGCTCTACTCTCATCGGTCAGACCGTGATGATTAAGGGCCGGCTGTCCAGCCAGGAGAACATGCTCGTGAACGGGGAGATCCAGGGCGACATCGAGATTTCGGCACACCGGTTGACTATCGGGATGGGCGGCCGTGTGTACGGAGATGTGCTGGCCTCCGAAGTGTTCGCCCTCGGCACCGTCGAAGGCAACGTGGAGGCCAGGCAGAGGTTCAGCCTAGGCGCTAGCGCCTCGATGGCCGGGAACATTCGCACGCCGTCCGTCAGGATAGAAGAGGGCGCGTTTTTCAAGGGCCGGATCGAAACGGTGTGACCGCCCCAGGCGCGGACTTCAGTCCGCGCTAAGACGGCGAACTGAAGTTCGCCGCAGCAAGCTGAAGCTTGCGCCACGCCTACAGTCCCTTTTGCGTCAGGAACTCGATCAGGTCCACGACCCGGCAGGAATAGCCCCACTCGTTGTCGTACCAGGCGATCACCTTCACCAGGTTGCCATCCAGCACCTTGGTCATCTGGGCATCGACGATCGAGCTGTTCGGGTTATGCAGCATGTCGGTCGACACCACCGGATCCTCGGTGTAGGCCAGGACGCCTTTTAACTCACCTTCGGCAGCGGCCTTGAACGCGGCGTTGACTTCCTCCGCCGTCGTGGGGTGCGCAGTGAGGGCGACCAAGTCGACTACCGAGACATCCGGCGTTGGCACGCGCATGGAATAACCATCCAGCTTGCCCTTCAACTCCGGCATCACCAGGCCGATCGCCTTGGCCGCGCCGGTCGTAGTCGGGATCATGTTCAATGCCGCCGCGCGCGCCCGCCGCAGATCCTTATGCGGAAAGTCCAGCACATTCTGGTCGTTCGTGTAACTGTGGATCGTTGTCATCGATCCCTTTACGATTCCGAACTTCTCCTGCAGCACTTTGACCACTGGCCCGAGGCAGTTCGTCGTGCAGGAAGGGTTGGAAATGATGTTGTGCTTCGCGGGATCGTAAGCATCGTCATTCACGCCGAGCACGATCGTTACATCTTCATTCTTCGCGGGCGCCGAAATGATAACTTTCTTCACTGTACCGCGCAGATGTTTCG
>Ga0187858_10006886_pt1 | contig 10140 bp, 11 predicted proteins | sample June2016WEW_8_15_FD_133015 | JGI IMG/M metagenome (GOLD analysis project Ga0187858, IMG submission 133015) | Peatland microbial communities from SPRUCE experiment site at the Marcell Experimental Forest, Minnesota, USA - June2016WEW_8_150 | ecosystem: Environmental > Terrestrial > Soil >...
CCAGGAAGCGAAACAGCACGGAGGTATTGTACCAGTGCGTGCCAAAAGGCAGGAAAAGAAACCGCGCCTATATAACAGCCAATCGCTGACCCCCCGAGAGCGGGAGCTGCTCGCCCTCTTCAGGGCGATGGCCGAGCCTGACCGGCGACTGCTTCTCTTCACGGCCAAGAAGCTGATTTCAGCCGAAGCTGCATCAGGAAGTGGGACGGCGTGAAAATATCTTAGCTGAAGTTCCATAGTGCCTGAAATCTGTGTTGCTCACAGTTGAGCAGAGGCTAACCCATACGGGGAGACAAAGGAAGGCGAGAACATGGCGCAAAAACAAGCGCAGGACAAGGGCTACCGCCCCGCCTACGACAAGCCATGCCTGTGATCCGTGCAATTTCGCCGTTGGGTCATGGATTCCCCCCTGCCCGTTGGAGGCGCCGAGCAACGCGCGCCAGGAGGCGAAAATTGGCCGGTCCGAGGCCCCCATCCGTGAATCGACTCTGCGCGTGGTGAGATGGCGAGGTGATAAGTAGCGTGCAGAGATCGTGATAAAGCGATAGAGTGAACAACAAGGTTGACCGCGAAAGGGCGGTCGGACGCGAGAGACAAATAAAGGGTAAACGGTCTTGCAATCACTGATCCGGCGCGTATAGAATACAGATTGCATCAAACGAATTGAGAGCCTGGCGATTACGCGACGGCGCCGGGCCATGACCGGAGACAGCTAATAGTGTAGCTTCTGCCGACTCAGAGACGTGGTAGAGATCACTTATGTGGCAGGAAAGAAAAACGCTTATTGCCGAGGTCGAGGCGAAGCGCCACTCACGCTTAATCAGCTATATTACTTCTGATCGGCAAAACGCCGCCGCAATCATCGCCAAGGATGCCCTACCCGTCTTCTTCAACCAGCTTCGCGCCTTGGGTCACACGGAGCGGTTGGACATCTTGATATTCACCACGGGTGGGGACACCCTGGCGGCTTTCGGGCTGGGCCGCCTCGTGAGAGAGTTTTCCAAATGGATTGGAGTCTTAGTGCCGGACCGATGTCTGAGCGCTGGAACACTGTTTGCCCTTGGAGCGAACGAAATTTTCATGACTCGCGCTGGGACGTTAAGTCCCATAGACCCGAGTATCACTACACCTTTAAATCCTGTGGTAGAAGGCCCTATGCCGGGACAGCGGCAATTATTGCCCGTGAGCGTCGAAAGTGTGGCTGGATTCAGAAGCTTGTTGGAGCAGGACTGGTCGATCAAAAGCGAGGAAATGACTGCGCAGATTTTCAAGATTCTAGCAGAAAAGGTTCACCCCATTGCTCTCGGAGACGTCTATAGAAGCCGCCAGCAAATCGAGCGCCTTGCCCACCAACTTCTGTCAAGTCACCGAACCGACGAAATGGAAATTCAAACGGTCATCAAGACTCTCACGAGGGGGCTCGGTTCCCACGATTATCCGATTTCCCGAACGGAAGCGCGGAAATTGATGGGGGGGCAAATGGCGGGAGACGATGACGAGCTGGAGAGTTGGACGTGGGACCTTTATGAGGATTTTAGAAAGGAACTCCAACTAGGTGTGCCATACAATCCGTCGGCAGCTCTGGCAACCGCAAAAACGAAGGGAGAGAAGCCACCTACTCTTTCACGATTAGACATAGCTGTGATCGAGACTTCCCAATCAAGAGACGTTTTTCAACAAGAGATTCTCCTCTCAGAAATCATGGTTCCAGGTCCTGCAGGCCCAATGAAGGCGGCCCAGCAGGAGATCCTTCAGGCGGGTTGGAAGCACTACGACCAGTAGTAAAAGGAGTAACCATATATGGATTCGACTGCAGTAGAACTTCTCACGCCTGACGCGCCTTCGATAGTCCAATCAGTCACGAGCGGCGGCATCGGCGAGATTTCTACGTCGTGTCCCAGTTGGAAATCTATGAGCCCAGTGACAAACCAGGCATCCGGCAACGTGGCCGACGTTCCGTATAAGCCAGAGTCTCCCATCACGGATGCCTTGGAACGCTTGCTGAGAATCGAGGAGGTCGGCCCTAACTGGGATTCGTACGGTAGCATGGCACCTACGCACTTAGCAGTTATGGCTGCACATTGTCTGATTTGGGCCGTACACATGGCATCCGTGAACGCGGGTCGAGGGTCCGACGCACCTCATTCGATTCTTCCGTTGCCGGGTGGTGGAATTCAGGTCGAATGGCGAGGCGAGGCTGGCAACATAGAAGTTGAGGTCAGTTCTGAAGGAGTGCTCGGTTACTTGCTAACGAGGGGATCAGGCGCTACACGCGAGTTTGAGGAACGAGACAGCCTCTCGCAGCTTCAAATCATAGCATTGGTCCGGTCTGTTATCGGATGAGTCGCCTTCGAAGTGCCGATACCGCCCATCCAACTAGTCGACGATGATTTGTTGTATCGACGACTCGCTTTGTCAGGCCATATTACGCCCGAGGGAAATGTCGCTTCCAATGCGTTCAAGCGTGACGGTCGGCCGGACCCCGAGATTTCTGTTGACCTTGCTCGGTTAAGCACTGTAGAGGCCTCGCTGGCGAGGGCTGGTCGTCCTGGGTTCTGCCTGGGAGAGCTGAAAGTTGGTGATGTCAGGGCGCTCGGCCTGAACGTTACACACGAGCCCACCGACGAAAATCCCTCCCACTCATGTATTCGAGGAAATACGCACAGGGAGACGTGCACTAAACTTGCCGACATCACTCGGCGAGTGTAGGCCTTCCCTCATCCCTCCTTGGGAACCACGACTCTGAGGCTGCATTTCCGATCACAGGGACCGGAGTCCTGGCTCTTAGTCGACCGCCGTGTTTCAAAACTTCATCGGCAACTGCGGCGTGGCGGGCTTGGCATCCCACTTCGATGGCTGCTGATTGAAGGGAAAGGTGGGGGGCCTTGCTTGCTTCCCACCGGGTGCGTCATCGGCACGGTTGCCCGCCCATTTGCGACCTTCTGATGCCCGCGACTTGCCTGTCAAAAGCCTCAGAGGCTGTACGCCAGTTAAAACCAACGGCCTCGGCCCCAACGCTTAACCACTGGCTGTCGAGGTAGCGAACAAATATTTCGGCACGATCGAGGCGCTGGTTGAACCCTTTAACGTCGCCTATAAGGGGGCGTATGGACCCGTCGAGGAGCGGGGTATCTACGACAACGGCATCCAAATACGAGAATTCTCCTGCAAGTCGCTCGATATGATAAACCCCTGTCGGAGTGGCGCGCAATGAGGGTGGCATTTGCTGGCCTGGCTCGGGTAGACGCCTTGCACTTGTCTCGATTAATTTCTTTTCATACCCTCTGGCTATCGCTGAATCGATTTGGTCAGGCGTGAAGCCCATACCTTGGAGTCGTTCGTAAACTTTGTTGGTTTCTACGAAACCGTCTCTTACATCAGGTCCCGTCTGGCTCCGAAGAATTCCAATAGTTAGCAACAGCAAAAAGTGTTCTTTTCCATCCAGGGTCGATAGGTCAAATAGATTGGCAATAGGGGATGTGCTTGGATCATAGTGTTCAGAGTCCCCATACATCACTGACCTTAAGAACTCGTGAAGAGGTATAATGTACCCTCCATGTTGTGCTACGCAATCGAGTATCTTCTGGGTGTCAACGTGTCCGCTGCCGATGAATGCTTTTATCAGGTCAAGGGCCAAGCGAACATTGCCTGAGGCCACGTTTTCAATGGATTCCATCAACTTTTCGTTGTTGTCGAAGGATTCGACTAATACTCGGATGATGATGGGAAGGTTCTCCAGCTTTAGTCCGACTCTTGCCAGGCTGGGTACTGCAATCTCGCCTGTGGTTATCTTGAGGGCGAACGCCAGTCTCTTTTTAATTACTAAGTCGATACGAGGCGGGGCGATTGTGAAAGCCTTCGCGTGATAACCCGTGAGGGCACCGATTTTCTTGGACCTATGGAAAGTTTCCGGGCGAAGTGCGAGGAAAACCATCATTGGCCAATTTTCGGCAAGTTCCTGAGCAATCAAGAATGCTTGGTCTTGTGTGCGTTCGTCTCTTTGATCCGCATTGTCCAGGAACACTACAATCTGTTTTCTCCTCCCTTTATAAATATGTTCTAAAGACCGCATAAGGTGCCGGTCCTTCTTGGAAAGTAATGTTTCCAGGTACTGGACCTCCTTCTGCGCGAATTGATCTGGGGCGGATCGTCCGAGGTCCGCGAAAACTCCGGAGGCAAAGCGTTTCAAATCTCGATCATAGATGCCGCGCACGAAGTTTCGCTCGTAGATGTCAATTTGGTACAGCTCCAGTAGTTGCCTCTCCATCTCGTCCAAGATGAACGCGCGGAGGTCTGCCGACAATACTGCTTTAAGCCCGAGATCTATATGCAGAGCGACCGCGTTCTGCAAAACCGCAGCAGCTTCTACCTTAATAAGGTGCCGAATAAACGTCGTTTTTCCAACCCCAACGTCTCCCAGAAGGAGAATCGGGCGACGTGCCAAACTGGCCGCCAGCAAGTCGGGCGAAACACCCGCTTTCGTCGTTACAGGAACAGTTGTTGGGCCAGGCTGCGAAGAATTGAAAAGGGCCGCGTACCGTGCTGCCAGAACAGTTTTGCTAGTCAGCGCAAACTGAGATAGAGCCCCGCTCTGGCAATAGCACTCTGCAAGAAATCGAGGCTCCAACTCCTCCGATCGGATTACGTCTTCAATGACAAGTTCGCTTAGAATCTGAAGGTCGGTTTGCAAAATATTGCGTCCCTTTATGCCAGGATAACTACTAATCGTGGCCGACAACTTTTGAGGCAGCTCGGGATAACCGCCAATTAAGCGATACAGGATCTTTTTTTCCTCAACTCCTGAGCGCGAAAGTGCCTGCCAGAAGTCCAGGAAATGGGCGAGCATCACGTCTAACGAGCTGAAGGCAAGTGCTCTTCCATCTAGTGGTGCGGTGCCATCGTTGCGGACCGCAACAAATGCGATCACTTGATGTCCGTTTGTGACAGTACCGAACGGCACACCGCGCGATTGACAGTATCGGGCTGCCTGTTCAATTGCCTGCTTTAGGTTCGGATAGTCGCGCATCAATGAGGGGAGCGAATGTTCCAGCCGACTCACACCGGCAGGGAGTTCGAAGTAGTCTCCCTCTCGCTTGGCCTCGACGATTAAGACTGGCCTGAATACAAGGAAGGTATAATCGGCATACTCTCTGCCATGAGGTTCCTCAAGAATGACCTGGTCCTTGGACCAGCCAAGGCATTCAAAAAAGAGCCGATCTATCAATTGCAGCCGAGTAGTGGCCTCGTTTCTGGACCCCGCCCTTGGGGCGTACCAAGCGACAAGCTGCTCCAAGTTGTGCCTGGAATCTTCGTATCCGCTACTCATGGTAGAGAGCCAAGGGTGAAGAAGATGAAATCACGATGCCGCTTTCAGACGCTATTTTCAGCACCCGCTCAAGACCAGCTACTTGAAGTAGGCGAGCGCCAGCCATCTCGAGTGTATTTTAACATTACATTGTTTTTGTCGGCCTGATTCTTAAATCGCTTTTCAGCTCGGCGGCACGCGAGAAACTCACGGCGGGCACGGCTGCCAGCCTTTCGAACTTGGTTTAAGACGCTGGCGGCCCAGCAGGTGACAGGCTTCTCATCGATATCGAGCAGGCCGTACTGGGCGAAGACCGCCAGGATGGCCCGCTTCGGCATCATTCCGCTGATTCCCACGGCGTCTTCACCCTGCCCGAGTTCAGCCCACGCCCGTGAGTGGACCGGTCCGAACACTGCCGTCCGTACCTTCGAACAGCCAAGAGGATTACCATCAGATTTGACAAGACCAGTAAGCGAAATAGCATGGAGACATTGTACCAATGCGTGCCGGAAGGCAAAAGAAGAAACTGCTCCCAGACAGCAGCCAATCTCTGACCCCCCGAGAGCGGCAGCTGCTCGCCCTCTTCAGGGCGATGGCCGAGCCTGACCGTAGACTGCTCCTCTCCACGGCGGAGAACCTGATTTCATCCCAAGCTGCATCGGGAAGCAGGACGCCCGACCGCTAGCAACACATAATTGGGACACTACCGTTGGAAAAGCAGGAAATAGTCGGAAAGTTCCAGCGCCGTTACCGCCCGTGAGCAGGCAGCCGGATGACGTTGTGGCGACTGCTTCACTTGCACGGTTTCCCTTTCTCTATCGACACGTAGCAGGCATACCAGTCGCCAGCGAGAATCTCCTGCCCCCGCTTCAGTGTGACCGAGGTGGTTGCGGGTATGTATGAGTTTTTCTTGGAATTGGGAATGCCGTAGCAAATCTCGTCATGGATGAAGCCCTCGACGACGTCCTTCTGGTGAGCGCCCATGATTACCCCGCCGACCCGAGTGTTGTATGGCTCGGGAAAGAGGTTCTTCGGGTCCGTCGGATGTCCGCCGTCTTCGAGGGAAATAAGGTGGTCTTCCTCGTAGCAGGCCATGTTGTCGGAATGCGCCACGCACCGGGTGGTATCGACCTTCCCCGTGCTTGGGTTGATGAGCTGCGCCCTTGCCTGATGGACAGTGTCCCCGTATTCCCGAAGCTGTTTCCTCTTGAGCTTGCTCGTGTATTCCGCTGGCGGCCTGATTTGCTTCGTGCTCCAGTGGCGGTTGCAGATGTTGTCCTGGATGTTCTGCTGCGTGACCTGCGGATTTGCGGCCCCCGGAGTCCTCACGGGGTCAGGGTAGATGTCCGCAGGGCCGATGCGGCTGGACTTAGGCTGAGACCCATGCGCCAGGAGGATGCAGACGAAAGCCACGGGGATGGTGAAATGGATTCGCATTTTCATCTCGATGCCCCCTTAGAGAGCGACAAGAGGATACATTCGGAGTGACTTGGGATGCAACGTGCATTTCGGTCAGAGTATGCGTGGCCCAGATGACGGAGGAGGCATGGTTGCTGCGGCAGGAGAATCATTCTAAACTGTTTTGTCATCAGTGAGGACCGACGATGCCTGACGCCGCCATCTTCTGCCCAGAACTGTTCGGTTTCTTGCGCCAGCTTAAGCGCCACAACAACCGGGACTGGTTCGCCAGGAACAAGGAGCGCTACGAGAAGTTGGCCCTCGACCCGGCGCTCCTGTTCATCAGCAGCTTCGGGCCGCATCTGCACAAGCTCAGCCCGCATTTCGTCGCCCACCCGCGCCCCGCACGCGGTTCGCTCTTCCGGATATATCGCGACACCAGGTTCTCGCCGGACAAGCGTCCCTTCAAGACGCATGTCGGCATACATTTCTCCCACGCCAGCGGCAAGGACGCCCATGCGCCCGTCTTCTATCTGCACCTGGAGCCGGATAACTGCTTCGCGGCGGCAGGTGTCTGGCATCCCGACAGCAGCGCCCTGACGAAAATCCGTATGGCAATTGTCGCCGACCCCGAGCAATGGGCGAAGGTGACCCGGAAGTTGGAGATTGAAGGCGACAGCCTGAAGCGGCCGCCCCGAGGGTTCGACCCAAATCACCCGTTCATCGAGGACATCAAGCGGAAGGACTTCGTGGCCTCGGTCGGGCTCACCGAGGCGCAGGTGTGTGGCCCCAGGCTCATGCGGGACTTCGTCGCCGCGTGCCGGGCGATGCTGCCGCTCGTTGAGTTCACGACGAGGGCGCTGGGGTTGCAGCCTTAGGTACTGTCGCTTGTCTGGTCACGCATTGTCCCATCGCTGTTTCCAGGCTCTCCGTCACGGAATTGAAATCCGCCAGATATGGGGACTCCGGGGCCAAGTGGTCCTGACCCTTCGCTGGTATGCCATGATGCCACTCTCGCATCGACGGATTCTTCATCCCGATTACCTTCTGGCGGCAATCAAGCTCCTGCACACTGCCGTATGGGCGGTGTTGGCTGGCTCAATGCGGGCGCTGCCCGTTGTGACCTTCACGCGGCATTCGCGTTGTTTGCGTTGCAGGGAATTGACTTGACAAATGCGGGGGCGTAGACTTTCCGACAGTAGAGGAAATCGAATTCTCAAATTACGTTCGATGGGAGGTGGGTATGAAAATCCGCCTGGCGACTGTATTGGCAGTTGTGTTGGCACTGGGAGGCGGTCTTGCGGCTGCCGAGAATCCCTTCGCCGGAACGTGGAAGCTGAACCCGGCAAAGAGCAAACTAACCGGGGACACTATGAAGTTCGAAAAAACCGCGTCCGGGGCAATCCGTTGGTCGGGGTCTGGTGTTTCGTACACATTCAAGGTGGACGGTAAGGAGTACACGGGGCCGTTTGGCGAAGCGGTTGCCTGGAAGCAAATCGACGACACCACGTGGGAGACTACTAACACGCAGAAAGGAATCTTGCTCAGCACAGACACTACGAAGTTATCGCCGGATGGCAAGACTATGACGGTGGTCAGCAAAGGGACCAAGCCGAGCGGAGAGGCTTTTGAAGACACTGTCGTCTATGAGCGCATCTCTGGCGACAAGGGGCTGCTGGGCGGATGGAGAGATAAACAGGTCAAGGTCAGCTCGCCCGGGACCATCGAGCTTAAGCCCTCCGGGAAAGATGGGCTACTGGTCAAGTCCGAGGGCTACAAGTCGACGTGCGATGCCCAGTTCGACGGGAAGGACTACCCCGTAACGGGTCCGACGGTCCCGGAAGGGCTTACGGCGGCGCTGACACATGCGGGGCCGCGCTCGTTTAGGATGCTGATGAAGAAAAGCGGGAAGCCGTTGTTCCGGGAGACCTATAAAGTGTCGCAGGACGGGCGCACGCTGACAGTCGCGGGAAGTGCGGTCGCCGTGAATGAGCCGTACACTGAGGTCTTTGAGCGGCAGTAGCACGACCTACTGCGGGTTTGGTTCCACGGTTAAGCAGCCAGCCTCCAGGTCGAGGGTGGAGTTTATGTTTGCACATGCCGGGTAGCACATACTCGCGGTCCAAGATCCAGCCTTCAACCCACCGGATTATACGCTCGTCCGACTCGCCGGGCGAACGTTGACCGAGACAAACCTGAAGCATTCCAAATAGCCCGACGACCGCATCGAAGGCATCATCCCCTTGCGGGAAGCCGCCCTGAATTTGCTTCCCGAGGCTGTCCTCAAACGTGACGGTCTGGGCGTCAGCCCGGCGAAGGAGCAGTGCGCCAAACTTTCTCCTGTCGTCCTGGTTGCGCTTGCCGCCGAGCGGCTCCATCCTCGCCCAGAATGCCCTGCCAGCGCTCAGGATTGCCCCAAGACGCGCCAGGTCGGACCCCGCATGACCGACTCCACAGGGACAAGCTGAGGGGTAGTGGGAAGTTCTCTGTGTGCAGGAACAACAATCCATTCGCTCGCGTCTGACATCTATCACCTCTGTCGGCAAAGTTATTTTTCAACAGGTTGGTTGAAAACCTTGTGGAAAAGGCGGCTCAAGGTTACGGAAAGGTTAAGGATTGGAAGAGCTTTTGACTCTTTGCACCAACCTGTAGCATCTCCAAACCTGCTGGGGCAAACCCCGACAATTCTCCCCTCACTCGTTAGGCAGGCGGAATCATCATGCGGTTCGTCGTTAAAATATTTTCAAACCTTGTTCACTAAGCGTAGGGTGTGGGATGAAAGGGGAAAAACTGGAAGAGACAAGCCGTTTAGAGGTCCCGCACAGGGGACACTTAGTGAACAAGGGGGGGGGTGCCTTTTGCCGACCCCTGTACGCGCCATTGGGGTAGAAGGGGCGATGCACGGATAGACCCGCAGCATAGCCAGAAATCATGGCCAAAGTATGGCTAAAGAGACATCAAAATGCCTCGCAATCCCTCACAGTACGAGCAGTTGGAACACAGCCTAATGGCTGTCGAATCAAAAATTTGCGGATTATTTCGGAAAAATTTCAGGTGATGAAAAGGGACTCATAATCCGTTGGTCCCAGGTTCGAGTCCTGGTGGGCCCACCATCTCTCTCCAAAATGCTTGTCCAAAGCACGCCGTTGCTCGCCTGTTAGAAGCCCTGATGTTCAGTCCGAGCAATGATCTCGTTCTGCAAAGCGGTCGTCAAGTCACAGAAATAGTCGCTGTAGCCGGCAACCCGGACGATCAGGTCGCGATACTTCTCCGGGTTTTCCTGCGCGGCCCGAAGAGTATCCGCGCTTACCACGTTGAACTGGATATGGTGGCCGTCCAGCCTGAAGTAAGAACGCACCAAGTGTGCCAGCCTGTCGATTCCCTCTTCGCCTTCGAGTAGTTGTGGCGTGAACTTCTGGTTCAACAGGGTGCCGCCG
>Ga0187858_10006887_pt1 | contig 10135 bp, 7 predicted proteins | sample June2016WEW_8_15_FD_133015 | JGI IMG/M metagenome (GOLD analysis project Ga0187858, IMG submission 133015) | Peatland microbial communities from SPRUCE experiment site at the Marcell Experimental Forest, Minnesota, USA - June2016WEW_8_150 | ecosystem: Environmental > Terrestrial > Soil >...
GTGAAGGTCTGACGTCGCGGATTTTCTCCATCGCCGTCGGTCCAGCCAGTTGGGGAACGGTTGACTGTGGCGGGGGGTTGTCTGTCTGGTCACTTCCAGCCCAAGACCGGTTCGCCGCAGCCATCGCCGTGCGAGGGCCGGCTTGAACCGGACGCTGATCAACTCCAAATCTGCCGGTCGAGTGAACGATACTGAATCGCTTCCGAAATGTGGTCGCTGAGAATTTTCTCCGAACCGGCCAAGTCGGCAATCGTCCGGGCCACTTTTAAAATCCGGTCGTAGGCCCGGGCGCTCAGGTTCAAATCCGCCATGGCATTTTTGAGCAGTTCCTTGGTCGCCTCGTCCAGTTCGCAAAACTGTTTCAATTCGCGCGTGCCCATCCGCGCGTTACAGGTGATTTTCGGCTTGTGCTTGAAACGCTCGTGCTGGCGCCGGCGCGCCGCGACCACCCGCTCGCGGATTTGCGCCGAGGTCTCACCGGTGCGGTCGCCGGCTATCTCACGAAACTTCACCTGCGGCACTTCCACGTGCAAATCAATGCGGTCGAGCAGCGGCCCGGAGATGCGACCAAGATAATTCTGGATTTCACGCGGCGAAGACCTCGATTCACCGGGCATCTTCCCGTCCGGGGTGCGCGATGTTGCCTTTTTGCGACAGGCTTGTGAGCGTGCTGCGCAAAGACGTAGCACCGGTTTGGACTCGCAGTTTTCCAGTTTCAAAGGAGCCGACAACCCTCGGCGAGTACCTCAAAAAGAAACGGTTCGGTGTGGGCATCCGCCAGTCGGAAGCCGCTCAAATCTTGGGCGTTAGCGCACGATCCCTAAGCCTTTGGGAATGTGACAGGCTGTTCCCTACCGCCCCATATTACGCCCGTATTATCGCGTATTTGGGCTATGACCCGTTCAACGACTTAGCAAAATCAGCCCCAGAATAGCCAAGGGCAACGAATCCTCTTTCGTTGCCTTTTTGTGAAAATAGGCAAAGTTTCCTTCGCGCAACTGGTGTCCCCAAATGACCAAGACGCGCCAGCCCGTTCGATGATTTCAAACAAATTTGAATTTAAGACAACAACTGGCATTTCAGTAAGGTTTGTTGACAGACCGCGTTGTCGTAGTCCGTATACAATATGGCTTTTTGCCTCGGAAGATATTACGGATTTTCTGACGATGGCTCGTTGCGGGAACAGTTGAATGCATGGCTGGCTTACAGAAAAATCGCCAAGTGCGGCCCCCTCTGGGCGCCGCAATGTTCTCCGAACAAGAGTGGGAGAAGGTTGCCCGCACTTTGACGCTCACCAAGCGCGAGCTTCAGATAATTCGTGGTGTGTTTGATGACCGGACCGAATATGCGATCGCTGCCGATCTTGGCATGTCTCAACACACTGTTCATAACCATTTTGACCACCTGCATCGCAAACTGGCTGTTCATACCCGCGCCGCAATGGTCTTGCGCGTCATGCACGAGTTCTCGACGCTGAAGCAAGCGCCAGTGAGAGCGTAACTCTTAATTTGAACGAACCGGCATTCCAGGTCCCAGCTTCAGCACAACAGCGAAAGGAACATCGACCAGCCATTTTAATGGGTGTGCGCCCGACCCAACGACTCTCCCCACCGCGATTCGCCAGTGGTGCTTCTCTGGATAAGGGTAGGCTAAACAGCCTACTTGTAAAAAAGGTCTACCGGTGAGACAAGAAACTTCGAATGAGAAAGGTTGCTTACAAAAAAACATCAGGTGATCTGAGAGGCTTCCCGGCGAAGCCCAGGGTCTTCCAAACGTCTAAATACAAAAAATGAAAACTAAAACACTACTCATCGCGGGTGCCACACTTGCGTTAAGTGTGGCGATGTCCCAAGCACAATATAGTTTTGTTACCATGAACATACCCGGTGCAGCAGCCCACTCGCTAGTCTGCATTCCGTGGTCACAAAGCCCAAACCCGACCTCGGCACTGGAATTTTTGGCTTACCTCCGGGGCGGTGAAACCCTGACTTTTTGGAATGGCAGCGAGTATTACCTTTATACTTATCAGGGGTATGGTGCGGGCACCGGCATGGGCTATCCGAGCGATTTTACGGACGGCAGCTATCCCCCCACTCACAACATTCCCGGCGAGGTGTATGATTCGGCTGATGTTCTTTATTGGACCCCCGATCCCATCTTTACCGTAGGTAAGAGTTTCTGGATCATGAATCCCGGTGCCGAAATACAGTGCACCCTTCTAGGGTCGGGGTCATTAGCTGCTTCTGTTCCAATCCATGGTAGTGGTAGTGCTAATTACGTAGGAAACGCCATGCCGACGCCGGCCAGTGGCAATGCTGAAGGAGCCGCGATCAACCTGACGGCGAATTTCGCTGGTGGTGAAACCGTGTATGTTTGGAATGGCACCGGTTACTATATTTATTACTATGAGGGCGCTGGTGTAGGCACCGGCTTGGGCTATCGGAGCAATTTTACGGACGACAGCTATCCCCCAACTCACAATATTCCCGGTGAGGTGTATGATTCAGCCGATGATCTTTATTGGACTCCGCCATTGAATCTTAATATTGGTCAAGGTCTCATGATTTACAATCCAAATGCCGATGAATCGTGGAGCGAGAACATTATCTGGTAAAACATAATTTAGCGTCTGCCGGACTTACCCGACGACTAACGTGATTGCGGCGTCAAAACGCCGGGGTGCGGAGCGTGGGAGGCCGGTTTCAAACCCGGAGCGCACGGGCGTTCATTCCATGATGCGGCGAAAGATGCCATGGAAGGCGGTTTTAATGGGCAAGAAACCAAATGGGAAATGTCAGATAATATGAAAAAAACATTGGTACTATTACTGCGGCAGCACACGTTGCGGCCGGCTTTGGTTACGCTTGGAATAGCTGCATGGGCATTCGCAACGCCGGGATTCGCTCCACGCGCGTCCGCGGATACACTGCCCTATTGGGATCTTAACAATCCAGGGTCGCCCCTTGCATGTTATGAGGATCTCTGTGGAGAAGATCAGAACTTAACGCGAGAATTCTCTTCGTCAACACTCTGGGCAGCGAAGGATGGCGCCTTCTACGCTATCGCGGCTGGCCATCTTATTCGATGGACCAAATGCGAGGGTTGGCAATCTTTGGCCTCAATCAACGGCGTCTGTTATTCACTGGTAATCAGTGGGGATTATCTCTATCTCGGAGGGGCGTTGACCGGAATCACGCCGGAGTGCTATAACGCTCCGTACCACTGTTGGTGGATACGTGGGGGTGATACCATGTCGGTCACCAACATCGCGAAATTCGCTTTGACCACATGCCAATGGTTTCCAGTGGGGGACGGCTCGGTAAGCAACGCAATCATTGCCATTACGGTGGATGCTAGTGCCAATGTTTACGTCCTGCAGGAGCCGGGGGCGGGCTCCACAAATTACGTTACTGATCCAGCCACTGGCGCCACTCGCCTATGTTTGCCCGGTTTTATTAAAAAATGGAACGGAAGCAATTGGGCAAACCTCGGCGGTGGCGTTGTCATGGCTAGTTGGGAGAACGGTTGGTGTGCTGAGGCCGACTTTTGCAACTATGTCGCGTTGGCCAACGACGGGACGAATGTTTATCTTGGAGCCCGGATAACACATGGCATCAATGGCAATATTAACAGCGGCAATTGGGTTTATTCTCCAACAATAATTAAATGGGATGGCACTCAGTGGCAGCCCATGGGTACAGGCACTAATGTCGGCATCCACGCCCCGCCAGATGTGGTCTGTTGTACTATGGGTTCTACTCAATATTGCTGGGACGCGGAGGCAGATGACGTTCTTGGTGTCGCGGTATCCGGCACCAATGTCTTCGTTGAGACGGCGGACGATGAGTTAAACCCGGTGGTCCGATTTTCAACTATCAGCGGGACGCAATTCCCTTCTCCAATATTTTACCTTGGTGGCACTGATTTCACGAATCGCACGTACATGGGGTGCTCAGGCCTTGCTGCCGGTCCGAATGGCGTTGTATATGTGACCGGCCCTTTCGATACGGTTTGGGATCCAACTGTAACAAACTTCATATCAGCCAGGCAGATTACCGAATGGAACGGCATCTGTTGGACGAGCTTGGGTGGAGGTGTAGGCACTTGCGGTGCTGATGCCCCAAATGCATGCATCGCCGCAGATGCAAACGCGATGTGTATGATTTTGGAATGGGGAAGTACACGGTCAGTTAACGGTCAATTGATCACTAACTATCTGCCTAATCTAGCTGGTTACGATTGTTACTTTAATACCAACGTATGCCCCGGCGGCGGCTTAGAATACGAGTACGACCGCGCCTCTGGCGTACGGTGGGTGACCGGCGCGAATCCCGATCCAATCTTCAACACAGCTTCGTTAAGTGATGGAGTTGCTTCCTTTGATCCGGATAGTTACAACGTCTCATATTCCTTTACCATCACGGCCCCGCCAGGGAGCTTTTGGAATGTTTATGAGTCCACCAATTTGGTGAATTGGTGGATAATCACGAATTGGTTTCCAGTCTGGAACGGCTCGGCAAGGTTTACCAACACAGCCTATTACACCGACACGCCCTCCCCCACGAACGCTTACTACTGTGTTGCCAACAATACCTTTCAGTCGCAGGTAATTCCTGCCCCGCCCCCGCCCAACGCCCCAACTCTCACTTGTTTGCAAATGGTAGACCCTCCTAACTATTGGATAGGTGAGATCGAGGTAAGTACCAGCGATAATCCAGACTATATTAACGTCTATCAATGCAACCAAGACGGCAGTAACCCCGTTCTCGCTTGGTCACCTGTCTCGACGCAGTGTAATGGGACTAATGTTAGTTACAGTTACAGCTGTTCTTGGGGAATGCCATGGCAGGACTATTCTGATGAAGTCAACTTCTCAACTTGGATGACAGCGTCCGAAGTCAAGAACTGCGTGGAAGGGCCGAAGTGCGCCCCTGTTCGCTGTCAGACGTTTTGAGGTAAAGCCATGAAACAAGACTGAAAACGAAACTGATTTTATTGATAGTGTGCCTGCCATTGAGGGCGCGGGCCGTGGTGGATTTTGGGGAGTAAAACCGTCGTGATTGGGCTGCCGACGTGGTAAAGCGGCGTTAACACCTACACACCATAATGGAGGGCCGAGTGTATGCCTGATGCAGATGACTTTGATCCCAAGAAAGAATTGTTAAGGAACTTGCCAGCCGAAGAATATGAGTTTCAATGAGGACTTCCACCGGATCATCTTCTGCATCCAATTTCTTGAGCGCGAAGGCCGATTCCCACCAAGCCGCGGGTCTACTCGGACGGGCAAGCGTCTTCCGTAATTGCCCAATGACTTTCTCGCTTCTGTAATCATAAGTTCACACAACTGCCCATCATGAGCCGCGTGCGCGATGTTGCCTTTTTGCGACAGGCTTGTGAGCGTGCCGCGCAAAGACGTTGCGCCGGTCTGGACTCGCAGTTTTCCAATCGCAAAGGTGCCTACGACCCTCGGCGAACACCTCAAGAAGAAACGGTTTGGAGCAGGAATCCGCCAATCGGAAGCGGCTCGAATACTGGGGGTTAGCGCCAGAACCTTGAGTCTTTGGGAATGCGACAGGCTTTTTCCGACCGTTCCCAATCACGCCAGAATCATCGCGTATATGGGATATGACCCGTTCGAGAAACTGATGAAATAATGCCCAAACCAGCCAAAGGCAACGAATCCTCATTCGTTGCCTTTTTGTGAAGGGGCGGCTACCCTGCTGCAATGATGAGCGCAAGAATACTGATGCCAGTCTTTGCACAGAATGGTAGGGTTTGAAGTCCGCCAAATCTTTGGCTAAGGCAAGTGATATGGCAACGGTTTAGGCCACGGAAAAGTCCGTGATCATGTTGGCCAAGCTCCACAACTCTTTGCTCATGTCTTCAGATTTCACGGGAGGCTGTCTTGGGATCGGATCCTACGACCAGTCGCAACTTCGAAAGTTTGGCGCTTCACGAACCTCCAAACGTTACTGGCCGGTGGTTTTTCCGCTACCGGATGATTGTATCACCGGCAAGGTAATGGTGGGAACCTGGGCCTTGTTGGAGGTGTCGGTTCCTGCAATTTGGACAGGGCTAAGAGGACTCAGGTTGTTGAAACTTAATTTAACGATGAGGTTCGTGCCCACGATCCATCCGTCGCCATCGGTTGTCAATAATGCGGTGTTTGTACTGGACACTAGGCTGGCTGTAACCTCTGCTCCTTCCACGGTGAACCGGATTTTAGCCTGGGGGGTTTTGCCACTGAATATCAACTGGCATGACCCACCGTTAGTGCTGTCTGCATCAATAAAACTCGAACGGGTGGCCATCGTGAACCCGGGTTTGGCATCCGACGATTTGATCACGTAACCGCAATTTGTGGTCTTTAACAATATCTTCCCAGTTCGTCCAATAGTGAAGAGGGTGAGATCGGCATCTAAGGTACCGTCGTTATTTGTGAGTGGTTTTCCGTAGGATACGTAGGAGCAAAGAGATGGAAAACTCAGATTGATTGTGCTCAAATCAGCTGCCACCGAGACCGGGTTGGCCGCGAAGTTCAGCTTTTTAGCTTCGGGTGTTGTGACGGTCAGCATTGCGCCGATTTGCGAAGCGGTCAAATCCACACTATCAACCAGAGTGACCGTCGTGGCGCTTTTCCCGTCGTCAATCAACAAGGGCGCTTGGTTTGCACCTCCAAAATTGTTTGTCAGCAGGGTTGGATCATATTGAGGGACGGTGAAAGTTGCAGATGAGAACGGACTTTTATCCCGGAGCGAAATCATGTCGACCCAGGCTGCCTCGGTATAATGGCTGACTGGCCTCAAAGCTAGGAAGTCGTTCGTAAACTCCGGATATTTGTTTGCAGCCAAATCAGAAAATAGCTTATGTTCTTGCGCCTCTGAATAACAACCTTTCACTTCGTAACGAGTCAAAATCTCTTTCATTTCTTCGTAGGACTCGGCACCAGTCTGGCTAGGTAAGACACAGCCGTTTTTTGCGTTAACCAAACTTGTTTTGGCGACTAGCCGAACTGTACGATTGGTCGAATCCCGGTCTGACACCACGGTGTTGGGCATCAGCAAGAGCAGGGTTACATTGTGAGTTTGCGGCACCATCGCGTATTCCGATTGTGATTGATAGGCCGCCCCAAACCGGCATCGGATGGTGTTGTCTGAAACCCGCGCTACCATGAAGGTGCTATTCAAATTGTGGCCGAGGACGGTCTGCAACTTCTCGTACGTGTTTTGGAGGTTGCCAGAAACTCCGACTCCTTCGATAATAGCCGAAAGTGCGAGGGCAAATTGGGTCAACTGGTCTACTGACTGGCTTTGCATCATTGATTCAATGTCATCCGTGACTAACAGCGGGAGAATCATCACATTGGTGCCAAGAGCCGTGTCCCAAGGACCCCGAAAAAACGAAATCTCTGAATACGCGTCGTAGGGCAGGTTTCTGACCCGGGGCATGATGCTGACTTGTAACCTGATAATATAGGGTGTGAAACCTTCAAAGACGGCTGCATCTTTCAGATAACGGTTCATGATCTGAACCTCTTGGTATAGCGCGTTTGCGGCCTGATATTTGAGAATTGGGTCAACACCAATGGCGTTGCCCAATACCGAGGTCCCGGGCGGAAGGGATGCCGCCGTCCGGCCGCCGTCCTGAGAGTTGCTTGTGCCGGCTGGCAACGTAGCCCCGGGCAGGGACACTTTTGCCCCGGCTTCAAACGCTTCTAACACCTTTTGCTCTAGATCCATGGTGTTGGGAACAGCCAGTGCAAGCGCGTCATCCGGCGAAAATTTAAAAGTTGGTTGGACGGCATCGCGATAATTATCCCATGGCGCAACCGAGAGAACCGCAACCGACGCTGACGCGGCATCTGCCTGATTGGATACCGAGTTAGCATTTAAGAGGCTTGCACAGCCGCCACCGGCCAGTCCGCAAATTGCGACCCCGGCGGCACAGAGGGTCATCCGCTGGTAGAGTGTTTTATCGATCATATAAAATGGTGTCTTGCTGATTCCTGCGGTGGCAAATTCAAATCAAGAATGCCCATCTGATTCCTAAGGCAATTGGCAACCGAGAAGAGCTGCTTTTCGGGGTCAGTCAGGCTTGGACGGAGCGCGTTTATAGCCTGCTGGAATAAAAACCAGTTGTGTAGCCGTTTGCACGTGACCCAGTTCTTCGCCTCGAGTGTCATAAGTAATCCGACAGCAATACGCAATACAAATACGTGACCACAACGGTGAATCTTTCAGAGATTTTACTGAAACAGGAAATTAAAGGATGTTAGTCTCACCCAGCGCGACAATTTTTTTAGCCGCGTGTCGGACATGCGGTGGACGCGTGCCAGACTGTCACTCAACCGTAGCCAAGATTTGCGCCGGAGTCTTGGCGAAAACGCCAAAAGGGATACCGCGTCACCCGCGATGACCACGGCAACACCGTCAAAGAATTTGACTCCAGCGCGAAGGCATCTTTGGTCTTGGGAAAGGCATCAATCAATGCGAATAGCAGTGGAGAGTGCGTCTATGGCCTCGATTCATACTGTCGGAAGTGCGGAATTTCTGAAACTTCCCCCGAGCACTGCCTTTTGGAGAAGATTTGCAGCACATTCATTGAAAACGAGATGCAATCACAAGTTCATGCACCTGACCCCAACAAAGTCAGTGCGCGATGTTGCCTTTTTGCGACAGGCTTGCCCACTCTCCCTATTACGGTCTAAAGATCGGAAACGCCGGCCAGTGTGGGCTGAGGTTGTTTTTTCGTTCACAATATTACCAACCATTCATAGCCTGCTCCACCGTTCACGGATTAAATACCGCATATGCCGCGCAACCGATTCTACAAAGTCGAAAAGACCGCCTTTCTGTTCCCGGCGCAATCACACCCCGAAAGCGAACGGGAAAACCCGGAAGAACCCGTTCGCCATCGGCTAAATGGAAATCCACATCGTGTATCAGGCGAATCGCCGCTGAAAATCTGGCCGGATTTGTTTTTGACGTTCCGCAGTTAGGCTCCTAAACTAACGGGCCATCGAGTCAGTCTGAGGACTGGGTTTAGGTGGCCATTTATTCCAACGTCACGCTGTCAATGAGATGAATTGGCATCTTGAAGTGGAAGGCCGGCCCTCGTGGTCGGACCGCCACAAATCCCGGCGACGGGGGCGCTGGCCGTTCCCGGTTGTCATGCAATTCGCCAGAATTTTCCACTACTCTGTCAGTGCTTTCGCTGACAGTCTTGGGCCTGAATTTAATCAGGCTATGAGAACGCTTCTTTCAATTTACGGCAGGCCGCATTTGGTTATGTTTTCAAACAAAAGGAAATTTAGCTAACCATTTTGATTTGCGAATAACAGTCAATTAATCGCGCCGTAGCCGAAAAAATGCAACTGAGTTGGTTGCAGGAAGATCGAGACTGTAATTGGTGCCAAGAATCTGAGGGCGAAGTGCAATGTTTGTCTCAAATAAAAACAATGGCAATGTCGACGTCCCTTCGAGATCAAATGTCGAAGCGGAATTTGGCCAGATCAAAGTGACGTTTGAACCGCTGCCAGAAATGGCCAGTGGCGGATTGGGGGTGCCGAGTAGGGCAAGTCTGTCGATTGAAAATACCGGGTCATAAGGCCTCTCGGTCGTAACAAAGCTGATCGTTTGGACGTGGTGTAGATCCAATACCGCCGGCGGCCCAAAGCTTTGCTGCTGCAAATCGGAAAACGGAACTTCGATCATTGTCCAGTTTGTTGGCGCAATAAAATTATAGCCATGGTAGTCACCGTTAGTGACGGACGTGCTTTCTACCTTTACGCGGTATTGCCTTCCATCGCCTTTCGTCCAAAATCCCACGCCCGTGGCGGCGCTGATGTCGACAGGATTGTTATTGGGATCGAGCGAATACCCGACGCCAACGTAAGAATATGACAAGTTGGTGGTTACGTTCCCCTCGATATTAACGGCCGGAGGGTTGGCAAACCAATAGGCGGTATTAGGAATCAACGGATTGCCGAGGGATTGCTGCTGAAAGCTGACGGAAGAAGTCCCTCCTGCGGAAGTGTCGTCGAAAGGGAACCAGTATCCGCTTGCGAGATAGAATTTATCGCTTAGTGCCGGAGTCTCCACATACATCACAGCATCGTGAAGACAGCCAACAGGCA
>Ga0187858_10006890_pt1 | contig 10129 bp, 9 predicted proteins | sample June2016WEW_8_15_FD_133015 | JGI IMG/M metagenome (GOLD analysis project Ga0187858, IMG submission 133015) | Peatland microbial communities from SPRUCE experiment site at the Marcell Experimental Forest, Minnesota, USA - June2016WEW_8_150 | ecosystem: Environmental > Terrestrial > Soil >...
CGGCGGACCACTCGGGGGGTCGGTCGCCGAGCGGCACTCCAACCACCGGACGCAGTTCGTGGTAGTGACGGTCATCGCCGCGGCCGTGCTGCTCGCCCTCCCCGTCGCCGGGTGGGCCGTCGCGGTCGCGATCGGGTCGGTCTTCTCGTTCGGCTACGGCGTGATCTACGCGGTGATGTACGTGCTCCCGCACTACTGGCGGACGGTCCCGTCGGCGGAGATCCCGCTCGCGATCGGGCTGTTCAACTCGATCCAGCTCGCCGGTGGGGCGGTCGTCTCGGCGGCGTTCGGCTGGGTCGTCGCCGAGCACGGCTACTCGGTCGGATGGTACTTCCTCTCGGGCGCGATGGTCGTCTTCCTGGTCGCGCTGGTGGCGTTGCCGCCCTCGGGTGTCGGCGGGGGTCGTCCGCCGGGCGCGGTGTCCGCCGCCCTTCCTTCCGGGCCCGGCCCGTAGCGCACAGGTCGGCGATCGGGCACTCCCCGCATCGAGGCCCGATCGGCCGGCACAGGTTCTGCCCGTGCTGGACGAGGAGCGGGTTGACCGGGATCCAGTACTTCGGGTCGACCGAGCGCGCGAGCGCCCGCTCGGTCTCCTCGGGGGTCCGGGTCCGGACGACGCCGAGCCGGTTCGCGATCCGGTGGACGTGCGTGTCGACCGGGATCGCGGGGATCCCGTACCCGAACACGAGCACGCAGTTCGCCGTCTTGGGCCCGACCCCGTGGAGGGAGGTCAGCTCCTCGAACGTCCGGGGCACCACCCCGCCGAACCGCTCGAGAAGGTCCCGGGAGACCTCGCGGAGGACGCGGGCCTTGGTGTGGTAAAAGCCCGTGCCCCGGATGAGCGGCTCGACCTCGGCGATCGGGGCGCGGGCCAGGGACGGGGCGTCTGGGAATCGGGCGAAAAGGAGCGCGCTCGCCACGTCGGTCGCCTCGTCGCGCGTCCGCTGGGAGAGGATCGTGCCGATGAGCACCTGGAACGGGTCCTCCGCGTGGTCCCGAAGGTAGGGGGTCCGCCAGTCACCGGTCCGGTAGAACATCGAGAGACGGTCGAGCAGCGTCTCCCAGTCGAATCCGGGGTCGCTCACGGGCGGGTCCGGTGGCGTGGAACACGCCCGGGGCGGGTGGGACCGAGGTCGGGTTCGGGCTCGGTCTCGGGCAGGGAGCCCGTGACGCCCGGGTCGGAGAGGTCCGGCTCCTCGGTCGACCCGCTCGGCCGCAGGAGCTCGCCCACCAGGTAATCGCTGCCGACGACGAGCGTGAACCCGTCCGGTCCCGTGGATACGCGTCCGATCTTCACGCCGTCCGCCGGCGTGGGCGCGACCACCACGCGGCGGAATCGCCCCGCCGCCGCGGCCCGAAGGTCACCGACCGGGATCGCGCGGTCCGAGCGGACCGGTACGACCACCAGCGTCTGGGCCAGCACGGAGAGCGTGTCGAGGATCCGCTCGACCTGCTTGCCCTTGAGGCACCCGAAGACGATCGCGTTCTCGGCCGGGTCGGTGAGCGGCGCGATCTCGGCCAGGCTGACCGCCACCGATCGCGCGCTCTCGGGAGTGTGCGCCGTGTCGTAGAACAGGTCGGGCCGGCGGGCGACCCGGTCGAGGCGACCGGGCCACTCCGCCGAGGCAAGCCCCGTCCGGACGGCATCGCCCGAGAAGGACCGACCGGTCGCGGAAAGGAACCGGGCGGCCGCAGCGACGGCGAGCCCGGTATTCGCCGCCTGGAACGCACCGAACATCGGCAGCCAGATTCCCTCCACGCGGGTCCCGGGAAGCCGCACGTCGAACCCCTGCCCATCCTCGGAGAGCGTGCGGTTCTCGACCGCCACCTCCCGTCCGAGATGCCACAACGGCACTCCCGCCCGGCCCGCGTCCGCCTCGATGACGGCCCGTGGTCCGGCCGGGATCTCGCCGAGTACCGCCGTCATCCCCGGCTTCAGGATGCCCGCCTTCTCGTGCGCGATCGCCTCGAGCGTGGGACCCAGGAGCTCGGTGTGCTCGAGCTCGATCGTGGTCAGGACCCCGACCCGCCCGTCCAGGAGGTTCGTCGAGTCCAGCCGACCGCCGATCCCCACCTCGATGACGCCCACCTCGACCTTCGAGCGGGCGAACCAGTCGAACCCGACGGCGGTCGTCACCTCGAAGAACGTCGGCGCGCGGTCGATCGCCCCTTCGCGCTGGAGGCGTCCGGCGAGAGCGTCCACCCGCTCCACACCGGCGACGACCTCCTCCCGCGGGATCGGCTTCCGGTCGACCTGGATCCGGTCCCGGTAGCTCGCGAGGTGGGGGGAGGTGAACAGTCCGGTGCGCAGGCCGTGGCCGCGCAGGACGGCTTCCGTGAGCGCCGCGGTGGAGCCCTTGCCCTTGCTGCCCGTGAGATGGACGGACGGGAAGGCGCGCTCCGGGTGCCCGAGGCCCGCGCAGAGCGCGGAGATCACCTCGAGGCCGGGGCGGATCCCAAAGCGACGGCGCGCGAAGAGGCTCGCGAGCGTCGCGCGGTAGGCGTCCGGGATCTCGGGCGCCTTTGGGGGAGCACGGGGTCGTGGCATGAACGTCGCGAACGGAGGCACTTTCAGTAGGTCGAACGTTCCCGGTACTTGCCGAAGACGTCCTGGAACGCGTGCACGATCTCCCCGAGGGTGGCCTTCGCCCGGAGCGCGTCCAGCACCGGCGGCATGGTGTTCCCGTCCTCGGTGGCGGCGACCCGCTGGAGCCGCGCGAGCGCCGCCTCGTAGCGGGGTTTCGAGCGGGCGGCCCGCATCGCCCGGAGGCGCCGGGACTGGCTGCGGCGCGCCTCCTCGGAGATCTTCAGGCGGGGGACCTGGATCGGCACGTCGACCGTGTACTCGTTGACCCCGACGACCTTTTCGGTCCCGGCCTCGACCGCCCGCTGGTAGCGGAACGACGCTTCCTGGATCTCGCGCTGGAAGAACCCGCGCTCGATCCCGGCCACCACGCCGCCCATCTCGTCGATGCGCTCGAAGTACCGGTGCGTCTGCTCCTCCATCGAGTCGGTGAGCCACTCGACGAAGTAGCTGCCCGCGAACGGGTCGACCGCGTCGGTCACGCCGGATTCGAAGGCGAGGATCTGCTGGGTCCGCAGTGCGATCCGCACCGCGTCCTCGCTGGGGAGCTGGAGCGCCTCGTCGTAGGAGTTGGTGTGGAGGGACTGGGTCCCTCCGAGCACGCCGGCGAGCGCCTGGACCGCGGTCCGGACGATGTTGAGCTCGGGCTGCTGGGCGGTGCAGGAGCATCCGGCGGTCTGCGTGTGGAACCGAAGCCAGCGCGAGCGCTCGTTCTTCGCGCCGAACTCGTCCTTCATCACGTCCGACCAGATCCGTCGGGCCGCGCGGAACTTCGCGATCTCCTCGAAAAAGTCGTTGTGCGAGTTGAAGAAGAAGGAGAGTCGGGGCGCGAAGTCGTCGACGTCCAGCCCGCGCTCGACCGCCGCGCGGACGTACTCGCGGCCGTCCGCGAGGGTGAACGCGAGCTCCTGGACCGCCGTCGAGCCGGCCTCGCGGATGTGGTACCCGGAGATCGAGACCGGATTCCAGCGGGGGGTGTGTTTCGTCGCGTACTCGATCGTGTCCGTGACCAGCCGCAGGGCCGGTCGGGGCGGGTAGAGGAACTCCTTCTGGGCGATGTACTCCTTCAGGATGTCGTTCTGGGCCGTCCCGCCCATCCGCCCGAAGGGAACGCGGTGCGACTCGCCCGTGAGCAGGTACATCCCCCAGACGATGTTCGCGGGTCCGTTGATCGTCATGCTCGTCGTGACGTCGGCGAGCGGGATCCCGCGCAGCAGCCGGGCCATGTCGTCGAGCGAGCTGACGTTCACCCCGCACTTGCCGACCTCGCCGAGCGCCTCGTCGTCGTCGGCGTCGATCCCGTAGAGGGTCGGGTCGTCGAAGGCGATGGAGAGTCCGGACTCCCCGTGGGCGAGCAGGTATCGGAAGCGGCGGTTGGTGTCCTCGGGCGAGCCGAACCCGGAGAACATCCGCATCGACCAGACCCGTCCCCGGTACATCGTCGGGTGCACGCCGCGCGTGAACGGTGGCTGGCCGGGGTAGCCGATCCGGTCGAACCCTGAGCGGGGCGAACGCGGGGTGTAGACGCGCTCGACCGGGATCCCGCCCAACGTCGCGAACGACTCCTTCCGCTCGGGCCCCTTCGCGAGCGCGGGAGCCAGCACCTCGGCCTCCCAGCGCCGACGGGCATCGTCCACCGCGTCCGGGCGGTCGGCGCGACCTGCCTGGGCTCGAACCTCCGGCCGACTGGCCGACATCGGACCAAGAGAAGCGTCCGGTGGGATAAGTCCACGGGGCGCGGACGGGCCCGAGGTCATCCCGGCGGGGCGGTGCCTTCCGTCGGTGCCTTACGGCGAGGTCGGGTTGGGAACCGGAATCCCACGAGGTCGCCCGTTCCCCGTCGAGAGAGCCGCGCCCCGACCTCCTTCGCGAACCGGGGCGCGGAGTCCCCGGTCCATTTCGTGTTGTCCGCGAGCACCGGTGCGCCGGGGGTTAGCTTCGGTCGGAGCGTTTCGAACTCGAACCAGAGGTGTTCGGGCGTGTGGAGGTCGTCGTGCAGGAAAAGGTCGACCGACGGGAGCTCGGCAATGAGCTGGGGGAGAAGGACCCGGCTGTCACCGACCCGAAGGTCCCAGCGGGAGGACCGGAACGGGATCGCCCAACCGGTGGACAGGCCGGGGGGGAGGGCCACCGCCGACTCGTCGGCCTGGAGGACCGGTCCCTTCTGGTGGGTGGGCAGGTCGATCGAATGCAAAGTGCCGGAGCGATTCCGGTCGAGGGCCATGAGGAAGTGGGCCGAGGAGACGCCGCTGCTGACCCCGGTTTCCACGACGTGCTTCGGCTGCAGGAGTCGGACCAGGGCGTACAGCTCGAACGGGGCACAGATCTGGGCGTAGCCGGGGCGCCCCCCGGCGACATGACGACGCCGCATCTCCTGCTCGAGCGGGACCAGGTCGTCGAGCTCCGTCAGCACTTCGAGGATCCGCTCGACCGGAGCGCCGGACAGCGTCCGCAGCCAGCGGAGGTTCACGGCGGCCCGGGGGTCACCGAGCGCGCGCCGGGCCTTCAGTCCGAGGTCGTGGGCGCGGTCGGCCGGCGCGGGTCCGGTAGGTTTCGGGGTTGCGTTCATGCGGCTCCCGTAGTGTGGAACCGGTCAGGCTTCGCGACGAGATGGGCCTTTCGTACCGTGAGCCGGGCGGTGCTCCCGCCGACCTCCCGCTCCGCGAGGTCGATCTCGATCCGCTCTCGGAAGAACGGGGCGTCCACGACCAGGGTCTCGTACTCTCCGCCCTCGCCCGCGATGTGGACTCGAGCGCCCGCCCGGTTCCGACGTTCGAGCTCGGCGAGCAGTTCGAGGTCGAGCCGGCGACCGAGGAGCTCCGACGAGAGCGACTCGGCCGCCAGGTGCACGAGCCGGATGTCGAGGCCGGCGTCGATCTCGTACCGGACGGCGCGCACGGGGTCCTTCCGCCAGAGCGGGGCGAACACGGGGCGGCCGACGACCCTCGCGACCCGAAGGAGCCGGGTCCACTGGTACGACGATTCGATCGCGCCGGCGACGACCCAGCCCCTCCCGTCCGACAGCGCTTCCGTGAGGGCAGCCAACTCCTCGGCTTCGCCACGCCCCGGCACGTGGACCGCTCGGTACCGCTTCCGCCAGCTTTGCGCCTGAAGTTCGACCAGGTCGAGGTTCGGAGTGTGGAACATCATCGACTCGGGGTCCTCCGGCCGTAGGACGACGAGTTCGTCGACCGGCCACCCCTGCGTCTCCGCGAGGTACGCGGCGTAGATCGAGTCCTTGCCGCCCGAGACGAGGGCCGAGACCGTCACGGAGGCCGATCACCCCGGTAGGGTCAGACCGTCGTGCCAACGCGGATACAGCGGGTCGAGAGGGAATCGGGCGAGCAACCGGTCGTTCCAGGAGAACTGCGCCGCCTCCGCCGTGACGTGCCCGAGCCGGACCGCCAGGAGCCCGCGGAATGTACGCACGAAGGCGGCCCCGCGGTCGGCCGGCACCTCGACCACGAACCGGGAGCCCCCTTCCGCCGCGAGGGCGGAGCCGGCGGTCGGCAGGCCGGTGGCGGCCAGGTCGACCGCGAATCCGAGCCCGCCCCCGAACGCCATCTCCGCGAGCGTGACGGCCAATCCTCCGTCCGAGATGTCGTGCGCCGCAAGGACCAGGTCGGCCGCATCCGCCTTCACCAACCGCTCGCCGAGCCGGCGAAGGTCGGCGGGAGCGGTCGGCGGGACCCGGAGCCCCGTGCGCCCGTGGCGACGGGCCCAGAGGGATCCACCGAGGTCGGGGGAGGAGGTTCCGAGGAGATAGAGGAGGCTTCCGCCTTCCTTGAAGTCGCTCGTGACGGCCCGACGCAGGTCGGGCAGGAGGCCGGTCGCGAGCAGCACCGGCGTCGGCGGGATCTCCGCGCCCAGCCCGCCGTTGTAAAAGCTCACGTTGCCGGAAGGCACGGCAAAACCGAGGGCGTGGGCCGCGCGGGCGAGGCCGGCCGTGACCGAGGCGAAATCGCCCAGCACGCGGGGGTCCTGCGGATTGCCGAAGTTGAGGCAGTTGGTGAATGCGTCCGGTCGGGCCCCGACCGCGTAGAGATTCCGCGCGGCCTCTTCGACGACCCACTCGGCTCCCCGAGCCGGGTCCTCCTGGCACGCCCACGGCTGGCTCGCGGTCGCGACCGCCAGCCCCGCCCAGTCTTCCGGCCGGGGCTGCAGGACCGCCGCATCTCCGTGCGACGGCGAGCTGACCCGTCCATGGAGCGGCCGGATCGCGGTCCTCCCCTGCACTTCGTGATCGTACAACCGGATGACCGGTTCTCGGGAAACCGAGTCGGGCGCGAGGACCAGGTCGGTGAACTGCGCCTCGACGTCATCGTCGGGCAACGGAGGGGCCGCGCCTCGGGACGGGGGTCGCCGGCGGGTCGGACGGTGCAACGGAGGAGGGGATACCCGGAACCCGATCCGAAGATGCGCCGCCGGGGCCCCATTCCACACCAACGTTTCGAACGGAGGCTCGGTCACCCGTCCGATCGCGGTCGCGGGGACATCGTACCGGCGGAAGATCTCGAGCAGAGCGCCAAGGTCCTTGGGCCGCACGTCGAGCACCATCCGTTCCTGCGACTCCGAGACCCAGACCTCCCAGGGGCGGAGCCCGGTCTCGCGCAGGGGGACCCGGGCGAGGTCGAGATGCATGCCGAACCCGCCGGCGTGGGCCAGCTCGCCGAACGCCGAGGCGACCCCTCCGCCGCCCAGGTCCTTGAGGCCCTGGACCAGCCCGCGGTCGAATGCCTCGAGGCAGGCGTGGATGAGCGGCTCCTTCATGATCGGATTACCGAGCTGGACCGCCCCCCGGGACTCGGACTCGCTGCGGTCGGTGAGCTCCTTCGACGCGAACGCCACGCCACCGATCCCGTCGCGGCCCGTCAGCCCGCCCGCGAGCACGAGGTGGTCTCCGACGGCGTGGGCGCGGTTCGGGAGCAGCCGAGTCTCGGGCAGGAAGCCGAGGCATCCGACGTTCACGAGCGGGTTCACGACGTATGCCGGGTCGAAGCCGATCGACCCGGAGACGGTCGGTACGCCGACTCGGTTGCCGTAGTCCCGGATCCCGGAGATGACGCCGTTGGCGAGGTAGCGGGGGCTTTTCACGCCGGCCGGCAGCCGGTCGTCGGGGAGGTCGAGGGGGCCGAAGAAGAGGGGGTCGCTGAGCGCGATCGGCTTTGCGCCGACGGCGAGAACGTCCCGAAGGATCCCTCCGATCCCGGTCGCCGCGCCACCGTACGGTTCGACGGCGGAGGGGTGGTTGTGGGATTCGATCCGCAGGGCGTAGGCGAACCCGTCCTTGAACCGCATCACCCCTGCGTCGCCGGTGCCGAGCACGCGCGGCCGGGGGTGGAGGGTGGAAAACGCCCGTTGGAGGAACGGTCGGGAGCTCTTGTAGCTGCAGTGTTCGCTCCAACTCTGGGCCAGACCCGCGAGCTCGATATCCGTGGGCTCGCGGCCCTCCGCACGGAAGTACGAGCGGATACGCGCGAACTCCTTCGCGTCAAATCCGAGCCCCCGCTCCGCCGAGACTTTCGCCAGGGAGGCCGCGGACGCGCGGCGGATCGGGACGGTCGTGACGCCTTCGGCCCACTCCGCCATACGGTTACGTCGGGGCGGGCCGGACGGTCACCCGGTGGATCACGGGGTTCGCGAGCAGCCGGTCCACGGCTTCCTGGGAGAGTCGTTTCGCCGCGGCCGCGGAGACTCCGGCGAACTCGAGGTCGAAGATCCGGGCCGTACCGACCTTGGGCACCGTCGCGATCCCGAGAAGCCGCAGGGACTTCTCCACGCTGTCGGCCTCGGCGTCGAACACGCCGGGTTTGAGCTCGATTCGGACCTCCATGCGCACCGACCGAGCGGGGGCGTGAGGCATCGGACAGAGCTACCGACGCGGGCAGATAATCTTGAGCCACCCCGCCGACGGCGCCGCTCGGAGCGCGGCGACCGTCGGCCGCGCGCCCACCGCATTATCGGGCTGCGGACGTCGGCCCGGGGGCGGGGCGACCGACGTCCGGAACGGGCCCGGGCCCCGGCGGTCCGCTCGCCGGTGCCGGTGCCGCAAAAAAGCTCTTATAGTGGGCCTTTCTCGGCTCGCCGGCTCGGTGGGGGCCGGCCGTCATGGAGGAGTTCATTTGTGGCGTCGAGTTCCTTCGGGGGCCGACGGAGTTCTTCGCCCGCGTGTCGAGCGAAGCGGGCGGCGTGCGTGAGTACCGCGGACCCAGTTCCACCGCGGTGATCGATCAAGTGATCAACGACCTCCAAGAGGAGTTCGAATCCGCCCCCGCGGCGTAGAGGGGTCGGGAGCCGGGCATTCGCCGTTCAGGGTCGGGAAACCGCGTTACACAGGGAGTCGCAATCATGGAAAAACCAACCGGGTCCAAGGCGCCGGTGAGCAACGCCGTCGAGAGCGCCTACACCAAGGTCTGGGGCGAGGAGAACGTCGTCGCCCTCATCGCGCTCAAGGTCGAGACCTCCGAGGCGGACTCGGTCGCGAGCGACGTAGCCAAGTTCACCGAGGCCGAGGACGTCTTCCTGGTCACGGGCGACACCGACATCTTCCTCAAGGTCCGATTCCCCCACTACGAGGAGTTGAAGGAGTTCGTCCTGCGCCGGCTGCCCGCCGTGCACGGCATTCGCGAGTCGAAGACCCTGCTCGTGGTGACCGCCTACAAGGAAGGCGGGGAGACCCGCCCCGCATGACGGCGCCGTCCCCCTCGGCACCGTCCGCCGGAGCCGCCACGGCGGCGACCCGTCCACCGGAGACCGAATCTCCGGCATTCCTCCGGCTGGTCGAGTCGCTCGCGCAACTGGCAGACGATTCCTCCGTGCCCCGCAACATCCGCCGCGGAGCCCAGTCCGCGAAGGACGAGCTTTCGAAGCCGCGCGTCGCGCTCGACATGCGGGTCGCGAGCGCCGTCTACGTCCTGGACGACCTCGCGAACGACCCCAACCTTCCGACGCACGGCCGCACCGCCATCTGGTCGATCATCTCGGGTCTGGAGAGTCTTCAGTGAGTCTCCCCGGGCATAGGTTGAAATACGCCCCTCGGGTCCTCGAGACTCGGAGCGGTCGCGGGCCCGTAGCTCAGCTAGGTTGGCCGCGCGGTCTCCCGAGCGGCCCTACAAAGAGCATCCGGCTTTTAACCGGTTGGTCGGGGGTTCGAACGATCGACCCCGCGCGCGGCGCGGAGTCGTTCCGGACGTCCCCCCGGGCCCGTTCCACTCCTCGGAGGATCGCATGACCCCCAGCACCGCACGTCGCACGAAGAAGAAGGACGCAAAGCCCGTGGTGACCCGGCCGTTCATCGCCCACCACCTCGCGCCCCCGCACGAGGTCCTCAGCGAGGACGAGTCCCAGAAGGTGCTGGTCGGCCTGTCGACCACCGCCGAGCGCCTCCCGAAGATCCTCCTCTCGGACCCCGGTCTCCAGACGGACCCCAAGTTCGTCCCCATGCGGGACGCCGGGGAGAACCTGGTGGGCCGGATCGTCCGCATCCACCGTCCCTCCCAGACCGCCGGGCAGGCGCTCGCCTACCGGGTCATCGTCCCGTCCCTC
>Ga0187858_10006903_pt1 | contig 10114 bp, 6 predicted proteins | sample June2016WEW_8_15_FD_133015 | JGI IMG/M metagenome (GOLD analysis project Ga0187858, IMG submission 133015) | Peatland microbial communities from SPRUCE experiment site at the Marcell Experimental Forest, Minnesota, USA - June2016WEW_8_150 | ecosystem: Environmental > Terrestrial > Soil >...
GAGCAAAAGCTTTGTACCAGTCGTTCTCCGGATGGCGGCAGTTGCATCGTCCAGGACCGTACCCGGCAAAGGCGAGCGCACCTGGTAAGCCGTCGGCTCCAGGATTGGCCAGATTGGGATCGAGAAACGACTCATGGTTCCACTTCTCCACCGGCGGCAAGACCAGATCCCATCGCAGGCCGTAGTCCACCGACAGCTTTTTCGCGGCTTTCCACGTGTCTCCAAAGAAAACAGAGCCTGCCTGTTGACGTGAGTAAACGTCATCGACTGCCTTGAAGACTGCCGAGCCCGAGTCCACCTCCCCGAGCAAGAAGCTGGCGATCGGACTCCCGCTAACTGCCGTGCCGTTCAAACCCGTTTCGGTGCTGGCAAAATTGAAAATCCCGCTTTCTCCGGTCTTCAAGTGGAAGCTGTTTCCTATATTCCTGTATTCACCACCGAACTTAAATGTGTGCGTATCTTTCACCCAGGTCAGCATGTCGTTGACCACGTAGGCGGGCGCCATCCAAGGCTGCTCTTGCGCGAATCCCTGCCCGCTGCCAAGGCCGGAAAACCCGCTGGTGAACAAGAGTTGAGGAGGGTAGGAGTGACTGTCCACACCTGGGATCTGCGGTAGTTGGCTCGCATAAGGGCCATCTATGCCGCCTCCCCAGTACTTGTCGTTGTTATAGCCAAACACAACGTGGTTCAGCAAAGTCGGACTGATCGTGCGGTCATAGTTCAGGCGTTCAACGTGAGTGCGTTTGTAGGAGACTCCGTCGTAACTAATCTGGGGAGGCAAGTGAGTGAACGTGGTGGGGGCGACGTTCTTATAATACATGGATGCAGAAACGTGATCCTTCGACCCAAGATACTCGTCGATCTTGAAGGTCACTGTGTACGCCGGCGAGATCAGGTACGGAGTGCCTCCAGAGGGTACTGGAGGGGCCAAATAATTGTTGAGCGGGCCAGACGAGGTGGGTGTAGGAAGAAACTTCAACCAACCTGGCGCCAGCGAATTCTGGAGCCTCGGGTCGGAGGCACAAATGACATTTGGCGTGTTACCGTTACAGCCCATGAACTGCTGGCGGAGGTAAGGAAGATTGTTCGGTCCAACAGGTTGACTCTGATTGAAGTTGGGGTTAGGTTGCGTTGTCGCCGGGTCATAGATGGGAATGATGTTTCCGCTCGTGTCGACCCAGTCGGAAAAATCCCCTTGCCGTTCCTGCATTGACGGAAGGGAGATCGTCTGCCGCGCCAGTGCGCCCGCAATGCGAAAGTCTTCATAATTGACGAAGAAGAAACTCCGGTTCCTGCCCGACCAGGCTACCGGAAGCTTCACGGGGCCACCCACGTTGAAACCAAAGTCGTTTTCAATATCCTCCGGGCGCTGCGGCACGCCGAACTGCCGTGCGTTCAGATTCGTGTTCCGGTTGAACTCGTAGGCGCTGCCGTGAAATTGTTCAGTTCCGGACCGAATGCTCATGACGAACGTCGCACCGGCGGTCTCGCCGTATTGAGGTGAATAGTTGGAGATAAGCACTTTCATCTCGCTAATGATGTCGGGCGATTGGGGGAAATCGAACGTGTCGTAAAGGCCGTTCATCCCCGAGGGGTTAACGAGGCTAGCTCCGTCCAGAACCATTGCACCCATGTACTGTTGCGATCCGTTAATTCGATCCGAGGTCGTGTCGCCTGAGCCCCTGGCAACACCGGGGAGTATGTTTACAAAGTTGGTGGAAGACCGGATCGCTCCTGCTACGAGCAAGGGCAACTCCTTAATGGTATCGGGATTGACTCCCGTTTTGAGTTCCGCGGTTTCGTAATTCAGTGACGAGGGATTTGCGGATACCTCGAGTGTCTGGATTTCGGTCCCCACTTGCAGCGAAACATCTTGCCGGAGACTATCGCCCAGGTGAAGCTTAATGCCGGTCTGCACGTACGTGCGGAAGCCCCCAGCGACAACCCGCAATTCGTAAGTCCCCACGGTTAGATTGCTGAACGTGTAAAGGCCATCGGCCCCCGTCGTAAAGTTCGCGGCTGCGCCAGTGTCCCCGCTAGTCAATGTCAACTTCGCGTCCGGGACTGTCGCGCCCGAGGAATCCATTACCGTACCGCTTAAGGAAGCATTCGCACTTTGTGCCTTGCTCACTGCCGGTGCAAGCGCGTAAAGAAAGCAACAAAGCAACATAACCCGCGTGATCACATTTCGCATAGTGCCCTCTCACTGCTTAGGCTTTAAGGGAAAGGTGGTTGTAGCCGAGGCGAGCGCCAATTGCTGCGCCATCTCTCGTCGCTCAATTGTTTTACCGCCTCGTTGGCCACTTAAGCCATTTCCTCTGCGCTGGTAGATAGCTGCAATTGCCTGGCCCATTGACTCCAGCCAAACCGCAGGGAGCGACCCAACGGCTTCTGCAAGCCCACCGGCCATGGGGGCAACCCTGACATCTTCGTGAAACTCGAGATTGCACTCGAGCGCTATCTCTGTGTAGAATCTGACTCCACGAGAGGTCTGAGATCGATCTCTGAAACGCGTTTCACAACCGAGTCGTGTATCATGCCATTAAGGTTCTGTCAAGAAGATTTTTCAAGACACAAAATCTTGTAGGAGTCGGGAGGGGGAACTCAGAGGCTACAATCAGCCATCGCAGATCAGCTTTCAACCTGCAATGTTTGCGTTCCCAGTTTTGCGTGGGCGGCGGCTCCGTGACGTCATTCTGATTTCTCACTCATTGCACAATCATATGGCGACTTGCATGCGGGATGTGGCGCAACTTGCCAGTGTGTCCAAAGCCACGGTATCCCGAGTGCTGAACAAAGCGAGATATGTTGATCCGGAGACACGACAGCGCGTCCTCGAAGCCGCGAGCCAGTTGAACTATTACAAGAACGTACATGCTCGCCGTCTTGTCAGAGGAGGCAGCGATCTGTTTGGGCTCGTAATCTCCGAAATAGCCAATCCTTTCTTCCCCGAGGTCATCAGGGGCTTCGAAGCGGCGGCTCTGGAGAAAGGGCTTGAAATCTTGCTCTTCAATACCGAATACGGCCCGGAGCGCATTGAGACGGCGGTGCGAAAGATGATCGAAAACAGGGTGCGAGCCGCTGCCGTGATGACCTCTATGATGGACGCGGCCCACGTCAACGAGTTGGCATCGCATCAGATCGCTACCGTACTTCTGGACCAGGAATGTCCACAACGGTTTGTGAGCTGCATCCAGATAGATTATGCGGGCGGAGCCTCTCAGGCCGTCGACCATTTGTGGGAGCTTGGTCATCGCCGCTTCGCGTTCGTCGCTGGGCCAGCGAATATCAAGTCTGCGCAAACTTTCTGCCGGGCGGTATTGGAGGTACTACAGCGTCGGCGCACACCCTGCGAGGTGCTCGAAGGCAATCACCGGGTTGAAGGAGGCAGCGCCGCAGCACGGACCTTGTTAGAAAAGCCGATTGTGCCAACGGCGGTCCTGTGCGGCAATGACCTGACCGCAATCGGGTTGATGAATGCTCTCGAGGGTGCCGGCTTGCGGGTCCCGCGGGACGTCTCGGTGGTTGGTTTCGACGACATCTATTCGGCCCATCTTACACGTCCGGCGCTCACCACGGTCCGGATTCCGCGCGAGGGACTGGGCAGGCTTTCTTTCGAGATCCTGGATAAGACCCTCCGTTCAAAGCGCAAGCGCGGCGCCGTTTACACATGCGAGACTTCGTTGGTAGTGCGCGGCTCGAGCGGTCCTGTGGAGCAGCAAGGACAAAGACCGAGCAGGCGCCGCTAGGGTCATCGGGCCCAACCCGTACCGACAGTCTCGTGTCAACGTGCGACCTTGACGCGACCCTGCCTCTAACAAAAAAAGCCTCGGAAAAAAGGCTTGACAGGAATGAGGATGGTCTGTATAAGGTTGGTTTCTGAAACCGGTTACTGAAAGGGGGTTTTGCCCGGTACTTTTTAGCCTAGAACCCCCTGGCGAACGTCGAGCCGCACTCGTTAGAGATATCCAGAGCTATTCAATCATCGTCTTCTTAATCGAGAATAGGAGGTAGCAATGGGTTTAGCGCGATTGAATCAAAACCACCTGCTCCTTGTCCTGCTGGTCTTTGCAATGGGGCTATGCATCCTGCCTCCGGCTGGTTACGGCCAGGTAGTGACGGCTTCAATCACGGGCATGGTGACGGACTCCAGTGGCGCCAGTGTTCCGGATGCTACATTGACGGCCAAGAACGTGGCCACCGGTTTTGAAACCAGCACCAAGAGCGACGTAAGCGGCAGTTACCTTATTCCCTCGCTTGCCCCGGGGACTTACGTCTTGAGTGCCCGAAGAGAGGGCTTCAGGGCCACCCAAATCAGCGGCCTCACGCTGGAAGTAAACCAGCAAGCGCGGATGGACGTGAAACTGGAGGTCGGCCAAGTCACAACGGTAGTGCAGGTCGCAGGCTCGACTCCAATGGTTCAAACAACCACGGCCAGCGTGGGCACGGTGATCGGCGAACAACAGATGACTGACCTGCCCTTGAACCTGCGCCGGGTCACTAGCCTGGCCATTATGGTCCCCGGCACGGTTTCTGCCAGCTCGATCGGCTACGCAGCCTATGCAGTGGGGGGGTCGCAGTTCAGCGAAGCCACTTACGTGGCCGGATCGGGGCGCGACTCCAGCAACACGCTGTTGATCGATGGAATGGAGTCGCGATCATTTGGGACAGGTGGGTTCGGGCTCGTACCGCCCCCTGATGCAGTGCAGGAGTTCAAGATACAAACCAACGTTTACTCCGCGGAGTTTGGGAACACGGCCGGTTCCACCATGAATTTGGTGACGAAATCGGGTGCGAACGCGTTCCATGGGTCGGCTTATGAGTTCCTGCGCAACAACGATTTAGACGCTCGTAATTTCTTTGCCGACAATCAGATCAATCCTTATACCGGCCTGGAGATTCCCGGCTCGGCACGGCCCGCGTACCGTCGCAACCAGTTCGGCGCAACCATCGGCGGTCCGCTTCAAAAGAATAAGACGTTCTTCTTCGGCTTTTATGAAGGGTTGCGCGAGATCAAGGGGTTGTCCTTGGGTGACTACGTGCCCACGGATGCTGAAAAGGCTGGGGACTTCAGCAGTTTCCTGACCGGGACATCCGCGAACCTGTGTGGGGCTGGCGGCCCGGCAAATCTCGACTTCGACACCGGCCAACTGTTCGAACCCGCCACTGAATCCCTTTATACGTGTCCTGCTGGAAGCGCGAATGCCAACTCGACTGTTCTGGTGGGCCAAGCCATTCCCGGCAACGTCATCACTAACATTGACCATGCCGCCCAGAAGGTTTTGGCGGCTTTTCCCGAAGCGGACCGGCCCGGTTTCCCCAACTACGTGAATCAGACGCCGCTGGATCTCCGGCAGAACCAGTTTGGCGCGCGGCTGGATCATTCTTTTGGCAGCGGAGACCGCATTTTCGGCCGCTACATGTTCGGCCAATCGAACAGCATTAACCCAGCGGCGAGTTATTCCGCACTGCCGGGTTTTGCGGACTCGGTTTTTTACCGTGGCCAGAATATAGTGGTGGCCTGGACGCACATCTTTGGACCGCACCTGTTAAACGAAGCCTCGGTGGGCTTCCAGCGTAACAATCCTGTTCAGGTCCCGCAGGCTACGCCACGTGCGCCTGGCTTTCTCGAGAGCTTTGACGTAAAGAATCTCGTGGCGGCTTCGCCCCAACTCGAACAATTCCCGATTTTCGGATTTGCCAATTTCTCCGAGTTGGGCGATTCGCAGTACCGTCCCATCACCAACGTGGAGATGAGCGAGAACTACACAGACAACCTTACGTGGAGCAAAGGACGGCACAGCATCGTGTTCGGCGCGGATATACACTTCGTGCAGACTTTACGGCAGCAGAACCCGTACTCTCCTGGAGGCCAGTTCTTCTTCGACGGCCAATTCACCGGGCTGGCGGGGGAGATCCCGAATGTTGGTGCTATTTCTGACTTGGCAGATCTGGAAACTGGCTACCCGGATTTTGCTTCGAGAAGTGCGAACTACAGGGATGTGAACCAGGTAGGGCAGGCCTACTGGGCGTGGTATGCGCAAGACGACATCCATGTCAATTCGAAATTGAGTATGAACCTCGGGCTGCGCTATGACTATCGCCGGCATCCGATCGACAAGAACTACAACCTGATCGATTTCTTGCCGTTGGGCGCGCAAGGCGCTTACATACTCACAGACCTGCCGGCCGCTCAGAATGACGTCTTATGCTCCGACCCCACTCACGTTAACCTGGTGGCAGCGGACGGGCAATGCCTGGTGTTGAGTTCAGCCAGACGAGCCCAAATGGGATTCACCGGGCGAACTCAACGGACGCTAGTTTTCCCTGACTACACCGACTTTGCCCCGCGGATCGGCTTGGCTTGGCGACCCACTTCTTCAGATAAGCTGGTGGTTCGGACGGGCTACGGCATCTTTTACGACATGGGCAATCTGAACACACAGCAGTTGGTGAGCAATAACCCCGTCTTCTCTCCTACGCAGAACTTCACCGCGCCGTTTGGCAGCCCTCCACCTCTGACCAATGGCATTCCTACCAACACCGAAAACGTCTACGCGGGCGAACTGCCCCTGCTGAGTCAACAATATGCCGCGTTCTACCTGGATCCTCATTTCGTCAGTCCGCGGGTGCAGGAGTGGAGCTTCGGCATCGAGTCACAGCTGGCGAAAAACTGGGGCTTGGACGTCAGCTACGTGGGAAGCGCTGCCCATAACCTCGACAATATCCATTATCCAGGCAATCAGCCGGTGCCCGGCGTCGGGGATTTCCAGCCACGCAGACCCTATCCCAATTTCAACCAGGTGGCGTATATGACCTCGGATGGAAACGCCAACTACAATTCCCTCCAGGTCAGGCTCAACAAGAGTTACTCGAACGGTCTACTATTGCTGACGACCTACACTTGGGCGAAGACCCTGGATGACGTCGAAGGCAACGAGGGTTCTTATTTCGTTTCCGGGCAACTTCCCCAATACGAGGGTGACCGTGCGGCCAACTGGGGCCGCGCCGTGAGCGATGCTCGACAGCGAATGGTCTTCAGCCCGATTTGGCGATTGCCGGTGGGCAGCGGGAGGCGCTATCTGAACCGGAAAGGCGTCCTGAACACGGTATTAGGCGGCTGGCAGAGTTCCGCCATTCTGAGTCTGCAAACGGGAATGCCCTTTAGCGTGGTCTCTGCTTCGGACTTTTCTAATACCGGCTCGCCCTCTCCTCGCCCCGATCGAACATGCAGGGGTGAGGGCAACGGCACGATTTCAGATTGGATCAATGCCAACTGCTTTACTACTGACAATCTTCAAACCGCACTAAACAGTGGTCAGCCTCGCTTCGGAAACTCAGGCCGCAACATTCTCAGCGCGCCTAGCTTGGCCACCGTGGACCTTGCTCTGATGAAGAACTTCCAGTTAATGGAACCACTGACCTTACAGTTTCGGGCCGAAGGTTACAACATATTCAATCGTGCTAACTTCGGCCTTCCTGATTCCACGTTTGGAACGGGGAACTTTGGCCTCATCGGCGGAGCCAGTGATGCCAGAGACATGCAGTTTTCGCTTAAGCTGATGTTCTAAGCTGGTTTAGGGGCGCACTTTCGTGCGCCCCTGCTTAACGATAACGGCCATGCCCTTGACTGAATTAATCGCGTTCATAGAAAAGGAGAAGAGCCCATGAGCAACGACCTGACGACTGACCGTCGCGGATTTTTGAAAACAGTTGCCGTAGCGAGCGCCGTGGCTGAGGCCGGATTTGCTGGGACTGCACCGCGCGCCGTGGGCAGGAAAATCAAGGTGGGCCATATCGGCTGCGGCAATGTGGCTATGCACGCCTATGTGCCGAATATGGCTGCTTGCCCCTACATCGAACTGGTGAGCACTTGTGACCTAATCGCGTCGCGGGCCGAGTACATTGCCAAGAAGCACAACATACCCCACGTGTACCACAATATTGACGAACAATTGGCCGGCGAACCGTTTGACCTCCTGGTTAACACCACCTCCATGCCGGCTCACTTTGAAGTGAACTTTGCCGCGCTGAAGGCCGGCCGGAATGTCTGGGGCGAAAAACCCTGCGCGACCCGGGTTTCCGAATACAAACAACTGCTCGAGATGGCGAAGAAAAACGGAGTGAACATCTGGCCCGCGCCCACCGTGGTCACCAGTCCGCAATTCAAGTTTATGGCGGAGACCATCGCTAGCGGCAAGCTAGGCAAAATCTACAATGCCCACGCGATTTACGGACACGAAGGCAACCTTTGGTCACGCTGGTTCTTCGAGAACGGCGGAGGAGCCATGTACGATCTGGGCGTATACAATGTGGGCACGATCACCGGTTTGTTGGGCCCCGCGCGCTCCGTGGTGGCGATGTACGGAATCTCTAAACCGATACGCACCGTGCATCCGCACGATGGACCGCCGGGAGACGTTTGGGTCACGGCAGACGACAACATCATGTTGACCATGGAGCATGACAACGCGGTCTTCTCCCACATTCAGACCGGTTACACCTATTTCAGCGGCCGCGACGACAAGGATATCTCGGCGACCGACTATAGCTTGGATATTACCGGTACGGAGGGAGTCATGCACCTGGTGGGCTATGACTGGGCGCCGCACGGAGTGGATATTGCCCACCGCGGGCACAACGCGATGGAACGCTTCTGCACCGACCCCGGCGTCTACTCCTGGCAGTATGGGGCTTCCTATATTGCCGAGTGCATGGCCACCGGTAAGAAGAGCCTCATCACCGCCGAGCACGGATTCCACATTCTCGAGGTAATGAACGCCGGCTTCGAGTCCCAGGAAACGGGACGCCGTGTCAAAATCGAATCCACTTTCAATTGGCCCATCTTCAGTTAGTGCCATCGCTGCCTCGCTGGGGGGCATTCATTAGGCCAATGCGTGCCCCAGCCACTGTGGCTAACGCGGAGCTGACTAGCACGCGCCCGTACATTTTCTGCGGGCCAATTGCGGTAGGGCAGCGGTTGCCAGCAGCCCCCGCACAGATCCGTGCGGGGGCTGCTGACGCGCACGGTTCTTACCTTGGATCGATGAGTGTTTGGCGCCAAGAGTCAGACAAGCGCCTTCTGGAAGGCGAGGACCATGAATGACGCTCGGCCCGCAGACGTTTCGCACTACGCCCTCGGACTCGACGTGGGAGGAACCAAGATCTCCGCAGGGGTGGTTGCCTTCCCTTCAGGTGAAGTGATTTGGAGACGAATCATTCCCACACTTCCGAAGCGTACCGGGATCGAGATTTTGAACGACGCCGCCACACTCGCGGATGACTTGGCGCGCGAGGCCTTCGACAGAGGAATTCAATTGGGCAGCATCGGACTGGGTGTCGCGGAGCTAGTCACTCCCGAAGGTCGCATCACCAGTGACCAGACTATCCCGTGGCGCGACGTGCCAGTGGGCGCTGCCTTCTCGCACCTGGGTCCGGTAGTGGTTGAATCCGATGTGCGCGCTGCCGCCTTAGCCGAGGCTTTGTTAGGCGCGGGCAAGCCGTTCCGGCATTTTGCTTATGTCACGGTGGGCACCGGCATCAGCTACAGCCTGGTCCAGGACCGGACTCCGTTCGCAGGCGCGCGGGGCAACGCCCTGGTTTTTGCCAGCGCAGCCCTGACGACCACCTGTACGAAATGCGGCGCAGTGGTAAACGAAATTCTCGAAGAAGTCGGTTCGGGACCTGCCCTGGTTAATCGCTACAACCAACGAATCGCCGGGGACTTTGTCGCTCGTGCTCAAGATGTAGTGGCGCGCGCGGCAGCGGGAGACCCGGTAGCTGCCGAGGTGATTTCCCAAGGGGGAAGATCTCTGGGCAACAGCGTCGGCTTCCTGGTAAACGTCCTCGATCCGGAGGCGGTGGTTGTGGGCGGCGGACTGGGGGTAGCCGGCGGTTTTTACTGGAGCGCCTTCGAATCGGCAACCCGGGAGCACATCTGGTCTGAGGACAGCCGGACCCTTCCGATTTTGCCCGCGGCCTTGGGCTCAGAGTCGGGGTTGATCGGCGCCGCTGCGGCGGCTTGGAAACGAAACCGAGGAGTTAATCGAACAGCATGACAAAAAACCTGGAAGGCCTTAAACAACGTCTTCAAAGTGGTATTGTTCTCGGCGAC
>Ga0187858_10006923_pt1 | contig 10097 bp, 6 predicted proteins | sample June2016WEW_8_15_FD_133015 | JGI IMG/M metagenome (GOLD analysis project Ga0187858, IMG submission 133015) | Peatland microbial communities from SPRUCE experiment site at the Marcell Experimental Forest, Minnesota, USA - June2016WEW_8_150 | ecosystem: Environmental > Terrestrial > Soil >...
AAGCTGTTTTGGTTTACCGACTATCAAGGTACGCGGCAGGTGCAGGGCGCCAGTACGGGCATCGTGCAGTTGCCCACGGTTGCGCAGCGTCAGGGTATTTTCGATCCTTCCACATTGACGGGCGCCGTCGATGGTCCTTACTGGGCACAGGTGCTCACGCAAAGGCTGGGTTACGGCGTGCAGGTCAACGAGCCCTATAGCTTTCCGGGATGCACCATGACATCGGATTGTGTCTTTCCCGGCGGCGTGATTCCGCAGAAGGCCTTCGATTCGGCGGCTCTCGGAACTCTGCCTTATATTCCGGTGCCGAACATCGATCCTAACGCGGGCCTTTACTCGAACGACAGCCAAAAGAACACTGTTCGCGACGACAAGATCGGCGAGCGCGTGGACTTTGTCAACCAGAAGACCGGCAACTGGTCTTGGTATTACCACTTTGACGACTCGACCGCATATAACGCTCTTCCCGCGGCCAGTGTGCCGGGTTTCCCTTCCGTCACGCCCACGCGCGCGCAGCAGATGGTGATGAGTAACACGAAGAGTTTCGGACCTACCGCGGTTAATGAGTTCCGTATAAGTTTCTTTCGAACCTCCACACACAAAGACGAGCCGGAAGGGAGCTTCGCGAGCCTTTCGTCTCTCGGTTTTGTAACCGGCGCGGGCAGCCTGGGGATTGTGCCTTCGGGGCCGCCAGGATTTCCGCAAACGGTGCCGCCGATGTACTTCGTCAACTTCGCTATCGGCGTGCCCACGCTGACCACGGGCCAACCCAATAACACCTATATGGTGACAGACGGGTTCTCGAAGGTCACAGGCCAGCACAGCCTGAAGATCGGCGGCGAGTTCCGTTACTTGCAGGTCAACGAACGAAATGTGTGTTCCCCTAACGGCAACTTCGTTTTCGACGGCACGGTAACGGGAGTCGATTTCGCCGACTATCTGTTGGGCGCACCTACCGCTCTCGGCGGCTACACGCAGTGCAGCCAGCAATTTCTGGACTCCCGCACGCGTTATGGCGGGGCTTACATCCAAGATTCCTGGAAGGTGAAGCCGAACCTTACGCTGAATCTCGGATTACGCTGGGAAGTGAGCATGCCCTGGTACGACACGGAGGGCAAGATCGAGACCATCGTACCTGGCGAGCAATCCACACAATTCCCGACCGCACCGTTGGGCTGGGTGGTGCCGGGCGATCCAGGCATCCCGAGCACCCTGGCGCCGACGCGATACGACAACCTCGGTCCGCGCCTTGGGTTGGCATATTCGCCGGGCTTTACCGACGGCATTCTGGGCAAGATCTTTGGCGGACCTGGAAAAAGCAGCATTCGCGCCGCCTATGGCATCTATTACACATCCATAGAAGACCTGAACCTGTTCTACGAAGTCGGTGACGCTCCATTTGGCCTGTATTGGTCGAGCTCCGTTCCGGTTCTGATGGACGAGCCGTGGGTGGACCGTCAGGACGGAACGTCCATCGGACAGCGTTTCCCGTTCACCTTCCCGATTCCGGGTAGTCCGGCGAATAAGACGCTCAATTACGCGCAATATGAGCCCATTACTTACTCACCGGGATATAACATCCACAACCGGCTGCCCTACGCCGAACATATGAATCTATCCATTCAGCGCGAGCTATCCCGATCGACGGTGCTCACGCTGGCCTACGTGGGGACCCAGGGCCACCGCCTGATTTCGCAATACGACGCTAACCCGGGCAGCCCGGCGCTCTGCAATCAGCTAAATGCCGAAGGCGCTACGCCTACTTGCGGGCCTGGCGGAGAGAGTGTCCCCTATACCCTTCCAAATGGCCAGGTGGTTAATGGGACCAGAACCAATCTTCCGGCGCCGGCGTTCGCCGGTTTCAATACCGTCACCGCCAACATCGCTAATTCGAACTATAACGCCGGAGAGATCACAGTGGAGCGCAAGGCGGCTGATGTCACATTCCTGGCGGCTTATACGTTTTCTAAGGCGATCGATGACGCATCGGGGTTTGGCGACCTGGTGAATTTTACCAACTACCGGCTTAGCCGGGCGCTCTCGGCGTTCGATGTTACACACAATTTCGTCGTCAGCTATACCTGGGACATCCCGTTCGCCCGCGCCTTCGCCAGTCTGCCGAGGCGCCTGACGCAAGGGTGGAGCGTCAGCGGAATCACTCGTTTGTCAACCGGCTTTCCCATTAACATCAGCCAAAGCGGGGATGTCTCTCTTTATGGCACGCAGGGCGTCGATGTGCCGGATCTGGTCGGCCCGGTCACCATTCAAAATGCCCGGAACCCCGGCCCGAACGGTCCGAACACCTATTTCCTCCCGGACGCTTTCGTTTCCGGCCCGGCGGGCGCGTTTGGCGACGCCAACCGCAGGTTCTTTCACGGCCCGGGAATCGTGAACACCGATTTGGGTGCGACCAAGAGGATTGCCGTTACCGAATCTATGGCTTTCGAGATTCGGGGCGAGTTCTTCAACATCTTTAACCACACCCAATTCACCAATCCGGACGGTAACTTCACCAGCAGCCTGTTCGGTGTGGTCACCAGCGCACGCGATCCCCGCATCGGGCAGGTTAGCGGGAAGTTCGTCTGGTAGTGTGGACGGCACTCACTCTCCTGCTTTTCCTGGCTGGACCGGGCAATTCGTCCAGCCAGGTGGAGCAGTATCGAAGAGTCGCTCTCGACTGTAGCCGCCAAAAGGATTGGGGTCGCGCCATTGAGAATTACAGAAAAGCATTGGCGCTGGAACCGGGTGACGCGGAGACTCACTACAACCTGGCGTTTGCGCTGAAATATAAGGGCGACGCGCGCGAGGCAACCAAGGAATTCGAGTCGGCCCTCGGGCTCAAGCCAAAGTGGGCGGCGGCGCATCTGGGGTTGGGCGCGGCCCTGATCGATTTGGGCGACCGGGCGGCTGCCCGTAAAGAGATCGAGGCTGCACTGGCGCTCGATCCGGCCAACGCCGCCGCGCATGGCTACCTGGCGCGTATTCAGTTGGAGCAGAACAATCCTTCGGCGGCCGCGGACGAGTTGCGGCGGGCGATCGCTTTACGGCCTTCAGCCGAATTGCACTTCGAGCTGGGGCTGGCCGAGGGCCAGCTTGGCGATCTCTCCGCCGCCGCCGCGGAGTTTCGCCGCGCCATTCAGATGAACCCCAGGTTCGCGTCCGCATACGACCGCTTGGGCGTTGCGCTTCGCCGCCAGGACAATCGCGCGGGCGCGCTAGCCGCTTTTCGCAAGGCCGTGGAAGCCGATCCCAAAGACGCCGAAGCGCGGTATGACCTCGGGATGGAGTTGAAGGGCGCCAACGACCTCGCCGGCGCTATCGCCGCCTTTCGCCAGGCGCTCGAAATCAAGCCCGATTTCGAGAAGGCGCGCTATAGCCTCGGGATCGCGCTGCGCGAACGCGGTGACTCGGGCGCCGCCCAGAAGGAGCTGAGCGAGGTGCGGGCGCTGCATGATTTCCGCACGCGCCTGGCGGAATCGAAGAGCCGGATCCTGCTGGGCGTCGAAGCGCTGAAGCAAGAGAAGCTCGAGGAGGCCCTCGCGTCGTTCCAGAAATCCGTGGATGTGAGTCCGGAGATGCCGGTCGGATATTACTATCTCGGCGTCACCTGGAGCCGCAAGGGAGATGCGGCGCGTTCGCTCGCGGCCTTTCAGAAGGCGTTAGAAATAAAGCCGGACTATGCGCAGGCGCACGCAGGCCTTGGGCTGCTCTATTGGCGCACGAACGACCGCGAACGCGCGCTCGATGAGTTTCGGCAAGCGGTGATGTGCGACCCGGACCTGGCCGAAGCCCGCTATAATTTCGGTCTTGCGCTGGCGCAATTGGGGCGCATCGAGGAAGCCCAGCGTGAGCTCACCGAGGCCCTCAGTCTCGATCCCGGATACACCGACGCGCGCATCCAATTGGGATTGCTTCTTAGCCAGAGAACCGATACCGCCGGCGCCGCGAATGTCTTTCGGGAAGTTCTGCGCCGCAGTCCGGGTCTTGCGGAAGCTCACAACAATCTGGGATTGGTGCTGATGCAATCGGGTGATGCCGGCGCGCAGGCGGAGTTTCGAGAGGCCGTGCGGCTCAAACCCCTCTATGCCGAAGCGCACTACAATCTTGGGTTGGAGCTGCATCGGGAAGGTAAGGAAGACGAAGCGCGCGCAGAGCTGGAGAAGGCTTATGAAATCGCGCCGGAGTTGAGGAACGCCTCCACGAAGCGGTAGAGAGTTATGATGCAGGTGCCCTATGAAACCCCATACACTGTTTGACCGCCGCTATCTTCTGAAGCTGGCCGGCGCCGCGCCGCTGCTGGGCTACATCGCCGCGCAGGATCTAGCCGAAAAAGCGTTTGGCGCCGTGAGCAAAACCGCCAAGGACGATGTCTATGCGCGCATCGGCGTGAGGCCGTTCATCAACGGCCGCGGCACCTGGACGTATCTGAGCGGCTCGCTGGAACTGCCCGAGGTGCGCGCCGCCAAGCAAGCCGCCGCCGAACGCTTCGTCGACATTTTCGAACTGCAGCACGCGGTTAGCCGCCGGCTCGCGGAGCTTTCAGGCGCGCAGGCAGGCATGGTGACTTCCGGCGCGGCCGCGCCATGGCTTCAGCGACCGCGGCATGCATGGCAGGCAGCGATCCCGCCAAGATCTGGCAACTCCCCGACACGTCCGGCCTCAAGCATGAAGTCGTCATGCACGACGGGCGTAGCGCCTTTGATAGCGCCATTCGCCTCGCTGGAGGAAAACTGGTTCTGGCGCGCGGAGTAGACGAGGTTCGCGCCGCGATCGACGAAAAAACGGCGATGATCTACACCACTTCGCTCGGCAGCACTCTGGAGAAGTTGATCGCCATCGCCAAAGAGGCGAAGACGCCGCTCCTGCTGGATGATGCCGCGGGCATCCCGCCGCTCGACAATCTGAAGCTGTATGCCAAGATGGGCGTCGATCTTTACTGTTTCAGCGGAGGCAAGGGCCTTTGCGGGCCGCAATGCTCGGGCTTGCTGCTGGGACGGCAAGACCTGATCGAAGCCGCCATGCTCAACACCAGCCCGTGGGAGGGGGCCGTTTGCCGCGCCATGAAGGTCGGCAAGGAGGAGATCATGGGGTGCCTGGCGGCGGTCGAAGCCTGGGGCAAGATAGACCTCAACACACTGAACCGCCAGTGGAATGAGCGGGCCGTGCGCATTCAGAAGCTCGTGGATACCGTTCCGGGCGTCCAGACCAAGATCCAGATTCCCGAAGAAGGCAATCGTTATCCGACCCTCTTGGTGAACTGGGATGAAGACGCCTGGGGATTCACAGTTGCGGATTGCGATAAGAAGCTCCGCGCAGGAGACCCCCGCATCGAGGTCCTGACCTCCAGCAACCCCAGCCTCGTGCCGGCGGTCCGCGAAGGTTATGAGAACCCGAAAGCCGCCAAACGCCGCGACCGGATCGAGATCGTTTCCATGACACTGCAGCCGGGAGAGGATCTCATCGTCGGGAAGCGCCTGCGAGAGATTTTGAGCGCCGCGCGCAAGTCCTAACGCTTCTGCGCGGCCCTCACCGCGATCAGCGAAATCTGTTCCAGTGCGGGATATTCGCCTTCTTCATCCACCTTCCGCTCCACCGGTGCAATCTGTTGGATGGTGGTCCTGGCCGGATATGGCGCCTTAAGATATTGGGCGTAAATCTTGTTCATGGCTTGAAAATCCGAGATATCGTCCAGATAGACATTGGTGGCCACCACATCGCCAAAGTCCATGTCCGCCTCTTCCAGGTTGTCGAGCAGGTTGCGCATCGACTGCCGTACCTGGTGCTCGATGGAGACCGCATAGATACCCGCGTTGGGACCCGGAATGAAAGCATCCTTCGCCGAGCAGTACAGCGTGTCTCCGGCAAAGACGCACGGGCTGGCGGTGGCGCTGGGCCGCATGTTTCTCGGCCGCACCGCGCGCCGCTGGCTGAGATCCCTAACGGCAACTCCGGTGTACTCGATCTGGGCGCCTTCAGGCAGGCTGGAGACTTCGATGGTAGCCCGCGCCGGAGTATTCCCGAACTCGAAGCGGCTGGCGTACAGCTTGTTCATAACCCGCATGGGGATCTGCTTCGTCAGGTACGGATTGACGAAAACCATGTGGCTCAAATCGAGACCGGCAGCTTCCGCCACGGCCTTGACGCCATTGAGCGCAGCATCGACCTGCGCGGCCGGATCTGGCGGAACAGCTCCGGTGTGAAGGTCGCGGCCGCGCATCGCGGAAACAAAGAGCCGGTCATGTGTCAGGATGCCTGGTGACACCGGCTCGTGCGGGTCATAGCCCGGCACCAAGACCGGCTTTTTATTGGCCAGATCCCGAACAGCAACGGCATTGATCTCGACGGGCGTTCCAGGCAACCTGGCGACTCCGAGAGTCGCCCGTGCAGGTGGCGCCTTCGGGAAGTATCGGGCGTAGATGCCGTTCATTTCCTCGAACTTTTGTATGTCGTCCAAGTAGACCTGCGTGTAGACAATGTGATCCATGGTCAAACCGCCGGCTTCCACCACAGCTCTCACGTTTTCGAGCGTTTGCCGCACCTGCTCCGCAAACGTATCCGGCATCGACCCGTCGGGCCTGTGCGCGCCCTGGCCGGAGACGTAGACGTAATCTCCAACGGCGACCCCCGGAGAATAGGGGCCCACCGGCGCGGGACCAGATGCCGGCACGATGGCATTCAGCTCCGCACCGAAAGACGACGGCGCGACCATCACTGGAAGCAGCAGGAGTATCAGTCTCATATCATAAGGAAATCGTCAGACCGACCACGCGGTTCGTGGAGCACATGGCTTTTGCACCCGAGCTTCCTATTGTCGCAGAAGCGTTGCGGAACTCCTTTCAAAGGAACCTTCTTGTCAGGGAACGTCCTTCGCGGGCGTGACCTTACAAAATATCACGCCCTCGTTCAATTTGCAGGACCTTTGCAGCTTGACCCAGAATTGAGGGTTTTTCTCAACTGGCCGGGGGGATTTTGCGCAGCCGCTCCCGCGTTCTGTGGTTCAAGTGCCATCATTAGGAGTCATTAGCCTCTGGTAGGCAAGCTGCTACTAGCCCAGCGGCAAGCTTACCAAACCAATATGTCTCGCGCTAATTTGTCGCTCAGTGTGCTGTTGTGCCTGGCCAACGTTGCGGCAACGGAGATTTGCAGACCAGGAAATCGACAGAATAGTTTACGAATCGTGCAGATTGGATAAAGACGAGACAGGGGCAGTGGAGAGCGCCCTTGTCGTGCCCCAAAAGGAGAAGGCTGCTGGAGTCAAGTAGCCGGACGGTAAAAGCCAAAGAGCAGACCGAGAAAGGCACAACGAGCAAAAGGGTAGTTGGCCAATCTTGTATTGCGGATTGATATTGGGCTTTGCCGGGTTTGGGTGCGCCGTCTAGGGCAACACCAAAAAGGAAGAGCCGGAGTCCTGGTTGCGAACTCCGGCTCGTAAGGGAAGACCTTCAAAGCGGTGGCTGCCGGATCTGGCCCTTCCCCGGTCCGTGAATCATCAACTGTGAGAGCTTGGATTTTCCACGCGCAAGTTATTGGTAACCATGCCGAAGCTCAGTCCAGCGCCGTTGGCGCGGATACCGGCCACGTTCTTCTCCATGTCCGTGCTGACTACGCCTTCCAAGGTCACGTGCCCGTTATCCACGATGATGTGGATCGGTGGGACTACCTGCAAGCCATAGCGCGATAGCACCGGATCGCGAAAGATGGCGCGGGCCACCTGCATACGGAGCCGGTCGTCCATTGGGGACAGCGGCAGAACCTTGAGATCGTTGGCCAGGCTGGTGACGCCCGGCACGTGCTGGGCGATACGCCCGAGCTCGGCCTTCTTGTAAGGCTGGCTGACTTCGCCGAGCAACTCCACCGCGCCTTCGTTCACCTGGAAATTGATATTGTCAAAGATGCTGTAGCGCGGGTACATGCGGATTTCGTGGAGCAGCTTCTTGGCGATGTCGGCGTCCGAATAGCTGGCGCCGTTATTCGTGGCGGCTCCGGCAATCCCCAGCCCTGCCAGAACAGCCGCAATCATGAGCTTGTTGAGGATCGTGTAACTCATTTCTTATCCCTCCTACTTAGATCTACGTGCCGGCGGGGCTACAGGTGTTAGAAGAAATGTTAAGAGTTAGTAAAGGTTAACTTAGCGGAGTGAAGGCAACTTGCGTAGTCTTATCCTTCGCGTAACACAGCGGGTCTAGCAGGCATTCCGCACAGCGCGGCTTGCGGGCCTGGCAGCGTGCCCGGCCGTGGTGGATGATCTGGTGCGAAAAGAGGATCCAGCGGTCCTTTGGGATGATCTTGATCAAGTCCTGCTCGATCTTAACCGGATCGGTTTGTTTGGTCAAATCGAGGCGGCGGGAAACGCGCTGCACGTGCGTATCGACCACCACACCCGAAGCGATCCCGTAGGCCGTGCCCAGGACCACGTTTGCGGTCTTGCGGGCAGCGCCGGGAATGGTCAGCATCTCTTCCATAGTCCGTGGAACCTGGCCGCCGAATTCCCGCACTACTTTCTTGGCGGCGCCCACGATGGACTTTGCTTTGTTGTTGAAGAAGCCTGTGCTGCGGATATCGTTTGCGAGCACTTCCGGGCGCACCGAGGCGAAATCGTCGGGTGTGGGATACTTGGCGAACAAACCCGGCGTCACCTCGTTGACGCGCTTGTCCGTACACTGCGCGGAGAGGATGGTGGCCACCAGCAATTCCCACGGATTGTGGTGGTGCAGCGCACAGATGGCGTTCGGATACATCTCATCCAGCCCGCGCAGGATCTGGTCCACGCGTGCGCGGCGCTCGGCGGCGGTCTTAGGGCGCTTGACTTGGGAGGGCACGAGCTACGTTAAGCTGGTAGCATAACATGTCCTTCCGTGGAACCGTTCTCACACTGGGCCTTTTGATGTGTTTGGTTCCGGCTTTGCCGGCGGCCGCGCCTGTGATTTTTCGCGGGGTGCGCCTGTTCGACGGCAGCCGCGTGATTCCCAATGCAGACGTCGTCGTGCGCGACGGCAGCATCGAAGCCGTGGGCCAAAATCTCGCCGTACCGCCGGGTGCGCAGGTGATCGACGGCGGCGGCAAGACCCTGTTGCCCGGCCTCATCGATGCGCACGCGCATGTCTGGACGCGTGACATGCTCGAACAGCAACTTATGTTCGGCGTGACCACTGTGCTCGACATGTTCACTGTTGTGAAGTTCGCCGCCGGAATGCGCCAGGAGCAGGCCGCGGGCAAGGCCTCGGACCGGGCCGATCTGTATTCGGCGGGAACCTTGATCACGGCGCCAGGCGGGCACGGCACTGAGTATGGATTCGAGATTCCCACGCTCAGCGATCCGGCGGAGGCGCAGGCGTTCGTGGATGCGCGCATCGCGGAAGGCTCGGACTACATCAAGCTGATCCTTGACGACGGCTCCGCGTACGGCGGACACTGGCCGACCCTGAGCAAGGAAACGCTGACAGCCGCGATTTCGGCGGCGCACAAGCGCGGCAAACTGGCAGTGGTGCACATCGGCACGTTGCAGGACGCGGAGGAAGCCATCAACGCCGGCGCGGACGGGCTGGCGCACCTGTTCTCGGGGCCGAAGTCCGAACCGGATTTCGGGAAGCTTGCGGCTTCGCATCATGCCTTCGTAGTGCCTACGCTGACGGTGTTGGAAGGTGTGTGCGGCACACCTGGCGGCGGGCCGCTGACAACCGACGCGCACCTTTTGCCTTACCTCGCCGCTTCCGACTTAGAGAATCTGAAGAAGGCGTTCCCTTTGAAGAACAAGCGAAGCTGCGACGGTGCCCGCGAGGCCGTGAAGCAGTTGAAAGCCGCGGGTGTCCCGATGCTGGTGGGCGACGACGTGCCCAATCCTGGGACGGCGCCGGGCGCGACCGAACATCGCGAACTGGAGTTGCTGGTCGCGGCCGGACTAACGCCCGCCGAAGCGCTGACGGGCGCCACTTCGGCAGCCGCGCGCGCATTCCATCTTGACGATCGTGGCACAATTGCGGCTGGTAAGCGCGCGGACCTGGTGCTGGTGAATGGCGATCCGACCGTGGACATCAAAGCCACGCGCGACATTGCGGGCGTATGGAAGGGTGGCGTCCCGGCGGATCGCGACGCATATC
>Ga0187858_10006924_pt1 | contig 10097 bp, 6 predicted proteins | sample June2016WEW_8_15_FD_133015 | JGI IMG/M metagenome (GOLD analysis project Ga0187858, IMG submission 133015) | Peatland microbial communities from SPRUCE experiment site at the Marcell Experimental Forest, Minnesota, USA - June2016WEW_8_150 | ecosystem: Environmental > Terrestrial > Soil >...
CTGGCCATGTATCGAGCGCAGCCAGTCACTCGGGAGCAGCTACCTCGCGCCTACGAAGTAGTGGAGCGTCTGACGCAGAAGATGGGCATTCCCATGCCCAAGATGTATGTGATTCCCACGGATTCGCCAAATGCGTTTGCAACTGGCCGTAATCCGAAGCATGCATCCGTGGCCATGACGGAGGGAATTCTGAACCTGCTGAACGATGAGGAACTGGAAGGCGTGCTGGCGCATGAACTCGGACACGTGAGGAACCGGGACATCCTGATCAGTTCGGTTGCAGCCACGCTGGCGGGCACCATTACCATGTTGGCCCGCATGGGATATTGGGCATCGCTTTTCGGAGGCATGGGCGACCGTGATGACCGGGACCGTGGAGGGGGTTTGATGGCGCTGCTGATGCTCATCCTTGCTCCCATCGCAGCGACGCTGATTCAGTTGGCGGTGTCGCGATCTCGTGAATATCAGGCGGATGCCACCGGCGCGCAGGTCACCGGCAATCCCTATGCATTAGCCAGCGCTCTGAAGAAATTGGATGCCGACTCCAAGCGTGTCCCCCTACAGGCCTCGCCCTCCACGGCCCATTTGTTCATCGTGGCTCCTCTGTTGGGAGGCGTGACGTTTGGCAACCTATTTTCCACTCACCCGCCCATCGCCAAGCGCATCGAGCGCCTGACCGGACGTCCGGCCGAACTGGACTACTGAGCAACGCGAAGCTTTTTCGTCGCGGTTGCTAGGCCGCGCATGAAGCTGCGGGATGGGAAACCGCAGCTCCTGACAGTGCAATCTACCTCAACAAACGGCTGTTTTCGAATATCCCACAATGTGGGATATAGCCCAGTTGTACGAAGTAAACTTCAAGCCGTCTCGCGACCAGGAAGTTAAATTATGTGGAAAGATGCCTGTTCCCGGGAATGGGCGGCCTCATAATGATGTTCGCAAGTCGAAGAAAAGACGGGTACAAATTATTGCAGGCATCTTGAGTGCCACAAAGTAGCGACTGCAGGTTTACAAATGCGCGACGCGAGGTTCATAATTAAGTTGTTGCGAGACCTTCAAGAACAGGCCCTATTCCAAATGAACTCAGAATTTCCACCGTGTCTCACATTGTGGGAGGAGCATTTATGGCAGCAACTTCTGAAGCCGTGACAGAAGCTGATCATCGTGAGCGCATCTGGTTTTTCCCGCACAAATTCTGGCAAGTCACCAAGAACATGCCCAAAGATGAGGCGGCGAACCTGATGGCCGAAGTGGAGCGCTACGCGGAAGCGGGCGATGTTCTGGCACTCAAGAAATATCCGTTCGTATTTGTTGGCGATCCCTACAAGAAAAAGAGCAGAAGTCCAGCGGCCTGAAACTTTGCGATCAAGAGACTGCGGCGGCTGGTCGCTTTAGTCTGATCGGCCGCGAAGAAGCAATCGTTTTGGCCGGCATGGGACGGACCATGATCGGGAAACGCGATGTGGTTTCCAGAAGGTATCGCGCTCGAGCGACCCGTTCAGCTCCCCGGCTTATTCTGCGCAGTCCCTGTCCGTAGACGATCAAGAATCCGTCTTGGCGCTCGACCGTCACACGGGAGATGCTGCCATCGTGCGCTTGGTCGAATGCGTTTGCCAGCCGCAGTATTCCAATCAGCGGCATGATCTCCGAACGCCACTTCGCGCTGAGTCCCACAAACGAGGAGTTGCTGGTCAGGGGCAGGTCGCCGCTATGATAACGAACCAGCACCGCGACACAGCGCATTTCTTCTTCGCTCCAGCCCAGCGGAGGTTTCAATCTGGAGACCATGCGATATCCGCGTTTCGGGCGTGTGCTGTCATCCCCGTCCTTCTTCTTGCTTTTTCCCACCTCATGCAAGATCGCGGCAGCTTCCAGCATCCGGCGATGTTCAGGCCGCGCGGAAAGAATCTCGCAACGTGAAAGTCCGTCGTAAAGCTGTAACGCGAATTGGGTGACGCGGATTGTATGTGCAACATCGGGATCCAGGAACGAAGCCCAGCTCCGCAGCTTCTCCAACGCCGCTTCCTCCAGCCCGTGCCCGCTGGGCAGATCGGAACGCCACACGTGCCAGAGAGAATGTTTCCCGATCATCTTATGACGATAAAGATCCAAACGCTTCTGCCGCTCCTCCGAGACTCGCTTCTGCCATCGCAACCGTTCATCCGCAGGGATATTAGCGTACGCTCGAATCATCGCGCGCAAAACATCCAGGTCGTGGACCTCGCCGAGGGTATCCTGCAACTCACGCAGATCCTTTGCCCACTGCGCATGGCGTTGCGGTAGAAAGTTCTCCACCGTGTAACGGAATCGCTTGATTCCAATTCTCAGTTGGTGATAACCAACTCCACTGCGGTTCCGCAGCGCGCGACGGTGCAATTGGTGAGCCTCCATCCAGCGCTCCAGCGCGAGATGCTGAAACACCAGACCGTGCAAGGGAATATTGTTGGTCCGTTTCGCAAGATGCGCATTCAGCGATGCCCAGCGTTTGCGATCGAAACCGGCGAGGGCATCTTGTGCAGCGGCCTTGAGCACAGTCTCCTTCTGCGCGAGCGAGGCGGACAAACTTTCGCCAACCGGATCGCCGGGCTGTGAGAGCTTGGCCACCCACTCCATCATGACCTGCGTGTCGCGTAGCTCGCCCAGGCTGCTGAACAGCGGCTTGGCCAACTGCTTCATCTGCTTCCAGGCGGGGTCTGGATCGACCGAGAGGAAACCGTCTGCCATGGAACGGCAGCGCCGAATCGCAACTCGTAAGTCATGGACGGGATCAGCGTCGAAGCCGGCACTGGCTTTGTCGCACTCTTCCAAAGCGCGGCCTGCCCAATGGGCGAGGCCTGCCTTTCTTGGTTGAAGATCAGAAGCTGGGAGCATGAAAAGATAACCTGATGAAGTTATACCGCGAATTGCTCGCGATGGGGGTAGAAGAAATGGATCAGCTTCTTAGCCTCTGCAAAACAACATCTTCCCAGAGGCTAAAGCCCCAGTTTTATTTGAACCGTTTTGCGGCAGGCTGAAGAGGCTGCTGAAAAAGGCGAAACAGGACCTGGTGTCGCCGGCTAAAGCCGGCTCAGAACCTTTAAGCTTGCGCTTTCGGCACGACTGAAATCGTGCCCTGTTACAAAGCGCTTGCTTGCGACGTGGCTTGAAGTCGCGCCCTGACACAAACCGATTCTGCGGAAGCTCTACAGATAGACTCGTTCCGCACTGCGGATGGCGCGATAACGTTCGAACACTTTGCGATCGCTTTCCAGGCCGAGCACGGATTTGATACTGCTTCCACGGAAGGTGTGGGAGAGCATCTTCCACCAGTTGCGAAAAACGAACATCGGATCATGCGCAATGACTGCCGGCATGTGCCGGACCTTCATCCAGCGCTCGGAGCGCCAGCGCTCATACTCGATCTCCACCGGCTGCAAATGTTGCGTGGCGACGACGGCGGTGGTGCCATCGTACTCTTCGAGCCGGTCGATCTTGATCAGGTTGCGGGCGCGAAAATCCTTCGTCATGGGAGTACCCGGATATGGCGTCGGATGCTGGATGTAAGGCCAGTCCACGTACTCGCGGGCGAATTCCAGGTTCGCGTGGATGGACTCGCGCGTGTCGTCGGGATTGCCAACGATGAGTCCGCCCACGACATACATTTTGTTCTGGTGCAGGTAGTCAATCGCGCGCAAGGTGGCATTGCCGGTCTTCCGACCTGCCTCGCGAAATTCGTTCTTGGCCGCGGCTTTCAGGAACTGAAGATCGTCTTCGAGAATGTTCTCGATGCCGAGGAACACATAACGGAATCCTGCCCTCCGCATGAGAGGCGCCAGGGTGTCGCCATGCATTGCGATCGGAGACGTCATAGCTTGTACGGTGTAAGTAATGTCATTCAGCCCGGCATCGATGATGGCCCGGCAGAGCGCCTCAAACCGCTTGATGTTGAGGCTGATATTGTCGTCGACGATAAAGATGGCGCGGGCGCCGTGATCGTGGGCGTCGCGAATGTCCGCCAGGACTCGATCGAATGTGTAGGTGTGAAAGTTGCGGCCTCGCATCTCGATGATGGAGCAAAAGCCGCAATCGAAGGTGCAGCCGCGCGAGGTCTCGACCACATCGACCGGACGACCCATCATGGTGTAGTTGTTCAGCACGCGCGCGTCGCGCTTGGGTAAGCGGATCTCATCGCCCTCCAGGCTGTGGACCGGTCGCGAAGGGTTTTCATGCCAGCCGTCTTTGGCAAGATAGGTGAGCCCGAGGATCTTGTCGAAACCCTCGCCGCGTTCCAGGGCCCGCAGCAACTCACGAAAGGTGATTTCGCCTTCGCCGCGCACGATGTAATCCACGCCGTTGCCGTTTTCCATGTAAGCCGCGGGCGCCAGGCTGGGGTCGTAGCCGCCCACGATCACGCGCACGTCCGGACGCAACGAGCGCACCAAAGCGACGATCTGCAGTGCGGTCTTGCGCTGGAAGGTCATCACCGACAGTCCCACAATGTGGGGGTTGAGCTCAGCCACGATCCGCTCGACCGTCTCGCGCACTCTATTCTGTACCAGGATGAGGTCTGCGATCGCGACTTTGTGGTGTGGGTCGACATTTCCAGCCAGCGAGGTCAAGGCTCCGTTGGGCATGCGGACCGCGACAGTCGGCATGTGCTCGAATGAGTCGGGCATGGAGAGGAGGAGAATGTTCATCGCGTAATTCTCGCAGACAGACATTGGCGACCGGTTCCCCACGAACCAGAACAGATGTTGCTGTCCATGCTACACCGAAATTGGATGTGAGGTCTGGCATTTGGAGGGTGATTTTGCTGATGGAAACTCCAGGACATCGCGGGAAAGCAGGGAATCAGGCTTGATCGGTTGAGCCAGCGAGCAACGGCTGGCCGATCCAGAGCTGGTTGCTGAGGCGTATCGCCCGGCTGGGACGCTTTCTGCCGTGCAATCGTGATTGGACTTCGTTGTAAGGGCCGACGAAGCGCAGCGACTCCGGCAAGCGAGGATAAATCCGGCGAAGCCAACGTAGCGCCCGTGATGAGGAGTTTCGTCCGCGCTCTCCATAGGCGAAGTGGAACTCCCCGCGCAGGTGGGGCGGCAACAATTCCGTTGTCAGCGCGCGATACCAGAACGGCGGTCGCACTTTGAGACCTGCGCCGTCTTGCAGTCGATGCGCCATCTCTCGCGTAGCGGCGGTTACGCCCAGCATGTCCGACTGCAATGCAGAATTCATGTACAGGCAGAAGCCGGCCCAATCCGACGGCAAGTATTCGCGTGGAATACCGAAGAGCGCGGACGTCTTGCGACTCTCCGCGTAGTATTGTTCTCGCTCTGCTTCGCGCAGCGGCGGCAGCACGAGTTCGTAAGCCAGAAGCCCGCTGTCGATCAGCGTTGCATAGACCCAGCAGAGGGCGGAGACTTCGTTGGCTTCGTAAGACGTGCCTTGCGTAAATCGAGCTGTCGTCTCGGGAAGCGTCCCGCGAATGCTCTGGTGCCGGCGGTGGAGATGGCGCGCGGCGGCACAAGCCTGCTCGACGGAGCCGAAGACCATGGTGAACATCACGCGAAAGGTCTGGTGAAAGCGGCCGATCGGGTCGTTCAGGGTTCTGGAATGTTCCGCAATCGCCGTGGCGACCCAGGGATGGGCCAGTTGCAGGACCGCGGCGCGGCCTGCCGCCAGGAAGAGAGCTGATTCGCGATTGATTTTCCAGGTGATGGAATCAGGCGCGAAGATGCTTCGGGAGGGATCTGGGGTCGATGCTTTCAGTTCTGCGAGCAGGTTTTCGAGATCGCGAGCGGAAACAAGATGGGAGTCGCCATCGACCATATTGCCTTATCTTATAGCCAAAGGAAGCGGCGAGGGACGGCGGAACAGCAAGAAGTTTAAAGGGCGACTGGAATCAAGATCGGCTCTGGTACGAGGCGAAAAAGCAGATCCCTCGCGGGCTGAAGCCCGCGAGGGATGACAATAAATAAATAACGGTTTTTCGGCACGGCTGAAGCCGTGCCCCTTCAAAGCTAGTCTCCGTAGACCGCTTCGCGCTCTTCCACTGCAGGCGCCGCGGGCGTAATGCCGCCGATGCTGCCGAGGGGAATAAATCCTTCCTGGCTGACCGGTTTTTCGCCCAGCACGTGCTCCTTGTAGAGCGCCATCATGCGCGCCTTCTCGGCTTCGGCCTTCACCTTCGCGTCGCGGGCCTGGAACTTCTCCTGGCGCGCGTTCTTGGCGATGCCCAGCTTGTCGAGAGTGTCGTTGGCGGCGGCGTTGACGTGATCGTCCACCAGCTTGAGAGTGTGCGCCGTGGTCTCCAGTCCAACCTTCTTGCCGCCGGCGAAGATCTCGTGACGGCCGTGCTCTTCGTACCACTTGGTCAGAGTCGCGGTCATGTGCATCTTTTCGACGATGTTGCGCCAGCCCACGCCGGTGTTGTAGGCGCAGAAGCTGATCTCGCCTTCCTGCGTGGCGTAGGGAATGATGCACTGCTCGGTGCGGCGGAAGTCGTAGTTAAACAGGTCCTGGAACCACATGCCGGCGACGAACAGGAAATTCCAGCGATCGCGGCGGCGCTTTTCGATGTCGGTCTCGGTGCGGTCGCCTGTGACCTTACCGTAATTCTTGCCGGTGGCGCCGAAGGTCTTGTCGAACTTCTTCAGCAGGTCGGTAAACTTGAAGTGCGTGGGCGACTTAAAGGGATCGTAGTTCTTCAGCAGCGCCAAGGTCATACCGGCAATTGACATCCACTTGCCGCGGGCCGCGTCGTTTACCTTCGCAATGTCTTTGGCGATGGTGTCGCCGTTCAGGAACGCCGTGACCGGAACTGCTTCCTTGGTTTCCTTGTCGATCATGACGGCCATGCCGACACCGCAGTTGGGATGGCAACCGCAGCTCAGAGATCCCCAATCTTTGTCGGGGCCGTGGACCAGGTCGGCCCAATCGGAGAAGGTGCTCATGAACGAGATGGGGAACCAGTCGCGCGTAGGCTCGCCCAAGCCCGTCTGGTTTTTGACGTCGTGAGCCAGATGCGACAGGGTGTAGCGCTGCGCCTGACGGCGCTCGTCGGTGATGGCCTCGTCGCGTCCGGTGAAGGAAACCGGCTGGAACGAGAGGAACGAGATGCGCTTGGGATTATCGAGCGCGAATTGAATGATGCGGCCAACCTGCTCGTTGTTCAAGTCATTGACAATAGTGACGACGGGGACGATCTCGACTCCGGCCTTGTGCAGGTTCTCGATGGCCTGAAGCTTCACATCGAATAGATTGCCGACCAGGCGGTGCGAGTTGGCAGCATTGCCGATGCCGTCGAACTGCAGATAGGCGTAGCGCAGACCGGCTTCCGCGGCCTGCTTGGCGAACTCAAAACTCTTGGCAAACTCGATGCCGTTGGTCGCCGCCTGCACGCTGTTGTAGCCGACCTTGCGCGAGTACGCGACCGCATCGAGGAAATAGGGCGACAACGTGGGCTCGCCGCCGGAGAACTGCACCGACATTTGACGCCGCGGCTTGATGGTGATGGCATTGTCGAGCATGGTCTTGATCTCGTCCCATGTGAGCTCATGCACGAAGCCAACCTGATTGGCGTCCATGAAGCAGGGATCGCACATCATGTTGCAGCGGTTGGTGAGGTCGATGGTGAGCACCGAGCCGCGGCCGTGCTTCACCGTGCTGCTGCCGTGATGATGCAGCTTCTCGTCATTGTGGGCGCGGATGTCGCGGCCGGGGAAGACATCTTCCAGGTGCTTGAAGAAGGCGGTGTCCATGGCCATCACATCTTCGAAGTGGCCGTGGATGGGGCAGTCCTTCACCATCAGGATCTTGCCATCGCGCTCGATGATCTGGGCTTTAATTTCGCCGGCCTTCTCGTTCATCAGCACTTCAACCGGCAGCTTGCCGTCGATGATCTGCTGGCGAATGTCGGGCACGCACTTGGGGCAAAGCGAATCCGTGCTGCGCGGCCAGCCGAGCGGGGGCTTGGATTTCTGGTAGGACTTGAGCAGAGGCTTGTCGGACCACTTGGGCGTAAATGAAGGATTGGGATGGATGCTGTTCAGTTTGTCGAAGACTACCCATGCGCCTCTGGCGGCAACGGTGACAGCCTTTTCAACATACTTTACGGGTTTGTGCATTTACGCCTCTCGGGTTTGAATGATGGTGCTGCTGCCCCAGGTTGGGCTAAGCCCCACACTTCTCTACTCTTACTAAGGTAATGACCCCAAGCCGAAAGGGCCAAGCAGGATGGAGTGAACGGACGGAATTAGCGCTTCAGCGGGGGAATGACACATTGAATGGTGACCTGCGTCACAGGGCTATGTTATTGAAAGGGAAGGAGCTGATTACGATTTTGATTCCTGGCTTGTGGCGTGCTCTGCGGGGCCCGGGGTCAGCGGGCAGTGATGATGGTTATCCTGGGCGGCCGTACGCAGTTTCGGAACTGCAAAGTCGAAGGGCGTTCGCAATTCGAGCCAGCTTTAAACCGTGCTATATTCCCGCCATGATACGCAGGGTCGCTGTCTCGATCCTCTTCACCGCGATCGCTTCCATCGCCCAGAACCCCGGCACCCGAGCCAATGTTTTCGAAAATGAATACGTGAAGATGACCATTCGTCCGGGGTGGACCGTCGATAGTTCCACGCCGCCGCTGCTCAAGGTCCATCACGGCAAGTATGTCCTCACCGTCAACCCTGTCTATGAACATGCCAGCGGAGTAGAAGGCGGGAGGTTCGAGGAAGTGACCGATGGAATGCCCAGCATTGAAGCTGTGCGGGCGGCTGTGTTACAGCCGAGCTGGATACTGTGCGCGCAATCCGACGTCGTCAAGATTACAGGAACGATCTCGCTGGTAACCCTTTACACCGACGACACGAAAGAGAATGTCGATAACGGCTGTCGGCTTCCAGCGGATGGCAAGACCGCATGGTTCGGGTCGTATTTCGTAAGCGAAGGCAGCGAGAGCTCATACACCATCACGCTTGCTTATGACTCGAGCGATGTGGACGCGTTTCCCAAGAAAGGCACTCCGGAGCTCAGAAAAGTGTTGAGCGACGTAGTGACGATGCTGAAGACCATCGAACTAAAGCCGCCCATCGTGATCACAAGCATCGAGCCGCAATCGGCCGCGCCGGGTGCGACGGTTACTCTTCGCGGTAGCGGATTTAATTTGAAGAACTTCAATCTCGAACCGCGTTTTACAACCCTTCCGGACCTGACGATTGCGCCTCCAATGGTCGCTGCAGACGGAAGGTCGATGAGCTTCGAAGTTCCGCCGTCCAAAAATATTATTAGCTGCGCCCGGCCTGGATATGTCGACGTTCGCGGAAATTGTGTTCCGGTGCTTCCTGAGCAGGCGGGTATCGTTGAATGCCCCGAGGTTAACGACCGGCACCCGACCTTTTGCGGTGTCGCGTTTCCGCCGGGAGCTTATCAGATCCAGGTTGTGGGAGGTATGGTTCATAGCAATGGCGTGACGCTCACCGTAACCGCGCCGAAACTTGCTCCGGTTTCGATCTCGCTGCTGTATCCCAATGTCGGAGTTTTACCGGGCGATACGATCAGAGTGAGCGGTAAAGGATTTACAGCCACCGGCAACACGGTAACCATTGGAAGCGCTGTGGTGAGCGACGTCCCTTCTCCTGATGGTTCGACTCTGGAATTCGACGCGCCGCATCCCGCCGGCGACAGCTTCATTCGCGGTCAGTATTACTTTGAAGCGTTCGTCGCGAATGAAAAGGGCAAGAGCAACTCAATTGCCTTGAGCTACCAATACGCCAACTACACCAACCCGAACGGGTTTAGCTGGGAGAAGATGCCAGGCTCTCGCTGACGCTCACTCCTTCTTCCACTGGTAGGCTCCAGCTTGCGTTAGACCGACGTGGGCCAGAACGCGGTTGGCGAACTCGCGGGCGATCTCGTCGGTGGAGGCGGGGTGAAAGTAGAACGCCGGGATGATGGGGAAGATGGTCGCACCGGCTTCGGCTGCCAGCGTCATGTTGCGCAGGTGAATGCGGTTGAAGGGCGTTTCGCGGACGCAGAGGACCAGAGGGCGGCGTTCTTTGAGGCAGACATCGGCGGCGCGCTCGATGAGGTGGATCGCCATGCCGTTGGCGATGCGGGCCAGCGTTCCC
>Ga0187858_10006927_pt1 | contig 10095 bp, 7 predicted proteins | sample June2016WEW_8_15_FD_133015 | JGI IMG/M metagenome (GOLD analysis project Ga0187858, IMG submission 133015) | Peatland microbial communities from SPRUCE experiment site at the Marcell Experimental Forest, Minnesota, USA - June2016WEW_8_150 | ecosystem: Environmental > Terrestrial > Soil >...
CATTTTCGGCGTGCCGCCGGGCAATAATACCAACCTTCCCTCAAGCACTGGTACCGCAACCTTTACCGTGACGACCTCCGGCACCGGACATATGACGGGCATTCTGGGTGACGGGACGAAAATCAGCATGAGCGCACCGGTTTCGCAATATGGCACATGGCCGTTGTACGAAGCGCTCTATACCGGGAAGCTGGGTGCGTGCATCGGCTGGGTGTCGTTTGACACCAACAACACACTCTCGGCCACGGTCGACTGGTACCGGCCGAAGATGCCGACAGCCAAAACATTCCCACTCGGATTCTCGACCACCGTCACGCTAACCGGACAGCCAACTGGACCGTAGCTCGCACAAACACATGTGGGCGCAGCGTGGAGTTCTCGGCGTGGTGTCAATGCTGGTCATCGCCGTGTACGCGGTGTGCGCTCATTCGGGGTTCTGGGAATCGTTGGGCCTGAATCCGTCGGATAGTTACTACAATTTGTTGGTCGAAGGATTCCGCACCGGCCAACTCAGCGCGAAGGAGGAGCCACCGGTCGGGCTGACGCAACTTGCCGATCCCTACGATCCGATCGCCAACGCGCATTACCGGGGCGCATTCCATCGGCTGCACGACCTGAGCTACTATAAGGGCAGGTTATACCTCTACTTTGGGATCACGCCCGCCGTGATCTTGTTCTGGCCGATGGTCTCGTTGACCGGCGACCACCTGTATCAGGCGCAAGCCGTGGAGATCTTTTGCGCCATCGGCTATCTGGCCGGCGCGGGATTGGTGTGGGCGCTGTGGCGGCGCTACTTCCCGCAAGTGAGCGCGTGGGCGCCCGCGGCGGGCGCCCTGGGACTGGGTTTGGCATCGGGTATGCCGGTGTTGCTGTCGCGGTGCTCGGTGTACGAGGTGCCGATCAGTTGCGGGTTTATGCTGACGATGATCGCATTGTGCGCGATCTGGAGGGCGTTGCACAGTTCGGATCGCAAGTGCTGGTGGCTGGCCGTAGCCAGTGCGGCATACGGATTCGCCCTGGGTGCGCGGCCGTCGTTATTATATGGCGCGATCATCCTGCTGGTTCCGGTGGCTCACGGGCGGCGCCAGGAGCAGAGGATCTGGCCGCTATTGGTTGCGGTGATCAGCCCCATCGCGCTCATTGGCGTAGGGTTGATGGTCTACAACGCTCGGCGATTTGGCAATCCGTTGGAATTTGGCTGGCATTACCAGATGGCCGCCAATCGGGAGCTGACGCAGCAGTTGTTTTCGATCCGCTACATCTGGTTCAATATTCGCTCCTATTTTCTGCAGCCGGCCCGCTGGAGCCCGCATTTCCCGTTTGTAAACCAGGCGGTGGCTCCGGCCATGCCCACAGGCCACGGATTGCCGGAGGCCCCATTCGCAATTCTCTTGAACGTTCCGCTGGTGTGGTTGTCGCTCGGTGTGCCGTTGGCATGGCGCGGCCGGTCAGAGCCCGCGCGTTCCACGTTGGGTTGGTTTCTGATGGCCCTCTTTGTGTTGTTTATTGTTGGCGCCACGGTCATGGCCCTTTTCTGCGCCGCCTGCGTCCGGTTTGAAACGGAGTTTCTTCCTGCGCTGGTGTTTCTCGCGGTCGTGGGCCTACTCGCGTTGGAGTGCGCGCTGGCGCACCGGCCGGCGTGGCGTGGCATGGCGCGTGGCGGTTGGGGTCTGCTGCTGGGATTCTCGGTCGTGTTTAATCTGCTGTCGGGCGTGGAACATTACGCCGAATCCAAACATGACTTGGGAATGATATTGATGGAACTGGGCAAGGTCACCGAAGCCGCCGACCAGTTTACGGAGGCGGTGAAACTCGATCCCGATTACGCCGCCGCACACAACGAGCTGGGGCTGGCCCTGGAACAGGCGGGCAGGGCCAATGAGGCCATCGGCCAGTATGAACAGGCGATCGAGCTTCGGCCCGATCTGGCCGGCGCTCACTATAATTTGGGAAACGCCTTCGTTCGCGCCCACAAGCTCGACGCAGCGATCCCGCAGTATCAGGAAGCGCTGCGCCTCCAGCCGGACCGTCCTGAATCGTATTGCGACCTTGGCGACCTGCTGCTCGCGTTTGGCCGTGTCCGGGAGGCCATCGCGCAATACGAGCAGGCGTTGCGGATTGATCCCCACTACGCCGAAGCACACAGCCGATTGGGCAACGCCCTGGCCCGAACCGGCAAAGTGGAGGACGCCGTCGTGCACTTCCAACAGGCGTTGCAGATCAAGCCGGATTACGTCGAGGCCCATACCGGCCTGGCCAATGCCCTGATGTTGAAAGGGGACCTCGATGAGGCGATCCGCCAGTACGAGCAGGCACTGCAATTTGCGCCTGGTTCGGCCACGACGCACTACAATCTCGGGGTCGCCTTGGAACACGCCGGCCGCGTCACCGACGCGATTGCGCAATACGGCGAGGCGTTGAATCTCAAACCGGATCTGGCTGTTGCCCGAGACGCTCTCGGTCGATTGAAGAATCGGTGAACCGGGCGGTTCGGCGGGAGCCTCACCCTCCGCCGCATCGATCCGGCTTGGCGGAGAAGAACCGAAGATTTTTCTTGTGGGCGCCTGATGGCTCCCTACGATGCGCTCCATGCCTCAACTATTCGAGCCATTGAAACTGCGCGGGCTGACGCTTAAGAATCGCATCGCCGTCTCCCCCATGTGCATGTACTCCAGCCAGGACGGCTTCGCCAACGACTGGCATCTCGTCCATCTGGGCGGCCGCGCCTGTGGCGGCGCCGCTCTGGTAATGACGGAAGCCGCGGCGGTCGAACCCGAAGGCCGCATTTCGCCGGATGATCTGGGAATTTGGAACGACGACCACATTGAGTTCCTGAAACGCATCACGACGTTCATCAAATCCCAGGACGCCGCGCCGGGCATTCAGCTGGCCCATGCCGGCCGCAAAGCCAGCACGTACTCGCCGCACGTCCGCGCACAGAAAGACTACATCCCGGAAGGGCAGGGTGGCTGGAAGCCGGTTGCGCCCAGCCCGATTCCGTTCGACGCCACCGCGACCGTGCCGTCAGAACTGACCACCGACGGAATCCAGCGCGTGGTCCACAAGTTCGTCGAGGCCACCGGCCGCGCGTTGGAAGCCGGTTTCGAGGTTGTCGAAATCCATTCGGCCCACGGCTATTTGCTCAATGAGTTTCTCTCGCCCATCTCGAATCATCGCCGCGACAGCTACGGCGGCTCGTTCGAGAACCGCACCCGGCTCATCCGCGAGATCGTTTCGGCCATTCGCAAAATCTGGCCGGGGGACAAGCCGCTGTTTCTGCGCATCTCCGCCACCGATTGGATGGAACCTGATGGCTGGACCATCGAGCAATCCGTTGAATTGGCGAGGATGGTGAAAGGCCTCGGCATTGACCTGATTGACTGTTCCTCCGGCGGCCTGGTGCCCGACGCCAAAGTTCGCGCCGCTCCGGGCTATCAGGTCCCGTTCGCCGAAAAAATCCGCCGCGAGGCCGGTATTACCAGCGGCGCAGTGGGACTCATCACGTCTGCCGAACAGGCCGGCCTCATCATTCGCAACGGACAGGCTGATCTTGTTCTCCTTGCGCGTCAATTGCTCCGCGACCCGTATTTCCCGCTTCACGCAGCCACTGAACTTCACGTCGACGTACCCTGGTCCAAGCAATACAAACGGGCGAAGGAAGGTTAGTGTCGGCATCGTCATTGATGGGGTGGGGACCGCTGCGGCGGACTGCGCCATTCCGCGAACGACGGCAAGCGAGGCGTTTGCCCTCCAACTGCCATGTGGCGCACAGTAACCCCCATGAATCCCACCCCATGAAGCCTCCCGGCTTGCGGCGCCATCGGCCTCGGTAGTAGTTTACGCGAGGCGTGTGTCTTACGCGGCGCAAGGAAGCATAAACGGAAATGACAACACACTGAGCATGCCAAACTCGACTCCAACGTCACTGTTTTCCATTTGTTACCGGATTCGTCGACTCCCGTCGGTGCTGCTGCTCGCCACGATCGTGTTGGTTTTATCCACTGGCTGCGAGTCGTTGCGCTGTCACACCTGCCCGGACGCGCAGATCGAGCCATCCACACCGATTGAAAAGGCCTGAGTTGTGCTGGCACTCCGCAGCGTCTTGTTTGCGTTGCTGCTGCCGGGAACCGTAACGGTCGCCATTCCGTATTTCATCGCTTTTCGGGGCCGTGTCGCGCAGTTCAGCCAGTGGACTCCATGGCGTTATGCCGGACTGCTGCCGCTCACGGTCGGCGCGGCCATCGTGCTGTGGTGCATCTGGGACTTTGCTGTCGTGGGGCGGGGCACGCTCGCGCCGATCGATCCACCCACTCAACTGGTTGTGCGCGGGCCGTATCGATGGGTCCGCAACCCCATGTATGTCGGAGCGGTTCTGGTCCTGCTCGGCGAAGCGGCGCTGTTTGTGTCCGTCGTGTTGCTGATCTACGGCGCGATCTTCTTTGTGGTGGCGCACTGCTTTGTGGTCTTGTACGAGGATCCGACACTGCATCGACAGTTTGGCCCATCCTACGACACGTATTGTCTCCGCGTCCGGCGCTGGATTGCCCGGTTTCATGGTTGACCCAGCCGTTCGCTCTTACTACCATGCGCGGCGGTCGGAGATTTCTAACAGGAGCCGCATTCGTGTCAGCCACGGACATCGTTTCGCTGCAGAAAGAAGGCCGCAAGTTCAAGCCGTCCGCGGCATTCGCCAAACAGGCCCGCGTCCAATCGCTGGGGCAATATCGCAAGCTTTACGTCGAATCAATCCAATCGCCGCGGAAATTCTGGCCGCGCATGGCGAAGGAGCTTCATTGGTTCAAGCCATGGAAAAAACTCGTCGAATGGCGCGAGCCGTTCGCGAAATGGTTTATCGGCGGCCAGATCAATCTTTGCGACAACTGTCTCGATCGCCATCTCGACGGCCCCCGGCGAAACAAGGCGGCGATCATTTGGGAAGGCGAACCTGGCGAGGAACGCGTGCTGACCTATACCGATTTGCATCGGGAGACGTGCCGGTTCGCCAACGTCTTGAAACGTAACGGCATTGTCAAGGGCGACCGCATCATCATTTACATGCCGATGGTTCCCGAAGCCGCCATCGCCATGCTCGCCTGCGCCCGCATCGGGGCGACCCACTCAGTTGTGTTTGGCGGGTTCAGCGCCCAGGCGCTGATCGACCGCATCCAGGACAGCGGCGCGAAGATGGTCATCACCGCCGATGGCGGCTACCGCCGCGGCGCAACCGTTCCCCTGAAGAAGAACGTCGACGACGCGCTGCAACGGTCTCCATCGATCACCCGCGTGATTGTTCTGCGCCGCACCGGCTCGGAAATCAGCATGCAGGCAGGCCGCGACGTCTGGTGGCATCAGGAGTTGGAGCATGTCGATGCGGTTTGTCCCGCAGAAAAACTCGACAGCGAACATCCGCTGTTCATCCTGTACACCAGCGGCAGCACGGGCAAACCGAAAGGCGTGCTGCATTCGACCGCCGGCTATCTGCTCGGCGTTTACCTGACCACCAAATATGTGTTCGATGTGAAAGAGCCGGACACGTATTGGTGCACCGCTGACATTGGCTGGGTCACGGGACACAGTTATTCGATCTACGGCGCGCTGGCCAACGGCGCGACCACGCTGATGTACGAAGGCGCGCCCAATTGGCCCGAACCGGACCGTTTCTGGCGCATCATCAACAAGTACCAGGTCACGATCCTTTACACCGCGCCGACGGCCATCCGCGCCTTCATGCGTTGGGGCGATCAATGGCCGAACAAGCACGACCTCGGGTCGCTGCGCCTGCTCGGCACGGTCGGCGAGCCGATCAATCCCGAGGCGTGGATGTGGTACTACAACGTCATCGGCCGGAAACGCTGCCCGATCGTCGACACGTGGTGGCAGACCGAGACGGGCGCGATCATGATTACCCCGCTGCCAGGGGCGATCCCGACGAAGCCTGGCAGTGCTACGCTCCCGTTTTTCGGTGTCGATGCCGCTGTCGTCAACAAGGAAGGCCGGCAACTTCCTCACGATGTCGGCGGGTACCTCGTCATCCGCCGTCCGTGGCCATCGATGCTGCGCACGATCTGGGGCGATCCCGAACGCTACCGGCGGCAGTACTGGAGTGAAATCCCCCACGTGTATTTCACCGGCGACGGCTGCCGCCGCGACAAGGACGGTTATTTCTGGATTGTCGGCCGCATCGACGACGTGCTCAACGTCGCCGGCCACCGCATCGGAACGGCCGAAGTCGAGAGCGCGCTCGTCTCCCATCCGAAAGTCGCCGAAGCCGCGGTGGTCGGTCGGCCCGACGACCTGAAGGGCCAGGCCCTCGTCGCGTTCGTCATCCCGCGCAGTGGCGTCCATGCCACGCCCGAGTTGAAGGAAGAACTCCGCGCCCATGTCGCCACGCAGATCGGTTCCCTGGCCAAGCCCGACGACATCCGCTTCTCCGAAGCGCTGCCCAAGACCCGTTCCGGCAAAATCATGCGCCGTCTCCTGAAAGAAATTGCCGCCGGCGGCGAAGTCAAAGGCGACACCACCACCTTGGAGGATTTCTCCGTCCTCGCCAGCCTCAAGTCCGACGAGGAATAGTGGGCGGGCACTGCTGTCGTTTGGCGTTTTACGTGGCGCTCTTGCGAAATAGCTTTACCGTGCTGCGCGCGGCGATCCACAGAATCAGCCCGCCAACGCCAAGGTAAAACAGCAGACCGAGGTATACCGAACCTACCAGGCCCCCACCTTTTACAATCGTTGTGCCTTCGCTCGGATTCTGCGTCAGAAAGAACATGATGCCCGACTCGCCCAGATAGGGAGCATGGTCCCTGGCGGAAAGCGAAATCGCTCGTGGCCCGAGTTGCATTCCGTTCGGCAGTGGCCAGCAGGCCGTGAGGACTTGCGCCGTGATGGTGAATGCATGATCGAACCGGCCATTCCGCCGCGTTGCCGCGACGGCAAACGCATTCCCCGAAATGCTGAAGCCGTCAACGATGGGCCCCGAATCCACATCATACCAACCGTAGTTCGTCACGTCCTTCGGATATTCGCGAAAACCGGCCGCCCACCAGCGTTCCTGCCAGAAATATTTTTCGTACAAATCGTACCATCGCCTGGCTTGGTCGGGCCAGAGGTCCGGCGCGGAGATAAGCACGTGCGAGTTGCCAATACCGCGCGACGGCTCGTACTGCGTCCCCTCCAGGTAATCGACGGAGTAGGGGACGAGTCCATGCGGATCCAGCATCGGTCCTTCGAATCCGCGGATCGATCTGGTGTAGAACGCCGAGCGGTCGATCCCCAGCAGTTGATCCGCCCGTTTGATCCACGCAATCGCCGCTAGGACGTCAATCGGGTAACACTCTGTCGGGTAATCCTCCAACACGCCAAGCTTCGACCGATCCAGCTCTTCCGCGAGAGAATCCACCTGGTCGCGCAACAACGTCCGATAACGACCGTGCCCATCCAGCTTCTCATAGCTCGTGATCCCCGCAATGACCAGCGAGCGAAAGAACACGTTTTGCGTGTGCCAATAATCGTTTCCCCAATGCTCCCGCACCCAAGTGTGGTGGACCGGGTCGAGGATCAGGTCTTTGGCGGCCTCGACCGCGCCCCGCGAGTAGGAGAGCGGGGAATGACGTGACAATCCATGGTCCTGTTCCCATGCCGTCTGGAGCGCCTCGGTCGTCCGCAGGTAAAACACGCACGTGAACATCGGCCACTCGGTGCTGGGAACGTCGTGGAGTTCGAGATGCGCGGCCCGTTTGGACGCGATCCGCTCGCGGGCCCACTGTTCGATGCGCGGCGTCAGATAACGGTGCATCCGCCAGGCTTTCGACGGAATGCCCGGTCGCCGCATGGCAGGATCGGCGATGTCCCGCACAACCGTCAGCCCCGGAAGAACCAGGAGTACCAAGGCCAGACCTGCTGTCAGCGCGTTGCCGAGAATCTGGTTCGCGAAATTTAGCCGAGTTGTCATGACACAGGGTAATACATCCAGCCGACACGCCTGAATCAGAAATGTTTCATGGCCACACCTCGTGATACAAAGTGCGGACCGTCAAGGCCCGAAGTTGTCTGCCGCAGTTCTCGACCGGCGGCCAATCCTGCGCCCGCGACAAGCTACGCTTTATCGCAGCACTTGCACCGGCCAGTGAACACCAGCTTCACGCCGATTAGGAGCAGGAGAATGGGCCAGAGGATGTCCACGGTTCGGGCAGCCAGTACGTTCAACGCGCCCAACAGGAACGTTAGACCGATCAATGCCACGAACAGCCCGACCATTTTGTGGCACATACAGGAACACTTCTTATCGGATGCTTGCGGTGTTTCCATGACGGCTCCTTTCAATGAGAGTCGGTTACCCCATCTACTTCCCCGTTCGTTTCACACCAGTGGAAAGATTATCGCGATGCGGCCGGTCTCACAAGCCGAAAGCGGGGTACGGTGGCACGCCCATTCAGAACGCTTGCTCTCGATCGATCCATTTCTCAATGAGCGTCGGCGTGAAACTCAGCAACCGATCCAACGCTTCCGATGGCTCGCGGGCAACGATCAACTGCGACAATTGCTCCCGTCGCAAGAACCGCTGGTCGGTCATATGCGTCAGGTAGCCGATCAATGGATCGTAGTATCCGTTGACATTGAGCAGCGCACACGGTTTGGCGTGCAACCCCAGTTGCATCCACACAAACACCTCGATAATCTCTTCCAGTGTCCCCACGCCACCGGGCAGCGCCAGAAAGCCGTCCGCCAGCGACACCATCTTGGCTTTGCGCTCGTGCATCGACGCCACCACGTGCTGTTCCGTCAGCTTGTTGTGGCCGACCTCCCGGCGCACGAGATGGTCGGGAATCACCCCGACAACCCTTCCGCCCGCGGACAGCGCCGCATCGGCCACCCCGCCCATCAACCCGGTGCTGCTGCCGCCGTATACGAGCGTGTGGCCACGCTTTGCGAGGAGCGTGCCCAATTCCCGTGCGGCCCGCAAAAACGCCGGGTCTTTCCCCCGACTCGAACCGCAATAGACGCAGATGGAGGCCATATCTCTTAGATATATCAATGATTCCCGCACGCTGCAACGACGCCAATCGACCGTTGTCAGACGAAACCATCGCTTCGCGCTGCCGGTTTGATCGTTTACTCCTTCCACCCTTGCTCCTTCAGCAGGTCGCGAAAACTCGCGTCGTCCAGCGAGAGCGGTGGCAGATAATGGCCGACGCGTTCGCGAGTCCACCAGGCGCCGTCGGCGTGGGACTTGGTGAAGTGGTAGAGATATAACTCGGCGCGGACAAATCTCGGCGGCTTGTCGGGAAACGGATTGCCGGCCAGCAACCCCAGCACGGGCTTGTCATTCGCCAATAACTTGGCAACGAGATTCACGATCCACGGGTTGTCCCGATAGTCCGACATGGCCGCGAACCACATTTGCCAATCCAGCTTCCAGTGATAGGGCGACACGATGCACGGACGCCGGCGCGGATTACCGGGTTTGCCCTTGAATTCATATTCCCGCCACCGCGCGGCATCGGTCGGCAGTTCCGACTCGGTGCCTTCCATGATGATTTCGAACCGTTGTCGCGTGATGCTGCCAAATGCCCCGTAGGTGTTCACCAGATGCAGCGGCTCGAAACTGGCGTTCATCATCTGCTCGCGCGAGAACAGATTGATGGTGGGCTGGATGCTCAGGAACACTACCGCCGTCAGCAGCACATAGACCGCGATGCGATGGGCCACAGGCGAGTAGGCCGGCTCGGCGCGGTGAACCCGGATCACCCGCGAGAGCATGGCGTCATCGAAACACGGTATGCACAGGGCGATCGTGACGTAATTGAGCCAGGAAAGATTGCCGCTCAGGATCAGCGTGAACTGGAAGTAGATCGTAACCAGCCCGGCCGCGGCTCGCCCCTTCCGCCACGGCGCGAACAGGAACCACGGCACGATCAGTTCGGCAACGTGGGCCAACAAAACACACGTCTTATGCCACCACAGCGGCTGGTGATGGAAATACCAACTGAACGGATTTGGCAGCGGCTGGGTTTCATAATGGTATTGCAGGCAGGTCAGATCGCGCCAGCACGGATCGCCCCGCAGTTTGATCATGCCGGCACCGAACATGATGCG
>Ga0187858_10006929_pt1 | contig 10094 bp, 4 predicted proteins | sample June2016WEW_8_15_FD_133015 | JGI IMG/M metagenome (GOLD analysis project Ga0187858, IMG submission 133015) | Peatland microbial communities from SPRUCE experiment site at the Marcell Experimental Forest, Minnesota, USA - June2016WEW_8_150 | ecosystem: Environmental > Terrestrial > Soil >...
CCCAGTACGAAGGGCAGGGCGTCGAGAACTACGTTTTGAAATCGGGAACCAACGCTTTCCATGGCGCAGGTTTCGAATACTTGCGCAACACGGTTTTGGACGCGCGCGGCTTCTTCCCCGCGACCAGACCCGCCGATCACCAGAACGAGTTCGGCGGGCTCATCGGCGGCCCCATCAAGAAGAACAAGGTTTTCTTCTTTATCAACTATGATGGGTATCGATACAACTCGGGATCGACCCCCATACTGCAGTCGATCCCGACGCTCGCCGAGCGGACGGGTGATTTCAGCGCGCTTCCGGCGATTATTTACGATCCCCTCAGCCAGACTTGCGTTGGCTCAGTCTGTACGCGGACGCCGTTTACCGGAAACATCATCCCCCCCAACCGCATATCTCCGATCGCGAAATCGCTGGCATCCTATCTTCCCCAACCGACGAACACGAACATCGTGAACAATTACCTGTCCAGCCTGCCGATCCAACTGAGCACGTGGAATATGACCGCCAAGGTGGATGCCAACCTGTCGGACAAGCATCGGCTCTATGGGTTCTTCGCCGGCGGGAATTACGCCACCAATTTTACCGGCAGCCTCAACCAAACGGGAGTTGGTGTGCTGCCTGAGCCCTACACGCAAGGCCGCATCGTGCAGGAGAGCGTCAAAATGGTGCAGTTGCACGAAACCTACGCCATCTTGCCCAATCTCTTGAACGAATTCGCCTTAAACTTCAACCGCATCTGGATTCCGCTACAAAACCCCACCATGGCGGGGGCTTATCCGCAGACCGCCGGTCTCCAGGGTTTGCCGGCGGGCCCAGTCTCTCTGACTTTCCCGGACATTAATTTCAGCGGCGCCAATGCGCCCGGCGGCTGGCAGGGAACCAACGCCCACTTCTACAACGAAGCCGCCAACACATTCACCTTGCAGGACAATGTGATGTGGGTCAAGGGCAGCCACTCGCTGGCCTTCGGTTTCCAGTTCCAGGCATTGCAGGACAACGAGAACTTCGCGTTGAACGCCATCTTCAACTTCGCCAACAGCGAAACCGCGGGGTTCAATACTGCGGGAACGCTCCTATCTACCACCGGCAATGCTTACGCCAGTTACCTGCTCGGCGCCCCGGATAGCAGCAGCGTCAACCAGAATGCCATAGGCGAGACCGGCGGCCGCTATAAGACTTACTCCGCGTATGTCCAGGACGACTGGAAGGTCAGCTCGCGCCTGACGCTGAACCTCGGCCTCCGCTGGGACCTGTTTGGTACATTCTACGAAGTGAACAACCAGATGTCCTTCTTCAACCCGAACCTGGCCAATCCGGCCGCCGGTGGCCATCTGGGCGCGCTTCAGTTTGCCGGCAACGGCACGGATGGTTGCAACTGCCGCACTCCGGTCGAAACTCACTACAAGAACTTCGGCCCTCGCGTGGGAGCGGCGTACCTTCTTAACGACAAGACCGTCCTGCGGGCGGGCTATTCGATTTCCTACGTGCACGCCGGTGGTGTTGGCGGGCGCACCAACTCACGCCAGGGACTCAGCCAGCTCGGTTTCAACGCCGTGAACACCCGAAACAGCCCCAGCGCCGGCGTTCCGGCATATTACTGGGATAACGGCGTTCCCCCCATCACCCAGCCGCCGCCGTTCCTGGATCCCAGTTACGGGACCGGTTTCATCACCACCAATCCCACGGGCGTACAGAACCCCGTTTGGGGCGACCCGAGGCTCGGCGGCAAGCCGCCGTATTATGAGAACTGGAACTTCAGTATTCAGCGCTCGCTCACCGAGAACATGACGCTGGGCGTCGCTTACACCGCAAGTCTGGGCAAGTTCCTGCCTGGCACCGGCCCTGGCGGCGAGGCGGTTAATATTGCGCCGCTGAAGTATCTGGCGCTGAAATCGCTGCTCACGACCACGGCCACGACCGCCACAATCGCCCAGGCGCAAGCCATTTTCCCGGAAATCGCGTTGCCATTCCCCAATTTCGTGGGAACCATCGGCCAGATGCTTCGCCCCTACCCGCAATACAGCACCCTTAGCAACCCATGGCTCAACCTCGGCCAGTCCAACTACCAGGGGCTTGTCACCACGTTCAATCGCCGGTTCGGCAGCGGCTTTACCTTCACGGCGGGCTACACATTCAGCAAGCAACTGGACAATCTGCTGAGCACCCCTCGGAACCCCTTCGACCGTTCGCTGGAAAAATCGCGCGGCGCGATCGATCACACTCACGTGTTCACGGGCACCTACTCTTACCAACTGCCTTTCGGCGCCGGGCATAGACTGGATCCAGGCAACGCCGTCGTGCGCGCGGTCAGCAGCGGCTGGACGGTCTCCGGAATCGTCAGCTACACCACTGGCTCGCCGTTGGCGATTGTCGGCACAGCTTGTACCAGCGGAGGAATTCTGGGCACTTGCATTCCCAACTATAACCCTTCGTTCAGCGGAAACATCCGCATCAACGGCAACTATGGGAACGGCAACGTCTATGGATCCTCGCCAACCTCGTATTTGGACCGGACCGCGTTTGTCGCCCCGACGGCATATACTTTCGGCAACGCGCCGAGGACCGGAGCCTACGACCTCAATGCGCCGTACAATGCGTCGGTGGACATCAGCGTGCGCCGCGAGTTCCCGATTCACGAGAATATCAAGCTCGCTTTCCAGTGCGATGCCTTCAACGTGAACAATGCGGTCCATTTCGGCGCGCCTGCACTCAACCCGGATCAGGCCAGCTTCGGCACGCTGACTTCGCAGGCCAATCAGCCGCGAAAACTGCAGTTCAACATGCGCATCACGTTCTGATCGACTGATATCATTGGGGCAGGCCACCGTCTTTCGTGGCCTGCCTGTTCCCCTGAAACGCGGACGACATCCGTTCCCATGGCCCTGGGAGCCGTAACCTTCCCGGGTCAGACACGGGCCTACGATGTGGCCTTTCGCATACTATTTTGTACTCGGAGTGTTGCTGGCTCACGGGCAGGCCGGCAATCCACCGTCGATATCTCAGGTTGTCTTTTCTCCCGGGATAGCGCGCGTCACAACTTCTCTGGATGCCGATTGGCGTTTTCTCAAAGGCGACGCCGCCGGCGCAGAGGCTCCCTCCTTCGACGATGCGAAGTGGCGTGCGTTGAGCGTGCCGCAAGACTGGAGCATCGAAGGCCCGTTTGATGCGGAGAACGCCACAGGCGGCGCCGGCGGATTTCTGCCCGGGGGCATTGGCTGGTACCGTAAGCACTTTACCTTGTCCGGAGAATATACGGACCGCCGGGTTTTCGTGGAGTTCGACGGCGTTATGGCCAACAGTGACGTCTGGATTAACGGTGCGCACCTGGGAAAACGGCCGTACGGATACGTCAGCTTCGGCTACGAATTGACCGGAAATCTGAATTTCGGCGGCAATAAGCCCAACATTCTCGCCGTGCGTGCTGATAACTCCGGTCAGCCCGCTTCGCGCTGGTATAGCGGCGCAGGCATCTATCGCCACGTCCGGCTTGTGATTACGGATCCCATCCACATCGTGCAGTGGGGAACGTTCATAACCACGCCCCAGGCCGATGCTGCGCAAGCTACGGTGCGCGGTCACACCTCAATCGTAAATCAATCCGGGACGCCTCGCGACATCAGCCTTCAGTTCATGATTGTTTCGCCCGACGGCCGGTCTGTCGGGACAGCCACCAGCCAAGCGCAGAGGGTCGCCGCCGGCCGATCGGTTGATTTGGAGCAGGAAATTGCTGTGAAGACCCCCCGCCTGTGGGACCTCGATCACCCGAATCTGTACTGCGCCTATCTCATCGTAAAATCAGGCAGAGATATGCTCGACGATGAGAGGGTCACTTTCGGCATTCGTGATGCCCGATTTGAGCCCAGCACCGGTTTCGCGCTCAATGGGAAGCATCTGAAAATCAAGGGCGTCTGCCTTCATCATGATGGCGGCGCACTCGGAGCTGCTGTCCCGCTGGGTGTGTGGGAATATCGCCTCAAGCAGTTGCGCACGCTGGGAGTCAACGCAATACGGACTGCGCACAATCCGCCGGCGCCCGAGTTTCTTGACTTGTGCGACCGGATGGGTTTCCTGGTGATGGACGAGATGTTCGATTGCTGGACCGTTGCCAAGAATCCCTATGACTACCACCTCTATTTCAATGAATGGTCAAAGATCGACACACGTGACACGGTGCGCCGCGATCGCAATCATCCGAGCATCATTCTTTACAGTGCAGGCAACGAAATCCGCGACACTCCAAACGGAGAACTGGCCAAGCAGATCCTCGCCGGACTGGTGGAGGTGTTTCACCAGAACGATCCCACGCGGCCGGTGACGCAAGGACTCTTCCGGCCGAATGTCAGCCATGATTATGATAACGGGCTTGCGGATCTGCTCGATGTCGTCGGCACCAACTATCGCGACAACGAGCTGCTCGCTGCCCATCAGGCGGTGCCGACGCTCAAGATTATCGGTACGGAACAGAGGCACGACCTGCCGACCTGGCTGGCGGCTCGGGATAACATAGCCCATGCCGGCCAGTTTCTCTGGAGCGGCGTTGATTACCTGGGTGAATCCCCCGACTGGCCCATCATCGCCGCTGCTTCAGGGTTGCTCGACCGTACCGGCATGATCAAACCCATGGCATACGAACGACAGAGCTGGTGGGGTGACGAGCCCGTGGTGCACTTGGTTCGCCGCATTGATCCGGCCCAGGTGACCGGCGTGGATCCCGGATTTGAGCCGCTTGTCCGTCGGCAGGCGCAATTCGCCGATTGGACTCCACCCGACCAGGGCGCACACGAAGAAGTCGTTGAGGCATACAGCAATTGCGAAGAGGTCGAGTTGTACCTCAATGGGAAGTCGCTAGGCGCCAAACCTCGCAACGCCGATGACTCGCCGCGGATCTGGAAGGTCAGCTACGAGGCCGGCGTTTTGCGAGCGGTTGGCAAAAACAACGGTGCTGTGGCCGCGTCTCACGAGCTGCGCACGGCCGGAAAAGCTGCAAGAATTGTCCTTGTTGCCGATCGGGACAAAGTCAGTCCGGCATGGGATGATGTTGACTATGTCACAGCCACCATCACCGATCAGAACGGCATCGTTGTTCCGAGCGCTTCCGATTTGATTGCCTTCAAGATCGCCGGGCCGGGGTTAATCGTTGCTGTGGACAGCGGGAACAACTCGAGCAGTGAATCGTTTCAGGCGTCGGAGCGGCGCGCGTATCAGGGCCGGTGCATTGCGATAATCAAGGCAAGAAACTCGAGGGGCAGGATCAGCCTGGGCGCTTCCACACCGGGACTGGTTGGAAGCTCGATCACAATCAATGCGGTTGCTCCAGTCCCGGAAAGGAAATAGGAGATTTAGGACAGTGTGCGGGCTGAAGCTCGCACCCACTGTGCGTAATGCAGCCTCCGGCAAAAGTGAAAAAGGCTAAGACTCCTTTTGCATCACGCAATTCAGTTTGGTGTCTGGTAGGGCGCCGCATTGGTGAGCATTGAAGCCCCCCACTTTCTTCAATACAGATGTATTTGGTTTGCGCCCTTGCGCACACTCGGCCATAATCGCGGCTGCTTGAGACCGAAACCCTTCAAAAGGTGCCGCTATGACCACTGAGCAGATCGAAACTGCCTATCAGTTGGCCCAGGATCGCTATGCCGCGCTGGGCGTAGACACCGAGGCCGCTCTGAAGAAACTCGCGACTGTCCCCGTCTCGATGCACTGTTGGCAGGGTGACGATGTGGGCGGATTCGAAAGCATGGGCTCCGAACTGGGGGGTGGCTTGGCGGTGACCGGCAACTACCCCGGCAAGGCACGCACGCCCGCGGAGCTGCGGGCAGACGCCGAGAAGGCCTACTCGCTGATCCCCGGTAAGCACCGCTTCAACCTCCATGCCTTCTATGTGGAGTTCCCGGCGGGCAAGAAGGTCGACCGCAATGCCATCGAGCCGGCCCACTTCAAGAGCTGGATCGACTGGGCCAAGTCGCTCGGCATCGGGATGGATTTCAACCCGACCTGTTTCGCCCATCCCAAGGCCGCCGACGGCTTCACGCTCTCGCACAAGGACAAGGCAATCCAGAGGTTTTGGATCGAGCACTGCATCGCCTGCCGCAAGGTCGGCGCGGCCATGGGCCAGGCCCTGGGCACGCCCACGGTCACCAACATCTGGGTCCCGGACGGTATGAAGGACACCCCTGCCGATCGCCGCGGCCCGCGCGAGCGCCTCAAGGAAGCTCTGGACGAGATCTTCGCCGAGAAGATCAATCCCAAGCATCACCTGGATTCGATCGAAGGCAAGCTCTTTGGCATAGGCGCCGAAAGCTACACCGTCGGCTCGCACGAATTCTACCTGGCCTATGCCGCCAAGAACGGCAAGCTCGTCTGCCTGGACGCAGGCCACTATCACCCAACCGAGAGCGTGGCCGACAAGATCTCATCCGTAATGCCATTCGTCGACGAGATCCTGCTGCACGTCAGCCGCGGCGTGCGTTGGGACAGTGATCACGTGATCGTGCTCAACGACGACCTGACGGCCATCGCCCAGGAGCTGGTGCGCGGCGGCTATCTCGAGCGCACCCACGTCGGCCTCGACTTCTTCGACGCCAGCATCAACCGCATCGCCGCCTGGGTCATCGGCATGCGCAACATGCTGCGAGCGCTGTGCTTCGCACTGCTCGAGCCGGTCGAGCAGCTCAAGAAGCTGGAAGCCGACGGCGACTACACCTCGCGTCTGGCATTGATGGAGGAACTCAAGACCATGCCGTTCGCGGCCGTGTGGGACTTCTACTGCGTTCAGAAGGGCGTGCCCGTGGGCATGGACTGGCTCGCGGAGGTCAAGAAGTACGAAGCCGACGTGCTGTCGAAGCGCATGTAAGGGCCTGTCAATGAATAACGTTTGCACTTTGGCGCGGCGGGCAAAATCAAAAAACCAACACTCGCGGCCTGCGCGCATGCGCCGGCCACGACGAGGACAAGCCTATGAACGAAACGGCTCAAGCGATGACGAACCCCGCTCTGGGCGTGACCATCTTTGCCTTGGGCGGTTTGGCAGGGGCAATCTTCTATCTGCCCTTCAAGAAGGTCAAGGGTTGGGCCTGGGAGAGCTACTGGCTCGTATACGCGGTGTTCGGCCTCGTTGTGGTGCCGTGGGTCCTGGCCTTCGCCACCTCTCCTAACGTGACGACGGTGCTGGCCAGCGCGCCCCGCAGAGACCTCGCCTACTGCTTCCTGTGCGGTGCGGCCTGGGGCATCGGCGGCCTGACGTGGGGCTTGATGATCCGCTACCTGGGCGTTGGACTCGGGCTGGCCATCGGCTGTGGCGTCTGCTCGGCTGCAGGCACGCTCATTCCGAAGATGCTGCGGGGCGAGTTCGCGCAGCTCTTCCAGACCCAGGCTGGGATCTTCTCGTTCGTCGGCGTCGTCGTGTCGCTGATCGGAATTGTCTTCGTCGGCATGGCTGGGATTTCGAAAGAACGGGAGTTGCCCGAAGAGGAAAAGAAGAAGGCCGTAGCGGAGTACAGCTTCAACAAGGGCATCGTCGCGGCGCTCTTCTCCGGTCTGATGAGCTCGGCGATGGGCTTCGGGCTGGTCGGCGGTCCCAGGCTCCAGGAACTGGCCGCGACCATCCCGCCCGTCACCTCGCATACCTGGAGCGGGATGCCGGTGCTGGTGGTTGTGCTGCTTGGCGGCTTCGTCGTCAACTTCTTCTGGTGTCTCTACCTCAACTTCAAAAACAAGACGGCGGGCGACTACACTAAGGCGAGCGCGCCACTGCTGCTCAACCTCGTTTTTGCTGGACTGGCCGGCGCCATCTGGTGCTCGCAGTTCATCTGCTTCAAGACGGGTGAGCCCGCGATGGGCAATACCGCTTACGTGGGATGGGCGTTGTTGATGGCTTGTCAGATTCTCTTCAGTGCGCTGGTCGGCATCATGCTCGGCGAGTGGAAGGGCACCAGCGGCCGGACGCGCTCATTGCTTACGGTCGGGCTGTTGCTGCTCGTGCTGACGTCCGTCATCACCGGCTACAGCAGCAAGCTGGCCCAAGAGGCTACGGTCGCGCCCCAGGCGCGCTCCGGAGCGGTCGCACACATCGGCGGCTAGGAGGAACCATGTCCGAACGCGTCTATCTCGGGATCGACCTCGGCGCGGAGAGCGGCCGCGTCATCGCCGGTATCTGGAACGGCAAGACCATTCGCCTGGAGGAGGTGCACCGCTTCCAGAACGGTCCGGTGGCCTTGGCCGGGACGTTGCGCTGGGACGTGCTGCGATTGTGGGCCGAGATCCAGAACGGTCTCAGCCAGGCGAGCAAGAAATCTGGCAAACGCATCGTCTCGGTCGGCGCCGACACCTGGGGTGTCGACTATGTCCTGTTGACCAAGAAGAACGAGATCCTCGGTCAGCCCTACCACTACCGTGATGCCCGCACCCTGGGGATGCTGGCCAAGGCCTTCAAGAAGGTCCCGCGCGCCGAAATCTTCGCCCAGACCGGCCTGCAGTTCATGGAACTCAACACGCTCTATCAGCTGCTGGCGTTGCAGCGCAACTCACCGGGCCTGCTCGATGCTGCCGACTGCCTGCTGCTGATGCCGGACTTCTTCCACTGGTGCCTGTGCGGCTCGCGGGTGGTCGAGTTCACTAACGGCACGACTACCCAGTGCATGCACCCGCTCAAGCGCAACTGGTCGATGGGCATGCTCCGCAAGTTCGGCTTGCCCACGCGGATCTTCCCGAAGGTCGTGCTGCCCGGGACCAAGCTTGGTAAGTTGCGGCCCTCGGTCGCCGAGGCCACCGGACTCAGCGGCGTCGAGGTCGTGGCGCCGCCGACCCACGACACAGCCAGCGCCGTCGCCGGCGTGCCGACCGCTAATACCGGACACGCCAACTGGGCCTACATCAGCTCGGGCACCTGGTCCTTGATGGGCGCAGAGGTGCAAACGGCGTCGCTCTCGAAGCGCACGCTCGAGCTGAACATGACCAACGAGGGCGGTCTGGACGGCACCTACCGTCTGCTGAAGAACATCATGGGCCTGTGGTTGATCCAGCAATGCAAGCGCTCGTTCGACGCTAAGGGCAAGAGCTACGACTACGGCGAGCTGAGTGAGCTGGCCCGCCAGGCCAAGCCGCTGCGTTCGATCGTCGACCCGGACGACCCGCGCTTCCTTAACCCGCCGGAGATGCCCGAGGCGATTCAGGACTTCTGCCGCAAAACGCATCAGCCCGTGCCGGAGACCGAAGGCGAGCTGATCCGCTGTGCCACCGAGAGCCTGGCGCTCAAGTACCGCGTGGTGCTCGGCTGGCTCAAGGAGCTGACCGGCGAGAGTACCAGCGTGATTCACATCGTTGGAGGCGGCTCGCGGAACACCCTGCTCAACCTGATGACCGCCGATGCCTGCCAGCGGCCGGTCTTGACAGGTCCCGTCGAGGCCACCGCCTTGGGCAACCTTCTCGTTCAGGTGCGCGCCAGCGGCGAGGTGGGCTCGCTGAGCGAGATGCGCGACGTCATTCGGGCATCGAGTGACGTGGCGCGCTTCGAGCCGTCGGATGCCGCCAAGTGGCAGGCAGCCTCCGAGCGTTTCGCCGCCTTGCAGAAGAAAGCATAGGGAGAAACGCCGTGAAATGTCCGGGCTGGGCTCTTGCCATGATATTCATCATATCTTTTTTATTTGCCCACGCCGCAATTTCGCAGTCGCAGGCTGTCTCTGTCTCCATCGCCGGTCTGAAGTGCGAATACAAAATCAATCCCCTCGGCCTGGATGTCCTGCGGCCGCGCCTGAGCTGGCAGATCTCAACGGAAGAGCGCGGCTGGAAGCAGAGTGCGTATCAGATCCGGGTGGCTCTGAGCCCGGAGGCACTGGATCAGGGCCAAGGACTGGTTTGGGATAGCAGCAAGGTCGCTTCCCGGGAATCCATCCAGCGGATTTACGCCGGTCCCCAGCTCCTTTCGGGCAGGCGCTACTACTGGCGGGTCCGCGTCTGGGACGCCCGGGGCCAGCCCTGCCCCTGGAGCGAAATTGCCTGGTGGGAGATGGGTTTGCTCCTGCCTCAGGACTGGCGAGCATCGTGGATCGAACCGGGATTGCCGGAAGATGTCCAAAAATCCAATCCGTGCCCCATGCTGC
>Ga0187858_10006943_pt1 | contig 10080 bp, 9 predicted proteins | sample June2016WEW_8_15_FD_133015 | JGI IMG/M metagenome (GOLD analysis project Ga0187858, IMG submission 133015) | Peatland microbial communities from SPRUCE experiment site at the Marcell Experimental Forest, Minnesota, USA - June2016WEW_8_150 | ecosystem: Environmental > Terrestrial > Soil >...
CCGGACATCGCCACCATGAAGGGAATGCGCGACCGCGCCGTCATCGCGGTGCTTCTGGGCTGCGGCCCGCGCCGGTCCGAGGTGGCGGCGCTGACGATGGAGCACATACAACAGCGGGACGGCCGCTGGTGCATCGTGGATCTCATTGGCAAGCACGGGCGCGTGCGGACAATCCCGATGCCGCCGTGGGTGAAGGTGGCGATCGAAGCATGGACGGCAGCCGCTGGAGTCTGCGACGGTCCGGTGTTCCGTTCAGTGCACCGAGGCGATCAGGGTGACAGTCGTGAGGTTGGACTCGATCAATTGCTGCGATCCGACTGTAGCATCTTCCGCGCTATTCCCAGCTCCCGATGGCCCGGAGCGGCGAATTTGGAGATTGCGCAGCTATGGATCACGAGGGGAAAGTGGGGTGGTCGGTTCTTCATCAACGGAAGCGCTGTAAATGGGATCAGTTCCTCTCTCACTCCGCAGACCGGAGGCACAAGCTCCGGCCCCGATGAGTTGGCCGAGAACTCTAACAAAGCCTTCCAAGGGGCGCTTGTCGTGGGAATGGGATTCATTTTGGAGCCGCAGGAAGCTGAGAGGCTGTTGCATGCGGATTCCCGCAATCAGGATGTGTTGCTGCGGTACCTAAACGGAGAAGACATCAATTCAAGTCCGATACAGTCGCCATCACGGTGGGTTATAAACTTCTTCGGATTTCCCGTTGATCGGCAAACTGCGGCAGCAGGCTACCAGGGATCCGTAGCTGCCGACTATCCAGAATGTCTGGCCATAGTTCGGGAGCGGGTCTTAGCTGAGCGCTTAACGTACGAACCAAAGAATCCTTGGAATCGAAAACTCCGCTCGGAATGGTGGCTTTTCGGACAGTGGCGTTGGGCGCTCTATGACGCTATCGCTCCGTTGAATCGCGTACTCGTTCGCAGCAGAGTGGCCAACATCAATTCCATCGCATTCGCTCCAACTACCTATGTCTTCTCGGATGCCGTCGTCGTTTTCGCCTTCGAGGATATGGGGCACTTCGCCCTGCTTCAGTCATTCGCACACACGACACAACTGGAGCAGTATTCCTCAAGTCTGCGGAAAGATGTTCGGTACACGCCGTCATCATGTTTTAGTACTTTCCCGAGGCCGCAGGTGAGTTCATTGGAGTCCGTTGGCCAGCTGTACTATGAAACCCGTCAGAATCTAATGCTGTCGCGACAACAAGGGCTCACGCGAGTTTATAACTACTTCCACAACCAACTGGAGAGAAGTGCAGACGTTGAACAACTGCGCCAGTTGCACGTCAAGATGGACCACGCCGTCGCTGCTGCGTACGGCTGGACCGACCTCGACCTCGGCCACAACTTTCACCAGACAAAACAAGGCATCCGCTACACCATCTCGGAAACGGCACGACGTGAGGCCCTCGACCGCCTGCTCGCCCTGAACCACGAACGCTACGCCGCGGAGCAGGCGGCAGCGGCGAAACAGCCGTCCCGCAAACCAAGCGCGCGCAAGCGCCCGCCTGGCGAGCCAACGCTCTTTTGAAAATCGGCGCAATCATGCTAAGTTGATCCGGAGCGGAGAAGCGGATACCGGCAGGTCTGGCTATGGAATTCGAATGGGACGCTGCCAAGGCAGCATCCAATCTCGACAAACATGGCGTGAGTTTCGCCGAGGCGATGATCGTGTTCGGCGATCCTCTGGAAGCCACGATTCCGGACCCGGATCACTCGTCGGATGAGTGCCGTTTGCTTAGCATGGGCCGCTCCGAAGCGGGCCGAGTCCTGGTGGTGGCGTATACTGAGCGTGAAGGGCGCATTCGCCTGATCAGCGCGCGGGAGGCAACGCCCGCCGAGCGGAGAAGATATGAGTCAGAGCAACATGGCTAGTCCGGACGACTTGAGGCCGGAGTACGATTTCTCCGGCGCCGTGCGGGGAAAGCACCACGAACAGTACCGGGCCGGCACCAACGTGGTGTTTCTCGATTCGGATGTGGCCAGGGTTTTCAAGGACTCGGAGTCGGTCAACCGGGCGCTCCGCCTTCTGCTGGATCTCGCCAAGAACCAGTTGCCGCCGGATCGCGCCGCCTAGAACGCGCGCGAATTCGACCTTATCTCCAGCGGAAAGGAATGAGTCATGTCCACCGCGCCCCTCCGCCAGGAACTCGAAGATCTGATCCGCCGCGACCTGTTGGGTCCCGCCGGCGGCGAGCAGGAGATCATCACCGAACAGAGCGTTCGTGATCGATACCTGCTCGGCATGCTTGCCCCGCTGAAGGTGATCGAGGTAGACGAGGAGCGGGTAGCACCGCTCGAGGAATGCGATGCCCCGTCGCAGCCGATCACGCTGGGTGCGACCAATATGTGGTTCTCGCGGACGCTTTCGGCGCTCTCCATTCCGTCTTCGGCCGATCCGCTGGAGCAGCTGGCGGAGCAGGATCTGACAGCGCTGTTCGAGGACGCGGAGTCGGAGCGCGATGTCAAGCTGGTGCGCCGTGGCCACGCGCGCTATGACCCGTACACGGACGCACAGATCTGGGCGGCGATCGGCAAGTTGCGTGCGCAGGACAGCGCCGCGCCCCTCACCCCCAAGGATTTGAAGCTGCCCGAATGGAAGCTGTTCTCGAAACCGGATCCGGCGAAGAACAGCGCGAATCTACGCCTGCGCGTGGTGACACCGCCGGCGAAGTATGCGCCTTGGATCGAGAGCGTAGTGCTGATCGACCGTTTGCGAGAGGTGCAGGCCCTGGCAGGATTCACGCGGCTGGAACCGGCGGGCGACGATTCAGCCGCGAAGTTGGTGCCGCTGCGGCGCGGTCCGGCCGAGTGGGTGCCGGCGGCCGAGGTGCGGGGCGAGGGGCTGTTCCTGCGGCTCTCTGAAGCGAAAGTGTCAGACTGGCTGGCGACAGCGCCGACGCTCGAAATGCAGTTCTTCGGCGCGCACCGGCGCTGGCGGGCGCAGCGGGGTTTGGATCCGTCGCTCGGATTTCCTGGGCTGCGGTATGTCCTGCTGCATTCGTTGGCGCACGCGCTGATTCGCCAGTTTTCAGTCGAATGTGGATACGCTGCGGCCAGCCTGCGGGAGCGCATCTACTTTTCCACGCCAGATGATGAAGAGTCGATGGCTGGCATCCTCATCTACACTGCCGCGCCTGACAGCGAGGGCACTTTGGGTGGGTTGGTGACATTGGGAGAGACCGCCAATCTGGAGCAGCACCTCGACCAGGCGTTGGAGGGATTGGAAATCTGCTCGTCCGACCCGTTGTGCGCGGAGACGACACCCGAGCAAGCGTTCATGTCGCTGCATGGCGCCGCCTGCCACAACTGCCTGTTTCTGCCGGAGACTTCGTGCGAGCGGGGTAACCGGTATCTGGATCGGACCGTATTGGTGCCGACCATGGAGCGCGCAGAGTTCGCGTTCTTCCGCCCATGACAACCGCCGAAGCGTGCCTCAAACTCGTGGAGGAACTGCCGGGCAGCCTGGTTGAGTCGCTGATCGTGCAACTGCGGGCCGGCGCGGCACCCACGATGCCGAGCCCCGGCTACCAGGGGAGGGTTGACGAGTTCGTGCGGTGCCGAAGTGACGCGCGAGGCGAGCTGGCGCCGATGCTGGAGGTGGCGCTGGCGGCCAAGCGAGTACAGCAGAATACAGAGTTGGTCTGGACCGGCCCTTCGACGCCAGTGGTGCCGGTGCGGCGGACGGAGCAGGTTCTATGCGACCTGATCCGCTGCGCAGAGCAAAGGCTAACCATGACGAGTTTCGGAATCTTCCAGGTACCGCGCCTGGTAGAAGAACTTGAACAGGCACTGGCACGCGGCGTGGCGCTGCGGATCGTGCTGGGCGATCGGGAAGCCCACAGCGACCAGGAGATCGACCGCCAACGCCATCAGTTGGGGCGAGTAGTGACCGCGCGGGCAAAGCTCCTGCAATGGCCGCCGGAGCGGCGGCCTCGCGATGAGCAAGGTCACGCGAGCCTGATGCACGTCAAAGCCGCCGTCGCTGATTCGCGGCTCGTGTTCCTAACCAGCGCTAACCTCACCGAGGCGGCGCTGGAGAGGAACATGGAGTTGGGTGTGCTAATTCGTGGTGGGAGCATGCCGGTCGCAATCGACCACCTGATCGATGCGCTGGTGGAATCGGGAGAATTACAGTCAGCGTAGATCGCTTCAGATCAGGCAACATGCGGGATACCACACCGGCGCGCGGAAGAATGAGTTGCGGCGGATTCAGTGGCCGCAGGTCGATTTCGATGGCAACGTGATCCGCTTGCCAGCCAGCCAGACGAAAACTAAGAAAGCCCGCACACTGCCGATCTATGGCGATATGCGGCGCTGGCTGGAGCACCAGCGCGCGACGTGCCCGGCCGATTGCCCGTGGGTCTTTCATGGAGCGCACGGCCACCCGCTGGATAATCACCTCAGCGGGTGGGCGGAAGCATGCAGCCGCGCCGGTCTACCTGGGCTTTTGTTCCACGACCTGCGACGGACAGCAGTGCGCAACATGAAGCGAGCCGGCGTTCAAGACAAGATAGCGATGGACATTACCGGTCACCGCACGCGGAGCGTTTTTGACCGCTACAACATCGTCGACGAGGCGGACGTTCGCGGTGCCGGCGAACGCCTCGAAGAGTACGCGAAGCAGGGCAAGCGCGAGCGGGCCGCGCGGCTGCAAAGGGTCAAATGATCACTGCGCGAACCATTACGAGAACCATTACAGTGCGGGTGGCCCGAATCTGCGGTAAACTCAAATGAGTCATAGAGTTGCTGGAGTGGCGGAACTGGCAGACGCACGGGACTCAAAATCCCGCGCTCTTCACTGAGCATGAGGGTTCGACCCCCTCCTCCAGCACCAGCCTGGCCTCGGTCTCAAGGCGGCGTCGGCGCCGTCAATCGCACCAACGCGCCACCACCTTCAGCACCCGCGCCAGCCCCTCGGAGTGTGCCGATCTGCCAGTGCAAACGGCCCTCTGCGGGATCGACCATATGGCCATGTGCCCTTCTTACACCGAAGTTACATCAGCGGCTCAAATTCTCAACATTTGCCTCGGGGCCGCGGGGATATGATAGAGCAAATCAATCCCGGGAGGGGTGACTGGCACCATGGAAGAACTTGGATGCGCTCCGCAGGCCGCGCGGTCCCGAAGGTCGCGTCGCGGTTTCTTTCAAGCGGGGATTCTCGGCCTGGGTGCGGCGATAGCCGCCGCGTTGGGCTTGCCCGCGCTGGCATATTTGCTGACGCCGCCGAAATCCGGACAGCAGGACGCATGGATCGAGATCGGCGAACTGAACAAATTCGCTGCCGGCGCGCCGCTCGAAGTGGCGTTTCGACGCAATCGCACCGACGCCTGGAAGGTGGTCAGCGAGAAGGACACCGCCTGGGTGGTAAAACGCGCCGACGGCGGCGTGACGGCCTTCGGCCCGCAGTGTACTCACCTGGGATGCGCCTATCACTGGGATGACGGACGGCAGCAGTTCCTCTGCCCCTGCCACTCGTCACTGTTTCGGATAGATGGCAGCGTGATCTCCGGGCCGGCGCCGCGCCCGCTCGACCGTTACGAAACCAAAGTGGAGAACGGCAAGCTGATGCTGGGGCGCCTCGGAACATTGAGCGAGAGGCGGGCATGAAGCGGCAGGTGGAAAGCCTGGTGGCGTGGATCGAGGACCGCACCGGCCTGCCGGGCGCCATTGCGCATTTTCTGGACGAGAAGATTCCGGCATCGGGCGGCTGGCACCAGGTGTTCGGCAGCGTCGCGATGTTCCTCTTTCTCACTCAGGCGTTCACCGGCATTCTGCTCGCGTTCAACTACGCGCCCACGCCGGGCGAAGCTTACAACAGCCTGCGGTATATCCTCACCGAGGTCACCGGCGGGCGGCTGATTCGCGGGCTGCACCACTGGGGCGCCAGCATGATGATCGTCATAGTGGTGCTGCATATGGTGCAAGTGTTCGTCTTCGGCGCTTATAAGAAGCCGCGCGAGACCACCTGGATGCTGGGCGTGGTCCTATTGCTGCTCACGCTGACTTACGGGCTTACCGGCTACTTACTCCCCTGGGACAACCGAGCTTACTGGGGCACGGTGGTGGCGACTAAGATCGCGGCCTCGGCTCCGCTCGCCGGCCCGTACATGACCCGGCTGCTGGGTGCGGCGAAAGGCGTCGGCGTGGTCACGTTCGCGCGATTTTACACCGTGCACGTGCTGCTGCTGCCGCCGGCGACCATGCTGCTGATTCTCGCCCACGTGTATTTGGTGCGCCGCCACGGCGTAACGCCGCAGCCGGGCGATGAGGCGCTCCCCAGGAAGCCGTTCTATCCAGTGCAGGTATTCAAAGACACGGCGGCCACCTTCCTCGCATTCGCCGTTTTGTTCACGCTGGCAGTGGCGGCAAAGGTGCCGCTGGAACAACTGGCGGACCCGACCGATACGACTTACATTCCGCGCCCCGAATGGTATTTCCTGTTTCTATTTCAGACGCTCAAGTTCTTCGAGGGGCCGCTCGAAATCGTCGGCAGCACCATTCTGCCCGGCCTCGCGGTGCTGGCGCTATTCGCGGTGCCGTTTATCGACCGCGCGCAGATGGTGAAGGTGACACGCCGCACGGTGGCAATCGCTTTCGTGGTTCTCGCGGCCATTGGCTGGAGCGGGCTTACTGCGGCGGCCATCCTGTCGACGCCGCGCGAGGCGGTGGCGCAGGTGGATTACTCGGCGCCCACGAATTGGATCCAGCTTTCGCCGGAGGAGATGGCCGGCATCGCTTACTTCCGCCAGGAGAGCTGCGCCAGTTGTCACTCCGCCGGCTCGTCGGTGGGGCCGGACCTGACCCGCACCGCCGTCCACAAGGACGCGGCCTGGATGATCCGCCACTTCAAGCAGCCCGCGGCAGTCCGTCCGGGCAGCGCCATGCCGCCGGTGGCACTGGGTGATGCGCAGTTGAATTCGCTGGCCGCTTTTCTGCTCAAGCTGACGCCGGAGAATTCGAGCGCGCTCGCCGAGGCTCCGGACTTCGCGGTGCGCGGCGCCGTCGTGTACCAGGCGGGACACTGCGCTGCGTGCCATACGGTGAATGGCGTGGGCATGAAGGTGGGGCCGCCGCTCAACGGCCTGGCCAAGCGCCAGACGCAAAGTTGGGTGAATGATCACTTCGCCAACCCGCAGAAGCTTTCTCCCGGATCCATCATGCCGCCCTACCAGCTCTCTGCGGAGGATAAGAAGAATCTAACGGCCTATCTGTTCTCGCTTCCGGAATAGCCAGCCGTGCTCAGTGCCGCGTTCTGGTGCGGTGCTAAGACGGGCGATCGGTTTCTGTCGCCTCTTCGCTCTGTCTCCAGAATCGGCGCCATTTGAGAAGCGAACTCAGCCGGGGAAAACCGCCTCGCATAGGCTTGCAGCGCGGAGGGCCGGAAGTGTGGCTCCATGCCTTCGAAGCGCTCCACGGCGGCCTCCAGGCATTCGTCGGACGCACTTTCGTAGAGCACGCCACCAAACGCCGGCACGGTTTCCAACGCGCCACCGCGTCCCAGAGCGATCACGGGCTTGCCGCTCGCCAACGCTTCCACCGGAGTCAGACCGAAATCCTCTTCGCCCGGTAGCACCAACGCACGGCACCGTGCGTATAGTCCGCGAAGATCCTCGTCGTTTACATGTCCTAACAAGGTGATGTTAGCGCCCGCGGCCGCCTTCAGCCGGCGGTACTCCGGACCCGCGCCGGCAATAATCAAGCGCCGCCCGCTGCGCGTAAACGCGCGCACCGCGGAATCAATCCGCTTGTAGGGCACCAATCCCGAGACAATGAGGAAGTAATCGTCCGGCGGCTTCCAATAGAAGGAATCCACCTCGACCGGCGGGTACACGACCTCCGACTCGCGGCGATAGGTTTTGCGAATGCGGTTCTGCACGTTGCGGCTGTTAGCGATGAAGTCGTCTACCCGCGCCGCGGAGGCGTAATCCCAGAGGCGGAGGTAATGGGTGAGCGGAGTCATGGCGGCGCGCTTCCAGCGCGAGGCGGTCCAATCGTTGCGATAAGCCGGATAGAGATCCCATAAGTACCGGGGAGGCGTGTGGCAGTAACAAACGTGTCGCGTGGAGGAAGAGACGATCACGCCTTTGGCCGGACCGGATTCGCTCGATACCACCAGATCGTAACCGCGCAGGTCGAAGCTCTCGAGCGCCATGGGCATCAGTGGCAGCAGCGCCCGGTGCCAGCGCCGCAGTGGATTCAGGAATGAGGTCGTGACCTGGTGCAGGCGGACTTCCTGGCTAAGTGTCTGCGGCGCCGAGAACAATGTAAAAATGTCCGCCCCGGGGAGCAAGCGGCACAGCGCGTCGAGCACCTTCTCGCCGCCACGGCGATCTAACAGCCAGTAATGTACGATTGCTACCCGCACCTATATCCAGCTTACTGCTCGCGGATAGATATAGCTGCGGTTTCGGGACGAGTTTTACCGCTGTAACAGGCTTGCGCATGTTATCAAGGATTAGTGACCACTCACGACGCCCTGGGAATAGTGCGGCCCGACCCGTTGCTCTGCCATGTTGACCTGCCGCTGCGCCGGGCGTACCAGCCGGTAGGTTTTCGGCTGCACCTGGCCACGAATTCTCGCGACGTGATCGACGCGGCCGACGAATGCTGGCGCGACTACGAGCCGGAATTCGCCTGCGAGCCAATGGAACTTCGGGTGGTGGTGGAAGCGGAAGGAGGACTGGCGAGCGAGCCGAGTTTCCGGTTGCAGCGAAACCTGTTGTCGATTGTCTCCGACGCGCATAATTTCGCGGTGGTCGACTTCAGCACGCAGCTTGCATGCATTTACGTATCGAAAGAGACCGCGGCGGATCACAATCTGCTGCGCTGGTTTTTCCTGGAGTCGATTGCTTACGTGCTGCTCGCGCAACGCTATTTGGCGCCGCTGCACGCAGCCTCGATCGCGCGCCACGGAACGGGTGTTTTGCTCTGCGGCGCATCCGGGGCCGGTAAGAGTACACTTGCGTTTGCCGCCGCCTGCGCGGGGTGGACGTTTCTGTCGGACGATTGCACCTGGCTGCTGGCCAGCGGTTCCGACGCTACCGCCGTCGGCAGACCGCACCAGGTGCGGTTCCGCGACGATGCGCCGGGTTTGTTTCCGCGCCTGGCCGGCTATGCCGTGCGCGAGCGGCCCAACGGCAAGATAGGAATCGAGGTGCCGACGCGCGCCTTCCCGGAGATTCGCACCGCACTGCGGTGCAGGGTCGGCGGCCTGGCGTGCCTGGACCGCCGCCAGGGAGCGCGGCCGGCGATGGAGCGCGTGGAGCCGGCCGAAGTGGCGCGTCAACTGCTGAATTCCTGCAGCTATGGCGCGGAGGTGGACGCGATGCACGAACGAGCCACCCGCAGGCTGCTCGATCTGCCTGCGTGCCGATTGCAATACGAATCGCTGGAGGACGGATTGCGGCTGCTTTCCGAGTTTGGGGACGCGATCGGCGCCGGGGCCGCGTCAGGGGGTGCCGCTTGATGTGTCGATCCTGGGCGCGCCGCGGTTCGGCTCTTAGCCAATGACGGCGGCAGCCGCAAGCACGCGGCCGAACCCCTGGCCGGGATGTCGCGCTCTTCCCAGCGGCCCCGCAGCGGCGCTAGCCGCGCTGCATCTTGCCGAGCCGGAGTTGAGCGGCATCCGCCACCTCTCCGACCGCGACTGGCGCCGGGCTCTCGATTACTGCGATCACTCGCACCTCACGCTTGCTCTGCATAGTGCGGCGCGGGGCGCGATGCCCGAGTGGGTGCGCGAGCGAACGGATCGCAACGCCGCGCAGAACCAGCAGCGCTTGCGCCGCACCGAAAAGGCGTATCGCGCCGTGGCGCAGTGCCTGACGACGCACGGGATCGAGTTTCTGGCGCTGAAGGGCATCACGCATTGCGCGCAGTTCGGAACACCGGCCGCGGAACGCGTACAGTACGACATCGATCTGTTCTCACCGCCGGAAAGCGTTCACGCAGCGGAAGCGGCTTTACGCGACCTGGGCTACGAGCGGATCCCGCGGATGGAGGACTTCCCCACCGATCATCTGCCCACGTTGATCCGCAGGACCGGCTGGGAATGGCGCGGCGACTTTTTCGATATCGA
>Ga0187858_10006957_pt1 | contig 10070 bp, 11 predicted proteins | sample June2016WEW_8_15_FD_133015 | JGI IMG/M metagenome (GOLD analysis project Ga0187858, IMG submission 133015) | Peatland microbial communities from SPRUCE experiment site at the Marcell Experimental Forest, Minnesota, USA - June2016WEW_8_150 | ecosystem: Environmental > Terrestrial > Soil >...
GGACGGGTCAGGCTGTCGCCTTCAAGTTCAAGTTTCCGGCTGACCTTGGCCCATTGCTCCGGCTCCCTGACTATGGCCGACCGGATTTTGGTCAAAGCACGGTTATCTGGATGCCACACTCCCGCCGCCGCGAAACAGTTGTCGGGCTGAAGGTGCAGGTAGAAGGCAGGCGCGTGAGCGTCCTTGCCGCTGGCGTGTGAGAAATGGATTCCGACATGCGTCTTGAACGGGATTTTGTCGGGGGAGAACCGGATATCCCGGTAAATGCGGAATAGCGAGCCCCGTGTGGGTCTCGGGTCGGCTACGAAATAGGGGCTCAGCCTACCCAAATGCGGGGCGAAGCTGGCGATGAACAGCAGTGCGGGCTCCAAAACGACCTCGTGATATCGCGCCTTGTTCTTGGCGAACCACTCCCGGTTATTGTGCCGTTTCAGTTGCCGCAGGAATTCGAACAACTCGGGTCGAAAGTAGGCGGTGTTGGGCATTTGGCATTATGACACTTGCAGCGACGGAGGTCGGTTCCGTAGGCCCGCAGTGATGAAATGGCGAACGACTCCTCCAGCAACCGTCGCGGCAGTCGTGCGAGCGGCGGGGAGCGACCGGCTTAGGATCGGCCTTAAAGTCATTCCGGCTCCCTTCTTCGAGGCTCATCGCTTCGCCGTGGTTCACGCCGCAAAGGGAAATCATCGAGCCGTTCAATCTCGGCGACGGTCAGGGGTTGGGTGACTCCAAATTAGACGTGAATCATGGCCTGATTATAGACCGTAAAAACCTGCTCATCGCCATCGTGATCCTTGCAGGCGTTCGAGTTGACTATCGTTTCGCCGTATAGCTCCCACCCTTCCTTGAGGGCCTCGGTAACGAGTTGATTGAAATCGTACAAATCCTTAGACACTACAAGTTGATATTCTTTCGCTTTCACTCTGCCTCCTTCACTTCCTTAGCGGCGGCGGAACAAGAGATTTCCACTCCAGAATTGTTAATGAGCCCGCAGGGTACAGTCAATCTACTGCTCAGACGCTATCTTTAATCATAGCGCCCAGACCCCAGCCAACATTTGCCTTGGCAATATGCGCCAATGACCGGAATTCGTCCCAACTGCGGGAGAGCGCCGTACAGCTTGGTCAAATATGACCAGACACTCGTCTTAGCCACTTCTATCATGGATTGTAGTGAAAAAGTGCGACGGCTGTTACAAAAGCCAGTTCAACTTCCTCATACAAGTGAGGTAACAAGATGTCAACCATATTGATCGTTTTGTTGGTGCTGTTTTTGTTCGGTGGCGGTGGTTGGGGATACTCTCGGTGGCGAGGCTAGCTTGAAGATGCTGGGTACTGTGAGAGGCAGCTTACATGTGGATTGATCGTACCCAGCCACAGGAAAACGCAAACGGCCACGATGTATCGCCAGAACCTCAACAACGCAGATAAGGAAGTTCAAGGTTCACTTTTTCTTCACAATATCGCAATGATCCACCTGTCCAAAGGGCTGGGTGGAGACAACAGACTAATCGATGAGGAGACAAGCATGCGTAAACTTTTGGTGATCACTACGCTGGCGCTTTGTGCCGCATGGGCTTCAGCACAGGCGGTTGGCGGAGCTTCAGGCAGTATGGGAAAAGGTGTGGGAGCTACTGGCAGCACGAACTCAAATACCGGTACAACCGGCAACACTGGTACTATGGGCGGACAGAACAACGGCACGACAAGCACAACACCTGACGACATGAGGATGAATCCAAATACCGGTACAACCGGCAACACTGGTACTATGGGCAACAGCATGGGAACGATGGGAACAGGAACCAACAGCGGAGATGGCGCGAGTGGAACGATGGGCACTGACGGTACTGGAAATGGAACCAGTTCGAGCAGAACCACGGGTCATGGCAAATAAACCAACAATGACTCCAAAGCAAACGAGATCACGATGTGCTAATCCGAGTCGAAAATCTTGAGTGTTTTCGACTCGTATAGCGAATGGGCGCGATCTATCTACGCACCCATTCGTGTTTATGTTTCACGTCCTGCGGGTTGCTCTGGGACTTTATGTTCTTTCGTATGCGTCTTTTCGCTCCCTCGCTGGTCACCAGACTGTACTGGTGGGCCAGATGGATTTTCCCGAAAAAACTGGCAAAAAAGCCAATGTTTTTGATAAGACGGACGACACCCTTATAAACCGGGGTGGTTCGCAAGGTGGTTTGCACGGCTGGTGCTGCCGACAGGGGCGGAACGGCAATCTGACGGTCGAGTCCCCTCTGAAGGGGTCAACGCATTTACTTGGCGCGCTTAAAGATGATCGTGCCAACACCGCCAGCGGATGCATGCGGATCGGTGAATTTCAACTCGTCCCCGCTTATTACGAAGGAACGCTTCTGTTCGGTTCCGTTCCAATTCGGAAACGTAGCGCTCTCGATATGAAATGAAAAACTCTTGTTTGCTTCGTCTACCGTATAGGTTCCGAAGTGCGCAAGACTTCCCCCGACGATTGCTTTGTTTTCATCTGCCGTCGCATTTCCACGATTATTGGAGGCGAATTTCGGAAGAGTAGCGCTTGTAAATACGATTACGTAATGATGATTAGCACAGGCACAAGTGGCTGGCGCAATGGCCGAAGCCGCCAAAGCCAACCTAGAATTGGCAAAACTGAAAACGCCACGGAGCCTAAGCGTCGAACAGCAGGAGCGAATAGTTTCTAAGATTAAATCGTTCGCGGGAACGCCATTCGATTTGTGGATAAGTACCGACCCGGATTCGGCAGTGCTCATGGAGTTAATAGACACCGTGCTTCGTTCCGCTGGATGGAAGTTTAGCCAGCCATACAGTGAAGGTATTATGTTTGCCAGCAAAGCTGGTTTGTTTACCGGCTCTGGCGTTGAAATACGTGTCCCTATAGAACACAAAGACGAATGGATACTTGCGGGTATTGCGCTTGCGGATGCCCTTTCTGCTGAGGGCATAACTACCGCCGTCGGCGCTGATCCCCGGCTCACTTGGGAACATAGAAACAACATTAGAAGAGACAGAATCCATGTGAGCGTCGGCACGAAACCACTGAATTGAGCCTGTGGATTTGAAACGGCACCACTACCGAATGACCGGTAGTGGGCTACTTTGAAATCCAGTCGCCCTGTTTTCCGCTTGCGTTGTGTGGCATACTGTTTCCATGCCAAAGCGTTTTAGCAAAAACTCACACCCTCAAGATGTCAACCAGGCCGCTTTCCAAATGGTTCACCGCGCCACTGCCGGCGATGAATCCACGGATCGCCCCGCCAAGGTCACAAAGTCTGACATATCCCGCGTCATGGCCGCCATGGGCCGCAAAGGCGGCAAGATCGGTGGCAAGCGCAGGCTGCAAACCCTTACTCCGGAAAGGCGAAGCGAAATTGCAATAAAAGCCGCCGAATCCCGATGGGCCAAACACAGCAACAAAAAATAGGAGCCCAAATAAAATGCAAAAGCTCGACGATATGGTCGGGGAAAAGATCGCCGCACTAGTTCCAATGTTTGACAAGATCATCCTTCAAGAGATGACGCTTCACGCAGTCGAACAAAGTGGTATTTGGGTCGAAAGCCAGCATGCCACCAATATGCTGCTAGGTAACCTCAAAGCACAATCTGCGCCCAAAACTCTCGTATTCTTTTTACCATGGCATGAAATACGAATGATATGGGGAAGCCTCGACGTTCCGGCCCTGAACGAAAAAGCATTCGGCGTATAGTTTCCAGATTGGTTTCGTCCGCGAATAATTCTTTAGCGATGTTCATTTTTTTCTTGACAATGCTAAAGCGGTTTAGTATATTTACATCATTATGAACCGCTTAGATAGCGAAACAAGAGCACAAGTTATTAACTGCCTGATCGAAGGATGCTCGATTCGTTCCACGGTCCGCATGACCGGAGTCGCCAAGAAAACCGTCATGCGGCTGCTTGTGGAAGTTGGCAACGTATGCGCCGATTATCAGGACAAAGTATTTCACAATCTCAATTGCCGCCGCTTGCAACTTGATGAAATGTGGGCCTGGATCTACTGCAAAGAAAAGCGGCGCACCGAGAAGATTGCGAAAGAGCATCCCGATGCTGGCGACATCTGGCTGTGGGTTGCGGTTGATGCTGACACGAAACTCGTTCCTTGTTGGCAGCTTGGAAGCCGCGATTCTCGCACTGCGAAGGACTTTGTTGACAACCTTGCTAGCCGCTTGAAGAACCGAGTGCAGATCACCAGCGATGGACACAGGCCATACGTCGAAGCGATTGAAAGAGCCTTTGGCGACGATGTTGACTACTCGATATTGCAGAAGATTTACGGCGCGCCGATGGAAAACGAGACGCGCTATTCCCCCGCGCAGTGCATTGGAGTTGATATTCGCCATGTGACCGGAAACCCCGATCCGAAGCACATTTCCACGAGTTTCGTGGAGAGGCAAAATTGGACAGTCAGAGGCAAGATGCGCCGTTACACTCGCCTCTCGAATGGCTTCTCGCGCAAGCTGCGTAACCACGCTGCCGCAACTGCCTTGAACTACTTCGCATACAACTTCATTCAAATTCACAGAACCATCCGCATGAGCCCCGCCATGGCAGCCGGAGTGACTGACAAGCTATGGGCCGTTGAAGACCTAGTTACTCTTTGGGAATCCTACGAAAGAGAACAAAAGTCGATAGCTGCGTGAAATAACGCACCCAATTTATAGGGGTGCCATCTAGCCCGCAACAATTACTACCACATCCCGGTACTCTCGTTGTATAATTGTGCAGTTTTGCCTGAAAAGGCAAAAAGGCTCGCTTTAAGGGAGCAAGCCTTCAGTGATTTTTAGGTTAGGGATTCAGGGGCGAAACCAACAATTCGAGTATACCCGCCCTGCTGATTCCCGTCAACAACAAGTTTGCCGTAACTGTAACTGACTTGGTTACAGAGCCCCTCTCTGGCCCGATGTTACTAGCACCAAACCAGAGAGGAACCATTCACCCGTTTAACCAAAGGAGCCTAATCCAAATGGCCACAGGTGTAATTCAACCGCCCAAACCTTCGGACTGCGGTTTCGCAGCCTCGATTACCCTCAAAAATGGCCGCGTAATTTATGCGGCTGACTACAACCTCCGCGCTTTCCCGATCAGACGCGGACCTAAAAAGCCAAAGCAGTAACTTCCAAGGCTGGATGCGCCAATCGGGGCGTCCAGCCGCTCCCCTTTTCCGGGATCATCGGCAGTGCCACCTGTCGAAATCTACCCCGGAAGGAAAGGGGGTTGGCCATGAGCAAGCGAAGCGGTCGCTTTATCATGGTGCTGTACCGGAATGAGGACACCGTATTAATCGCCCTCATCTGGATATAGCCCCTTGGTGGCCCCTCAGAACAGCGGGGGGCCATTCCTTTTTGCTTGGATGAACTCTTGGCTCGTCTGTGTTGTTTGCAACCCGTAGAATCATATAGCTTTCCACAGCAATACACAATTATCCAGGGTTTTCCACAGCGATCCACAGTCTTTCACATACTCCCCTGTGAATTCAAGTATATAATTTGCGCCCGCAAACCAAAGTACCTAAATCGGCACTTCCGGGCCCCTCATCGCGATTCCTGCCTATTGATCGAGGTGCAGAATGGCTCAGTACAAATACTTGAAGTTTCTCAAGGAAAATACAAGCAAGGCTTTCGATGATTTTCATGTGCCGTCAGCAACGACACCATATTCCGGTATTTACCGCTGTGCCGTCTGCGGCAAAGAAGATGTTTCAACCGAGGGACACCCGCTACCCCCGCAAAACCACCATCAGCATCCAGCGGGAAGCGGGCCTATCCGGTGGCAGTTGATTGTGTCGCACTGAGCGGTTCGGGAGTCAGTCGCAAGGGGCATAATGGACTCGCCTCAAAATGCCCCCACAGGACTGGGGCAATGCCTGCGACCGATTCGGCCACGGCTGTAAGCTTGTCAGTCTGAATTCTGTCCTGCATAAACTCCAGCACGCTTTTCACGTCGGTATCGATATTTAGTTCCATTTTTATTCCACTAGAAAACCCGCCCTTCTGCGGGCGGGTGATTGTGCTGCTATTCAATTTTAGGGCTACGGGTTCTAAGTAGCCCACTACCCGTTTCCTGGCTTCCTTGCGCCGCTTACGCCATCCACATAGAATTGCAATAGCTCTCATTCTCAGGAGTTGGCGTGCATACACGGTGTTTTGGTTTCCGCTGGCTGTTTGCAATGCTTCTGTCTTGTCTGCTGATGGCTTCCGCCCTCGCGCAGGAGACGAAGCCTGAGCCAGCCGCAACCCCGCCCGACAGCACGGCTCCCGGCAAAGCCAACTCAAAGCAGAGCGACAAAGACGCCGCCAAGAAGGCTAAAGAAGCGCAGCGGCAACGGCTGAAGGAATTGCAGGGGCCGTTCAAGAAATGGCTCAACGAAGATGTCCGCTGGATCATCACGCCCGAGGAGGAGGCCGCCTTTAAGCAGCTTGCCACCGACGAAGAGCGCGACCAGTTCATCGAGCAATTCTGGCAGCGCCGCGACCCCACGCCTGACACCGAGGAAAACGAGTACAAGGACGAGCATTACCGCCGCATCGCTTATGCCAACGAGCACTTCGCCGCCGGAATGCCGGGTTGGCGGACTGATCGCGGGCGCATTTACATCGTCTGGGGTCCGCCGGACGAGATCGATTCTCACCCCGCCGGAGGCCAGTATCAGCGCGACATCTCGGAAGGCGGCGGTTCCACCTCGACGTATCCCTTCGAGCGCTGGCGCTATCGTTATCTGGAAGGCATCGGGTCGGAAGTCAACGTCGAGTTTGTGGACAACTGCATGTGCAACGATTACCACATCTCGGTTGACCCCAACGAAAAAGATGCCTTGCTGCATACGCCGAACGCCGGACTCACGATGTACGAACAAATGGGCCTGGCCAGCAAGGTCGACCGGCTGACCTCCACCAACCCGTTGAATCCGTCGAATCCAATGGGTGCGAATCAGAACAATCAGTTTGACAAACTTGAGCGTTTGGCCAAGCTGACTGCGCCGCCGCCGATCAAGTTCAAGGATTTGCAGTCCGACGTTACTCACCGCATCGCCTATAACCTTGTGCCATTTGACGTGCGCGTCGATTTCGCGCGCATCACCGGCGACACGGTGCTGACCCCGATCACCATCCAGATCAGGAACAAGGACATTACGTTTGTTGGCAAGGAAGGTATCCAGCGCGGCAGCATAAACATTTTCGGCAGGCTTTCCACCCTGACCGGCCGTGTCGCGCAGACTTTTGAGGACACGGTTGCGGTGGATGTGCCGACCGAACTGCTGCCGAAAACGCTCGAACATGTATCCGTCTACTGGAAGGCTCCCACGTTGCGGCCGGGGCGCTATCGGCTCGACATCATCGTGAAAGACGTGAACGGCGACCGCAAGGGGAGTTGGAGCAAAGGGGTGCTGGTGCCGGAGTATGCCGAGGACAAACTGGCATCCTCCTCGCTGATTTTGGCCGACTTGATGGAGAAGGTGGATACCAAGAGCGTTGGCACCGGCCGTTTCGTGATCGGCAATACCAAGGTTCGTCCCAGCGTCGATTCCTCCGACGGCAAGCCGGCCAGGTTCAAGCGCGACCAGCGGCTGAATCTCTGGATGCAGATCTACAACCTGGCCATCGACGACAAGACGAAAAAGCCCTCGGCTACCATTGAATTCGACATCATCAACGCGCAGACCAACCAGTCCGTGTTGCACACCGTGGAAAAGACGGAAGATATGGGCAACAACGTGGGCGAGCAGCTAACGCTGCAGAGGTCGATGCCGCTCAACAAGCTCGACCCCGGCCTCTATCGCCTCCAGGTCAAAATTGCCGACAACGTCGACAAACAGTCGATCAATCCGTCGGCGCGATTTGCCGTCGAGTAGCAGCCGCAAGTCCCCGCCTGGTTCGTCCTCCTCCGAGGAATTCGCTCACCCAAGGCGAGAGGTTCGAAGGTGCCCCACGTTCGCCTGCTTTTGGCTAACGTGGGGTAGTTTCTTGGACTGCCATGCGTGCGTGGCAACCGCCTTCATGCTCTGCACCAAGAATCAAAGAACGGCCCCACCCTACCCAAAACCGGGGTAGGATGGACCACCCGTCGGTTTATTTCCCCTCGCGCCATCGCTCCTATTTTTCGCTCGCAGATGCACTTTTTGCTTGCGAAACCGCTCACGAGCAGTAGAATGCAGGCCTATTCAGAGCTGAAAAAACAGTGGTCTTCGCCAACATCGGACCGTGACTGGGTCATGGAGGAGAGAACAGTGATTCGAATGGGCCGCATTTCGTTCGTTGCGCTTGTTGCGGTGCTGCTGGTGACGGGCTCGGTCGTAGCCAGCGAGATTGCCTTTCCCGCAGCCGAGTCGACCATCCCGCCCAACAAAGCTTGGGATACGCAGTTTATTTTGAACTACTCCGCCATCATCACGGTCGAATACCGCATTGAAGGCGGCAAGAGCATCGACTTTTATTTCATGACGCGCGAACAGGACGATCGCGCCCATGCAGGAAGCGAGCCCACAAGACCGGGCATCGATTACATACATCACGCCAGCGGGGTGGTCGGAAGCGGCTCCTTCGCAGAGAACCTTTCCCCCGGAAATTACAACGTGATTTTCCGTAATTCTTCCGACCAGCCGGTGCGGGTCTGGCGCCGCGCATTGGGCGACCGGAGGTAGTACCGCAGAGCGGCCTTGCGGAAAATCTGGCCCCTACGCGTGGCGGAGGGGTGGCCCATCCTACCCCGATTTTGGGTAGGGTGGGGTAGTTTATGCTCTCGCTGTGATGACAAACCAAAAACCCCACCCAAGCTTTCGCTTGAATGGGGCACCCGGCGGATGTGGACCACCAGCCAGCAACGCTTCTCAGTTCGATACCCGGGCCACCAGCTTCCTCAAAGGTTTCTGTTGATCCGATTGGGCAGCCAGCGCGGAACCTGCGCGCAATAGTTCAGGTAGCTCTGGCCGAAGGTACGTGTCAGATGCGGCTCCTCGTAGAGAGTCACGAAAAGATGAAAGCCGAGGCCCGCCACCGCCAAGTAAACCGGCAGCGCGATGTTGCCGAACAAGGCCGCCTCTCCTGACAGAACCAGCAACACCCCCGCGTACATCGGGTTGCGTGTCCAGCGGTAGAGTTTGTTCGTCACCAGATAAACCGGAGCCGCGGGCGGCGCCGGCGTGCCTTTGCCGCTGGTTACGAAGTCGAAGTCGCAACGCAACACCATGAACGCGCCCGCTGCGATCATCGCGATTCCAAGCACTCTCCACCCGCCGCTACGGGTGCCGCTTGCGTAAGCACCGAGAAGATAGGGGCCCAGTATGGTGACCGATCCGGGTCCGATGGCCAGGGAAAATAAGGTTATTATCCAAAGGCGTACCGAGTTTGCGCTTGGCGCCACCACATTCACCGTGCGCCACCGATCATCCACTAAACTCGCCGTGGAGTAAAGTTTTGGGGTCGCGCGAAGCGCGGGGTTCCATGTCCCTGCGCCACGTTGACCCGTCCTCTAGCGCGTGTTAACGTACAAAGTTCTACAACTCAAGATATTTTACGTGTGAAGGTTTTTCATGGCTCTCAGCTCTGAGGTTGCATCGGTCCGCAAGACGGCCCTCAATGCCGTGCACCGGCAGATGGGCGCGAAGATGGTCGAGTTCAACGGTTGGGACATGCCGGTGGAGTATCCCAAAGCCGGCGGACTCGTCGCCGAGCACCTGGCGGTTCGCAACAGCGTCGGCATCTTCGATGTCAGTCACATGGGCGACATCCGGGTTGCCGGTCCCGACGCGTTGCCGGCAATTCAGAAGATGACCATGAACGACGCCTCCAGGCTGGTTATCGGTCAGGCGCAGTATTCCGCCCTGTTGTATCCGGAAGGGACGTTCGTCGACGACGTCATCGTCCACCGCATGGCTGAAGACGATTTTCTGCTGGTCATCAATGCCGGCAACAACGCCAAGGATTACGATTGGGTTCGGCGGCAGGCAAAAGGGTTCAATTGCGCGGTCGACAACCTGAGCGACAACTTCACCCAGATTGCCATCCAGGGCCCGAACGCCGTCAAGGTTTTGCAGAAGCTGA
>Ga0187858_10006958_pt1 | contig 10070 bp, 14 predicted proteins | sample June2016WEW_8_15_FD_133015 | JGI IMG/M metagenome (GOLD analysis project Ga0187858, IMG submission 133015) | Peatland microbial communities from SPRUCE experiment site at the Marcell Experimental Forest, Minnesota, USA - June2016WEW_8_150 | ecosystem: Environmental > Terrestrial > Soil >...
ACCGCTGGAACCCGCAATCTTGGCTGGGGCGTGCTTTAATGACAAATCTCGTTGTGTCGATGGCAGGAGAGGCGTATGATCCGGACGAGCAACGGGTCCAAATCGGCAATCCCGGCTGATTCCTTACATGATGACCCTCCTTGAAATGGAGCTGTCGTTTTCTTGCGGGATCGAGACCGTGAGGAAAGAGCGGACAGTCGGCCCTTCCTCACGGCCACCGTGATACAAACGGGCGAGGAGTCGCAAAGCGCTGACATCGTGCATTACGACAAGCTGGCAGACGCGTTGCTGAAAACGTTCTTTACAATCGACCCCAGGCCCTGAATCACAGCGATGGAAATCAACGCAATAAACATCAGGAGCATGCCGTATTCGGTCAAATCCTGGCCCTCCTCTTCCTTCCACAGTCGGCGTAGCATGATTCTCATAGTTTCCCCTCCTCAAGCAACGATTGTGCAGAGTCACTAACCTATATGGTGAACTTAGCTGCATTGCCTCGCTTCGACAAGTGCACATCCGTACCGGTACTGAGCCTGCGTTGGGGAGTACTGTCGGTTTAAGCCAGGATTTCCCTTTGTCGACTTAATTGCTCAGGAAGTGAGTCGCTCACGATGAGCAAGCGAATATTCCGCATAGAATACTCTTCACTTTCAGACCCCCACTAGTCAGATGACAATTGAATAGTGGAAATGAGTTCAACCAAAATACTCCATGACGTTGGCTGTTGTATTCGGTTTGCCATGGGCGTGGGGTCTGAATTCCCTTCCCATAAACCCATCCCTGTCTGGCAGAAGTGTCTCCTGCCGTGCTGTCCTGCCAGCGACCCTTCAAGCACCAGTTTCAACGTAGATCACTGCAATCACTGCTGTCGCAAACCCCGAAGGAGATCGGCGAGGTCGTGTTTCATCTGCGCGACTTCGTCCCGGGCATCAGCAAGCATCGCCCCGCGCTCATTCAATAGTGTCATATCCAGCCTTTTGTCGGCCGCGTTGGTGCTGGTGAGGAGCGCGATCCTCTGCTTCGACTGAGGCAAATCCACGCGACCTATACGACCGGCCACTATCCATTCCGCTAGCACCTGCTCCTTTCTGCTCCCCGGCGAACCTTTCCCTGGGGGAACGCTGTTTAGATAGGCCAAGATATCTTCAGGGTAGTGGCTGTGTCGCTCCTCCGGCTGGCTGAGGAAGACCGCTAACATGTTGGGCAGAACCCACGCTGGCCGGTCCACGCGGTGTACTTGCCGATAGCCCCGGAGCGAAAACAGAGTAGAAATTCCTCCCGAGGCGAAGCCGATGCCGTTGCCCATGGTTGAGGTCTTCTTGCTGAGTGACAGAATACCACCGACGGCGCCGAGTCCCGTGCCAGCAGCGAGAACGGCCAGGTTCGTCGTACCGATTGCACGGTCCCGGCGGGCGCGTATAATGCTCCTCAGCTCTACGGTTTGTTCACGCTCGTAGTCCATTTCATCCAAAACGGAATCGACGTCGAGCGCTGCTACCACTACCGTGTCTGTGATTCGTTGACGAAGCAGCAGTTCCTCAAGAGATGTAACGGGTCCCGTACTGGCGTTTTTGGCGTTGGTCAATTCGGAGAGCCTCGCCAGGTCAGAATCGACATGAATGATTCGGGCCACTTGCAGGGCACTTGGAGAAAGTCTGGAGCTGCGATCTTCCTGAATGTGCAGGTCAGTAGAAGCAAGATTGATCGCTGTGCTTAGAGGGGCTCTCTCCTGGGCAGCACATCGTGCAAGCAGAAGCAGGAGGAGTGCTGATATGGCCAGAGCAAACAAAACCTGGCATTTCTTGGTTCGCATGGCGACCGTCACCTCCTCGACCAGCTTTGCGTCGCGACCCGATTTGTCGAGTGCGCTCGTGTCGCTGGAAGGGCGGGACGGAATCAACTGGCTGAATGGTGCGGAGCCGAGGACGCTTGATCTGGAATTCCCATAATGAACTTCCCGCCCCACCGATAACCTACACCTGACCGCACTATACGAAGCGTCATAAATCATTGCGCATCCCAAGAAAGTGTGGTTTCCTGGAGGCATGAAACCACTTACCATCGCCGATGCCGCTACCATGGTGCTGGGACTTCAAGACGAGATTCGTCGTTCGGAAGAATCTCGTTACGATCACCGCCTTCACGGCGTGCTGCTGGTCGCTCAGGGGCTGACCTGTCCGGAGGTCAGCCAGCTTTTGGGAGATGCCCCGCGGTCGGTGGAATACTGGGTTCGACATTTGGAAGAGCGCGGTCTGGCCGGACTGGTGGAAGGGGCGCGACCCGGACGGCCCCAGCGCCTGAGTAAGGCACAACGGCCGGAGGTGCAGGCGGTGCTGCGAGGTGCGCCGAGCGAGGTCGGCCCGAGCGGAACGCTGTGGGACGGAAAGACGCTCCAGGTTTGGCTCGCACGGCGCTATGGAGTTCGCTTGGGCGTGCGTCAATGCCAGCGGATGTTTCGCCAATTCGGCTTCCGCTTGCGCAAGCCGCGCCCGCTGATTGCCCATGCTGATCCCGTGTTGCAGAAGACGCATAAAAAAACTCCAGGCGTTAAGCCTTGATGCCGCTGTCGACCTTTGGGCCATGGACGGAGTGCACTTTAGACAATACGGTTCACGCTGCCGCATGTGGGTCCCTCCTGAAACCCAGGACCCGGTGCTCCTTCATTATCCCACCCGGCGCAGTGTCGGGTACTTCGGCGCCGTCCGCTTGCGCGATGGCAAGTTCCTCTTGCAGCGCGAGACGGACAAGTTCAACGCCCTCACCTGCTGGAAGTTTCTCCAGCACCTACAGGCAGCCAGCACCCGAACCGGACGACGCGTCGTGGTCATTACCGACAACGCGAAATACCACCATGCACGCCTTCACCGGGAGTGGAGGGAGGGGCGCGCGTCGCTTCGCGCTCGACTACCTCCCCGCCTACAGCCCGGAACTGAACCCCATCGAGCGCGTCTGGAAACTTACACGTCGCCGATGCCTGCACAATAGATACTTCGCGCATCTGGATGACGTTATACAGGCGGTAGAAAGCGAATTCGCCGCGTGGATTAAACCCAACAACACCTTGCGCCGCCTATGCGCAATTACGTAAGACGCTCTGTATAGATGCAATCGTGCGCCATCGTCGTAATTCTTATCGCGAATGTCCAACCTAAATACCAGGGTTGGTCGTAATTGCACAGACATCTGTGCAATATGTGACAGACAGGCGTCTTTGTCGCTTCTATCATGATGTCTAAGGGAAAGGTTAGAAGACCATCCTCTTACAATTAGAGGGTGGAAATGGGAACCGTAAGGAAACCCAGGAAAGAACCTAACAAAGCGACACTCGCCCGCAGCGAGAAAGAAATGGCGCAGCCCCGCATCGCCAAGTCTGCGAGAGAAGAGGCCTCAGCCAGAAAAGACTCGCAGTGACTGCGTCATAACCGTTAGTCGCCGCAGCTACTTCCTCGAAAGTTCTCGTTCGAAACGCCCTTCGACCTCTCCACGACTCAGCTTAGTTTTGGTTCTATTCAACAGGATCGAATAAACCACTTCGTTGCCTTCGATCTGAGCGGTGATAAACGTGGCGTCCGTCAGCTCGTCGTGATTGAATTTGACCTTTCTGCCGTCTGCAAGTGTCCTAATCCACTCATCGTTTGGCATTTTCGTTATCCCCTGAACCCCAAGTGTCGGAGACCCGTCCAGATTCTAGGTGAAGGGGACGGAGCAAGAGCAGTCCACTCCAATCACCCACACGCGCGACAACGCCAAGAGTGCTTAAGGCAGTATAAGCTACCCATCCCAATCAACTCAATCTTCTTCCCAATTAACAACACGCATGGCGCTGGTGAAAGTCAGCGCACGTACCACGAAAAGGAGGTCCTGTGTTCGTCGAACTCATGCCGCTTCTTGCCGGCCGGACTGAGCTCATCACGGTGGCAAAGGTGGATGACCACACGCTTCGCGTCAACGTCATTCCCGCCCAGGCAAAGGCCAACGAGAATCCGGCTCTAACCACCCCACTCACCTGTACCGGCTTGCCCGAAGAACTCGATGCCCAACTCGGCAAGCATCTGGCCGGCTATGTCCAAACCCACCAGCAAGCCGCCAACACTCTGGCCGAAGCCAAGGCCATCATGGAGGCTGCTGCCAAAGCAGCGCAGGAGGAAGCCAAGCGCAAGAGGGCAACTCAGAAGCCACCCGCAAGTGCCCCCACGGCTGAGCCTGCTTTTTCTGCACCCTCAACTCCTCGTGAGCCTGTGCCCTCTTCAGCATCGTCGGGGACAATTGGGCTGTTCTCAACTTCGACCCCCGAACCCGCTCCAACTCAATCGAAAGGAGGTCTCGCACTCTGATGGAAAGCCACGTACTTTCCCGTTATTTCGAATTTAATGGCATTCGACTCCCAGATATTTCACCATCACTTTCAGTCGAGGAAATCCGCAGCCTTTATGAGCAGCAATACCCGGAAATCGCCACCGCCGCAGTCACCGGCCCAGAGCAGGTCGGAGACAAGCTGGTTTATCGGTTCTCGACTGCCGTAGGGGTAAAAGGTTAGCTCTATGAGCCGAAATCCCAGAAGCAAGGAGGTGACGAAGCAGGCGGTCTTGGCGGAACTTGAAAGCCTACGCCAGGGCCGCCACTCTCGTTACCGGACACTTGTCGGGAGGTTTGCCAGATGCCGACAATTGCAAACGATGGCTGCATTATTCGCCGCCGCCGTGGATGCGAGCGCTCGCACCCACAACGGCACGGCGCTGGCCGCCCCGCCCGGTTGGCTTCCTCCGGTCAGTTAATGGCACCGAGAGTTGGCCTGTTGCTGCCGCAACTTGGCGCCGTCCCGCTCGTGCACCGCTTGGTCACCGACGACCAGCTAGCTCTGCTCCTTGCCAAGTCCCTCGTCAAGGTGGATGTGGCTGCCGCTGCGGATTGGAAGCGGGCCGAAGGCGACCCGACATCCTTCGTCAGGATCACGCTTGAGCGTTGGATCAACGCCCACGGTGGGTCAGCCATCCGCCGTCGGTTCGTGCTCGCCGCCGCCGTGAGCGGCACGCCCAGCGACTGGGCGGAGCAAGATGAGATCAAGGCCAAGCAATTGTTCCTCGTCGTCGAACCTCCCGAGGCCACGTGTGGCTGTGTGACGTTTGGGCCAACGCTCGAGTTGCTGGAAAGCGTTCAGCCACAACTGCCGGTGACCTTCTTCAACCTCTTCGTCGGAGCGCTCAACTGCTGGATTAGGACCTACGATTTTCGTGATGCCGAAGAACGAGCCGAGATGCTGCGCGAATGGGCCGCGCAAGAGCCTGACGCTGACCAATACGAAATACCGAACGTGCAGGGGTCGATTCCCCCTTGCATGCGGCAGACGGCGCTGGTTGAACGGGAACTTGTTCACCTCAAGGACAAGATCAACGACCACCTTGTGCTCAAGTTTGTGGAGGCTGCGCTGGCGCTCGACCGCGTGTCGACTCAAGTAAAGCGACCCGAGATTGACGACGAGATCGGCCAACAACTCTCAGACTGCAATCCTCCCTTGCCTTGTCTGTTGGCCTTGTTTGCTGAAGGGGATGCGGTGGAAGGTTGTTTTACGGATGAGGCCGACGGAATGTTGGAAGTGACCCCGGAGGCTAATCTCATTATTCCATTTGATCCGTCCAGCACGGAAAGTGTTCGTACCGCTTTCCAAGTGTTTGGAGTGGCTTGCGAGACCCTTGCGGCGGCGAGCCGCCTGATCGACCTCATGCCTGGCAACGACAAGTGGGTCCTCGAAAGGTAAAAGCCATGCAAGCTTACGTCAACCTCGGAGCCAACCAAGAATTCAGGCTTAGCGAAGCGGTGCTCGTTTATCGTGGAGGAGGTGGCAGGGCCTTCGCCAGCTTGCACGCCATAAAGCAAGATGAGAAGGGAACTCCGTATCGCGCCCCTGGTCAAGCGCTAACCACAGCTTTCATCCGGACTCTGGCCCGTGGGCTTGGCGCCCAGGTCCGGCCGGAAGTCTTTCCCGATACGGTTTTGGCGCGTACACCGGACCTGTTGGTGTGGTGGTCACCGTCCTGTCGATCAGAGAGTTGCGGAGCGAGTCGTCCGCGACATCCGCGTATTTGAAGTCTTCGCTGAAATCAGGAAATCGTCCCAGAGTTAGTGTTTTCATGCTGCATGCGCTTGCGAGCAGTTTCGCATCTACACCTTCTTTTTTTCTTGCTCTCGTTTACGCTCCAGCCACCTTTCCTTGATTTCCTCGGGAACCTTGAAAAAGTAGTCTCCTTCCGGATCTCGGCTGTCGCGGTCAATCATCGACGCGATGCTCGCATCCTCTACGTCTTCGTCAGTCGCGAGTCGAAGCGTGAGGCGGTCTCCCACTCCCTTCGGTACCACCTGAGCCCAGGGGACAAATCCCCTCTCGTCCGTTGCTTCAATAGGCTTGAGCAAGGATGCGCTCGGCTTATTGCGGGTCAGGTTTTGGGTGAAGCGAGCGGCTTCCTCTTCGCAGAGGAAGGATGCCAGAAAGTAGTAGTTCTGGCCCTTTCGTCTCGCTAGGAGTCTTGCATTCTCAAGCCAGGCCAATTTGAACAACGTAAACAGCTCATCCTGCAATCGGGCATCTTGCCATTTCTCTTGGCCTCGAACCTGAACGGAAGAGCCCTTGAGGATTTCCTTATTCATGCCTGCTGTTCGTCCTATTGACACACGCGTTGCGGTGGGAATACCGAATTTTTGTGACTTCGGTCCCTCGAGGAAAATCGACCGCGGGGGAGGCTACTTCTTTTGGGGAGGCACCACCGCGTCTTTGAAAGCCTTCGCCAGACGGAATTTTACTACCGTTTTGGCCGGAATCTTGATGGGCTCGCCGGTCTGAGGATTGCGACCCGCGCGGGCCTTGCGATTCGCCTTGACAGCTTTACCCAGCCCCGGAATCACAAACTGCCCGCCGCTCTTGGCCTCTTTCGAGGCCAGAGCAACCAGTTCTTCGAGCACCACGGCGACAGTCTTCTTCTGGAGCTCGGTCTCCTCAGCTAAATGCGCAACGATCTGGGATTTTGTCATCATTTGTTTCGCTCTTCCTCTCTCCGTCGGATAGTAACGATTGCCCCGTTGAAATTGGTGTTATGCCCCCACACTGTAAGTAATGCAGGATTGGTTGTCAAGGGAGCATCGGAGAGGGCTCTGAGTCACGCGCAACGACATTTTTCTCCTGCGTTCCCTGCCGGCTGCCTTGGTTTGAGGCTAGGTGCGATCGCCACCGGCTGTCGCGCGCAGAAGAAGAGGGGGAAGTTCTATGAGGCAGACGCGACTGAGGAATTCCCGCTGCCCCATGGTGCGCGTGAACTGCGATTGAGGCCAGCGCCTGTTACTAATGGGGTTTTCCCCGGGGGTGCAAGTTCTTGAGTTTTTCTCCCGCCACCTGCCGGACGATGGTGTCCATCAACGAGGCCGGCGCATCCATCTCTTTGGCGATGGAGCGCCCAACCTCTGTCTGTGCCAGCTTGCGTGGTTTCTTGCCCTGCAAGCGCTTGCGCTCCTTCGCCACTGTGGCACGGATGAGCGCCAGGTCGCGTGAGGTCGGGTCCGCGGCGTCCCTCAGCCTTTCACTGTCAAGGAGGTCGTCGAGCAGGGGGTAGGCTTTCTCGAAAATGGCCTCTTCCGTCAATTCGCCGAAACTGTGGAACCGCAGCTTGCCTTCGCTAGTAAGCTCGAAGTGCACCATGAAGTCGCGGAGGGCTGTCAGTTGGGATCCGTCCGCATTTCCAACCTCGTCCAGGCACTGGATAGCCACATCTTTAGTGGGCGCTCCAACAAAAGAGCAGTCGCCGTTTTCCCAACGGCACATGAACAGTGGCATAAGTCCTCCTTCGTTGTAGCACTCCCGGGGCACGCCTCGGAGAAAGCCCAGCTCCTAATCTTAAATCCTTTTACCATGACTTATCACTGAGTTTCTCCGGTTGGTGCCTTGACATGTGGCCGCAGTAGCTTTTGGATCCCCTGACACTCCATTGTTGCGTGCTATGAGCCTCGCGGTAACCAGCGTTTCCTGGCACGATCGAGATAAGATAGCTTCTGGCCGGGACTCCGGCCAGCCACGAGCCGCTCGAATCCCGGCATAAACCCCACCTTGCGGTAATGCTCTCGGCGGACCTCGGCGACCACGGCATCCCACTGGTGATTCATTCCGGCACGGGCGTAACAGCTTTTGGCGTCCTCAAAGTTCTCCAAAGCCTCATGGTAGTACTTGCTTTTCTTCGCATTTAGGATGCGCATGCCCATTGCCCGGAAAAGCTTGGCGGCCACCTCCGGATGTACCTCGGCGAGGAGTTCGGCGGCCGGCTCAGTGACGAAGTGGCTTAAACCCTCTAGCGCGCTGTCGCGCGCCTCTTGAAGGCACCCAAAGAGGCGTTCCGTCTCTTTGGTTTCAACCAGCAGGTCAATGAGTGATCCCAAAGAGCCGCGCTCAGCGGCATGCAGCGCTTTCGCGCGCCAATCGGCCCGCTCGGCCTCCGGGACAAAACGCATCAGCTCCTCGTAGCTGTATGTGCTCGGTGTCTTCTCGAACTCTGCCCAGGCGTCTGCAAGGGCCTCATCCTGCCGGCCGAGTTTGGCGAGCAACTCGCGCCTTAGCTTCCTCAGGTCGTAGCCTGCGGACGATTCGTACGGCTTTTTCTTGTCGATCGAGAGGCCGCGCTCCACCCAGGCGAGTGCCTCGGCGAAACCGCCTTGCGCCTTGTGCATGAGGGCGACCATCAGGCAGTCCTGCGTGGAGAACTCAGTCTGTTCGCAAAGTGCGACGTAGGCATGGACATCCTGTTTCTGTGCGTAGATTGCCTGCAGGACCGGGCCCCAGCGATGGCGAGCTTGGTCAGGGTTATCCTTCACCTCAAAGAGAGTCCTTACCGCGCCTTCGAAGGCGGCAAGACCGGCCTCGTCCAAGACTTTCACGGCCTCACGTTCAAGTTGATACGCATAGCCGTAGGGGTCATTCTCCATGCGATCGATCAAAAGGCTCACCGTCTCGTCCGGGTCCCCACCCACCGCCTGCCGTGCCTTCACCCAGCCGCAATAGAGGGCTTCGACGATCTGCCCAAAGTAGCCGTCATCATCGATCTCGTCAGCTTTCTCGTAGCACCCGGCCAAGAAGCTCTCATAGAGACTCACGCCCCGAGTAGGGTCGGTGGATACAACCTGATCGATTTGTGCGGCGATCCCGTGGAGTTCCGAGGTGAACGTTGATCCCATTCGCCAGTCAATAAACTGGCCGGGCCGGAGAGCTGTTTCAATCGCCGCCTCCAGAGGATCGCGCTTGACTGGTTCCCGCTTTTTCATCATTTGCGCTCCTGCCATCCCGTTGGCATTCAAATTGATCAGCGCATTTTACCGCAGCTTGCCTATAGCCCGACTACCAAGATCTTTGCTGTCGGAGTTGCGACAAGGGCCGTGATGAGGTAACTTAAAGCCATGCAAAAGATTAGTGTGGAGATCCCGTCGGAGCTTGTCTCGGCGGCAGGATTGGATACCAGCAACTTGTCGGCGGAAACGGCTCGGTTGCTGGCCCTGGAGCTGTACCGCGAGGACAAGGTCTCGCTGGGACGGGCCGCCGAACTCTGTCAGATGCCCGTCGAGCAGTTCATGGAGTTTGCAGCCCAACACAACGTTCCGCTTCAGTATGGTACCGACGAACTGGACGAAGATCGGCGAACCTTAGAACGGCTCGGCTTGTGATCGTCGTTTCCAACTCCTCACCGCTGGTTGCCCTCGCCCGAATTGGTCGGCTCAATCTTCTCGCCTCCTTCTACAAGCGCGTTCTAATCCCCGCCGAGGTGCATCATGAAGTAACGGTGGCAGGGCATGGTCTTCCCGGCGCCGAAGAAGTTCGGAAAGCCCGGTGGATTGAAGTGACATCACAAAAAACCCCAGCGACCGCTTCATTAGTGCAGGCATGCCAGAATCTCGGGTCTGGTGAACGCGGCACTATTCTCCTAGCCAAAAGCCTCCCCGCCGATCTCGTGCTCTTGGACGACTCGAAGGCCCGCCGCGTTGCGCAGGATGCGGGTCTATCCGTGGTGGGTTGCTTGGGGATTCTTGAGGTGGGTGCCCGGAGG
>Ga0187858_10006962_pt1 | contig 10067 bp, 12 predicted proteins | sample June2016WEW_8_15_FD_133015 | JGI IMG/M metagenome (GOLD analysis project Ga0187858, IMG submission 133015) | Peatland microbial communities from SPRUCE experiment site at the Marcell Experimental Forest, Minnesota, USA - June2016WEW_8_150 | ecosystem: Environmental > Terrestrial > Soil >...
CAGACGAGGGCAACGTCCGAAAGTCGGCTTCTGTCGGAGGCTTCGTGGGCAATGACACAGGCAGGGCGGGAACACCAGGAGGCGACTGCACGCCAGGCACTCCGGGAAAAGAAAACAGTTCACTAACCGCAGGAAACTGAGGTGCGCTTGGATAAACAATTTTTTCGAGGCCAACCGCATCAGCTGCGATCTCCGGAATCGCAGGCGCGGCGGCAGACTCAAGGACACCAGTAGGGATCCCTGGCGCATTTGTTGCAGGCGCCGCAGGAAACGAAACCGGAATCACACCATGAGCAGGTTGGGAAGCCGGTACGCTCGGCTGTGCCGGGACTGCGTCTGGTACACCCGGAACTGACGCGCCGGGAACCCTGGGGAGAGAGAAGACTTCATTTTGCGTCGGGAAGCTAGGGGTTTTAGACCATGGATCAGTTCGGCCTCCATCCACGGAATTGGCTGGCGTGTCGTAAGTCGCGGCGACCGCAGGAGAGGCCGATACTGCTGCAAGATCCGACCCGCTCGGCGGGCCCGTCGGCGGTGACGAAGGCATTGCCGGAACGCCAGGGAACGAAAACATCTCCATGGCCGGTGGAACCTGCGGGACAGCGGTCCAGGGTCCAGCTTTCTCTCTTTCAAGAAAAGATGGCGAGGGGCTGGGTATCGCGGATGGGGAGGCGGGAGTTGGAACATGGGGCACGAGTGTCACTACGCCAGCCAATGAAGCGGCAATCGCCTTGAAATCGGCCTCATTCAACAAATCCGCGGGAGGCGACGAGGGTAGATTTGGAGATCCTGGAACAGGTCGCGGGTTCGGCGCCGTGGGAAACGAGAACATCTCCCGCGGGTAATCCGGAACCGTAGTCTGCGGCAGCTTTCCTGGAATCGCGCGCAGGTCAGCTTCGTCAGGCGAGAACGCTGACACTGAGGCGTCCGGAGGCGCAGGCGCTCCCGGCAGGGCTGCAAAGAACTCATTCGCGAGCTTTGCAATCACTGCTGGATCGGGGAGTACCGCCGCGAAGGGCGACACGCTTTCGATCTTCTGTGCGCCTTCTTCTTGCGCCGGAGACGACGTCAGCGAGGCAGCCTGTAAGCGATCACTTGTACTCGTGGTATTGGTCGACATTCACATTCTCCAGTACCCCGATGGCGTCTTCCGTCAGGACCGCGATGGAGCAGTAGAGCGAAATCAGGTACGAGGCAATCGCCTTGTGATTGATCCCCATGAATCGGACGGACAAGCTGGGCGAAACCTCGCCCGGCAGCCCAGGTTGGAATAGACCGATTACGCCCTGTCTCTTTTCGCCGGTTCGCAACAGCAGAATGCTGGTCTTCTCACCCTTGATCGCCAGCTTGTCGGAAGGCACCAGTGGGATGCCGCGCCAGGTCACGAACTGCGAGCCAAACAGGTTCACGGTCGGGGGCGGAACACCGCGGCGGGTGCACTCGCGTCCGAACGCGGCGATCGCTCTCGGATGCGCCAGGAAGAAGCACGGCTCTTTCCACACCCTGGCGATCAGTTCATCGAGGTCGTCCGGCGTGGGTGCTCCTTTTCTAGTCTTGATCTTGAACTCGGAAGCAACGTTATTGATTAAACCGTATTCGGTATTGTTGACCAGTTCGTTCTCCTGGCGCTCTTTGACCTTCTCGATCATGAGCCGCAGTTGCTCCCGGATCTGGTCGTGCGGACTACGGTATAAATCCGAAATGCGGGTCTGCACATCCAAAACCGTGGTGACCGCGTTGAGGGTGTATTCGCGCGGCTTCTCTTCGTAGTCGACGTAAATTTCTGGCAGATCGATTTCTTCGTCAGGACTGCACTCAATCGTCCGCGTACCCGGCCGCGTGACCTTCACCTTGTTCACGCGATACGTGCCGGCTTCAACCGGGACCCATGACAGGAAACTGACCAGCCAGCGTGGCGTGATCGCCTCCATCATTGGGACAGTTTTGGTGACATTCGCAAGCTGGCGCGCCTGCTGCTCGCTCAGCGTATGACGGACTTCGGCTTTCTCAGGCATGGATTAGCTCCTCTAACAGCAAAAGGGAATGATTGACGAATGCGATGCACAGAAATTACGGAGTGTGCTTGGGCAGAAACGATGCCGTTCAGGTACAAACGGTAGATGCCGCCGACGGAATTGTCTGTCACTCGCATCACCGCGTTCTCGGATTTGATGTGCCTCTCAGCCGAAGCGAATAATCGTCGCGGCGGTCAAACTTGTTGCGCCGGGTTCGAGAACTTACAGGCACAAATTTGTTCTCGTGAAGAATTCCTGATGAGATGTAACGCTTCCGGTTGTGAATGTCAAGTTAATGCATCGCCATTGTGGGAAAAACTAAGGAGTCCGTGGAATTATGCCTTCACGCGCCAGCTGTGGAGGCTTGTGCCCTATAGAACTTCTTCTTGGCCCGGGAACGAATTTCGTCAAGTTCTGCGTGCAGCCTTCTGATCTCTGCATCCAGCTCTATAAAACTCAGGCAGGGAGAAGTGAGCAACCGGTCAGCCTTCACACCCTCGTAATCCTTGCGGACACTTCCTTTGACACAGACGCAGACGGAAGGCTTGGTTGATGGACCTCTCTCCGAGTACACGAGATCGAGAGTTGAGGTTTCCATGATTCGGCGATTATGCCACGAATTCGAAGCCTCGTTCTGATCTGATTTGCACAGTATTGATATTCCCGGCACCGAGCTCTAAATGCCGACGGGCATCTCCGAGACGAATGGCAGTCGCGCCTTCTCCCAGGCGTCAAACCCACCGATAACGTTGGTGACGTTCCCGAAGCCCTCTCGCCGCAACCAACTGCAAGCAATCATGCTCCGGTAGCCGCCCTTACAAAGGACGGCAATCGGCGCATTGCGGTCCACTTGTGGAAGGGATGTTTTGAAGTCCTCCAGCGGCCACCAAGCCGCCGCTTCAATGTGCCCTGTTTCCCATTCCGGCTTCCGGCGCACATCCAGTAATTGAAACTTATCCGCGGCAAAATGTTCATTCAAATTTTCTACGGTGATTTGCGGCAGTTCGGCCAGGCGCAACCCCGCCCGGACCCAGCCCTCGACGCCGTCTTGTAAGTATCCGCGTGCATCATCAATGCCGACTCTGGCCAGCCGCGTTCGCGCTTCAGATAATTGCTCTTGCGATGTCGCGATCAGCAACGGTCGGGACGATAACCCCAGCAGTATGCCCGCCCATGAGGCAAATTGTCCGGATAGCGGAATGTTGATCGATCCTGGCACATGTCCCGAAGCGAATTCATTTGCCGGCCGAACATCCAACGCGATCAGTCCCTCATCCAGCAGGAACTGCAGTTCTCGTGCTGAAACCGCTTTGAGGCCGGGCAATTCCGACAACGCTGGCGCGCCGGTGCGATTGATCTGGGCATCCTGCGGGAAATATTTGGGACGAGGCGGCAAGTTCGTCGTCAACTGCCGAATGAACTCATCCTTGCCCTCAATCTGCAGGGCGTGGTTGGTGAGCCGCTCGGTGCCAATGGTAGAAGAACGCTCCGTGCGCATGTTGCGCCCGCACAGCGAGCCGGCTCCGTGGGCGGGATAAACGATAACATCGTCGCCGAGCTTGAGCAGCTTGTTGTGCAGGCTGTCGTAAAGCATCCCCGCCAGCACCGTGGGAGTATGCGTCGTCGACAAGTCGGGACGCCCCACATCTCCAAGGAAGAGTGTGTCCCCCGTCAAGACTGCCCAAGGATCAGGAGATTTTTCTTCATCCGTGACCACCAGGCAGATGCTCTCCGGACTGTGCCCAGGCGTGTCCAGAACTTTGATTCGCATGTTTCCCACACGCAACTCAAAACCGTCTTGAACCTCGGCGTGGGGAACCGTCGCACGTCCATTGGGACCGATGTAAATCTTGGCTCCGGTGCGGGCAGCCAGCTCCTGGTGTCCGGAAACGAAATCAGCATGCAGGTGAGTCTCAAAGATATGGCGGATTTTCAGCCCGTGCTGCTCAGCGGCTTTTATGTAAATGTCCACATCCCGCTGAGGATCGACCACGACCGCATCTCCCTCCGACGCCAGCAAGTAAGAGGCGTGCGCCAAACAGCCCAGGTAAAACTGCTCGAAGTACATGCCTCTTCCTTCCTTCTGCCGGGCAAATCTCGCGGCCGGTTCATAGCGAAGCGCCCTAGAATTCTCTTCCTTCTCAGCCCCGAGTACAAGCGTTGCCATCTCCGAAGCTTGGACTCGAAGTTCTGGAACCGCGATGGTCTCCCACAAGCTCCCTTTGCGAACTGGGCCGATGGCATAAAGAACTTGAGAAACCTCGCCGTGGGCGTCGATCAAGGCGCCATCCCGGGAAACATCTAGACCCAGAAACAACGGGTCCGGCCGGGCCAGTTTCTGCCGCATGAGATCGGTCATCAAAAGATCGTCCATCTTGCGACAGTCACTTTCGGGACCGGTGCAGTTGATTACACGGTGCACGCGCAGCCGCTCAACGTGCCCGGACTCGCGGTCGCGGTAAGTCACTTCGACTCCGTCCATGTCTTCGGCGTACGCCGAGATCCTGCCGGCATGGGTTTTGATCTGGCCGTTCTGAATTTGCGCATTGAGCCGAGCCCCGATCGCTGGCGCGATCCGGTGACGATGCACATCCCAATAGGGCCGGACGTGGCGCAAGAACCGGCGTCGCTCCTTAAACGAAAGGGAGCGCCAGATCTCTTGCGTGAAAGGACGGAGCGAGTCGATCACGGCTCGCCAGCCACTGCCTCCTCCTTCCGCAGCTTCCACTTGCGTGCGAATCAAGCGCAAGAGCCCGCGAACCGTTCTGGAAGATTGCTCGTCCCAGAACGGCGGCCAGATAGCAGTCGCTTTGTGAGTCTGCGGCAATAGGCCGCGGCGTGAGAGGACGTGAATAATCCCGCGGAATCCTCGTTCACGCAGCGTGATCGCGACATCCACACTCGTAAGCCCGGAACCGACCAACAGAACGCTCTTCTCCTCAGCGACATCGCCCAGCGCGCTAGATTTCCAGGGATTCGAAACATAACGCTGACTGTGTGGCGTTCGTCCCGGGAGCCGGAGATCGCCCGGCGGAAAGTTCCCGAGTGCGATCACTACTTTGTCTGCGAAAAGTTTCCGCCCGCTGCGAAGATGGATCTCTGCGGTCTCGCCAACACGAGCTATGGAGACGGCTTCGTCTTGCACATGTTCGATCTGGCCAGGGTGACGTTCGATCGCTTGCTGCAACAGCGATCCAACATACCGACCGTAGACCGGACGCGGGAGATAATCATCCGGGGAGGCGCTGGAATCATGGTTGAGGCGCGCCCACTCCAGAAAGTGCCCCGGATCATCTGGGTAGCCGCTCATGTTCCTTGCCCGGACATTCAGCAAATGTTCGTCGCATTCGGTGCTGTAGGCTACGCCGCGGCCAAGGCGCGCACCCCTCTCAATGAGAACCACGGAAACGCTGCCGCCTGACTTGCGCAATAGCTGAGCCGCGAGCGTCGCGCCTGTGAAACCCCCTCCGATGATTGCAACAGTTAACTGGGACATTCTCTGGTCTCCGTTAATTCCGTTCATGAGTGTCGTCTCGCCTGTCCCCACTCGGTGCTAGGAGCCTTGGGGTAATGTCTAGTATTACCATCGACTATATAGTATACTGCCGAAAGTTTGGCTGGAAATGCCACTTTCGTGGTAGTCAGCAAAGGCTGCGGAGGAATCCGGTGATCCTTTTCCTTGAGAGGACTTGGTTCTTGTGGTGGATCGTCGCGATCATATTGATACTGCGATGGTTCCATTTGTTCTCGTGCAACGCCGGGGCAACGCGTGATACACCCGCTGCGAACCAGGGGCATAACGCGCTTGCTTCAGACCTGTTTCCCTCCGGAAGCGTCACCCTTCTGTTGATTCAAGACGGAGTGCAGGTGCTGAAGGCTCGGCGCTGAGAACCACATCGCGCCAGGCTTACGGGCACCTCCTCCCCGCTTCCGCGATGTGGTTTCCGGTAGCGACAAAGTGTCATTGTTGTGAGTACAATCAACGAAATTCGACGGTTCCCATGCCCGGATCCGGCCAAAACCCGTCACACAAGCCCGGGTTCACTTGAGTGCGTCCAGCCTAAGTGCCCGTGGGTCGTGGCAACAATTTCTTTGATTTCCAAACCTGCAAAGGATATCCCTATGCTGCGAAGAGCTTTTGTTCTGGTGTTGTTGGCTGCTCTTTCGGTGGGGGCCTGGGCGCTGGATGTTCCCAAAACCACATCGCCGGAACAGGCCTCCTTTCACATCAGCAATGTTTTAACGATCAAGGTGCCCAAAGGCGCAAGAACAATGCGCGTTTGGTTCGCTGTCCCGCAAGAGGACGCCTATTCGATTGTGCGTAACTTTAACGTGAATGTGGCCGGCGACTATGGGGTTCAGTATGCCGGGGATTCCTGGGGCAACAGGGTAGGATACGTAGATATCGAAAACCCCACTCGGGACCAGATCTTGTTGAAAGAGGAATTTGACTTAACCCGTACTGAAGTTCGCAATACGATCAACGCCGCTGAGACGCGGCCACTGACGGATCAGGAACGTGCGGCCCTGGCCGCTTACCTGCAACCGGCGACCCACGTGATTGTTAACGACGAGATCAGGAAGCTCGCTGCCTCGATCACCGGCGGAGAGCCGAATCCAGTTCTGGCCGCGCGCAAACTTTATGACTGGACATACAAGAACGTGAATTACTGGGTGAAGGATCCCGAGCATCTCAAGGCTTCTCCCGTGGGTAGTTCCGAATACTGTCTCCGCACCAGGACCGGCAACTGCACGGACTTCCATTCACTGTTTGCATCGCTGGCCATATCCTCCGGCATCCCTGTCCGCATGGTCTACGGTTCGTTGCTAAAGCCCACGTTGAACGGAATGGAAGTGGACGCAAGCTACCACTGCTGGATTCAGTTCTTTGCTCCGCGGCTGGGCTGGCTGCCGCTCGACGCCTCCCTGGCCAACATCTATTCGGAAAACATTCCGCTTAACGATAAGAACAAGAAACTGGTGGAGCTTACGACTTCAACTGGATACCACGGTGCCGACACAGACAAAATCGAGTACTACTTCGGCAATCTGGATGACCGTCGCGTGGTCTGGTCGATGGGCCGTGACTTGATCATGCAGCCTCCGCAAGATGATGGTCCAGTGAACTCCTTGCCCAAGATATATGTTGAGGTAGACGGCAAACAGTTTGCGGACTGGACGCGACAACTTACCTACAGAGAACTGGCGCATTGACGATGCAGAGGAGTGTAAACGTGTCCAGACGCTCCTCGGGCATAGGAGGACACAATGTCTAGTAATTCGATAGTCTATATAGTGAGACTATGCCAGTTTTTACACTCAAAAACTGTCAATGCCGATTTTGCGCCATCGGCGACAACGGAGTTAGACAGCGGCAGTCGTACGTGGGGCCCGGAGTTTGCTTGAACAGCTAAACATAATTGAACAAATGCTTCTGCTTGGAATGGGACGAGTTTTTCAACAGTATCTGTGAAAAAACTGATAGCGAGGGCCTTGAAACCGACTACTATTGTGCGCTTGAGCTGTTTGCACCCATATTGATTCATGAATGCCGGAACCGTTCAATTGTGTACACCTTGCCCCGGATTCTTCCCGCACAGAAACATTGGTCGTGGAGCGCGATGTCAGCACTCGGCTTGGGGGACTGGCTGACTGGCTGAGCACCATCCTCCTGTGTCAGAAACACTGGAAAAAGTTTGCGGGAAATGTTCGCAATACCGCGACGATATTGGCAGTGCTCGTCGCGACTAAGTTTTTAAAGCCGATCGGAGTTACACAAAAAGACTGTCTGCAGCAAGATCGTTTGAAAATGTGCAATATTGAGCAGTCTGCGGACACTACTTTCGTACATGCTGAGGACCAGAAGTCACGACCTCAGAACCAAACGTAGACTGGCATTATGCGAAAGAACCTAATCGCTGCGATTCCACAAACTGCTCCGGCTCCAGATAAGGGCTGGCTCGACCTCGACGCTGCGGCCTTGGTCGAGGTCACATCGGAAGATAAGGAATATCCAGTCGAGTCCGCATTGGTATCGGGGGGAACACGGGGCTGGCGCGCCGCCGATTCTGGTGCACAACCATCCGCCTAATTTTCGATCAGCCGCAAAGCCTCAGACGCATCTCGCTCGTCTTCGAAGAAGCAAAAACTGAGCGCACGCAAGAGTTCGTGTTGCGATGGTCTGCGGATGAAGGTCGCTCGTTTCGAGAAATTGTGCGCCAGCAATGGAATTTCAGTCCTCCTAACGCAATCCGCGAGGTTGAAGAATTTCAAGTTGCACTCTCGGCTGTCACCGTTCTTGAATTGGTCATTGTGCCTGACATCAGTCGAGGAGCGGTTCGGGCCTCGCTCACGAGTCTGCGCCTGTCTTGATGGGCCGCTGCCTGCTGCAAAGTTAATCGGCAGGACTGAGCGGTTTGGATCAGCGGAGCCATGCTTTCCAAGCCGATGTTCTACTTATTGAGCAGATGACCAGGCGAAGGAAAGACTCTGGGGTAATGGAAAATGGGCCGTATCCATAAAGTGGCACCCCGGCTGCGCAAAGCTCCGCAACCGCCTTTGTCACATGCTGGAGCTCCTGCTGACGCGCACCGGGCCAAGAGGCCCCGCTTGTCCAACCCCCTGCTCCTGACTCGGAACTGAACCCCGGTGATCGCGTCGAGGGCTTGGCTGATTTTGGAAAGCCGACTGGAGAATTCGGAACAGTTGAGCAAACCAACGAAGACGATGCGCTTGTAAAGTGACGGTCGTATGAGACTGCACCCGCCTTGGCTCAAGAAGGTCAGCGACAAAGCTCATCCCTTTGCCGAGCCGGCAAGTGATACCCGCGGGAGATCGCGATCATCAAGGCCGAGATGGGAAAGCTAGAAAAGGCCCGCCGGAATGCGTCGATAGCGGCGCCCGGAAACTACTCGAGGTGTGGATTGGAAACAAAAAAAGAAGTTGAAGTCCGGCAATTCGTAAAAGGCACATTCAGGCCGTTTCGCGAGAGTCGGAAGAATACGTCCCTGTTATGTGCCGAACGTAACAATCTTCGTGAGCTGCCTTGCCGTTTTCATTAGCAAACAAATCATTCTGTAAGTCTACGGCGCGGCCGCAAAGTATGCAGGGTATTTCCGGGAAGGGGCGGCTACCCATAAGAGCCCTCCTTAGGGGTCACTAACAGGCTAAACCCAAGACCCGAGTTCAAACTGAGCAATAAAGATCACCGCGATAATTCTCGGCAGCGTGGATGATCAGCAGTTGCCGATTTAGCTTGACGGCGACCTCGCCAGGGGTCAATGAGTGAAATAGGGATTCCGCGACAGTTACGCGCCAGCGTTCAGTTGTCCGAGGGCAATAGGAGTCGCCGTTTTGGCTCGCTTTCCGCCAAAGGTACACGACAGCAGACTGTGCAGCATCGTATCCGGTTTGGAAACAATAAGTTGGGCGTCGAGACAGAGGGCCACTGAACTGCACCATCTAAACCGAGTGAGCATCGTTCTCCTCTTTCAGGTTTCCTGAACTAAGTCAGCCCATCTGAAGTTCTCTCTCTTAGCTACCCTCAACCCTAGGAGGTTGCCTATATGTTTTCACGCAATGTCTCGTTCCATCTGAAGTCGAATATGCTCTCCGATTACACCCGTGCTTTTGAAAAAGACGTCCTGCCTTTGCTGCGTAAGCAGAATGGCTTTAAGGACGAAATCACGTTCGCCGGTCCAGGCGGAGTTGATGTGACCGCCATCAGTCTGTGGGATAACAAGAACGATGCCGACAATTACAACGCCCATACCTACCAGCAGGTGTTGAAGACGCTGGCGAAATTCATCGAGGGAACGCCCCAGGTTCACACCTTTGACGTTGTCACCTCAACCCTCCAGCAGCACCAACTCGTGACCGCATAACAGACACTCTCAGTTGGTTGGGCACGAGAAGGCGCAATTACCTCGGCCTTCTCGCGCCACTAACCAGCATGCACTTGATCACCGAAGCCATCGGAGTTGCTGAAGGCCGGTAGCAGTCTACCGGGCTAAAAGGACGTGCAGGGCTGATCGAAAGATGCATCGCACGCCC
>Ga0187858_10006965_pt1 | contig 10066 bp, 10 predicted proteins | sample June2016WEW_8_15_FD_133015 | JGI IMG/M metagenome (GOLD analysis project Ga0187858, IMG submission 133015) | Peatland microbial communities from SPRUCE experiment site at the Marcell Experimental Forest, Minnesota, USA - June2016WEW_8_150 | ecosystem: Environmental > Terrestrial > Soil >...
CCTCGCTTGGTGTGATTCAGCAGGGGTCTCCGCATCAGCTCTACGGGTTTTTGCGTCGGATGATCGTATTTCTGCTCATCAGAGCCGCCCATAATGAACTTCGGGGAAGGTGAATCCCAGACCGTCGTATTCTCGCCGGGCCTTCCGTACCACGGTGCATTTTTCTTTCGCACGAACCAGCAGGGTTCGTGGGCGAACCAATACGGCGTTCTGGTGAGGACGGCTCGTCCCTTGTTCCAGATGATTTGCTGGTGGTGCAGGAATCCGATCCGCAGGAGGCCATCCAAAACTTCGCGCGTGAAAACCGAAGCATGCCACACATACGCGATCTGCAGGCTGGGCACTAACTCGAAGGCGCCCGACCAATCGGCGCGCGTGTCGCCGGAGATTGTCGTTTCTGTGTGCCCCTCAGTTCGGTGCTTGAGGTAGCTCGGTTCCGCGGCCCCACAGCCGTTCAAGCCGGCCCTGTCACGCCACTCGCTATCTAACTCGATCCCATAGGGAGGATCGGTAATTAGCAGGAAAGGCTTGCGGTCACCCAGCAGTCGCTCCACCGCCTCCGGACTCGTCGCGTCCCCGCAGAGCACTCTGTGTTGGTTGCGCCGATTTCCGCAAAGCCACAGATCGCCCAGCCGGGAGACAGGATTCTCGGGTAGCGGCGGCGCGACGTCGGCCTGCTCGTCGTTGTCAGGGAGCGTCAGGAGATCTTCGAGTTCCCTAGGATCGAATCCCGTGAGTTCCAGGTTGAAATCGGCCGCGGCGAGATCCTGGAGTTCTAAGGACAGCAGTTCGTCGTCGAATTCTGCCCAGGTTACCGACCGGTTCACGAGAAGGCGAAACGCTTTCACTTGCGCGTCGGTCCATTCATCGCAGAGAATAACGGGGATTCCGGTAATGTCGCCGCCAGGCCATGATCCCAACTTGCGCGCGGCCTTGAGCCGGAGGTGACCGTCCACCACGGTCCCGTCGCTGCGGGCGAGCACGGGGACCTTGAAGCCGAATTCTCTGATCGACGCACACATCCGATCAACTGCGGCGTCGTTCTTCCTGGGATTGCGGGCGTAAGGGACGAATCGGTCGATATGCCAGATTTGGATTTGAAGGGTTTGTGGTGGCGTCTCCTGCGAAAGCATACCTCACCTCATTTGGTTGAGGAATCCTCCGCGCGCTGCGTCCGTGACGCCGGGCAAGCGAACTGAATCTCTACGGTTAATTATAGGGGAGCCGCCGACGAACCGCAATTCCCATTACACTGGCTCGAAAGGTGTTGAACATGGGCAACCTCCTTGACGACCGCGCCTCAGATCATGTGGCGAACTACAACGCGAGCTGTCTGCATTACAACCTGGTCGCAGACGCGCTATACAGCGTGCAGCGGATTCATGATTCACTTTCGCCTGAGTTCGAACCCTATTCTTGTCGCGGGCCTTATTGGCTTCGACATGAGCAGGATGATGGGAGACCGCAATAAGGCATACTCTACCACCGACGGCTTCGGGGGCAGGCTGCCCCGATGCCTTCAAAGTGCAAGGCCACACCTCGCGCGCCTAAAAGCGGTCGGCGATTTGGCGGGCGCCGACTGTCGCCCCTTCGCTCCGACGGGGTTCGGGTTCATCCCGGAATCCCGTTCGGCTTCGGTCTTTAGCCGGCTTTAGACAGCCGGACAAGCCCTTTCATCACAGATGTTTATCAGTATAGAAACAAGTTAGCCGCTGTCCATTGCAAAACCGCCGGTCGTAGATGGAGAATCTCCTTACCCTGCCGAGAAAGGCTGCATTTGACTGGTCACCGGACTGAACCTGACGAGATCCGCACCTCGCACGGCGGCCTGCGCGCTCTGATCGCAGGCGATGAGACCGTGGCGCGTCAGGGGATTAGGATGCTTCTCGATCAGGATGCCGAGATCGGTCTCATCGCGGAGGCCGGCGACGGAAAACGGGCGGTCGAATTGATGTTGGCCGGCGGCTTCGATCTGATCCTCCTGGATGTGCAGATGCCGGAAATGGACGGTCTCGCCGCCTTGCGGCGGGCCGGAGCGGAATTGCCCGGTGCCGTGATATTCGTGACCTCCTACGACCACTACGCAGTCGAGGCCTTCGAAGTGAACGCCACCGATTATCTGTCGAAGCCGTTCACGCCGCAACGGTTCCGCCAGGCTTTGCAGCGAGCAAAAAACCGAATTCGCAGTGGCTCGCAAGCAACGGATGCGCGGGTGCTTGAGGTCCTGGAGCGGATCGCGAGCCAACCAACGTACTTGAATAGGATCGCGGTGCGAGGCGCCAGGGGTACGAGCTTTGTGGACACAAAAGATTTGGATTGGTTAAAGGCGGCGGGGAATTACGTGGAATTGCACGTGGGGCCGGCTTGCTATCTCGTGGAGGCCGCTATGGCGGAGATCGCAAAGCGCCTCGATCCCGCCCGCTTCGTCCGAATTCACCGTTCTGTAATCGTGAATACGGAACGTATTTGGACTGTGCAGCCCGCATCCCATTTGGCGTATCTGGTAACTCTCACCAGCGGCACTCAGCTTCGCTCGGGACAAACCTATCGAGAGACGATGCAGAGGTTGATCTCAATCCGTCTTGATCGTTTGCCGGGGGCGCATTCCGGTTCGTCAGGCAACACGTTTGTGACTAAGCGGCGGGGGGTTAAAGCTGGCTAGCAGTTGGGGTTTTGCTAAATGTTTACTAGCTCAAAACATCCGCTATGTATGAGTGTCTTAATGTCCGGGGGAATCAATTGAACCAAACAATAGTCAAAGTAATCGCGTCGGCAGCTTTTGCGCTGGTCCTCGTGCTGGGCGCGTGCTGGCAAGCGCAAGCACAGGACGCCAAAGAACGCTATCCGCGCATGGCTCCGCTTGAGCAATACCTAATGGCGGATCGAAACGCCGAGATTGCGTGGGTCTCGCCCATTCCGGTTTCGTCAGCCAGAGTGCCAACGGCCGGATAGACGTAGCCGTCTTTGCCGGCATAGCGGCAGAGCCTGCCGTAGATCAGCTTGGCACCCGGCGACAGCCCGTGGTACTTGCAAACCGCCTCGGGTATGAAAACACCGTGGAAGAGCCCGTAAGGGTTGAAGGGCTCGCCGAGCTGAAACGAGGTTAGATTGGGCGATTCCATCCTTGGGCTACCCGAGAGCAGCAAGAAACAAGAAAGCCCGCCGGTGCAAAGCCGAGCGGGCCATCGATTCACATGACTTATTGTTGACTAACCGCAGCGTCTTAGCGGTCTAGATTCCCACTTAGTTTGCCGTTAGATCGGCAGGACGTCCGCACGTCGACTGTAGTGGTTTTGTAGTGGTTCTGGGGTAAGTGCGCGTTATCGTGGCATAGCATCGCAGAACGTAAGGTATAGAGAGGGTAAGGTTCTTTGCCCCCACTTATCCTATGTTCTGGTTTTTGAGTCCCGTGCGTCTGCCAGTTCCGCCACTCCAGCAAAGGTTTGACTCCTTTGAGTTTACCGTAACTTCGCACCAGGCGCACTGTAGCGGTTTTTGCAGCGATTCGTTCCTGCTCGTACCAGGGGAGCATTCACCGGGGGGCCACCACTGTGCCATCTTCCGCATGCCCCTTTGGCGACATAGACCGCAGAGAATCGCGGACGTCTCAACCGGGTTGCCGACAGGCAACGGTACAGGCGTCGAACACGGCCGCTTCCAGCGGCGCGTGCCCCAAGGACTTTACCAGCGTGGCCGGCTCTGGTGGATGTGCGTGGTAAAACCGTGGATTGCTCTTGTCGCTGACAGTGGCGAGCGCCGGCTGTCACAAGCCTGCGGCCGACTGTCCGAGAAAGTTGGCTCGGTGAAGATACGGCTGCCCGCCTGCTGCTACCAGGAGGGCGCGAAGCCGCGCGCTCCCCGCCGGGACTTCCGGGCAGCCACCGACGACAGCGTCGCACTGACGATCAGCATAGGAAGCAACCCAATCGCCTTCGCCCGGTTCCACGTCTGCCCGTCGTTGCAGAGGTAGGCCACGGCGGTGACGAGATTGATGGCCAAGGCTCCGATGCAGATCACCAGGCTGAACCATCGGGGCCTGCCCGACTCATCCAGTTCGATATACCGGCAGGCGCTCATCACGATGCCCAGCCCCAGCACGCAGGAGCAGATCGCGCTCAGGAAAGACATAGGGGCCTGCGACTGCCAGGCATAGCTGGGAACCCCCGTCATATAGCCCACACAGCCCACGACTCCAATAGCAAAGATGATGGACCCGAGAATAGCGATAGCCCCAAGCCACCTAGCGCACCAGCGGTGAGTATGACGCAAAAGTAACGCCATCGCGCCGAGCAACAGCACGACCACCGTGTTGGGCGCGGTGCTATGCCAGTCTCCCGCTCCCACGTTGACGGCGATCAGGGTCTCTGCCCTGGGCCCTGTGCCAAATACCCTCTCGCCCGCAAGCACGACCGCCAACCCCAACGTGACCATAGCCAGCACCGACGTTACCCTTGGGAACCAGACGCCGATCCCGATCAACGCCAGGCCGCAAGCCACAAACCCAAGGGCCGAGGCTGGCGGAGTGGGAGCACTGGCCGGCAGCAGCTTGGCGTACGCTATCAGGTGGAGCGCCTGCGCTATCAGGGTGGCGACTCCCAACCCGGCGCACATGCCTCCACTGACGATCAAGCCCGCGCGATAGACCGGACCGACTCGATACTCATTCCGCATGGCCGCATCCTTGGCCAGCGGACTGGCGTGGCCTGCGCGGATGTAGTTGGAATCGCGGGGGCGGCACTCCTCGTGCGAATCCAATAGTAAGATATTAGGATCTGAATTAGCTTGTTGCACGACATATACATAATCTCTAAATCTGCTATTGGATGTAAATGTTACCTTTGGTACACGTGCAGTCCCTAAGAGTTCACTTCGTTCGTCTCGAAACTCGAATGTTCTTTCAGGCACGCACAACTGTTGGCCGCGAACGGCCATGACTAAGAGCGTTAACGGAGCGGCGGAAGACTGTCTGTCTGGCGTTTGCTGCCGGCTGCACGAAAGCTCGTAGCCATGCCCCTTTGGTTATGGATCACGACATCTCTTGGTTATGGATCTCGACATCGGTTGCCATTATAAGAGATTGGCATCTGAAATACGGTAAGATTAAGGCGTGCATGCGATGACCGCCGATGACGCAATACTGGGCGTGTTGCTGTTGTTGCTTTGTATTCTGGTTATTTGGTTGCTGCGCCCTAGGGCCAAGAGTTATTAATTCTGGGCGCGCTCCACTCAGATCCGCGCATCATCGGCCCGCTCTTTCACCCTCCGGCTCGCAGGCGCATGAGGATAACCGGAACAACAAGGCATACTATGTCGATTCGATGCATGCCGGCGTAGAACTCGTCGACGCCTATCTCATGCCAGCATGAACGCTGGCTCGATCCCGCGCGCGAAGCCGGCCTCGTAGGACAGTTCTCCTGAAGCCCACTCCTTGCGGGCAAACTACAGCCGATGAAGATCGAATGCCAATAGGGTGAGAGTGGCGCAGGGTCGCCAGGATTAGGCGCACACGACGATTAAAGCTCTTGCCGATTCATGCTATGGGGTCGCGTGGGCTACCTGGCGGCCACTCTGAGAGGGTGGTACGCGAAAGAGATACTGAATAACGCTCGAGCTTTGAAATCTAGCCCTCCGCACGGCTCTTCCACTGACAAATGTGCAGCGGAGCGGCTTACCGCCGATGTATTCCATCACAACGAGCCACCCAATACATAAGCAGCCCCTACAACAAGAGCAGAACGAGCAGCATCCCGAACCCGCCTGGCCCGCCTCAGCGAGCGCATCCAAACCTGAGCAGCCGCGGGCAGGCTTACGAGAACTCCTAAGCCTCAGAATCGTTGCAAGGGCATGCGTCAATCGTTCCGTTCCGATTTCCAATTGAAGATCAATGGCATGTCGTAGTCCAGGGCAACAGGTCCTGGAAATACGCGGGAACGGGCGGATGGCAACGCTATCAACGCCAGTCTGCACGGCAACGGCTCGGCGGCTGAGGTCACAGGCACAGGGCCGCCCTATGACAGCACGTCGGGGGTGGCGGCAAGAAAAACTCACAGTACGAAAACCGGCGACGAAAAGGATCGACCTGAGACCCTTGGGTGTATACTCATTGGGAATCGGGACCAAGACGGAAATTCCGAAACTGCGAAGGGATAATCGGTCATTACGTATGCTTGTTAATCGAATAGCAGCGGTCGGGATCGTAGCTGCGAGCCTGTCATGCACCGCTGGACCAGCGCAAGCCGCCGCGCCGCCGGACACTTGGGTATCGACTGGCACGATGACTGTGCCCCGATTTGGGCACACGGCCACTCTGCTGGCATCCGGCCAGGTCCTGGCGGCCGGCGGATGCGCGGTCCGCAGTTGTCCCACCTCCAGTTCCGAGACTTACAATCCCGCGACCGGAACCTGGACCGCGGCAGGGAATCTGAACACGGCGCGCGAACAGACCACGCAGACATCGCTGCCCGACGGGCGGGCCCTGGTCGCGGGCGGCTGTTCCGTTTCGCCCTGTGACACCCCACTGGGGAGCGCGGAAACCTTCGATCCGGGCACCGGCGCCTGGTCGACTGTGGGCAATTTGAATACACCCCGCAATGGTCACACGGCCGTTCTGTTAGCCAACGGGCAGGTCCTTGTGGCGGGCGGGACCACGGACTGCGGCAGCGAGTGCATAGTTACCGAGACCGCCGAGATCTTCAACCCGTCCACGAATTCCTGGACCGCTACCGGCAACATGACAACACCGCGGGTTGGACACACGATGACCTTGATTGGAGGCGGAATGGTGCTCGTGACCGGGGGGTGCACCAGTGTGGGATGCGAATTTGGCGCACCCCTGGGCGCGGAGCTCTATAACCCTGCGACCGGCCAGTGGACAGCCACGGGTCCGATGGTTCTCAACCGAACAGGCGCTACGGCCGCAGTGCTCGCGAATGGCCAAGTGCTGGTGGCCGGCGGCCTGATGGCCGGCTCGTACGCCACTGCGGCCGCCGAGTTGTTCAACCCGCAGACTAGCGCATGGTCGGCGACCGGGAATATGACGACGGAGCGCTTTCAACCCTCCAGCCTTCGGATGTCCGATGGCTTAGTTCTGGTGGCCAACGGCAACGAAGCTTATCCCTCCATCCCGACCGCGGAGCTATACGTACCAGCCACCGGACAGTGGGTGAATACCGGCACGGCTGCTACCGATAGCTTCGTGCTAACGCGTCTGACCACGAACACCGCGCTGGCGTCCGGAGGCATGACAACGAAGCAGCAAACTACCGGCGATTCCCTGATCTATACGGAGGGACCTGCGGCCCTGGTGTTGTACACGCCGGTGAGCCTCAATTTCGAACAGCAGCAGATTGACACGGCCAGCGCGCCTCAAACGGTCACCGTCACAAATCTCGGGACAATCGCACTCAGCGTCACCACGCCTACGTTTTCCGGCGATGCGGGCGATTATTCCGTCTCCGGCTCCTGTGTGAGTGCATCGGTGGCGCCAGGCTCGAGTTGCAGCCTCAACGTGGTATTCACTCCGACTGCCGACAATACCCGAAGCGCCAGCATGACGATCCCGGATAATGCGCCAAATGCGCCGCAAGCGGTCGCGGTGAGCGGCTTCGGATACACGAAGGCGCCGATGCACTGGATTCCGGGCGGAACGATGAGCGTCCCCCGCGATTATCTAACCGCAACGCTCCTACCGAGTGGCCAGGTCCTGGCAGCCGGCGGTATATCGGAGACGCCTTGGTCGTCGGCGGATCTGTTCAACCCGGCTACAAGCTCGTGGTCTCCCGCCGCGGCGATGAATGCACCACACTACGGGCATACGGCTACACGCCTGCCCAACGGGACCGTTCTCATTGCCGGCGGCGGAAACAATATCGCCGAAGTCTACAATCCTACAACCAACACCTGGAAACTTACCGGACCCATGACGGCGGCCCGCCAATATCATACGGCGACCCTCTTGCAGAATGGCGAGGTCCTGGTCACGGGGGGCTGCTTCGAGAGAGGGGCCTGCTCCTCAACCGAGCTTTACAATCCGTCCACTAATGCCTGGTCTGTAGGCTCTTCCATGATTACCGGACGAGTGTTCCACACCGCGACCCTGCTTCAGAATGGAGAAGTCCTGATAGCCGGCGGCCTTAATGCGGGCAACGTACCGGTGAACAGCGCCGAGTTGTACGACCCGGTGGCGAATGCGTTCAGCGCGACGGGAGCCATGTTTGCCAACCATGCCGGGCAAACGGCGTCACTGCTCGCGAACGGGCAGGTGCTCATCGCGGGTGGGCTGCTGGGAACCTCGGTCGCCGGCAGCGCCGAGTTGTACGATCCCGCAACAGGCCTGTGGAGCACCACGGGAGCGATGCATATGTCGCGCATGTACCACACGGCCTCTGTTCTGACCAGCGGTTCGGTATTGGTGGCCGGAGGCCAGAACTACTGCGATGACGACGGGTGCAGCGCCACCAATTCGGCGGAAATCTACAACCCCACAACCGGCGTTTGGACCAGGACCAACGGCATGGAATACATACGCGAAAACCAAGCCGCGGCTGTGCTGCGCAGCGGTCTGGTGCTGGTGGCCGGCGGGGATGGGGATGACCTGGATGCAGGTGTGTTGTCCAGCGCGGAACAGTTTATTCCGTAAGCGCGGTACTGAGGCGCCCGGTGATGAACCCGCTGCGCGCCATCATTTGTTTGTTAAGCGCGCCCTCCGGGGTGATACTGAAGACCGTGGCAAGGCCATGGGGCCGCCCCACGAGTGTGACGTAGAGATTCCCGCTGGTGGCTTGGACCGGCCCCGCGCAGGCTGTCGGGCACTCGATAGCCACGAGATCGTCGGGATGCGTGAGCGAGCTTCTGGAGTGGAGCACTTAGAGATGTTGGTAGCTTGTGCCGGCCGCTCAGGCCGTTTTCCCAGCCGCAATCGTCCCAGCCAGATAAGCCCGCCACGCATCCAACCCCGCGCGATTATAACCCTGCAGCGCCCGATACCCGTCGGCCGGCGCATGCGGGTCGCGCAGCAATTGCCGCCCCACTCGCGCGATGTCCAGCACCGTATCCGAACAAGCCTGCCAGTATTTGGGCGCCCAGTCGATGGCGCTCGACACCACCGAGGCCACCCCCTCCGCCACGCCATCCGCTGTCACCATGTTGAATGACTCGGTGTAGCTCGGCTGCAGCATCAGGTGCATGCGGCCCACGAGTTGCCGGAACTCGCGCCAGCCATGCCAACCGGCCTCCACCAGCCGTATGCGCGCGATGTGGGACAGCATCTCCTTCACAGACGCCATCACGCCTTGCCCGCCCTCCTCGCGATTCGAGGAGACCCAGATTTCGGCGCTTTCCGCCCCGGCCTGCCGGGCGATCACCAGGGCAGCGGCGGCGGCGCTCATGATGTTCTTCTGCACGCGCGTGGCGCCGAAGATCCCCAACTGCAGCGTGCCATCCCGGTACAGAGGCCGGCGCGGGCACGTGTCGCTCTCGAGATAATAAAGATTCGGCAGGAAGCCGCACCTGGCGCCGTACGCTGCTTCCACCCATTCGCAGAACTTGGCGGAGTTGCCAGTTACCGAGAAGTTGGGGATCCGCTGCTGGAGCGCCAGGCCCTCCCTTACCAGCTTCACAGCGTTCCGGTCGGCTTGCAGGAAACCAACGTTACTGTGACAGGTCACCGCGAACTGCACACGCGGGAATCGCCGCACCAACTTTTCGGTGAAAGCCGTATCCAGGTAAGGCGCTAACGTCACCACGTGGGTGAGGTCGGACCGGCCAGCCAGCATGGCCCACAGATGATGCCCGTCCCTCACGGCCCAGGCTTCCGCGGGAATGCCGGCGGCCCGCAGGCAAAGCTCGCCGTGATGCGCCGTCACGCCGAGGCCGCTATGGCTGAGATCGGGGTTGGCAGCCTTCAGGTTCTTGTAAGCCAGAACAACTTTCATCCTTTAGCCGCCCTCACGCTAGCACGCGATCACAAGCGCAACACGGGGGCTCCGATTGGAAATGAAAGAAGATAAGGTCCTTAGGACTTGGTGATCCCGCGTGACTGACAGCCGGGCCATCTCCAGCCGACACA
>Ga0187858_10006976_pt1 | contig 10054 bp, 8 predicted proteins | sample June2016WEW_8_15_FD_133015 | JGI IMG/M metagenome (GOLD analysis project Ga0187858, IMG submission 133015) | Peatland microbial communities from SPRUCE experiment site at the Marcell Experimental Forest, Minnesota, USA - June2016WEW_8_150 | ecosystem: Environmental > Terrestrial > Soil >...
CGCCGAAATCGCCGCGATCCGCAAACAGATCTTCACGGATATCGATACGGGCAAACTTCCCAGCTACGACGTTTCTCCCTACTACGGCAACTACATTCTCGAAGCCATGGCCGACGCCGGCGATCTACCCGGCGCGATGAATTTCCTGCGCATGTGGTGGGGCGGGATGATCGATGAAGGCGCCACGAGTTTTTGGGAAGGCTACGATCCGCGCTGGCAAAAAGCCGACTACCATCTTTATCTGCATGCCGACGCGGACACCGGCTATCGCACCAGCCTCGCGCACGGCTGGTCGTCCGGAGCGACGCCGTGGCTCACCGAACATGTTCTCGGCATTCAAGTCGCGTCGCCCGGCTTTCGCACCGTGTTGATTCAGCCGAATCTGCTCGGCCTCGACTACGTGAAAGGCGCAGAGCCCGCGCCGAATGGCGAGATTCGCGCGGAGTTTCACGCCGGAAAGACGATCGATGGCACCGTGGAACTGCCCGCGGGAGTCACGGCGACAGTTTCATTGCCCGCATCGAGCGCGACCGCTGCGGTGACAGTGGACGGCAAGGCTGAAACGAGCCATTGGAACGAAGCCGCCGGCCGCCAGGAATTTGAACTGTCGGGGCCGGGCAAGTTTGCGGTTCACGTGGACTGAGGCGTCTCCAGCACTTTTAGATAAGGTCTCGTGAGATGAGATACGTCAACACAATTTGATCTGTGATCGCGATAATCGGAAGCAATGCACCGAGCCTTGAGAAGACGTCCTCCAGTCGAGCGACTCGCTGATTGTCGGGCACACCACTAACCAGAATCTCGGCCACTAGTTCGATGGCGAATTTGTAGTGGGTTGAGTTTAGGATTTTTCCAACCTCAAAAAAACCGAGACGTTCGGGATGCATCCCGTCCAGCGCTTTCTGAACAGCGCCCTCGAGTACATGGCCACCGAGGGAGTCTCTGAGCTGTTTGACTAGCTGCTGCTCCGCATTGAGTTGCTTCACCAACTTCTTGAACTCATCTCTTTCCTTCGAGGGCCTTGAAGCAAGTCCCTTCTTGAACTCCCGGTGCATCTGAAGCCTGTCAACCACTTGTTTCATTTCCCCAAGCGTACGAATCGCGCTCCTGAGGAAATAGAGCCTCCGCCACTCAGCCGAATGTTCGTCTATTTGTTTGATTTCCTCAGCGTAGATTCCATGAAACTCGAGGAGAAGATCCTCTCGCAGAATGCATAGGCGTGCGACAGATGCGGCGAGACTGTCATTTGGAGGGAACCACTTTCGTAGCCTCACCGTTCGGATGTATGTCCGCGTCATGCTTTGCGACTCTCAGTGCCGGAGGCGCGATTGGGTTCGCGCGGGTCAATTCCAGCGCCACCTATCCGCGAGGTTTTCGGGGCGCGCGTAGCCGCCCGGGCGTTAACTCGTCACTTCCCATTTTCCCGACGCCGCGGATCTCTCCACAGCGTCCAAAATCATATTGTTGCGCCAGCCGTCGAAGAAATTCGGCTGCGGCGACTCGCCCTTCGCGACGCCCTTCAGGAATTCATACACGATGTGCGTGTGCGTGTGCTCGTAGCCGATGATGTGCCCCGGCGGCCACCAATTCGCGGCGTAGGCGTGATGCCCCGGCTCCGTCGCCAGGATCGTGCGGAATCCGCGCACTTCGGGCGGATCCTCTCGGTTGTAATACTCCAGCTCGTTCATGCGCTCTAGATTGAACGCCACCGAACCTTTGCTGCCGTTCACTTCAAACGCATTGTGATTCCGTCGCCCCGCCGCGAAGCGTGTAGCCTCAAACGATCCAACCACGCCGCCTTCGATCTTCGCCAAGAACAGCGCCGCATCATCCACCGTCACGGGAGCCATCTCCGTGCCGGCAGTGTTGCCCCATGCGCCGCCCGTTTCGACCGCGGGCAGCGGCCGTTCCTTTATAAATGTTTGCAGCATCGCTGTGACCTCGGCGACTTCGCCCACCAAATAGCGGCACAGGTCCACGATGTGCGCGCCCAAATCGCCCAGCGCGCCCGAGCCCGCTTTCGTTTTGTCCATGCGCCAACCGCGCGGCGAGTGCGGATCCACCAGCCAATCCTGCAAATAGCGCGCGCGAAAATGATAGATGCGCCCCAGCCGTCCGCTTTCGACCAGTTGCTTCGCCAGCATCACTGCCGGCACGCGCCGGTAGTTGAAAACGATCCCGTGCACGACCTTGGCTCGCGTCACCGCGTCGAGCATTTCGCGCGCCTCGGCCCCCGTGTTGCCCAGCGGTTTTTCGCACAGCACGTGCTTGCCGGCCTGCGCCGCGGCCACCGCCATGCTCTTGTGCAGATATCCCGGCGTGCAGATGTCCACCGCGTCCACGTCTTTGCGCTCCAGCACGCGCTCCCAATTCGTCTCCACGGATTCCCAGCCGAACCGCGCGGCAATATCCTCCGCGGCGGCGCGATCGCGCCCGCAAATCACGCGCATCCGAGGCCGCGGACAATCCGGGAAGAACTTCGTCACCGCGGAATACGCGTTGCTATGGGCCTTGCCCATGAATTTCGTGCCGATCAGCGCGACGTTGATTTCTGGAATTTTGATCTCTGCCATTTTTTGCCGCCTCCGCTCCGCTATTTATCCGCGAGCTTCACGCCCACCAGGGCTTCGCCGGCTTCTCCTTCAGCAATACGCCGTGCAGGAATCCCGCCGCCTTCGAGAGCCCCTCGTCTATGGACATCAAGCTATCCTCGTGCTCGATCGAAAGCACGTCGTCATAGCCCACCATTCGCAGCGTGCTGACGAACGAATTCCACCAGTCCGCGCCGTGTCCGTATCCCACCGCCCGGAAAATCCAGGCGCGATTCACTTCGTCGGTATAGGGCTTGGTATCGAGCACGCCGGACTTATTGATGTTGCCTTGCCACAGCATCGTATCCTTTGCGTGCACGTGGAAAATCGCATCGCCGAGTTGCCGAATCGCAGCGAGCGGATCAATGCCTTGCCAAAAGAAATGGCTTGGATCGAGATTGCACCCTACGCTGTCGCCGGCAATTTGGCGGATACGGAGCATTGTCTCCGGTGAGTACACCAGAAACCCGGGGTGCGCTTCGATGGCCACGCGCACGCCATGATCCCGGGCGAATTTGCCTAGATCGATCCACAGCGGCGTAGCCTTTGCTTCCCATTGCCATTTCAGAAGCTCGGTGAAGTCGGGCGGCCACGGGCACGTCACCCAATTCGGAAATTTGGCATCGTCGGAATCGCCCGGACACCCCGAAAAGTCGATCACAGTTTTCACGCCGAGCTGTTCCGCCAGCAGGATCGTGCGCAGCAACGTTCCGATGAATTTTTCGCGCACTTCCGGCACGGGATGCAGCACGTTTCCATGGCAGCTCAGCGCGCTGATCGAAAGGCCGTTGTCGCTGATCTTTTCTTGAAACTCACCGCGCGCGGCGGCGTTCTCCAGCATCTCGAGTTTGCAGTGCGGATCGCCGGGGTAGCCTCCCGTGCCCAACTCCACCGTCGAAATGTTGAGTTTCTTAATCTCGGTGATCACTTGATCCAGCGTGAGACCGCCGAACAGCGCGGTGAAAATGCCAAGACGCATGTGAGTTCCTTCCTCGGGCGCGTCTCGAATGGGAACGGCGCCGCGGAGCGCCTAAGAGTGTATCCGGAATTTCCGGTTTAGGCTTCCGGCTCCGCGCATCGTAGTGCTTCCGCTGGCCGGACACAACGTACTTGCCGCCGGTGGCTTCCGTGTTCAAGGAGGAGCGCGCAACGAATGAATTCAAGCACACTCCTACGCAGACGGAGCCGATGGCGCTCCGCCCTGAACAGGAGAATGGTTTGGAGTGTACTGAACAGCGAAATCTGTTGGGGCGTCCGCGTGAAAGCGGCGCGCAGGTTGCGCAACCGCGTTACTCGTCGTCCGTCTTGCCCGCTCATCCCAGGCCGTGTTTTGCCCAGGATGAGCGAGCAAAATGTTGAATCAATCAGCGGCCATCGCGGCGGATTTCGACACGCTTTTGATCGTCTTCAAGATACGCGAGACGATCTGGTACGGATCGGCCTCGGAGTTCGGCCGGCGATCCTCCAGATAGCCCTTGTAACCGTTCTTGATGAAGTTCACCGGCAGCCGGATCGACGCGCCGCGATCCGAAAGACCGTAGCTGAATTTGTCGATGGCTTGCGTTTCGTGCAGACCCGTCAAACGCAGATGGTTGTCCGGGCCATACGCCGCGATGTGCTCCGGGATGTGCGCCTCGAACGCTTTCATCAGGGCTTCAAGGTAATCCTTGCCACCGACTTCGCGGATGTACTTTGTCGAGAAGTTGCAGTGCATGCCCGACCCGTTCCAGTCGCCCTTGATCGGTTTGCAATACAATTCCACATCGACCTCGTATTTCTCGCACAGGCGCATCATCAAATAGCGAGCGGCCCACGTGTCATCCGCGGCTTTGGCGGAGCCTTTGGCGAAGATCTGGAATTCCCACTGGCCCTTCGCCACCTCCGCGTTGATGCCTTCATGATTGATACCGGCGGTAAGACACAGGTCCAAGTGTTCGTCGACGATTTCACGCGCGACGCTACCCATATATTTGTAGCCGACACCGCAGTAGTACGGGCCCTGTGGGATGTTCGGATGGCCGTTCGTCGGGAAGCCCAGCGGCCGCCCATCTTTAAACAGAAAATATTCTTGCTCGAGTCCAATCCACAAGTCTGGGTCGTTCTCGATCGTAGCGCGCATGTTCGTGGAATGCGGGGTGCCATCCGCATGCAGTACTTCGCTCAGAACGATATACCCGTTCTTTCGGGCTCCGTCCGGATACAGAGCCACAGGTTTCAGCACGCAGTCGGAGCTTCTGCCCTCGGCCTGCATCGTGGAGCTGCCGTCGAAGCCCCAGTTCGATAAGTCGGCGAGCGTCGGTGGCTTCTCAAATGCCTTCAGCAAAGTCTTCCCGCGCAGGCCGGGCACGGGTTCCTTGCCGTCCAGCCAGATGTATTCGAGTTTGTATTTTGTCATGGTGTCGGTGATTCGGGTCCTTTCAGATGCCCGAGTCGCGCACTATAAAGTGACCAAGGGCCGCATGTACAAGGCTTTTACTCGATTTTGCCAATCTGTTTTTTTTCTCTTGGGAGCAGGGCGCAATGCAATCCTGGCGGCCTCGGCGATTGTAATCGTCGCCAGCGAAGTTCGGGCGCGGTGATTTTCATCGCCCCCGTTGCGAGCTTCATCATTCCCAAATCGTGGGCTAAACGCCCGGGCCCATTGGAGTTGGGTGTAAAACCTGCGCCGCACTCCCCTGTGCGTGATGTGATTTTCAGCGGTGCTCATGCGGAAGATCATCGCTCCACGACCTCAAATCTCCGCAATCTCGCTCGTTTCTGTCTGATCCCAAACCACTTACGGCAATCCGTCTATAGTGAATCGCACGTGGCTGGCGAATTGCAATGTCTCTAGTAGGCAGGCGATTACGCGGCGGCTTCCGAAGAGCCTGCGAGGAGATGCAAGGCCATGACAATTGCAATCGTGCTCGTGATGTTCGCCGCATTTTTCGCGGTCGATTACTTCCGAAACGCCAAGCGCGCGAAAGCGCCCGCAGTTGCCGAACCGCAGGCCGTCATCGCCATCCCTAAGCTGAACGCCGCCTACGTCTCCGGCTTCGAGATTCGCGAAAATCGCCGCTATCATCCCGGACACACGTGGGCGCTCGCGGAAAGTCCCACGATAGCGCGCGTCGGAATGGATGATTTCGCGGCGCGCTTGGTGGGCCACGCGGACGAGCTACAGCTTCCGAAACGCGGGCAATGGATCCGCCAAGGGCAAAAGTTCGCGACGCTGATGAAACAAGGCCGAAAGGCCGATCTCGTTTCCCCCATCGAAGGTGAAATCACCGATGTGAACGAAGCCGCGCTGCGCGATGCGCTGTTGCCCGGCCGCGATCCCTATGGCGAAGGTTGGCTGATCACCGTGATGTCGCCGGACATGAAGATCAACTTCCGCAACTTGCTCAATGGAACCGTTGCGCGTGGATGGATGAAGGACGCCGCCGACCGGCTGCGTCAGCGAATCCCCGCAATGGCTACGGCGGACGCAATGGCGCAGGATGGCGGTGTCGCGCTGCCCGATCTGAGCGACCAGATTCCCAAGGAAAAATGGGACGAAGTCGCGCACGAATTTTTCCTGGCCTAGTCCCAGAAGTCCCCATGTCCCACGGGCCGGAGCAGCGATGCTCCGGCCCTTTTTCGTGTCCAGTTGCCTCGCGCGCCTCCTCTGCGCCCGGCAGCCGTCACATCGCAGCGTGACCCGAGTCACATCGCCGCGCGCCCAAATCGTTGAAAATTGCAACAGTAGCTCGCCCAGCGGGCCACAGTGTCCGCGAAGCACCGATGCCGACAAGCGCCACAGTAGTGATGAAGTTCTCCGCACACGACGGTCGTTTCGCGCCGAAATCCGATCTAGCCCCTCGCGGATCAGCTGTTGAGCAGAGCACAGGTGGAGAGGTGGAGTCTTCCCATGCGCGCGGCTGACAGAACATTGCGGCACTGGATTCGCTGGCGACAAGCCACGCAAAGCCTCAGCGCCAAGCTGGGCATTCTGTTGCTTGCGGCTATGACGCTCGTCTTTGGCCTGCTCGGCTATCTGAACGTTCGCCTCCAGCGCCAACAACTCGAAAGCATCACGCTTGCCAGCGCCGATCGCGTAAGCGACGTTATCAAACGCCAAGCTTCCTATTACATGCTCCGCAACGAACGCGAAGGCCTGTACCACAGCATTTCGGAAATCGGCAATGAGCCCGGCGTTGTCCACATCCGCATCTTCAATCGCCAAGGACTCATCACCTATTCTTCCGATCCGCGCGAAACCAATACGATGGTTGACGAGCAGGCGGAAGCCTGCAATCGCTGCCACGCACAAGCACAACCCCTTACGCATCTAGATCGCCCCGATCGTTTCCGCACCTATCGCCTGGCTGGTGGCGAGCGAGTGCTGGGCATCATCAATCCCATCGAAAATTCACCGGAATGCAGCAACGCGGATTGTCACGCGCACCCTGCCGAGCAAAAGGTGCTCGGTGTGCTCGACACCGACTTGTCGCTGGCGTCCGCGGACGCGAGTCTGGCGCAAGCGACGCACCGGACGATTGCCTACACGCTGCTGGCGATCATCGCGATTTCTTGCCTCACTGGGGTTTTCATCTGGCGCTTCGTGCAGAAGCCCCTCGAAGCGTTGGAAGTTGGCACCGCGCGCCTCGGTTCCGGCGAACTCGGCTATCAAGTCGAAATCAAGTCGCGCGACGAACTCGCGGATGTCGCCGCGGCGTTCAATCGAATGAGCCAGCAGTTGAAAGACGCGCGCGAAGAGCTGAGCGAATGGAATCAGACGCTCGCCGCGCGCATCGAGCAGAAGACGCACGAACTGAACGGCGTCTACGAACAAATGTTGAGCGTGGAGAAGATGGCGTCGATCGGCCGCTTGGCCGCCGTGGTGGCGCACGAAATCAACAATCCGCTCACCGGTATTTTGACCTACGCGAAATTGGTCAAGCGGCGCTTAACCGCGCCCGGCAGCGCGGAACAATCCGACGTTTTGAACTCCATCGAAATGATCGAAACTGAAAGCCGCCGCTGCGGCGAAATCGTGAAAGATCTCCTCACCTTTGGCCGTACAACTTCCATCAGCTACGAGCCGACGGATCTGAATCGCGTGATCGAACATTCGGTGCGCGTGGTAAGGCACAAACTCGATTTGGCCGGCGTGCACTTGGATTTCGATCTCGCCGGCGATCTGCCGCTGATCCGCTGCGATCCGGGCCAGACCGAGCAAGTGATCCTGGCGCTGGTGATGAACGCCGTTGATGCTATGCCCAACGGCGGCAACTTGATGCTGCGAACTCTCGCCAAGCCCCAATCGGGCGAAGTCGAAATTGACGTTGAGGACGACGGCGCCGGAATTCCCAGCGATGTCCTGCCGCATCTCTTCGAGCCATTCTTCACGACCAAGGAGCGCGCGCGCGGATTGGGCCTGGGCTTGGCCATCTGCGCCAGCATCGTTGAGCGCCACCAAGGGCGCATCGCCGTGAAATCTGAACTCGGCCGAGGAACGAAATTTACGATCACCCTGCCGATCGAGGGTGCGCCGATTCCGCAAAAAGATGTGCCGCCAGTGGCGGCCAGAGGATAGAAAACCACCATGAGCAAAGCAAACTTACTGATCGTCGATGACGAACTCTCCGTGCGGGATTCGCTCGGCAAATGGTTCCGCGAGGAAGGCTACGAAGCGTCGGTGGCGGAAAGCGCGCATGCCGCGCTCTCGCAGATGGCCGCGCATCATTTCGATTTGGCGCTGATCGATATCAAAATGCCCGGCACCGATGGCATTGACCTGCTGCATCGCATTCGCGAAGTCGATCCCGAAATGTTGGTGATCATCATGACGGGATATGCCTCGGTGGAAACGGCCGTGGCGGCGTTGAAGGATGGCGCGTACGACTACGTTTCCAAGCCTTTCGATCCCGACGATATCGCCCACACGGTTCACAACGCCCTCGCGCATCGCCGCGCGGACCAGGAGAATCTCCGCCTGCGCGAAGCGGTCGCCAAAGCCAGCCAGCCGCACGATCTGATCGGCCAGAGCGCCGGCATGCGCACAGTGTTTGAGGCGATCGACGTCGTCGCTCCCACCGAGGCGACGGTGTTGGTTTCCGGCGAAAGCGGCACCGGTAAAGAACTCGTCGCGCGCGCGATTCATGCCGCAAGTCCGCGGCGCTACAACCCTCTCGTCGTAATTCATTGCGGCGCCCTTGCCGAAACGCTTCTGGAAAGCGAATTGTTCGGCCACGAAAAAGGCGCTTTCACCGGCGCGCAATATCGCCGCAAAGGCAGCTTCGAAATCGCCGAAGGTGGCACCGCGTTCCTGGATGAGATCGGTGACATCAGCCTGAAGACGCAAACCGATCTACTGCGCGTCCTGCAAGAGCGCGAAATCACGCGCGTCGGCGGCAATCATCCGATTCACGTCGATTTTCGCTGCATCGCCGCGACGAATAGAAACCTGGAAACGCTGGTCGAAGAAGGAAAGTTTCGTCCGGACCTATATTACCGCCTGAACGTTTTTCAGATCCATCTTCCGCCGCTGCGGGACCGCCGTGACGATATCCCCCTGCTGGCCGATCATTTCGTCCGGAAATTTGCGGCTTCGATGAACAAACGCATCGACGGCGTTTCGGCCGCGGCGATGAACCTGCTCACCCAACACGATTGGCCGGGCAACGTTCGCGAGCTTGAGAATGCCGTCGAGCGCGCGATGGTGGTCACGCAAGGCCCTCAATTGGCCGACCGCGATTTCGCCCTTCGCGCCAATCAGTCCGAAGCCGGGCCTCGATCGCTCGAAGATGTCGAGCGCGCGCACATTCTCTCCATGCTCGATCAATGCAACGGCAATCAAACCATGGCCGCGACAATTCTCAATATCGATCGCGTGACGCTGCACAACAAGCTGAAGAAATACGGCTGGAAGAAGACTGAGAAACCGGCCATTGTCCCGTGAAGCGCATCCAGCTGCTTCCGTTCGGCGAATTTGATAAAGCGCTGCTCGCGGATCTCTCCACGGACCTCGCGCGCGTGTTGAGCGCTTCGTGCGAAATTCTGGACGCGCCGCTTGATGCGTCGCGCGCCTATAACGCCGAACGCCGCCAGTATTCCTCCACGCAAATTTTGGGGCTGATCGGCGCGCACGCCGCAACGGAGACATCGTGCGTTCTGGGCATCACCTCGCTCGACTTGTACATTCCTGTTCTGACCTTCGTGTTCGGCGAAGCGCAACTCGGCGGCGCATGCGCCGTGGTTTCCGCGCATCGCCTGATGCAGGAATTCTACGGCCTGCCGCCACATCCTGATTTGCTGCGCGCGCGCCTCTTGAAAGAAGCGGTCCATGAGCTGGGCCACACACTCTCTCTCGCTCACTGTGACGATTATGAATGCGTGATGGCCTCCTCCCACGCCGTCGAGCGCATCGACCTAAAGTCCACCGCGTTCTGCCCCGATTGCCGCTCCAAAATCTTCGACGCCGTGCCCGAAGGCAGCGGTCA
>Ga0187858_10006978_pt1 | contig 10050 bp, 14 predicted proteins | sample June2016WEW_8_15_FD_133015 | JGI IMG/M metagenome (GOLD analysis project Ga0187858, IMG submission 133015) | Peatland microbial communities from SPRUCE experiment site at the Marcell Experimental Forest, Minnesota, USA - June2016WEW_8_150 | ecosystem: Environmental > Terrestrial > Soil >...
GGATTTGCGCCTTTGAAGTCGGATGAACCCAGTTCATTCGACTTTAGTGGCATATCCGGTCACCAAGCGCACGGGCCCGACCCGTCCGTCTGGCAGAAGGCTTCGACCTGGTTGCACGACTGGTACAGCATGCCCAGCGACCAGTTCGCGGCGAAGTACCCCGACCAGGGAGACAAGATCAGTGACTTCGTCACCCGCTTGATTCCCTTCGGCCACGAGGCTCACCAGCTCGATCAGCAACTCAAGCAAAATCCTAAGTACAAGGAAGTAGCCGGTAAGGCTGCCGCACAGGTCGACCCCTTCATCGCGGGCATGGCCCAACCGGGTGAACTCGGTGGTCCGGGTGGTAACCTCGCCCGGGGTGTCATCGAGAAGGCGGGGCTGGTCTATAAGGGTGAGTTGACGAAGGGCAGTGGGGTGCACATGTTCGAGCACCCCAACCACCCCGGCGTCACCGCTGCGATGAACGCCGAGGAGATCAACCCAGCTAGCGTGCGCGAGCACATGGATGTTAAGCTAAAAGATTCTAACCTTGGTAAAATCGAAGGTAGCATTAACCACGGGCAACCAACCGGTAAACCAGAGTTGGATCAAGCTATCCGCGCAGGTGGTGGCTTGCCGGGTGGGGTGCAGCGAGGCCTGCCTGATAAGGGTATCAGCGACCTCGTCATGTTCCACGACCCGCAAACCGGTACCACCCTCGCCCTACCAGCCGAACAAATAACGGCAGAGAACGTAACGAAACGGCTAACGGAAAGTCGAGCGGAGTTCGCGGCGAAGGCTAAGCCTGAAGCAACTCACGTTTATAACCCCGCCACGAAGAAGATTGAACCGATGGCTGCTAAGCAGCCGCCTATCAAGTCCATCGGACAGTTCGAGCCCGGTGACATGGGCTACATGCGCCCGGACGGGACACACGTAGCGCAACTTAAAGGAGAAAAATCACAGCTGACCCATGAGGAACTAGCGGGTCAAAATAAAGAAGACCTAAACAAGATCCTGGACGAGGGTGGGGTCCGTTATCGAATTGATAGTCACGCGGTAAAAACTAGATTGACTCCCGAAGAAAGGGCCCAAGGTGCACGACCCGCGGTAGGAATTGTGCAGATTGTCGGGCTTTCGGATAAAGCGATAACAAATGCCAAGAATGTCATCGGTAAAATGCCCACCGACGACATCATCTTCGAATCGTATCCCGAAAAAGGCGGCCAACCCGTCTCCTTCAGCGGCACGCCCAAGGAAGTCGAGGCTCAAATCAACCGCCACGTGCGCGCGAACCGCGGGGAGCGGTATGAACTGGGAGAGGTTGAACCTGAGATTGGCAAGTCTCAGGCCGAAGTCTCGGTGAAACAGGCTACCCCGGTGAAAGAAAAAGATATTCTTGGAGAAGGAAACGCTAAGATCATCTATCCGGATGGAAAAATTGAATCAGGTAATACTCATGGAGAACTTTTAGGTTTAAGTGAAGAAGAGGTTCTTGACCTTGACCCAGATTCAACTAGCTATAATGATGAAATTGACAAAATGCTAAAAAAGTCCAAAGGTATTAGTGTTAGGGCAGGACCAGATGACACGGACATCTACGTCCGAGTTCCAAGAAAGCTGACCTCTGAACAAATGCAAGGAATAGCACAAATTTACAAAGAGGCTAAAGAAAACTATAGCGGACCTTATCAAATAGTAGCTGATTTTCCAAAGACAAAAACTAATGCTTTTAAGTCCTTTGGAGATTTTCAGCGAAAACATGACGAGGTATTTAGTGCTACCCCTCCAGCTCGTAGACCGTCGGCTGCTGCCGAAAAGTTGAGTGGGAAGCGACGCGTGCCGAAGCCTGAGTGACCGAGCCCACCAGGGCAGCCGTTTGGCGGATGTTACCCTCGGAGACTACCACGACCTCAATGTCTTCGTACTTCACCCCGGTCTCGGGGTCAACGAAATCAGGAACCTTCATGACGACGGCGCTCATCGGTTTTCAACCTCTGACGTTATTCTAGCCTACGGCTAGGCTGGTGTAAATGGTACTCGAGTTCCAATCGTAGGTACTAGACAGGTCTAGTACTAGGAGCGCATTATGCCGTTTTCTAAAGAGTGGACGTGGCTCAAGGCTCACGAGCGGTTTCTCATGTTCCTCGTGACGATTGCCTTTCTCGTCCTAACCGTCCGGTGGGGCCTCAACGCGTGGAACGCCCACGACCAAAAGGTGTACGACGCCTCGCACGCCGCGGCCGTCGCTGCCAACCAGCAAAACGCGGTCGTACAGGCCCAAACCCAGCAGCAGGTCGCGGCCCTAGCCGCTGAAAATCTGCAGCTTAAAGCGATGATCACCCAGCTCACCCTGGCGCTGACCGCCCGTCAGAAGGTCGAGCAAAAAATACCGCAGGTAGTTCAGGCGTTGCCTATTTCTGAGGTAGCCCGGCAACTGGGTGGAACGACCGACGCGCTCAACAACGTGGTGCTGCCGCTGCCGGCCGCGCAGCACGTGCTGGAGATGGTCCAACTGGTGCCGCTACTGCAGCAGGATAAGGCTGACCTGGTTCGAATCAATCAGAATCTGAGTGATGAGAACACTAATCTGGTCACCGCTAACGGCGCGCTCACCACGGCGCTAACCAGTGAGAAGGACGCTCACGCGAAGGACAACAAAGTCAACACGGACCAGGTCAACCTGCTGAAGGCTAAGAACTGGAAGAGTAAGTTCAAGTGGTTCGGCATCGGGTTCGTCACCGGCTACGTGACGGCGACGGCGCAACGATTGGCGGGGTTCTAATGCCTGATACTAAGTTCAGTTTTGACAAGATCCTGACCAACTTCAACGACTATCACATTCCTTGTGCTGGGTTCATCTTCACCGTGGGTTCAGTCCTTCAGTGGTTTCACCACTTGGATCCGACCTACGTGGCCTTTACCTCTACCGTGTTGGGCTTCCTCGGTGGCCACGCTTACCTCAAGTCTCGGAACGGGGTGGACGACAGTCGAACCGACGGTCAACCGACTAACCCTAGTGCCTAACCTGTTTGTTTCAAACAGGTTAGACTAAAATCACTGCCTGACGTGTCAGGCAGTGAAATAAGTCCTTTGTTTTCAACAACAATGGCCCGGTGGCTGGAACCGCTGCCGGGCCATTTTTGATCCTCTGGATGGGTTAGAAACCGCGGTTGGCAGCGGCTACAGCAACCCTTTAAGGTTGATGTGGGACGGGTGGTTTTCCCAGCAGAGCGGATAGTTTGAGCGATCGTTCATCGACCCGTTTGCCGATGAAATTTGCATAAAGAATAGCGGGCTCATCTGATGGATGTTGAAACAACTCCATGATGCCCGTGGAAATCCGTTCCTTTCGAAATTTTTTCCACCGCTCTAGTCCATACTTTTCAACGAACACTTCACGCGCAAGTCTTTGATCTCGGGCCGTGGCATTAAAGAGTAGCCAGAAAAGATCAGGCATGTTTTTACTTTTAGGCTCGTAAGCTTTCATTTTATTCCTCCAACCAGTCAAGTACCAACCTCTTCAGGTTCCGCCACGCCTGCTGCCGGCCGGGGTAGGTCAACACGGCGTTCTCGTACCGCAGCTCGGCTAGCTCGTTCTCAATTTTTTTCTTCACGCTCAGGACGTTCTCGAGCTGTTGCCGCAGTCCCATTTCAATGACGTGTGCCGTAGCCAACGCTCGGTTGCGGCAGTCGAGCTCGTCCTGGAGCCACGCGATCTTGTCGCGCTTCAACCGCATACTATCTCCTAGGGTGGCGTGGCGGTCGGAACAAAACCAACCACGCCAGAATGGTCGTCACGAAGATCGCAGCGACCGTGGGCACTTACTTGACCTCACAGGCCTGAGCTGCTTTCGCCTCCTTGGTCGAACAGAGCAGCTTGTGCGCTGCCGCCATGTCGCCGATACTGGCGAAGCTACGAGCTAGTTCGCGGAGCGTGCAACCCTTGTCCTCACGGGATTGTGAGAGGCTGAAGGAGAAAAAGCCACTTGACCCACCCTGAGCGTTCGCTACCCGGCACGGGGCCGTAGGAACGGCAAAGGCGTAGGCTGACGGAGTTTCTCGCGGTGTCGATTCAGTTACGGTTGTGGTGTTACCCGAACCACTGCTAGAACTTCCTGAAACGGACTGAGAAGTGCTACTGGAGTTTCCGGAGTTCTTAATTGTGCTGTTACCGGAGTCCTTTACCGTAGCGGTTGAGGAAGAGTTGCCCGAGTCCTTCACCGATCCACCGGTGCCGCCTAGGGCTGTGTTAGTGTTGGTCGTTTTAGAGTTGTCCGTCACGCTACCGCCGTTCGCTACCGGTGCGTTGACGTTCGTGTTGGTGCTTCGGTTGGTGTTCAAGTTTTGGTTGAGGTTGTCGTTCGTAATCACCACGTGGTTGGTTAACGAAGTAGTGACCGGAGGGACTGTCTTGTCCGGGCAATCCTTGTCGGCGTAAGCTGCTACGCCTCCGAGGGTGAGTGCTAGGATGGTGAAAATTGCAAACTTACGCATTGACTTCTTATCCTCTCTGCTACTTTGCCACACGATGAGGCTGCGTGGTCAAACTTTTTCGTTCACGGCGCAGGATCTTGTAGGCCGTCGGCCGGCTGCAACCCCTCTCCCGGATGATCTCGTGGAGTCGGAGATTCGTAATGGGTCGGCCCCGTTTCATCGGACCGCGATTGTGAACACAATTGCGGTTCGCTGTCACAGGCTCCTCCACTCCGTCGGGCCGTCACCCACGCCTCGGACGCACTCTACGAGGTGCAGTTTCTCGAGGTCCTCGAGTCGGGCGGTGATGACCACCCGCAACACCTCGGGAAATCGCTCTAGGAGTTGACCCTGGATTTGACCGGGGGTTAGCGCATTAGGCTCGGCCGCGCGAAGCACGTCGAGGATGTCAAGGTAGTTCATTTCTGTCCTCTCTCCGTTCGGATAGCCCTCACCCGGTGGTTCAACTCGTAAGCCTTGCCGTAACTAATCCCCAGTGCCTTAGCAGCCTTGGCGACCGAGCCGTCGTGTGCGTCGACCGCTTGTCGGACCGTCTCAGCCATCACTTGGCAGGCGGGTCGGCCTAGCTTTTTGCCCTTCGCCACAGCGTTCCGCAGCCCGGCGCGGACGCGCTCAACGATGATCTCCCGCTCCATTTCGGCGCAGGCACCCAGGATGGTAAAGACCAGCTTGCCGGCTGGGGTGGAGGTGTCGACCTGCTCGGTCATCGAAACGAAGGCGATGCCCAGGCCCTTAAAGAACTCCAACGCCTGTGCCAGGTGAATCGTCGACCGGGCGAAACGGTCAAAGCGCCAAACCATCACGACGTCGAACCGGTGAGCCGCGGCGTCGGCCATCAGCCGGTCGAGCTCGGGGCGGTGCGACTTAGTGCCGGAGATCCCAGTGTCAACGTAAGTGTCAACGATTCGCCACTCGCGTTGCTGACAGTCTCGTCGCATGTCTCGGAGTTGTACCTCCGGGTCCTGTCCGTGGTTTTGGGTTGATACCCTGGCGTAAAGTGCGACGCGTTTCAGCATGGTCAAATTCTACACCGGTTCACTCTTTATGTAAATAGTACTTTAGTACTGGATTTGAAGACAGCAATTCGGTACCAAGGTACTGGTACCGGACGGTCTTACTTCGTCGTTAAGTGCCAGTCGTTCGCGGTGAAGATCACCTTCCTGTCGGCTTGCAGTTCATTTAGCAATCGCACGGCCTGCTCCACCCCGATGCCGGGGTAGCGGTGGAGGATCGCGTCGATGGTACTGCCGACTCCGAGGTCAGCTTCGCGCTCGGCCATCATCTTCAAGATGTCTTCGTGTTGCGTCGGCCACATCACTCCCTCCCGTGGGCCAAACCGAGGCCCTGTAAAACGTAGGTGTCGTCACCACAGCGAAACGCCACTTGAAAGACTCGTCCCGTTCGTAGGTTGAACTGCCGGCAGAGCATGTAGTCACCGGGGGCTAACGGTGCTTGGGACGTCGGTCCTTCCAGTGGCTTGAGGCTGAAGAAAACCGTGGCCTTCGGCTCGACCACCTTCTGCCCGTTCTCCAGTCGCTGCACCTGCATCACGACCTGCGGGCCGTATTCGGTTTGCTCCTGGCTGAGGGCGGCACCGACGAGGATGAGACCCAGTTCGACCGCGATGAACAACAACCCGAGTAAGATTTTACGCTTCAAAGTATTCCTCCTTACGTTCGACCAACTCAACGAGACGTTTAATTACCGGGTCAAAATAATCCAGGTAAGAGGCTGAATTGAAGAAGATGTTGAGGTTGAGGTCCTTTCGTCTTAGGCAGTTACTTATAACTTGCGGACTGTAAACTCCTAACTCCGATGAATCTTCATCAACCACGACATAAATACAGTGAACTTGTCGCTCCAACAACTGGCAAGTAGCGAGTTGTACCTTGTCAAAGTGCTTCCGCAGAGAGGACGGAGTCTCGTGAGCCTTTAACAGCTTAACCTCAACCCAAATGGTCTTGCGGTTATGGTTGACCACCAGGTCGGGAATGCCAGTGGTCATGTAATCCTGCAGCTTGAAAATCACAGCTGTCGGTAGCTGCTTTTGCAACTCGGTCTTAATCTTCGTGACGGCGTCAGCTTCTCTCACTTCTCCTCCAGTCCCGACGGGCCGATGTAGATGCGCGGGCTGCCGAAGTCTTGTTTGTCGGTCCAGTCCTTCGTGCCGGCCTTCTCGATCAGCGCGGTGATCTTGCCGATGGCCGCGTCGACCCCGTCGAGGTTGCTAAACACCTGAGCCTCGAGGATCGCCGGTTGCTTGATTGCGCCGAAGTTCAGGTTGCCGTGGTGAGAACCGATGATGTGGAGGACGGTTAACTTGAGTTCAGGGCTAAACTCAAGTTCATCCATCCACTTCGCCACGCGCAACATGCCGATCGCGATGTGCCCGAGCAACTCTCCCGGGGTGGTGTATTCGATCGTAGTCCCGCAGCTCATCTCGTCCTGCTTGCCGATGTCATGCAGCACGGCACCCGTGATCAGCAGGTCGCGCCGCAGGATGGGGTATAGCTTCGCGACGGCATCAGCCAGCCGGCACAGGTTGACGGTGTGCTCCAACAGTCCGCCGAGGTAAGCGTGGTGCATCTGTTTAGCAGCCGGGGCACGCTTCCAGCGCTGATCGTCAATGGCCACCTCAAGAAGTTTCTTGAGGTGATCATTGGTAACGGAGGTCACAAACACTTTTAGCTCGTCATACAGCCCGTCTACGCTTTGTGTCGTCCGTGGCAGGAAGAGCTCGCCCGGGTCGTCTTTCGTTACCCGCGCGGCCTTGATCGTCAGCTGCGCCTCGCCACCGAACTCCGACTCCTCGGTCAGCGCGTCGATCACCTGGCCCGACTGGTACTCCGTCGTACCCGGATCCCAGAAGACGGCTTTCCAGCTCTTCCCCCCGGGCTCGTACAACTGCATCCGTAGGTAGGCCTTACCTCGCCCGGTGGTTGCTTTCGTCACGCTGTTGATCAGGTATTTCATTCGTCTCTCCTTAGTGCGCCTCGCTCCAATTTTTTCCCACGCCCGTCTTCCACATGATCGGTGCCAGTAGTTCGATCGTCTGCTCGTTCAGCAGTTGGTCCCAAGCCTTCAGCGCTTCAGCATCCGGCAAGCAGCCGTTAAACTCGTCGTGAATGGTGTTGCGGATGATCAACCCCAACCGCTTTCGCGCGCGGTAGGTCTCCAACAGCTTGATCTTCATCGCGTCGGCCGCGCCACCCTGGAGCACGGCGTTCAAGGCTGAATAGTGCCGAGTATCCTCGGCCGTGTAGCGTCGCCGCCGACCCATAAAGGTCCGCACGTAACCGATTCGTAGCGCCTGGTCCTCGGCTAGCTTTAACAGTCGCTTAGCCTCGGGAAACTCGCGATCGTACTGGTCGTTGATGCGCTTGCCTTCCGCTTCGGCTACCTTGCACATCCACGCAACCTTCTTATACCCACCGCCGTATGTTTTACAGAACGTCACGTTCTTCGCGAAATCGCGGATCAGGCCTGTCCACTCGACCATCAACCGGTGAAAGTCTACCCAAGGATCAGCCGCGTAAGCCTTCGCCAGCCGCGTCATGCCCAACATCGCGGCGTGATGGGCCAAAAACCGCAGTTCGATCTGTGAGGCGTCGGCGCTGGCCCACACCCGGCCCGGTGGGGGAATGAAGAGTTCCCGCACGTCCCACCGCTGCAGTAAGAGAGGCTGCTTCTCTCGCTTACTGACCTGTTGAATGTTGATGCCGATGCCGTTCTTATCCTTGCTGGAGCTGTACCGCCCGGTGATCGTACCGTACTCGTCACCTCGGAGCTGGTGGAGCTGGTAGGTGATCTTGCCGTCGGGCGCGACCTTCTCCAGGTACGGATCGAGGTACTTCGCCTTCAACGATGCGAGTTGCCGACCCTCTAGAGCTAGCTGAACTGCTGGATTGTCGACAATCCAGCAGTTACCAGAATCCTGTCGTACCCAGTGTCCGGCGATCGGCTCCAGGGCCTCCTCGGCGAAGGATTCGTTGCCCGACTCGGTCGTGAAGCCCGTGTGTTGCAGCCCGAGGTGGCGGAACAGCTTCGCCATGTCGTTTGCCGAGGTGGGCTTTATTCGCAACCCGGTTAGTTCGTACAGCCGCATGACCCGTTGGTTGTACTCCTCGGTGACCTCAGCCCGCCACTTAATCAGTTTCGGTACGTCGAGGTAGGCACCGGAGCGCTGCATCGCTGCGGTGCAGTACACGAGGTTGTCCTCGAGGTCCTGAACGTCTCCGAGATCCTCGGCCGTGATTTTGGGGGTGTACGACTCGTTGATCAACCACGTCAGCTCGGCGTCTTCGATGGCGACCGGCGCGGCTTGCGCTGCCGTCATCTGGTGAATCGTCGCGTGGTCCACGTCCTGCATCTCGTAGTTGAGTTCTTCCTGGGCCAAGAGACGCAGGTTGAGACGATAACGATGATCGTTGAGCAGCGCTGCCGCGTGGAAAACGTCGCGGAAGCTACAGTCCTGCTCCTCGAGGTCAACGCCAAATTTGAGAGCCGTGTCAATTTCGAATTTGGCGTTGGCCACGATGAGTTGCTTGCTTCGTAGTTCGCAGCGTAGCCACTCGCGTACGTTTGCTTCCGGGTAATTGCCCCCACCCGGGTGGCGGATCGGCACGTACTGCTTTCGGCCCGACGGCAACCGGAAGGACAGACCGACGAGGCTACGCTCTTCCATCCGCTTTTCAACTGTGGTCTCAGTGTCGAAGGCCAAACTTTCGACGTTGCCCAGCTCGGGCAATGCCGAAAGAGAGTTGCCTATTGCCGGCGCGACGACCGGGTTCACGTTGAATTGTAAATTTAGGGAATTACATACTTCGCAATTGAAAGATTTTTCAAACATTTATCTCCTTTGTTTTCAATGTTCCTTGTGAGGTTCGTGCGCTCAGTTTCTCGCAATTTTTATAGAATTTTTACGCCGTCGTGCGGCGGTTAATCGAACTTTTCTAAAAGCCCGAAATTGAATTTTATCTTTGACTATTCTAAAATCAACGATGTGAGTAAGTAAGCAATCGCAGCAACCCAGCACAAAACCTTTATTATTTTTCGGTTGAAGCCACTCACCATCTTTGGCTTTATAGATTCTCATAAATCCATTTTTCTTCTTTCATGTCATCCTCATCTGGTTCTTTTGAAGTTAAGAAATTTTCAACATTAGCTAAATGAGAATCGATACTAATTGGTCCGGGAGCACAGAGTTTAATAAGAAACGGGCAAAACCACTTTGAATAATTGTAGTGTCACGCCAAAATCGAGTCTTCATAGCGTAGCTCCGATCAACAAGCGTCGAGCCTCGGACCAAGTCTTCGCGCCTAACACCGCGGCGTACACGCTCCAGGGATGGCGTAAGTATTCAGGTGGATACTTACCCGGGTTCTCGAGGTAGTCGGTCAAGCAGTACGGATTTTCGATTGACAGGTTCGGGTTCGGCATGTAGGGCAGCGACGGACTCGTGATCCCAGGATAGTGTTGCGGGTCAGCCAACACGTTGTGTGCTTTTTCGAAGTCCGTCGCGTAGAGATGGCTGCTACCCAGGTTGAATTGAAGGTAACCCGGTGTCAGACC
>Ga0187858_10006979_pt1 | contig 10050 bp, 5 predicted proteins | sample June2016WEW_8_15_FD_133015 | JGI IMG/M metagenome (GOLD analysis project Ga0187858, IMG submission 133015) | Peatland microbial communities from SPRUCE experiment site at the Marcell Experimental Forest, Minnesota, USA - June2016WEW_8_150 | ecosystem: Environmental > Terrestrial > Soil >...
GCCTGGAATGGCGAAGAATGCGGCTCCGAACAACATCCCCCACAGCCCACCCCAGAAAGCACCGAGCTTCCCCCAGTACTTCATGCGGTCGCCAGTATTGTAGTACCCGACCACGTGCTCGTCAGTGTGGTAGTCCTTGCCGACGATGGACAGTTTCTTCATATCAATCCCAGACCTCTGAAGTTCCTTTACAGCTTCCTCTGCTTGGGAGTGACTATCGTAAATGGCTACAACCGAGTTCACTTCAGACATGACTTGCGCTCCTTTTTTCCCAGATGAATCTTGTCGCTTCTCTGTGGGCTTCCCATACTTAGAACCTGTGTAGCCGCAGATGCACACTCCAGAGAATCACAACGCTTGAAGAAGATAACTGGTCAGACTTGAGATGTCTGGTCAAAATTGAACACGCGGGTGTTCACAAACGCACACTTAGTCAAACGGCTTTTGATTCATGCTTCGGGATGGCAGGAAAAACAAGAAAAGACGCAAGAGGTGGGGCGGCGTCCCTCGCCACATTAAGAACGCCTTGGAAATGCACAGCATACAGAGGGGCTGCGTAACATTTTACATGGATGAGAGTCAGACTCCTGCGGAGTTCGACAGGTAAGCAGACCCTTTCTGGGCGTTCTGCATCACGAATACGAATGGAGAACTTAGCACTATGAAAACATGGAGAAAATGCAGAAGGACGAGATTTCTTGCAGATCACAGGCCTCTTAAGCCTAGTCCTGCACGACCCAGTCTCGATCTCAAACCGACCCTAATTTCGACCGGCCCCGTAGTCTCCCCCACAAGCTGGGATGAGCAAATTCGACCAAACATGTGAGCCGTACGGGCCTGACGCGCAATTTACTCCACGGTATAAGCAGTGTGGGTCAAGACGCCAGCCAGTATCCGGTGCGGGAAAGGCTGACGCCTTCCGGGCTTTGCGGACAAAAGGAAGCGTGAAATGAAAAGATTGGCTCTGGCGTGGCTCCTTCTGAGCTTCTGCGCGACGTCCACAGTCGCTGGACCAATTCCCCAATGCAACGGCCAAGCTTCGGGCGAAAGCAAGTGCAGCACTGGATTCAAAGAGTGCAGAGAAAGTCTTAACGACTTCAAAGAAGCTGCACAGTTCATGCAAATGAAAGTCACCGTCCTCGCGGATTTGAACCGGCTGGAAAAGTCGGGGCCCACAAAACCGAAGATCCCCACTGTTCGCGATGCCGATGTAAATCGCCAGAAAACTGGAACCGGCGCCGCTTACGGCGCCACCATGAGACCGATTAGAAAATCGCCTGGACAAGCCACGAGTGCGGCCCAGCCTATAGTGTTGGAGTCTGCTAACGGGACTCCAGGGGATAAGCGCATGCCGTAAAGGCGGGCAGAGTGCGCTCTGTTATTTCGACAGGATGGGGCTCGGCGATGGCGATACGGTCTTAGGGAGTTGCATCATGATCACGGCGCGTCTTTCCATACTTCGCTCAGAGCGGCGGCTTGGCAGCTCGACAGGCCTCGCTACGGCCCTAACCATCAGGAAACTCCATGAAACCCGCGCCGCGAATCCGCCTGGTTCTCGGCCGTGCGGAACGTGGCGGAGAGGTGATAAATGACCACGTATCGACTTACGGAGACGTGCAGTTCCTCAAAGGGCCCGGGACCTCATACGATCTCAGCCTGTCCGCGACCGCCGCCCTGGAAAAAAATCCTGCTCGGAGCAGGGCTCACGATCTTGCTTCCTGTCACGATTGTGTTTGGTCTTTTCATTCATTTCTACCTTCAGTTCTCGCGAATCATTGATGCCCGCTTGGATGGAAACGTTTTCGACAATCCTGCTGTCGTCCTGGCTGCCCCAAGCGAGTTGCAAGTTGGACAGCCTTTGACTGCCGGCGAGGTCATGGTTCATCTCCGGAAGGCCAGCTACACCGAGAGCCAGGAGGCATCAGGTGTCGGGAGCTATACAGTGACGGACAACGGGCTGGAAATCCAGCCGGGCCCCGGGTCTTTCTTCCGAAATGGTCAAATGTCCGAAGCTCCGGCGAGATTGGAATTCAAAAGCGATCGCCTCGTGTCGATTACGGCTCTTGGCGACATGACGGCCTTGAGGAAATACTGGCTTGAGCCCGAGCCCATCACAACCCTCTTTGGCGCAAGCCGCACGAAGCGTCGTCTGATTCGTTACCAAGACCTCCCCAAGGCGCTGGTGAATGCCATTCTCGCTACCGAAGACCATCGGTTTTACTCGCACCACGGCGTGGATTCTCTCCGGATAGTTGCCGCCGCCATTGCGGATTTCCGCTCGGACAAGCGGCTGCAGGGTGGCAGTACGCTGACCATGCAGCTGGCACGAAACCTCTTTTTGACGCCTCGTCGCACCCTCCGCCGGAAATTAGCGGAAGTCTTTCTCGCCATGATACTCGAGCACCGATTGACTAAGGAACAGATTCTTGTGCTTTACGCGAACCAGGTCTATCTCGGTCAACATGATAGTTTTTCCATCTATGGCTTCGGCGAGGCTGCTGCGGTCTATTTCAACAAAGACCTCAGCGCCCTCACGCTCCCCGAGGCCGCTTTCCTGACCGGGTTGGTTCGCGGTCCTAATCTCTACTTGCCCTACGAACATCCGGAGCGAGCGGCGGAGCGGCGAAATTTTGTGCTGGGGCGCATGCAGAAGGCAGGCTTCATCAGCGCCGGTGAGGTCAAACAGGCCTCGTCGGGTCCCCTCGGATTGACTGAGCAGCCCATCGAAGCCCGCCAGCAGGCCTATTTTGTGGATATGGTGAAGGCGCAACTGCTCACACAATTTTCCGAGACCGATTTGCTTTCAAAAGGCTATCGCGTTTACACCACTCTTGATCTTGATCTCCAGCAATCGGCCTCGGAGGGCGCGCGCGCCGGCCTGATCGAACTGGACCGGCAAGTAAAGAAGGAGAGGGATCGCAAGAAGAAGTCTCTGTCGGACTCGGGCCAGCCGCAGATCGCTCTGGTGGCTCTGGACCCGCAGACAGGCGACGTCAAGGCGCTCATAGGCGGCCGCGGCTATGGAGCGAGTCAGTTGAATCACGCTTTGGCACGGCGCCAGCCCGGTTCGTCGTTCAAGCCGTTCGTGTACGCGGCGGCGCTGAACTCGGGCGTGGACGGCTCACTACCTCTCATCACGCCCGCCACAGTGCTGCCGGACGAACCCACCACGTTTGAATTCGGCAATAAACCGTACGCGCCGGAAAACTATCAGCAGGCATACCGCGGCTCGGTAACCGTCCGTGAGGCCTTGACCTACTCCCTCAACGTGCCCGCCGTGCACCTGGCCGAGATGGTCGGTTACAGCAAGGTGCGCGACCTTGCCGTGACGGCTGGTTTTAACAATCAATTGAAGCCGACGCCCGCCATCGCGCTGGGCGCTTATGTCGCGACACCACTCGAGGTCGCGGGGGCCTACACGATTTTCGCTGACCGCGGCGAGTACGTCACACCCAGGTGCATTGTGGCCGTCGCCGATCCCGAGGGCCGCACCGTTTGGGACAATCACGTCAGCACCCACCGAGTGCTCGATTCGCGCGTCAGTTATTTAATGGTGAGTCTGCTCGAAAGCGTGATCAACAGCGGCACTGGGGCGGGAGTGAGGGCCCGCGGCTTCAACCTTCCGGCCGCAGGCAAGACCGGCACTTCACATGATGGCTGGTTTGCCGGATTCACCTCGAACCTCCTCGCCGTGGTGTGGGTTGGTTACGACGACGACCGCGACCTGAATATCACCGGCGCACGTTCGGCTCTGCCCCTCTGGACCGAATTCATGAAGCGGACGACCGGCTTACCCGTCTACAAAAACCCCCAGTGGTTTGCTCAGCCCGATGGAATCGAGACGGCCGCGATTGACAATCTCACAAATCTTGTGGCGCTCGCCGATCCGGCCTTAACTCACAGCGAGGTGTTCATTGCCGGTACGGAGCCACTGCCGCCAGTTCAGGAAGAACCGACAGGCATAGCTATGGTGGCGCACCCGCCCGAGACTGCGCTCGGGGGAAAGGGATCACCTCTGCCGGCGGACGAAATTGTGCTGATTACCGACACGCAGGGACATAGAGTTTACGTCAATATGGGAGCCCTGCTCGCCACTGGCGCGAGCTACGGTGCTCGCCCGCTGGGCCCCGCCCAAACCTCGGCGCCTTGATCCGAGTATCAAGTGCGCGCAGCCGGTGCAGTGCGTGGCGAGGTTAGCCTTCCCGAAAGGGGTGCTTCGGGTGACTGACCCCCGCGCCGTCCCCAATCACCTCTGAAAGCCCGATGACTGCTCTCGCTCATTGCTTCACCACCGCATCATGGGTCCTCCCGTATGGCAGGCTGGCCGCTCTCACTTTGCGAAACGAGGCCGAATCGTGATCGCGTGCTCCCGCCTCGCGGGATCACGGGTTCACCTCGCCAAGCTTCGTTCGGCTGATCGCGCCGCCCCGCGGTGAATTATAACTATCCGTTGAATGGGCATTGTCAGGGTGAGCTCATTTCAGGTGACAAGATCAAGCAGCCTTCTTCTGGCACTCCATTGAGCGTGCTCGTTGCCATGTATGCGGTCCGAGCATTCGGTCCCGATAGAGAGTGCCGTCGCATCGTTCAAATAATAAACTCTCCAACTCGGCCTCGTCCAATCTCCAGGTCGTTCTACCAGACGCCGAGTCACGGAGTCAAAAACGCTGTCACGCCTGGCGCCCTGCACCGGCAAGCCGTACCCCTATTCGGAACAAAAGTGGCGATTGATGACTGGCCTCGGTGTGCTGTTTTGACCGAGGCGGTGAGCAATATTGGACATACGCCCGCCTTTGCCTGGAGGTATAAGACTTACCGCTTCATCGTCGGCAAAAAAAGTGGTGCCGACGCAGGGGGGGAACGCAAGATCCAGGTTCTTCAGTACTAGTGCCGTTCCAACTTAATGAGGCTATGCACTATGCTTCTGTCTTTCACCGCGTTGGCCCGCCATCGGGCTTACGCGGATTAGTCCCAAGAAGTTGGAACGGCACTAGATTCTATCGATCAACACAAGAGATAAAGAGAGGAGTTCTCATGCGAATGAATTTCAAGCCATATGCCTGGGTTCTGGCGGTAGCGGTGAGTGTGGGCATCATCGGAGGCACGGCACGCTCTGTGGCGTCTCCGGCAATGAATGGCCAAGGTCAGGACCAGGATTATTCGAAAAACAAGAGGTACCAGCAAGGGTTGCGCGAAGGCAAGGATGACGCGGCGCATAAGCGCGACCATTACAAAAAGAGGCATTTCAAGAAAGACGAAGACCAGAAAGCTTACGAGGCTGGCTACGAGCAGGGCCACGGCGGCGATCACCACGATGAACAACACTAGAAATAGCAGACCGGGCTTCCGGCACTCGAGCACGCAGACGTGTACTTGAAGGCGTAGTCGCGGGCGTCGCCGACATGGTTTTTTCATGTCGGCGCCCTTTATTGATGCCAGCGCTGTTGAAGCTGATCAAAGGGCTCGCAAAAAGCTCTCAAATTCATACGTGCGTTCGTAGGGCCACCAGACTGGCCATCACGCCGGCGGCGCTGTATTCTCTCGTCCCGCGTTACGGGACCGCCCGGACCCGATCGATCGGAATCGGGCCGCCCGCTCCAGGCGTGAATCATCGCTGCGCGCACCCCATCCGAACAGAAAAGCCGCGGTGTCTCAAGGAGCCGAGACTCTGCGCTGCACTGATTCGAAGGCATCAACGGGCGATGTCTGCGGCACCCACCGATAACCTTACGGACTGGACGTACTGTTCGTTGTCCTATGTTTCTTCGTCCGATGTGGTGACTTTGCTAGCCCCGGTCTGGGTGTCTGTGGCGCCAATTCCAGTACCGGGCCTGCTCCCTCCTGTTCGCCCTCGAGAATTCGTGATGATTCCTGTGGTGGTTCGTAAGATACACTCCCCAAGCATGGTTTTCGCGGTCATCCCAGTTATGGTAGTCCCGGTGGCCCCTATCGTAGACTCGGATCTGTACGCTTGCGCTTTGGGGCCCGGGAACAGCCATAATTGACATCGGTGCCGCGAGGGCAACGGCCAGGAACAGCGAAGCGACGTAACGCTGTGCATGCTGTCATGATGTGGTCCTCCAAATTCGAAACTTCCGCTGTCGGAACAATGGCAGCCATGACTATCGATTTGGTTAGAACTGGCTCATTTGTGTTACATGACCTTTATACCCGAGGGCGAATGGCGCGTCAGTTCAGACCGGCTCACCTGTTAGGTCAATACCGCTCACTTAAGTTTGCGAGAGGGAAACCTTATGACCGAGAAGCCCACGGCAGCGAAACCGTGCCGCGGCTACCAGCTTGCAGTTCGGTCCTTGTGAGCAAAGAGTATTTCCTGTACTTGATGAAGGCCCGCATGCTGGCGATGTTGACCTGGTTCGCTCAATTGCTCCCCAATACATGCAGTGCATCGCGAGGCCCTGTTTCGTAAACGACTGAGTTAAATAACAGCGACCACCTCGCTGATGACTTACCAAAAGTCCAGGGCTAGGCCGTGGCCAAAGGACAGGGGACCACCTCAACGATGCAGGTTCACAACCTCCTTGCGGGAGTTTTGCCCCTGCTCTCTGTGTGCCTGAGAGGGGTTTTCGCCGTGCGTCACAAAAGTTTTGACGCGGATCAGGTCAGGGTTCCTGGTTCTGTCGTGCTTGGCTTTGCGCTTCTCGCGGCTTGTTCGTCGGTATGTATTCGGTCGATCGGGCGACCCTGTTGCAACAGGTTCCCTTATGGATCATTATGCTCTTCGGGCATTCCGGCTTCTTTATTGTGCTGTAATGGATAGCTAAGAGGCCGACGCATCACCGGAATATGAGTGCTGCGGCATATTCGTTTTGCAGGAGCTCGTCCGCAGTCCCGACGTACGGCTTGGCTGTAATCAAGCCTCTCCGCGGTAAACACGCTCCCGAGCTTTTTCCTGTAGGCAGGTGAAAATATCTTACTCTTCGGTCTTTCAGACAGGTTTCCACTCTTTCTCGTCTTCCATCGGTATCGGCGCGACGCTCTCTGACTACCAAGCCATTAGGAATCAGTTTTGAGTTTTATGGTACTTTGCTGATCAGTTGCGCAGGCGATGGCAGTTCGGAGGCACTCCAACTTCCACCGAGCGCCTCGATCAATCCGCCGCTGGCCGTCATCTGCTGAATTCGAAGGTTGACCGCAGTTTCCTGATTGGATAGCAATGTGGTTTGCGCGGTGAGCACGTTCAGGTAAGGATCGATTCCCAAATTGTAGCGATCCTGGGCGATTGCGAGGCTTCTTTCCGCCGATTTGACCGCTGTGTCCTGATGTCGAATCTCCACTGATAGGATCCGCAGCGACGCCAGATTGTCTTCAACTTGTTGAAAAGCCGTGAGCACCGTCTGCCGATAATTGGCCACTGTCTCCTCGTACTGGGCTCGGAATTGTTCCATCGTGGCCCGGCGCAACCCCGCGTCGAATAGGGTTTCCGCTGCCGCCGGGCCCATCGAGAAAAAGCGGCTCGGCCAGGTGAACCAGCTCGCGATCGAAGTGCTTTCGAGTCCTGCCGCGGCGCTCAACGTAACCGTCGGAAAGTAGGCTGCTCTCGCAATGCCAATCTGGGCGTTGGCCTCAGCAACCAGGCGCTCTGCTTCGGCAATGTCGGGGCGCCGCTCAAGAAGCTGGGACGGAACGCCGATGGGAATCGCGGGGGGGCTTGCGGTGAGTGGTTCGATGGGAATTGAAAACGTTGACGCCGGTTGGCCGGTCAGCATGGCGATGGCATGTTCAAACTGCGCCCGCTGCACGCCCAGTGCCGCATCTTGTGCTTTCGTGGCTTCGAGTTGAGTCTCGGCTTGCGCGACGGCTTCGTCTGATTCCATGCCCGTCTCGTACAAAGCCTTGGTCAGAGCGAGAGACTGTTGAAAGTTATCCACGGTAGAATCCAGCAACTGCTTTAAGGCATCCTGGCCGCGAAGTTGAAAGTAATCCACAGCTACATCCGCCTGGACTGTGAGGCGGGTATTCTCCAGATCCGCCGCGCTGGCCTGCGCTCCATAGGCCGCCGATTTAACCGTATTCCGGATACGACCGAACAAGTCCGGCTGCCAGGTCGCATCAAACGGAACGGTATAGTCGGTAAATGTACTCGTCGAGGAAGATGTGGAACCTCCCGCTTTGCCACTGGACATGGTGGCGGACGGGCGTTGCACGGTGATGGCTGGGTTGGTGGTGACTCTCGGAAAATACTGCGATCGAGCTTCTTTTACTAGGGCGCGCGCAGCAAAAAAGTTTGCCGCAGCAGCGGCGATGTTTTGGTTGGAAACATTGACCTTCTCTTCGAGCGCATTCAACTGAGGATCGCCAAAGATCCCCCACCATTTGCCGCGAAGCGCATCATCTTTTGGCTGCGCCACTTTCCAACCGTCCGTGTCTTTGTATTGGGCGGGAGTGAGCTCCTTGTATGCCGCAGGAGTTTCTGCGGTCGGTGTGTGGTACTTTGGGCCGACCGTGCACCCTGCCAGGAGGCAAGAGGTCACGGCGAGACACATTCTGGCTCTTAGACGGAATGAAGTCATAATCTTATGCACCCCATGATGGCTCCAATCAAACTGCAGCGCTAGGGGCGGGTCCGGCCCCATAGTTAAGGTTGTGGTGCTGCTTTCGCTGCATCCGTAGCCGCAGCCGGCCGAACGACAGATAGACGACCGGCGTGGTATAGAGGGTGAGCAACTGACTCAAGATCAGCCCTCCCACGATGGTGATGCCCAGGGGCCGGCGGAGCTCATACCCCATGCCTGTCCCCAGCGCCAAGGGCAGAGCGCCCAATAACGCCGCCATCGTCGTCATCAGGATCGGACGGAATCGCAACATACACGCCTCAAAAATCGCGTCGGCCGGGCTCTTTCCCTCCTCGCGCTCTGCCTGAAGAGCGAAATCGATCATCATGATGGCGTTCTTTTTTACGATCCCGATCAGCAGCACAATGCCAATGATGGAGACAATGTTCAGATCCTCTTGGAAGAGCATCAGAGCCAGCATGGCGCCTACGCTCGCGGACGGCAAACTCGAGATGATGGTCAGGGGATGGACCAGGCTTTCATACAAAATGCCGAGAACGATGTAAACCGCCAGCAGCGCCGTCACAATCAGCATGGGCTCGGTGCTCAGAGACTGCTGGTAGGCCAACAGCGTGCCGGCAAAAAAGCCTTGCAGCGTGGAAGGAGCGCCGAGCCGCTTTTGCATCTGGGTGATGCTCGCTGTGGCATCGCTCAAAGACACGTTCGGCGCGAGGTTAAAGGACACGGTGACCGAGGGGAATAAGCCCGTATGGTTGACGGCCAGCGGTGTGGTGTTGGCTTGGCCCTTGGCCACTGCGAGCAGCGGAATGTCCCTGCCGCCCGACGATAGGAGATAGATGTCTTTCAATCCTTCCGGGCTTTGCCAATACTGGGGTGCGACTTCCAGCACCACGTAATACTGATTTAACTGCGTATAGATGATGGACACTTCCGATTGGCCGAAGGCGCTGTATAACGCTGAGTCCAGCGACTTTGCGGTAAGGCCGAGCTTCGCCGCAGTGACGCGATCATAGGTCATCAACTCATCCAGCCCGCCATTTTGTTGGTCGGAGCTTACGTCCTGAAGACCGGGCAGGCGCTTCATCGCACTCTGCAGGATCGGTCCCCACTTGGAAAGATCCTGCACCGTGTCGGTTTGGATGGTGTACTGGTACATGGCATTACCGGATCGGCCGCCGATGCGCAGGTCCTGCACGGGTTGGAGGAAGGCAGAAGCCCCCGGCAGACGGTTCAATTGGGGGCGCAGGCGATCGATGATCTGAGCGGCACTGACATCGCGCTCCGCCAGCGGCTTGAGCGCAATGTTGATGGAGCCGGTATTGGTGGCCCCACCGCCGCCACAAAACCCCGTCACATTGGCAACGGCAGGATCTTTCTTGATCACGCCGACGATCTGCTGAAGGGCGTTGTTCGTCGCCGGGAAGGATGAATCCTGCGGCCCTCGCACCCCACCGGAGATCGCTCCCGTGTCCTCCACCGGGAAAAAGCCCTTGGGTATCTTGTAGATCAGCAC
>Ga0187858_10006989_pt1 | contig 10037 bp, 9 predicted proteins | sample June2016WEW_8_15_FD_133015 | JGI IMG/M metagenome (GOLD analysis project Ga0187858, IMG submission 133015) | Peatland microbial communities from SPRUCE experiment site at the Marcell Experimental Forest, Minnesota, USA - June2016WEW_8_150 | ecosystem: Environmental > Terrestrial > Soil >...
GAATTCGCCCGCTTCCTGCGCTGGGTGATGGGCACGTCGCTGAGCTTCGACGGCTCGGCCTATCGCACCATGCTGCGCAACGACGCTTATTGGTTCTCGCGGCTCGGCGTCTATATCGAGCGCGCCGACAACACCGCGCGCATCCTCGACGTGAAATATCACCTGTTGCTGCCGGCCCAGGAACAGGTCGGCGGCCCGCTCGATTATTTCCAGTGGGCGTCGATCTTGCGCTCGGTGTCGGCGCTGACGTCCTATCACTGGGTCTATCGGCAGAACGTGAAACCCTGGCTGGTCGCCGACCTCCTCATGCTGCGGGACGAGATGCCGCGCTCGCTCGCCCACTGCTACGAAAACCTGGTGCAAAACCTCGATCGCATCGCCAAAGCCTATGGCCGCCAAGGACCGGCTCAGCGCCATGCCCGCACCGTCCGGGCGCGGCTGGAAAACAGCAAGATCGAGGACATTTTCCAGACCGGGCTGCACGAATTCATCGACGACTTCGTCGAGGACAACAACCGTCTCGGCAGCGCGGTGGCGCAGCAGTATCTGCTCTAGCAGACGAGGGACGGCAGTCGGCAGAGGACAGATAGGATTGCCTGGTCTATCTTTGACACAACCTGTCCTCCGTCGTCTGTCCTCTGTCGTCCGATATGCGCCTTCACGTCTCCCATAGCTCGGTCTACAGCTACGATCCGCCCGCAGCCGGCGTGATCCAGGTGCTGCGCCTGACGCCGCGCAACCACGACGGCCAATACGTCCAGCGCTGGCGCATCGATGTCGTGCCCGATGCGCGGCTGGCCGCCCACGAAGACGCATTCGGCAATATCACCCATGTCTTCACCGCCGACGGCCCGCTCGCGGAATTGCGGGTCGAGGTCGACGGCGAAGTCGAGACCCAGAACGCCAATGGCGTGGTGCGCGGCTCCGTCGAGCGCTTTCCGCCGAGCCTGTTCTTGCGCGACACCGCGCTGACCCAAGCCGACGGCGCGATCCGCGACTTCGCGCAAAAAATTCGCGACGCGAGCGGCGGCGTGGTGCTCGCGGAACTGCATGGTCTATTGGATCGTTTGTTCGAAGATTGCGCCGGCGACGTCGCCGCCTCACCTGCGCCAAAAAATGCCGCCGAGGCTTTTGCGCGCAAGCGTGGCGCACCAAAAGAATTGGCGCATATCTTCATCGGCGCCGCGCACATGCTCGGCATCCCGGCCCGTTATGTCCGCGGCTACTTTCGCCGCGCCGACAACAGCGCCGACGCGGACACCAGCCACGCCTGGGCGGAAGCTTTTGTGCCCGATCTCGGCTGGGTCGGCTTCGATCCATCCAACGGCCGCTGCCCGACCGACGGCCATGTCCGCGTCGCCATTGGGCTCGATTCGCTCGGCGCCGCGGCGGTGCGCGGCACGCGCTTGGGCGTCGGCGCCGAGACTTTGGCAGTAGCTATCAAGGTCGATCAGTGATGCCGCCCGCGACGCGGCGAAGAATGCTATAGAGAGCGAGCCTTAAGGACAGCGAATCGATGACCTATTGCTGCGGAATTCTGGTGCGCGAGGGGCTTGTGATGTTCGGCGACACGCGAACCAACGCGGGCGTCGACAACATCGCCACCTTCCGCAAGCTGCACATATTCCAGGATCCGAAAAAGCGCATCATGGCGATCGCCACCGCCGGCAATCTCTCGATCAGCCAGTCGGTGGTCTCTATCCTGATGGAAGGCTACGACAATCCGCAAACCGGCGAGCGCGAAACGCTGATGAACGCGCCGACCATGTTCCAGGCCGCCCAGCGCGTCGGCTATGTGGTCCGTTTGATCCACACCATGGAAGGCAAGGCGCTCGAGGCTTCCGACGTCAGTTTCGATGTGTCTTTTCTGTTCGGCGGCCAGATCATGGGCGAGCGCATGCGCCTTTTCATGGTCTATTCCGCCGGCAATTTCATCGAATGCACCACCGACACGCCCTATCTGCAGATCGGCGAGCACAAATACGGCAAGCCGGTGCTCGACCGCGCCATCACCTACGAGATGGACATTTACGACGCGCTCAAGGTCGGGCTGGTCTCCATCGACTCGACCATGCGCTCGAATCTGAGCGTCGGCCTGCCGATCGATCTTCTGGTAGTGCGGCGCGACACCTGCACCGCCGAGTTGATCTATCGCATCGAGCCCGGCGAGCCTTATTTCTCGGACCTGCGCGAGCGCTGGTCGGCGGCGTTGCGCGCCGCCCATATCGGCATCCCGCGCCCGCCCTACAGCAACCGGGCGTAAAACGCTGAAAACCCAGCACTTACGCCACGCCCGCGCGCGTTGACACACTATTAACGCAGCCCTTGGATTTACGCCGGCTTACCGCGACCAGGGTTCCATCGCTTTGAACTGCAAGCGTTTTTCAATCTTTACTGCCTAGGGTCCAAACGCCGTTTTTATAAACTCAAGGGTGGAAGCGTGTTGCCTTCGGCGCAATCGCATATCGCCGGGGAACGCAAGCGGTCGCGCTGGAACAAGGCGCGGCTCAGTCTTGTCTTGCCGATCGGCGCTATCGTCGCCGTCGCCATCGTCTGCGTCGTCATCGCCGTGCTGACCTCGGCAAGACGCGCCGACGAAGTCTCGCTCAATCACGAGCAGCAGCTGCTGCAGGAAGCCGTCGTCGGCAAGGGCACGCACCTGCTCCGCATCCTCGAAAGCGCCGCGGCAACACCGCAAGCGACGGCCAAGCTTCGTATCGCCTTCGATGCGCAATGGGCGGACCGCCGCATCGGCAGATGGCTGCAATCCTTCTATAGCCAAGACATCGTGGTGATCGTCGACGGCAACGATCGGATCAAATACTCGCTGTTCCGCTCGCCCGGCGACGCCGTCGCCGGCGACCTTGGCGAGCAAATCAAATCGAGCCTCGATCTGTTGCGTGGCCGCCTCATTGCCGTGCCGGAACACGCCGTCGCGGTCAACGCCCGGCAGGATCCCACAAAGCCCGGCCGCAGCGCGGCGCTGATCCAACGCTTCCTCGACCGACCCGCTCTCGTCGGCGCGGTCGCCGTCGGCTCCGAGACCGATCTTGCCGCCGGCAATGCGCAGGCGCCGATCGTATTCTCCGTCCGCTTCATCGACGGCGCACTGCTTAAGGAAATCGGCAATCGCCTGCAATTGACCGGCCTGCGCAAAATCGACGATCCGGCGACGCCGGCCGGCGAGCACGCCATCGAATTTGCCGATGCGCAAGGCGGCGCCATCGCCCGCTTTGCCTGGCAACCGACGCGGCCGGGCGGCACCATCGTCGGCAGCGTGTTGCCGTTCATCGCGGTGGCGCTCGGCGGCTTCGCCCTCCTGGTCGGTCTGGTGCTGCGCTACATGCGGCGCACCACCGAGGAGATCAGGGCCGGCGAATCGCAATTGCGCCATCTTGCTTTGCACGATCCGGTCTGCGGCCTGCCCAACCGCATCTATTTCGGCGAGCGGCTCGAAACCGTGATCAATGACGTGCGCACCGGCGGCCCGACCGCGGCCGTGTTCTACATCGATCTCGATCACTTCAAGGACGTCAACGACACGCTCGGCCATCACATCGGCGACGAGCTCATCCTCAACGTCACCCAGCGGCTGAGCCGCGTCATGCGCGAGGAAGATCTGGTGGCCCGCCTCGGCGGCGATGAATTCGCCATCATCACCCATTGCGAGTCGGATTCCTATTCGCTGCAGGCGATCGGCGGCCGCATCATCTCGGCCGTCTGCGCGCCCTACATGATCAGCGGCCACAACATCATCATTGGCGCCTCGATCGGTATTGCGGTGATCGACCGCCGCGCCCGCGACGCCACCGACATTCTGCGCTACGCCGACATGGCGCTCTATCGCGCCAAGAACGAGGGCCGCAACCGTGCCTGCATCTACGACGCCGCGATGGACGCCGATCTCTCCAACCGCAAGCTTCTCGAAGGCGACCTGCTCTACGCCATCAGGAACGACGGGCTCAAGGCTGCCTACCAGCCGATCATGAATTCGAGCGGCGAAAAGGTCATTGGCGTCGAGGCGCTGGCGCGCTGGAACCATCCGACCATCGGCGAAATTCCGCCGTCGCAATTCATTCCGATCGCCGAGCATTCCGGCCTGATCATCGATCTCGGCGAATGGATGCTGCGCCGCGCCTGCCTCGACGGCCGCGCCTGGCCGAACCTGACCATGGCGGTGAACGTCTCGCCCCTGCAATTCCGCCGCTCCGACTTCGTCGAGGTGGTCGAGCGCATCCTGGCCGAGACCGATTTCGACGCCAACCGGCTCGAGCTCGAGCTCACCGAGAGCACGCTCCTTGGCAATCTCGACACCGCGGAGCTGTCGATGCTTCGCCTCAAAGCGATCGGCGTGCGCTTTGCGCTCGACGATTTCGGCACCGGCTATTCGAGCCTGCTCTATCTGCGCCGCTTCCCGTTCGACAAGCTCAAGATCGACTCGAGCTTCGTGCGCTCGATCGAGAAAGCGCCCGACGCCGCCGCCATCGTCCACGCCGTGGTCAGCCTCGGCCGCGGTCTCGGCATGAAGGTGACCGCGGAAGGCGTCGAGACCGCCGAGCAGCATCTCTTCTTGCGCGCCGCCGGCGTGCATTCGATGCAGGGCTACCGCTTCGGCAAGCCCGGCACGGCGGGCGATATCAACGCGCGTCTCGCCCACCCCGACGACTACAGGGTCGGCAGCCCCGACCAGGAAGTGGCGCTGGCGAGCTGACGGTGTCATGCCCGCGAAAGCGGGCACCCAGTAATCGCCAGCTCTGGTATACAATCGCAAAAATCGGGAATACTGGATCGTCCGCCTGCGCGGACGATGACAGGCGTTGAACACTGGGAGGGACCGATGGCCGGAGAAAAAATCGCAATTGTGACCGGAGCCGGCACCGGCGTCGGCCGCGCCGTGACCCTGGCGCTGATGCGCGAGGGCTACACCGTGGTGCTCGCCGGCCGGCGCAAGGAAATGCTCGATGCGGTCGCCAAGGAAGGCGCGCAGACGCCGGGCGCGGCAATGACCGTACAAACCGACGTCGCCGATCCAGCCTCGATCAAGGCGCTGTTCGACAAGACCAGGGAGGTTTACGGCCGGCTCGATCTCCTCTTCAACAATGCCGGCATCGGCACGCCGGCCACCTCGATCGAGGACATGCCGTTCGACAAATGGCAGGCCGTGGTCGCCACCAATCTCACCGGCGTGTTCCTGTGCACCCAGGAAGCAATCCGCATCATGAAAGCGCAAAACCCGCGCGGCGGCCGCATCATCAACAACGGCTCGATCTCCGCGCACACGCCGCGGCCCGGCGCCGCCGCCTATACCGCGACCAAGCACGCCGTCACCGGGCTGACCAAGCAGACCTCGCTCGACTGCCGGCCCTACAATATCTGCTGCGGCCAGATCGACATCGGCAATGCCGCGACCCCGCTCACCGACCGCATGGTGCAAGGCGACGGCGTGCCGCAGCCCGATGGCCGCAAGATGATCGAGCCGCGCATGGCCGCCGACGACGTCGGCCGCGCCGTGGTCACCATGGCAAGCCTGCCGCTCGACACCAATGTGCTGTTCATGACCGTGATGGCGAATTTGATGCCCTTTGTTGGGCGAGGCTGACGCAACTTTGGCGACCCCAGCCGGGCCTATGGCCACGTCTTGATCCGCGGATCGAGAATGAGCGCCATCGCCTCGGGCATGGCGGTGAGCTTGATATCTTTAGGCGACGGCAGAAGCCCGAGCACCCTCTTCGCATGGTCCTGGACCGCGGGATCAAATGCCACACCGTCCCAGTCAACCACCAAAAGCTCGCGCCAGCTAAAAATCGGCCGCACCACCGCGCACCACTCCGCGCTGAGGCGATAGAAGCGCAGATAGGTGGCGGCGATGTAGGGCATGACGGCGGTCAAACTCTTCGGCTTATACTGCGGCTTCGAGCCGAAGACGTTGACCGAGTCGACGAAGTTCATCACCGCGTTCTTGTCGATTTTAATTTCCTTGCCGTACCGCTCGAGGGCAGAGATATGCACCATTTCGCCGATCGCCCCCACCATTACCTGCGGTTGTATCACACACTTGAAAGAGCAACAAAGATAAAAGTTGCCTGGGCGGCTGATCCAGGGTGAATTGCGGTTTTGGGATAGGATGGTGCTCGACCAAGGATCTCCGATGCTTGCGCCATGGCATGAATTTTATGAGCTGCTCGGCACCGCCGCGGCGACGCTGATCGCGCTCTTGTTCGTTGCGGTCTCGATCAGCACCAGCGTGCTCACGTCGGAACCGGAGAGCCGCCGCAACACCAGCACCTACCTGAGCCCGGTCGTGTTCCACTATGCCAACCTTCTGTTTCTCAGTTTGATCGCGCTTATCCCGACGCAAACCTGGGAATCCTTCGGCCTGGTGACTGGTGCCGCCGGGATCGGCAGCGTGATCTATTCGATCGTCATTGCGTTGCGCGTGCATCGCAATTCCATGTCCGATCTTGCCGACCGCCTGTGCTACGGCGCCATTCCGGCGCTCTGCTACGCAATGGGCCCGGTCGTGACGCTCTTTCTGTTCGAAGAGAAGCCCGCAGGCCTCAACCTATTGGCCGGCGCGGCGCTCTTTCTGCTCGTCATCAATATCCGCAACGCCTGGGATTTGATGCTGTCGCTGGCGCGGCGGGTCAATCTGCCGCCGTCACCTTGATCTTGGTGCCGGCTTTCACCTTGGCCAGCGTTTTTACGTCGCCGAGCGCCTTCGCCCAGATGTTGCAGGGACTCGCCAGCCGCGTCTCGTTGCCCTCGGAGATCGGCGTGCGGCCGAAGCCTAACGCGATGGCATGACCGTCGGGCCAATAAGCGATCTCGCCCGGCGTCACCACGGCGCGCGCATCTTTTTCCCGCGGCACTTTCACCGGAATATCGAAATAGACCTCCTCGCCCCACGTCATCGCCGAGCCGCTGATCGGCAGCGCCGCAGCGATCGCCTTTGCGGTCGGCGTATCGAGCAACTCGGCGTCGAGCGTGAGCGAACCGAAGTCGAAGCGTATGCGCATGGTGACCTCCTACTTCATCCTGCCCCGCGATAGCGGGGAAGGGGGCATAGGCGGCCTTTGGCCGCCGTTCTTAACGTAAAGTACGCCGACGCGAAGCGTCGGTGTGGCGTAGCGCGGTGGAAGGGGCGCAGGACTCAACGCTTCGCCGGCTGCGCAAGGCGATAACGGCGCCGACGCCGATTGTCCTGCAACAACACCAACACGTCGAGTCAGGCGCCCCCTCCACCACGGTTCGCTCGCTTCGCGAGCTCCAGTGGTCCCCCTCCCCCGCTATCGCGGGGGGATATGGCGTAAGGGGGAAAAGTAGGCCAGTTTTGACCACGGAATTTATTCCAATCCGCGCCGAAATGATTGGCTTGAAATCGCTTTGCTGGTGGAAAGCGTAAAAGATTCGACTCCGGGTAGCGAATCGGGAATCTATCGCGGTTGGCCGCCGTCCGCTTTCTTCGGCCGGATCACTGTTGCCGTTAATGGGGGCAGCAGCCCGGAAAGGAGGTGAGTGGCGATGACAAGCAAGGTCAAATGCTTCCCGAAACGGGATGGCAAGAAACCTGGGCCGAAGAGCGTCTCAGTGTCCCAACACAAGCGCTCTTCGCCCAAGCCCATCAACAAGAAGTGCAGCTAGTTAACTAGCCATGCTTCGAGGGACGGCGGCCACCCGTTCTTGCCGACAGTAGAATCCTTTTGCTTTGATTCGGCAACTCGCTTTGAACGATTTAGTTTCATTACCGAATGCGGCTTTGGCGGCGTTCGCTAGAGAGAACCTATTAGGCGTTTACCGCTCTCCGCTTCCGAAAGGTTTACAATGGCAGACGATCCCCCAACTCCAATCGATTTAGACCGCGTTGTTGGGTGGCCGCCAGATGGTCATTCAGTCGGATCAGTAGCACATGTCCATGCCTTCGGACAGATTGCATTGACTGCAGCAATGCTTGAAGAAACATTGATATTGCTGCTCATCCAAAGATTGCCGATGCCGGAAAATATTAGTGGCCCATTGGTACATAAACTAAACAATCGAGAACGATCGGATTGGTACAAGGGACTTGTCGATGCTCAAGAAACTGATCGCGAAATCCTTGAGCGCTTAGGTAGCGCTGTTTTAGCTTTCGATATTTGTATGGATAATCGAAATACACTTGTCCACGCACTCTATGAAGGAACCGATGTTGCAACAGCAATAATGAAACTTTCCAAGAGAGCGAGAAACGATCCGCTTCGTGAAGTCAAAATGCAATTACCTTTATCCGAATTGCGAAATATCGCTGAAGAAATGGGAACGACGCTGAATTTCATGCTCGATATGTTCAAAGTCAATCGCTGGCGGAAATGGGCAGAACGCCAGACTCCGATGCCGCCGCAACCCGAGCCATTTCCCGAAATACCTCCTCGACCAAATAGGCTAACGATGTCCCCGCCTCAAGCAAATGCAGGAGGCGAAGGCCAATCCTGATGAAAAGGAAAGCCGTGACGATAATCGTGTCACTGTAACGGCGTGGACTTTTACTGCTTTTGAATGATCTTTTTCAAATCGACTCCCGTAATGCCAACTGCGGCCATTGAATCGCGGAGGGCTTCACGGGCATCCTCAAACCGCTTAGCCAATTCCTCGATGTTTTCCGGCGGCCAGCCAGGAATTTCCATACCGAGATGAAGGCCGAATTGTAGCATGAGCACTTCGTTGATCTCGTTGAGCGACTTACCACGCGCTTTGCGCTCGGGGCGTGGGCGCGCTACGGGCGCGCACGCCTACCGGCGCTCCGCCGCGGCGCTTGTGGCAGCGAACGAACGCCGCCACTCAACCCCGGCCGCGTGACGCTCTTCCCGACACCGTTTCACTTCGCAAGGGCGGATGATAAACCCGCTCAAGGGAAATCGGCCTCACCCACAAATGCAACACCTCCAATCCACCCTCGGCATCCTCGCCATCCTCGCGCTGGCCTGGCTCATCAGCGAGAACCGCCGCGCGGTGAATTGGCGGCAGGCGGGCATCGGGCTTGGCGTCACCATCGTCCTCGCGCTCGTCATGCTCAAGGTGCCGAAGGTCGAGGTGGTGTTCGCGCTGATCACTAAAGCCGTCGATGCCATCGCCACCGCGACGCGGGCCGGCACCTCGTTCGTGTTCGGCTATGTCGGCGGCGGGCCGCTGCCGTTCGAGGTCAAGACGCCAGGGGCGGAGTTCATTCTCGGCTTTCAGGCGCTGCCCGTCGTGCTGGTGATGAGCGTGCTGTCGTCGCTGTTGTTCTATTGGGGCATCATGCCGCCGATCGTGCGCGGCTTTTCGCGGGCGCTGGAAAAGACGCTCGATGTCGGCGGCGCGGTGGGGCTGTCGACGGCGGCCAATATTTTCGTCGGCCAGGTCGAGGCGCCGCTGTTCATCCGGCCCTATCTGGCAAAACTGTCGCGCGCGGAAATGTTCGTGGTGATGACCGGCGGCATGGCCGGCATCGCGGGCACCGTGTTCGTGCTTTATGCGACGATCCTGGCCAACGCCATCCCCGATGCCGCCGGCCATATCGTGGTCTGCTCGGTGCTCGGCGCGCCGGCGGCGATCTTGATCAGCTTCATCATGGTGCCCGATCCGAAGGGGCCGAAGACCGGCGGCGTGCTGGACCACGTCGAGCAGGTGGCGTCGAGCACCATGGACGCCATCGTCAAAGGCACCGGCGCGGGGCTGGAGTTGTTGCTCAACATCGTCGCCATGCTGGTCGTGTTCATTGCGCTGGTTTATCTCGCCAACGCCATCCTCGGGCTGTTCCCGGATTTGCTCGGCGCGCCGGTCACCTTGCAGCGCCTGCTCGGCTGGGTGATGGCGCCGGTCTGCTGGCTGATGGGCATTCCGTGGGCGCAAGCGGTGACCGCGGGCGGGCTGATGGGGATCAAGACGATCTTGAACGAGCTCGTCGCCTATCTGCAGCTTGCCGCGCTGCCCGCCGATGCGCTGGATCCCCGCTCGCGGCTGATCATGCTCTACGCCATGTGCGGCTTCGCCAATTTCGGCTCGCTCGGCATCATGATCGC
>Ga0187858_10006990_pt1 | contig 10037 bp, 7 predicted proteins | sample June2016WEW_8_15_FD_133015 | JGI IMG/M metagenome (GOLD analysis project Ga0187858, IMG submission 133015) | Peatland microbial communities from SPRUCE experiment site at the Marcell Experimental Forest, Minnesota, USA - June2016WEW_8_150 | ecosystem: Environmental > Terrestrial > Soil >...
ATCCCGCGTGCCATGCAGAAAGAGCGCGGGTGTGGCGATCTGCGGGAAATGCGCGGTGCGCAGATCGGCGGGGCGCCGCGGCGGATGTAACGGATAGGAGAGCAGCAGCAGGCCTGCCACGACGTCCGGCTCGGCCGACGCCAGGATGGTCGCCTGCCGGCCGCCGTAGGAATGACCCCCGAGGAAAACGCTGCCGGAGACACGCCCGCGCAGTACGACCACCGCGCGCCGGAGGCCAGCCCGATCCTGCGGCGCCGCCGCCGGGAACGGGGGCCCGTGCGACCGAGCCTGGCGGAATGGCAGATCGCAACGCAACACCGCGATCCCCGCCGCGGCGAATGCGTCAGCCACCGCCACCAGCAGCGGCGCGCCTGCGTTCGATCCCGCGCCGTGTGCCAAGACCAAGCCGTGGACGGGCGCATCCGGCTCGTGCAGGAATCCGTGCACGGCAGGCGCGCTACTGGCATCCTCAAACGGCGTTACGGTGGGCAAGTAAAGATGATGCCACGAATCGCGCCCGCCGGGCAGATGGTATCATCTGGTCTCAGTGCCGGATACGACATATTGGGACGGGATGTGCGGGGCCTACAGCGCTCTGGGTCCGCCGCTGGTGCCATCGAGCGCGGACATCGGCAGCATGGAAAGCGCGGTGGCTGGCTGGGCCGCGCGCCATCCGGGGCGGCGGCTGCACGGGCTGTTGCTAGGCGTCACTCAGCGGATCGCGCAGATGCAGTGGCCGCGCGGCTCCTGGCTCATGGCAGCCGATAATTCGCTGCCCATGGTGCAGGGGGTGTGGCCGGGAAACATTCCGCGAAGAAGAGCCGCGGTCGTCGCCGACTGGCGCAGTTTGCCGCTGAGCGAATCGTCCTGCGATATCGTTATCGGTGACGGAAGCTTTTCGTGCGTGGGCTATCCGCACGGCTTTCGAGCGCTGGCGGCGGAAGCACGCCGCGTTTTGCGCAGAGACGGCATGCTGGTGCTGCGCTGCTACGTTCAACCCTCAGAACAGGAACGCAAGGAAGAGGTGATCGAAGACCTGTACCGAGGCGTGATCCCCAGCTTCCACTGGTTCAAGCTTCGCCTGCTGATGGCGATGCAAGGGAGCACCGGGCGGGGGGTTGCGGTGGATGAAGTCTACCGGTATTGGGCGAGCCGGAACATCGACGAAACCGCGCTTATCGCGCAAACCGGTTGGGACGCACAGGGAATAAGAATGATGGAACTGTACCGCGGCAGGGACACCGTCCACACATTCTCGACAATGGCGGAGCTGCGGTCGGTGCTTGAAGAGTTCTTCGAAGACATCGCCATATCGGCTCCGCCGCACGCTTTCGGCGAGCGCTGCCCGATCCTCGTGGCGCTGCCGCGCGGCACCTCACGGCGAAGCAGCAGAGTCTCACGAGTTGTCGAATGCTCCGTCTAGAAGAGTCGGAGTGCCGGCCGCTCACGGCGATGCAAACCAGCATGGTCCTGGCATCGATGCGGGATCCGCAGTCGGGCGTCTACATCGTGCAGGATGTCTGCGAAACTGGCGAGGCACTGGACAGCGCTCTTTTGCAGCGCGCGTGGCGGGTGGTGGCCGCGCGACATCCGGCTTTGCGTACCCGCATTGAAACCCGTGCAGGGGAACCGGTCGGGCAACGGGTCCAGCAAGGCGTGGAGATCCCGTGGCACGGGGAAGACGGGCAGCTCGCCGAGTTTCTGCCGGCAGACCGCGCACGCGGTTTTGATTTCGCACAAGGCGTCCCGATGCGTTTCACCGTGCTGCGGACGCCGGGTGGATCATCGACACTGATCTGGACCAGCCACCACGCCCTGCTCGATGGCGCGTCCTATGCGATCGCATGGAGAGAATGGTTCGAGGTTTATGAGGTGCTCGGCCGGGGCGACGAAGTGCGTTTGCCGGCGGCGAACTCCTTCACCGCGCACCTAGACTGGTTGGACCGGCAGGATTTCACCGCCGCGCAGCGATATTGGCGGGAGCACCTGGCGGGAGTTTCGCACACGACCGGCTACATCGTGGATCGCCTGCGGCTGGCGGACTCCGCAGGCGGCGACGACGTGGCGAGGGAGAGCGCCACCTGCTCGCCAGAACTCACCGGAAGGATTCAGGAGTTTGCCCGCCGGCACGAGGTGACGGCCGGCACATTGGTGCAATGCGCATGGGGCTTGCTGTTGAGCCGGTATAGCGGAATGCCGGAAGTGGTGTTCGGAGTGACGCGGGCTGGCCGGCGCTCTCCAACAGGCGCTGCAAATATGGTCGGACTGCTGATCAACACCCTGCCGTTCCGGATGGCCGCGCCCCCGGACGCGCCCGTATTGCCCTGGTTGAAGCAGGTCCGCGAACAGGTGCTCGCGACGCGGGAGCACGAGCACACGCCTCTCAGCAAACTTCGCGAATGGAACATACTGCCGCCAGGGATGGCGCCGTTTGACAGCCTGTTCGTTTACGAACATGAACGGCCGGCCGACACCATGCGGAAGCTGGGTGGAAACTGGCGCCGCCGGACCTTGACGCGCGTACAGCGTACGGATTCCCCGCTCACGCTGGCCGCCTACGGCGAACCGCTTCTCAGTCTGGATGTCATTTACGACACGCGCCTCTACTGCCGCGACACCATCGCCGGCATTGCAGGGCATCTCGAGGCGTTGCTCAGGAGCTTCGTCGAGCAGCCGCACGGCCGCTTGCGCGAACTGAACATGCTGAGCAGGCGCGAGCGCAAGTGGCTGGTCGAGGAGCGGAATCAGACGGCGACGGCGTATGCGACGGATCTCTGCGCCCACCAGCTTTTCGAGCGCGAGGCCGAGGGGAGGCCTGCGGCGGTGGCCCTCGACGATGCCGGCAGGTCCATTTCCTTCGAACAGCTCAACCGGCAAAGCAACCAACTCGCGGGATTGTTGCGGGAGCGCGGTGCCGGACCAGAAGACTTCGTGGGCGTATGCATGGACCGCTCGCCGGAGGCGGTCATCGCCGTAATAGCCGTGCTGAAAGCAGGTGCGGCGTTTGCGCTTCTATCTCCGGATCTTCCAGCGGAGCGGCTGGCATCGATGCTTCAGGATGCGCGCCCGAAATTGCTGATCACCACAGAGGGCCACGCCACGAAGCTGACTGGCTGCGGATGCGAGGTCCTGATCCTCGAACGCGTCGAGGCCGCCATCGCGCGGCAATCCCCGTCGAATCTCCCCTGCATCGCCAAACCTGAAAACGCGGCATACGCGGCCTTCACCTCGGGTTCGACCGGGAGGCCGAAAGGAGCCGTCATCACGCACCGCGCGCTCGCGAATTACGCGGTGGCCGTAGCGCGCGCGTATGGCGTCTCCTGCGCCGACCGCCGGCTGCAGTTCGGCGCAATCGGATCAGATACTTTCGTCTCCGAGATTTTCACTTATCTCGGCAACGGCGCATCTTTGGTTTTCTGTCTGGACCCGGCGGGCAACTCGATAGCCGAGTTCCTGCGGCGCATCGAGGCGCACCGTATCACGATCACCGGGCTACCGGCCAGTTGGTGGAGCGAATGGGTGGCCGCTATCTCCGGCGGTGGGCTGGCCATGCCGCCGTCACTGCGGGCGGTGATCGTAGCGATGGAGCGTATGAACCCGGCGGCGCTGATCGCCTGGAGGCGCGCCACCGAGGACCGGATCCGGCTGTTCAACGCTTACGGGCCCACGGAAACCGCTCCCGTCGTCACAGTTTACGAGGCCGGCACGTCAAGGTGGGAGGGAGCTTCGATGGCGCCCATTGGGAAGCCCATCGCAAACATCCGGGTGTACGTTCTCGACGACCACCGGAATCCGGTCCCCGTGGGCGTTCCGGGCGAGCTCTACATCGGGGGCGACGGTGTGGGGCGCGGGTATCTGAACGCGCCGGAACTCACTGCGGCGCGATTCGTTCCAGATCCATACGGCGCGGATCCGGGAAAGCGGCTGTTCCGCACGGGCGACATTGTGTTTTCTCTTCCGGACGGCAACCTGGTGTTCGTTGGACGCGTGGACCGGCAAGTGAAGATTCGCGGTTTCCGGGTCGAGCCCGAGGAGATCGAAGCGGTCCTGGCACAGTATCCGGGCGTGCGCCAGTGCGCGGTGATCGTTCAGGATGACGGCGTCCGTCAGAGTCTCGCCGCCTACCTGACGGCTTGGAAGCCGCCCGGGCCGGCCCCGGAAGAACTGCGCCTGCACCTGTCAAGGCGCTTGCCGGATTACATGCTGCCGGCGGTCTTCACCACGCTGGCAGAAATGCCGATGACCGCGACCGGCAAAATCGACCGGCGACTGCTTCCACAGCACGCCCCGCGAACCGCGCAGCCAGAGCATTTTGACGCGCCCGCAACCGCCACCGAAAAGCGCCTCGCCGGGCTTTGGCAAGACGCGCTGGGTCTCGCCCGCGTCAGCGCTACCGCGAACTTCTTCGAGTCCGGCGGCGACAGCCTGAGGGCCACGCACCTTGTCGTGCGTATTCAGGAGGAATTCGGCAAAGAGTTTCCGTTTGCGCTGTTCCTGCGGGCGCCCACCATCGCGCAAGTCGCCCTGGCGTTGGATGGCAACGCATCGGGCGCGCCGGATATGCTCTTTTATGGGCGGCCCGGATCGCGTGTCCCGCTGTTCTGCATCACTTCCCGCCCGGACGACCTCTACGTGTTCCGCCACCTCACGAAGCATCTGGACAGCGCGCAGCCAGTGTTCGTACTGAACGCTCCGGTGCGTGACGGTGAAGGCTTCGAGAGGGTAGAACAACTGGCTGCCCGGGTGTGTGAATCGGTCCGGAATGTTCGGACGCAGGGCCCGTACATACTGGGCGGGTACTGTTTCGGAGGCATTCTGGCCTTTGAAGCCGCTCAACAGCTTATCTCGGGAGGCGCGGAGGTCCGGCTGGTGGCGCTGTTCGACACGCCTACGCCGGGCTATCCGCGCATCCTCCGCAGCCGGCGGCGTTACTGGGACGTGATCCGGGAGAACGGGCCCGGTGTGTGCGAGGTCGTGGCGCACGCAAAGACGGTCGGGCGTCTCATGGGAAGGAAGACCTGGGCCCGCGCGCAAAGCAGTTTGGCGAGCGCGGGTATAGCCCCTGCCGTGGCTCCGGCAACAGACGGCGCGAGCCTGCTTGAGATCGCGGCTCGTATGTACATTCCGAAGCCGATCGACGCCGATATTGTGCAGTTAATAGCACAGGATCAGCCGGTCGGTAGCCGGGTCTTGGAAGATCCGCGGCTCGGCTGGCGCGATTTGTGCAGAGGCCGATTCCAGTTGTATAAGGCGCCTGGGGATCATGTCACGTGGCTGCAGGAGCCGCACGCCCAGACCACGGCAGCCCTGTTGAGCGAAGCGCTCGTGGCGCTACACTGATGTGGTGTCCCCCATACCGCTTGCTAACGCGCGAGGCTCCGAAAGGTCGATCAGAGCCGCGACCGTGAGGGAGCGGTTGATTCTGTCCCGTCGGCAGTTGCTCTCGATGCCGGCCTTCCTGGCGCTGGCGAGGCGGCCTGCCCGATCCCAATCCGATTTCCCCGGCGTGGCCTATCGCGAGTACGCCCGCGCCCTGCCGGATTTCCTGCGCGATTTGGCGGCCCGCGCCTACGAAGAGCGCAACCGCGAGATCGCGAAGCTTACCTCCCCGGAAGCCATTCACCAGCGGCAGCAATGGGTGCGCGAAACTTTCTGGAAGCTGGCCGGCGGCCTGCCCCAGCGAACTGCGCTGAACACCCGCACATTGGGCTCCTTCGAGCGCCGCGGCTACAAAGTCGAAAAACTGGTCTACGAGAGCGTTCCAAACTTCCACATCCCGGCGAATCTTTACATACCTACCAACGCGGGCCCGCCGCCTTTTCCGGGTGTGCTGTTTCAGATGGGCCACTCGCCCAACGGCAAAGCGTACGATTCTTATCAGCTCTGCTGCCAGGGGCTGGCGAAGCTGGGCTTCCTGGTTCTGGCATTCGATCCCATGGGACAGGGGGAACGCATCTACTACCCGGATTCTACGGGCCACAAGACGCGCGGGGGCAATCCGGATAACGAACACACCGTGCCCGGCAAACAGATGCTGCTGCTCGGCGATACCGCCACGCGCATGCAGGTCTGGGACGCCGTGCGCAGCCTGGACGTGCTGGCCGCGCACCCGCTCGTCGATCCGAAGCGGCTGGCGTCCACCGGGCAATCCGGCGGCGGCACGCTGACCATGTTGCTCGCCGCCGTGGACGACCGGCTGGCCGCGGCCGCGGTGTGTAGCGGCAATACGGAGAACGTGGCCTGCGCAAATTTCAATCCGCCTGGATCTACCGACGATGCCGAGCAGAACCTGATCGGCTCCGGGCCGCTCGGCTTCGACCGCTGGGATCTGCTGTATCCGTTCGCGCCCAAGCCGCTGCTGATTTCGGTCAGCGATATGGATTTCTTCGCCACGTACTCTTCGGAATACGTGCGCAGCGGCTGGGAGGAATTTCAGAAGCTCCGCGCGGTTTACTCTCGACTCGGCGCAGCGGACCGGCTGGCGTGGGCCGATACCCCGCTGCCGCACGGGCTGGCGTACGATTCGCGCATGCAGGTCTACAACTGGTTCGCGCGCTGGCTCAAGCCCGACGCGGCGCCGATCACGGAGGAGCCGGAAGTTGTGCCGGAGCCCGAACAGACGTTGTGGGTGTCGGAAAGCGGCAGTGTGCTGCGCTCGTTTCACAGCGAGACGCCGTTCACCTTGAACCGTGCACGGCGAATCGTCGTCCGAACCGCGCCGCTAGACCAGTTATTGGGCGCGGAACGCCCGCCCGCCGGCCTGCAGGCGACGGTGCTCCGGCGCGTTTCCTGGCGCAACCTCGCGATCGAAGCCCTGGAAGTTTCCAGCGCCCCGCGCGTGTGGCTGCCGGCCTGGCTGTATCTGCCCGCTGCGCGCGACGCCGCTAAACCGCTGTTGCTGGTGCTGGATCCCGCCGGCCGCAACGCGCGGTGGCGTGAGGGCGAACTGTATCCGACGCTCGCGCAGCGCGGTTATGCGGTCTGCGTAGCCGATCTGCGCGGCATCGGAGTTCTTGCGCCGGAAGTCGGCCGGGGCTCCTCATATTATGCGCGTCCACATGCCGGCGAGGAGGACTACTCCTGGGCTTCGCTCATATTCGGCCGGCCGCTGCTCGGCCAGCGAGTCACGGATATACTGGCGCTGTCGGCGGCTCTGCGGGCACATCCGGCGCTGCGCGGGCTGCACATGAAAGTGGCGGCATCGGCCCGGCTGACAGTGCCGGCTCTGTTCGCCGCGGCAATGGATCCCGCGATCGCCGAGCTGTATCTGGCCGCCAGCCTGGTTTCCTATCGCGATATCGTGGAGACGGAAGAATACCACGCGCCGTTCGCGAATTTCGTGCCGGGCATCCTGCTGCATACGGATTTGCCGGATATCGCGGCCTCGCTGGCGCCGCGCCGCATCTGCCTGGCCGGCGCCGTGAATGCTGCCGGCAAAACGCTGGACGCAGCTACGGTCCGCGCCGTCTACGGCGACCACGAGCACATTGTCGTGCGTCCCGAGGCGAGTTGGGATCTGGCGGCACTGGGTGAGCTATGAAAGGGCAGTCATGAAAGCGTGCGTTCTGGAATCGTCCGCCCCGGTGGAGCAGAATCCGCTGGTGTTCATGGAAGCGCCTGTGCCCGAGCCCGGATCGGGAGAAGTGCTGGTGCGCGTGCATGCTTGCGGCGTCTGCCGTACCGATCTGCACGTGGTCGAAGGCGAACTGCCGCCGCGCAAACGTCCGGTGATTCCGGGCCACCAGGTGGTCGGCAGCGTCGAGCGCAACGGCCCCGACGCCGGCCGCTTCCGCCCGGGAGCGCGCGTTGGAATTGCCTGGCTGCATCACACCGACGGCGTTTGCGAATACTGCCGCTCCGGGCGCGAAAACCTGTGCGGCAATGCGACCTTCACCGGCTACACGGTGGATGGCGGCTACGCGGAGTACATCGTCGCGCCCGAGAGCTTCGTTTATCCGATTCCGGAAGGCTTCAGCGACATGGCTGCCGCCCCGCTGCTCTGCGCCGGCATTATAGGCTTCCGCTCGCTGCGCTTGTCGGACATTCAGAAGGGCGGCACGTTGGGGTTGTACGGATTCGGCGCAGCGGCGCACGTAGCCATACAGGTGGCGCGGCATTGGGGCGTGCGGGTCTATGCCATGACGCGCGACGAGCCGCACCGGCAGCTTGCGCGGGAGCTCGGCGCGGAATGGGCCGGCGCCAGCGACGATCAGCCTCCGGAGAAGCTCGATAGCGCCATCATCTTCGCGCCCGCAGGCGAGCTGGTCGTCTCCGCATTGCGTGTTTTGAAAAAGGGCGGCACGGTGGTGCTGGGCGGTATTTACATGAGCCCTATTCCGCAGATGGATTACAACCTGCTGTATCACGAGCGTGTGATTCGCAGCGTGGCCAACAACACGCGGCGCGATGGAGAGGACTTCCTCAAGATCGCGGCCGAGATTCCCATCCATACTCAGGTGCAGGAGTTCCCGCTGGCGGAGGCCAACGCCGCGCTGAATGCGCTGAAGCACGATGAGGTGCGCGGCGCGGCGGTGTTGCGGGTGGGTTAACGGCCAGGTTGGCTGGGTCGCCTCAATCCGTGTAAAAGTGATTCCGAAGATCCGGCTCGGCAATATATCGGAGGGCCTGACAGTATATGGCCCTGAGAGTTCCTTTGTCGATCTCATCATGCAACACGATTGTGAGCGTCTGGCGCGTCCCGGTTGGCGAGGTCCTGCGCAGCTTGACGTGACTGCCGCGCTGCGAAGACGTAGTGGAATCCGAACAACGAAAAGATCTTGAAGACGTCTCTACCGGACAGAGTTCGAAGCTTGCCCATCAGGCGACGGCGTCGAGTTCCATGGTGGCCAGAATCGTGGGATTGCTCGACAAGCCGAGTTCCGCGAGATCTTCGCCTTCAAGGTGCAATACAATTGCTTCGCGGATGTTCAGCGCGAGTTGGTCCAACGTTTCAGCCTCCGTGACGACGGGAAGATCCAAGCACTCGGCGACGTATTGCTTCTCGCTCCTAGACACTCGCACCTGAATCGCTCGCTTCACCGCGGCTCCAGAGCTAACTCTACAGCGTCGGTGTGTGCGAGTCAACCAGTTCGACGCCACGGATACGGTGATTTAGCCACCAAACCTGATGGACAATTCCGGGAATCCGCCGCCCGACATCTGCGGGACAATCAGATCCACTCTGGGCTTGTGCGATGCGCTGCTTTCGTCGGTCGCTGGTGTCACAGGCGTAAGTCAGGAGCGGGCGTAGAGGTCCGCGCGTTTCCATCTGCGGTTTCCAACTTTGAACTGGAACCGCTCGAAGCTACGTTCCAACGCCTCGCGCTCCCTACGCTTCCGGCCTGATGCGGCGTCCACTGCAGCGAGCCTTTCCATATAGGCGCGGATCAAGCCCGTCACAGTCGTATGCCGCGCAACAGCGACGTTCCGGACCTTCTTAACGAGTTCATCTTCAAGCAAGATGGTAATCTTCATGTTCACTACTTCGCCGCCTGGTATGCCTCATCCAACAGCTCCACCACATGCACCACGCGCTGCCCTTTCCCGTGCAGCCGCGCGCCCGCCCGCAGTTGCAGGATGCAGCCCGGATTCGCCGTGGCGATCACCTCCGCGCCGGTGCCGTTCACGCTCTCCATCTTCTTTTCGAGAATCTGCATGGACATCTCGTTCTGGACCACATTGTAAATGCCGGCGCTGCCGCAGCACAGATCCGCCAGCGGCATCTCGCGAAAGGTCAACCCGGGAACCGCTTCCAGCAGCTTGCGCGGCGCCGTGCGGATGCGCTGCCCGTGCGCCAGGTGGCAGGAGTCCTGGTATGTCACAGTGAGTGGCAGCGGGCGAAAGTTGCGATTCAACTCGATGGAAGCCAGGAACTCGGTGACATCCTGCATACGCCGCGAAAACTCGCGGGCGTGTGCGGCATACTCGCCGTCGTGCTCCAGCAGCTCTCCGTATTCCTTGAGGGTCGAGCCGCAGCCCGCCGCATTCGTGAGAATCGCATCGAATCCCCCGTTCGCCAGCGCATCGATATTGCGGCG
>Ga0187858_10006993_pt1 | contig 10035 bp, 9 predicted proteins | sample June2016WEW_8_15_FD_133015 | JGI IMG/M metagenome (GOLD analysis project Ga0187858, IMG submission 133015) | Peatland microbial communities from SPRUCE experiment site at the Marcell Experimental Forest, Minnesota, USA - June2016WEW_8_150 | ecosystem: Environmental > Terrestrial > Soil >...
GATGAGGGCGTCGTAGCCCACCACCGAGACACAGACATCGAACCCGGCAGATTTCGCGTAGCTCATGAGACGTACTACTGACAACATGTAATTCTGCGATACCACGCCACCAAAGCATGGGGTAGCAAGGAAAATCAAGGGTTGGGACATGCTTTCTCCCGAAGAAACGTGGACGGCGCGACGCGGGACCGCGCTTGTTCAGGATACGCGGTTGAGGAAACTGATGCGCCAATTATCGGGAGGTCGGCGAGATGGAGTTCCCAGAAGGGGCATGCGTCGGAAAAGAAGGACGAGACGTTGCGAAACAACCTCTCTACGGGGATACACGGAACGGCTTAACTTTGGTCGCGGTGGACGGTATCCATGGAGAAGGCGGGGAGGCAGACGGCGATGTATTCGGCGCCGCCTTCAAGGGGAGTGGAGTAGCGGATCCACTCGCCGGCGTGGGCGATGATGGCTTGTCCGGCGGCGACGTCGATGGATCCGGACTTGTGTTCGACGCGCAGGGTGCCTTTGAGGACGATGGTGAATTCGTCGAAGGCGGGAGTTTGGCCGGGTTCGAGCCATCCGGCGGGGCTGCGCATGTGGGCCACGCTGGCGGAGGAAGTTTGGGAGTTGACGCGGCCGATGTATTCGTCGATGAGTTTGGGCTTGTTGCCGACGGATTGGATGCGAGTGGGTTGCGGGATCAGAGTGGGCATGGTCGGGCTTCGGGCTCCAGCTTTCGGGCTTCGGGTTCTTTGGCTCCGTCTATTAAATCACGGGTGAAGAGGGTTGTGGATTGGCGGGAGAAGCGGTCGAGCTTCGCTCGACTGGACAGCCGAGGGCGGCTGTCCCCACATGGTTGTCCCAGGCATTTCTATGCCCACATAAGAATCTTCGCCAACTACGCGGTAATCAGGGATTCCAGGGCAACGCGGCTGGGAATGACGAGAGTAGAGCCGCTTTGCTGGATGAGACGTTGCTTTTTGAAACCTGCGAAAAGCCGGCTGACGGTTTCGCGGGAAGTGCCGATCATCTGGCCGATCTCTTCGTGGGTGAGGGCGAGCTTCATTTGGCTGGGGTTTCTGGCTTCGGTGTTCTGATCGAGCCAGCCGACCAGCAATCGGGCGAGTTTTTCGCTGGCGGAGTCGGAAAGGATGAGGTCACGGATTTCGCGGCAGGTGGAGGCGTAATCCTGGCTGATGTGCTGAGTGACCCAGAGGGCAAACTCGCCGTGGAGTCGCATGAGGCGGAGGACGTCGCTTTGCCGGAGGAAGCTGATCTCGCAGGGCTCCTGAGTCTCGGCGGTGGCTTCATAGGGGCGTCCGGAAACGGCAGCGGCAACTCCCATGGGACAACCGACTTCGACCATGCGGAGGATTAGGGTGCGGCCGTCACTGCCGCAGATGGAGAGCTTCACGCGGCCGCGGCGGACAACAAACACGCCGCGAGGGACTTGACCTTCCGCAAATAAAACCGCCCCTGTGGGATAAGTAGTGGTGATGGCTTCCTGCTCCAAGGCGTCGGCGACGATGGGGGGAAGATTACAAAGGTTTTTGTCGGTTGGTGACTGCTTCTGGGGGTGGTTGACGATTTGTGTGGCCATGGGGTGCCTCCGCTCACCTGTGCTAGGGCAAGTCCCTCGCCACTCTTTCGGGGAGGGGGTAAGACGTCGGCTGAAGTTACCTAACTGTAACAAAAGGGATGGTTTGGCCTGATTTTGTGGGATGAGATCAGGTTTAGCGATGGCCGGAGGAGTGCCGAAAAATGGGTGCTTTCCCACAGCGATGTGTGATCTCCATCACCGGTCGGTGGGTTATGGGACCGGGATCGCGGGTTTTTCTTACCTGCCAGGGGTTCAGCCCAGCGTCGTATGGATCGTATTCAGCAGGGCGGTACGGGTAAAAGGTTTTTCGAGGAGAGTTACGCCGGGCTTCAAGACGTCGCGATTGGTCATCAGTTCGCCGGTATAGCCTGACATATATACGACTTTCAGGGTGGGGTGGGAAGCGTGCAGACGCTCCGCTAGCTCAGGACCACTGACGTGGCGCATGATTACATCGGTTAACAGCAGATCGATTGGACCGGGATGGGACTCGACCCATTCGAGGGCGGACTTGCCGTCATTGGCCTCGACTACGGTGTAGCCGTGCTCCAGGAGGAGTTGGCGGGTCAAGGCGCGCATGATTTCGTCGTCTTCGACCAGCAGGATTGTGGTCCCTTGGCGTTTCGGGCTGACGGTTTCCACTTCAGGCTTGGATTCCAGCCCGACTTTGTGATCGGCACTGGGAAGATAGATTTTGAAGGTCGTCCCATGTCCCGGTTCGCTGTAAACCAAGATGTGTCCGGCGCTTTGCTTGACGATGCCGTATACGGTGGACAGGCCCAAGCCCGTGCCCTTGCCCACCTCTTTCGTGGTGAAGAAGGGTTCGAAGATGCGGGACACGGTGGCTTCGTCCATGCCGCTGCCGGTATCGCTGACTGCGAGCTGAACGTATTTTCCTGCCGCCATGGGCTGATGCTGCTCGGCGAAGTCCTCGTCAAATCTCACGGCGGCGGTTTCGAGAATGAACTTGCCACCGCGAGGCATGGCATCGCGCGCGTTCACCGCGAGGTTGACCACGATCTGGTCGAGCTGGCCGGGGTCTGCCTCAATGACCGCCGAGGGTGACCGGGAGACGATGAGGACCTCGATATCCTCTCCCAGCAGAGGACGCAGGAGCTTGCTGATGTCCTTTAACCGGTCGTTCAGATCGAGAACGCAGGGCTGGATGGTGGAAGTCCGGCTGAAAGAGAGCAGTTGTCTAGTCAAGGAAGCGCCGCGCTGGGTTGCCTTGCTGATGTTCTCGACAAACAGAGAAGGTTCGGCGGAGGGATCGATGCGGTCGCGGAGAAATTCAGTGCAGGCGTTGATGATGGCGAGGATATTGTTGAAGTCGTGTGCGACGCCACCGGCAAGGCGGCCGATGGCTTCCATCTTCTGGGATTGACGAAGCTGGCCCTCAGCTCGTTTCTGGGCCGTGATGTCATGGGCAATGGCGGACGCTCCAACGATCTTGCCGGCGGCATCGCGCAACGGAGACACGGAGATGGAGACGCTCAATTGGCGACCGTCTTTGGCCACGCGCACGGATTCATAATGCTCGATACTTTCGCCGGCCGCAATTTTCTGGAGAATCTCCGAGATTTCGTTCGGACGATCACTGGGAGCCAGAAGAGATATGTGTTTACCGATCACCTGTTCGGGGGTATAGCCGTAGAGGCGCTCGGCTCCCTTGTTCCAACTGGTAATGGTGCCGTGCAGGTCTTTGCTGAGGATGGCGTCGTCGGAGGAATCGATAATCGAGGCCAGCCGGGAGCGGTATTCGCCCAGCTGCTCGGCCGTCCTGCGGTGCAGTTCTTCATTTGCCCGGCGCAGTTCTTCGGCGATTCGTTTGCGATCACTGATGTCGCGGATCGCGCTGAGCACGAACACCCCATTCTCTGTTGAAACGGGACTAAGACTGATTTCGACAGGGAACTCCGAGCCGTTGCGGCGTCTTCCGTAGAGATCCAGATCCGCTCCCATGCGTCTTGTCTTTGGCGTGGCCGAGAAAGTGTCGCGATGCGAGTGGTGCTGGTGGCGATAGCGCTCGGGAACGAGAACTTCGACTTTCTGGCCGATCAGTTCTTCGTAGTCGTAGCCGAATAGCTCTTGCGCCTGGGAATTGACTTGCACAATGGTCCCGTCGCGATCGACGGCAACGACGGCGTCGGGAAGAGTCTCGAGGAGGTCCGTGGAAAGCAGGACTTCAGCGCTGGTTCCGGGAGCGAGTGGGGACGCGGGCTGGTGATCAGGGAAAGTTCGCAAGGAACTCCACGGTTCAAACGAGCGGTAACTGGATTTATGCCGAGACCCGCTTGCCAGCAAAAGGCGTGGAGTGCAAGCGAGCGCAGCCGAATGCGACATGCAGATTCTATCAGTTGCGCGGTGATCTGTGTTACTGGCAGCGGCGATAGGTGTTACAGCGGGGACATCGCCTAGTATGTTTCCTAAACTTTCCGTCCAAGGCAGACGATCACTTGTCCGTGTGCTGCAGTGCACTGCACAGAGAGGCATTCGTCACTGCGTGGGCAGATGCGATTGTGCTAAGGTGCGAGTCGGCCCGAGCTCCCGGCAATCGGGAAAGACTGCAAGCCTCGTTGGTATGAAGTATGGTGTGAAGTATTCAGGCCGAGGGCCCCCGCCTAGATCCCGTGGTTATCCTCAGATCGAAAAGGAGCACACCATGTTTGCGCGTATTCTGGACTTCGAAGTGAAGCCGGAGAAGATGGAGGAGTTCGTTGAGGTGATGAAGAACGAAGTCCTACCCATCCTCAAGAAGCAGGCCGGGTTTCTGGAAATTCTGCCCTTCGTCCCCGAGAAGATGAAAGAGGAGAAGGTATTCACCATTAGCCTTTGGGCGACCAAGTCGGATGCCGAGCGCTATGAGAGAGAGTTCTATCCCGAGGCGCTTGAAATCGTTAAGCCATTCCTGACCACGCCGGTCAGGGTGAACCGTTGCAAGCTGGAAACGAAACTCTGCAAACACTTCGTTGAGGCGTTGGCTGCCTAGACGAGGGAAGACGATGCGGACCCCGGGGCGGATGCCTCGGGGTTTTGTTGTTGGCGGGCCACCGATTCGACATCTGCGCCCGGGGACAATAGTTCCGGAATCGTCTGAACCATACTTTCTTCCCCATTCGGGACACGAGTCTGGGACCCCGGTGTCTGCGGTGCGCTTGCGACATCCCCGCCTCTTCGTAACTGGAAGCGGATCGAGGATGGGCCTACTGTGGTCAGAGAGGGCGCCCGATATGAGCGAAGAGGAACTGGTTTTCAACGTCAAAGAACTCCACGTGCTTAGCCTGATCTGCCCGCAATGTGGGCATGGAACGATATTCGACTTCAAGAGCAGCGATTACCTGGAAAAAATGGTCTCGCCGGTGTGCTGTATTTGCAAGGTGGAGTTGCCGGTGGATATTAAAGAGCAGTTGAAAGCCTACCGAGGTTTCTACGACAGCATGTCTGCCTGCGAAAGAGTTGAATTTCGGGTGCGATTAACTAGGCCTGCGGCAGCACCAGAGTCGATTAACGGTGTGGAGCAGGTGGTGTCTACGGCTGTGGCAGAGGTGCAAGATGCCGTCGCCAAAGCCTTAGCGAAAGAATCGGTTTGAACCTGGTGAGTGGCGGAGCCGAGCGTGGACCCCTCCATGAATCGGCATCAAAACTAACGTACGTTGATGAAGCGGCATTGCCTTTGGGCGAAGATCGCGGCCTCCGCGACCTTCAGTAACCTCACTCACAATACGAAGGACTCAACTCGTCGGCGACATCTGCCGATGAGAACCGTAGTCCTGCTTTCTACCCAATATGGCCAGCCTTCTGGGAAGCACGCTCCGGTGTTGCCGGCGCAGTCGATTGCTCTTGCCGCTGCTTCTAGTCACACCCGTCTGTGCCCACAATATGCTTTTCGGGGCGTCGGTTGCGAGCGGTTCTCAGGAATCCTCGGCACCCGCATACCACAGCAGTGTTTCCGAGGTGCGGCTGGTGTTTTTCGCGACGGATGAACACAACCAGCCGGTTACAGATCTGCAGGAAGACGACTTTGCAGTGGTCGACGACGAGAGAGTGATTCGAGACTTTCGCAGCTTCACCCGCTCGGCCTTAACCAAACTCGACGTCATCGTGCTGATTGACTCCAGCGAATCCGTTCAGCCGCACCTCCAGGAGGAAATTGCAGATGTTGTGCAATTGATTTCGCAGTGGCCGTGGAACCCGGGGGACTATGTATCGGTCTTGTCGTTTAGCGGAATTGAAGTGCATCTGATCTGCGCTGGAAATTGCCGCAGTGTGTTTACCGCCGATCAAGTTACGTCCTTGCCGAGAGGAGGAGCGACGCCGCTCTTCGATGCGCTTGAAATTGCGACAAACACCCTGATGCAGCGGCGGGAGACGGAGGCTTGGCCGGTCATTATTCTCTTTTCAGATGGAGACGATACGGTCAGCAAGACGTCGCTCCGCGAGGCATTGGAGAAAGTACTGGCAAGCGGAGCGCAGGTTTATGCGATCGATGTCAGCAGTCCCGAGCGAGCGTCCGACGGAACCGCAAGGCTGCAAAGAATTACCGCGGAATCTGGCGGGCGTTGGGTTCGCATGAGCGAAGGAGCGGTGAGAATTTTCAGGGATGTGATTGACGATCTGCACTCTGCCCGAGTAGTGACATACGTGCTTCCGGAGTCTGGTCCTGATTTCCACTCAATTCGTATTCTCCCCACCCACAATCTCAACCTACAATTCCGCTGCCGCACCGGCTATTACCGCCGCGAGGGCAGTGCTTACTAGGAGGACGGTCCATGAAACAAGCACTTTCGCTGATTTTCTTGTTCTGCAGTTTGCCGGGTTTGGTGGCGGCGCAAATTGGAATGTATCAACACGGTGCAGTGGTCAGAATGCACATGGGGGACTGCATCCTCGCTCCCCGGGGATTCATGATGTCATTTGGCGCTTCATCGGCCACGGAGAGCCAGGAGTCCTGCCCGCAGTACACCCTGGTATCCAGTAACGTCGTCTTCGTCATCGTGGGGAAGTCGTCTACTCAGCTGATTCCACTGGCTGAGACCATCGATTTCCGTTTACAGAAGAACGAGCTTGCGGTTCGGATGGATGATGCGAAACACGAGACAAAATTCACGATCAAAGACATGATCGTGCGCTCGGAATGGGAACGAATTCAACGGCATGTGGACGAACAAACCAGGGCTCCAGAAGTTCACGAAGCAGCGCGATAAAAGCTGCGGTACTGTCTCCTTCTTCGCTGCCCTTCTGGTTCGAGCCTGAAGCTGGGTTCCTACGGCAAAGGCGCCTCGACCTCCTCAAGCACCCAGTGGTCGGGTGATTCCAGATGGCAGTCGTAGCCATAGAACCGGCCATCGAATACGTGCTGGAACAAGCAAGCGCGTTGTCCGCGCAGAACCGGGTTGCCCAGCACGGGCTGGAAGTCGCCATCCGGTGAGTCGCTGGCGAATACTTTGACCTGCCACTCGCCCTCGGGGTCGGTGGTGTAGCGGTGGGGATAGACTTCGGTTGCGAGATAGTAGATTCCAGTTTTCTTCCCGTGTGCGTTCCGGGCGTTCTTCACATAGAGCAAGGTGGGAGCGGCCACCGTGTCGGTTGTCTTCATAAGAACCTTCTCCGGGGCCTTATCGAGGTCTTGAACGGTGGTTGCGTTCTTGCTGATGATCTCGAAGTGGTCCTTGTCGTTACCGCGATAAAACGTGAGATAGAAACGCCGTGAGCGGGGGTCGCGGAAAAGATTTGGATTTTGATTGCGCTGGTTCGGAACACCCTCGACCAGTACCTTTTCTTCCTTCAGATGAATGCCGTCCTGGGAGGAAGCCAGGACAATGTGGCTGCTCGGCGTGTCATATTCTCGAGTGATCGCGAAGTAGAGCGTGTCTTTGTGGTTGGGGTCGGCATGGGCGAGAACGGAGGGCCAACGAGCATTCGTCCACAAGGGATTGTTTTCATACTTGGTCCAGATCACCAGATCGTTGCTTCGGGCGAGGCCGATGCCCCGGCCTTCGTTCAGGCCGTACCAGCCCCAGTAGCGGAATCCGCCTTGCTTGAGATCGAGGACGCTCAGGGTGTGGGGAAACTGGTCACCCTCCCACGGTTGCGCATCGCGCATAACGCGCCTGGGCTCGATCAATTTCAGATATGGGACCTGACTGGATTCGGTTTTCGTCTGGCCTAAGACGCCGCCGGTGACGAGTAGCAGTGGGAGAACAGCACAGAAGGTTCGATGGAATGGTTTCATGAGTTCCCTCTACAAGGGCCTTTAGCCGGGCTGAACTTCGGCCTTCTTGAAACTGACGGTCGCGTTAGAGATGAGTGGCTTGGCCCAGAAGCCAACACTCAGAACGCAGGTGAATGTGACATAGAGGAACGCGACTCCGGCCCGCAGGCCGAAGTGGTCGCCGATGCGTCCAATGATGACGGGCACGACGGCGCCGCCCATGATGCCAGTGCTCAGAATTCCTGCGAAGGAGCCGTGATGTTCGGACACGGAATTGAGTCCGAGCGAAACCAGGATGGGCCACATCACCGACGCGAAAAGACCGATCAGGGGAAAGGCGATCACCGAAACATTCGCGGGTCCGAACAGAGCGGCGGTCAAGCACAAGAGTGCGCCGAGGCAAGTGCCGATGAGGACGTAGCGGCTGTCGAAAATCTTGAGAAGCAGCATGCCGATAAAACAGCCGGCGGTCAGCAGGCCCCAGAACCATGAGACTGCGGTGGCACCGGTGGTGTGTGGGTCGTAGCCGTGGTATTTCGACAAGAACTCGGACATCCAATTGGCAGTGCCTTGTTCCGAGCCGACATAGGCGAATACGGCAAGAAAGAAAAACCAGACAATCGGTTTCCGCAACAGTTCGCGATACATTTGGCTCGATCCTGTCCGTTCATCCTCTTTGCGCTCTACCTTTGGAAAGTGGGTGAAGAAAAGAACCACGATCATGAGCAAGGTGCATACGGCGAAGATCCAATACATCGAGGCCCAAGGAAGACTGGGTGGCGTAATGCTGCACAGCAGTCGCAGTAGAGGATTGCCGGCTTTGGAGGGATCTCCAAGATTTTCGACCAGGTAGGAGTAGATACGGGGACTGGCGAACGAGGCGGAGCCGAAGATCAGTTGCGCAAAGGCAGAATTGAAAGCGAATTCCTCTTCTCCGCCGGCGACGCGCAACAGCGGATTAACCGCGACTTGCAGGGTCGCCATGCCCGCGCCCATCACGAACAACGAAAAAATGGCAACGAAATACGCGGGATAGAGCGCGAAGCTCAGGGAGCCTAATGTTCCGGCCACAAATGCGGCCATCATTACGGGCTTTTCCGTGTATCTCTCGACCCAGAAGCCAGCGGGAATTGATACCACGCCATAGGCTATGAAAAAGGAAAAAGGCAGCAGGGCGGCAGCGGTCAGGCTCACCTTGAAGCTGTTGATGATGTCAGGGACGATCGGGCCCAAAATATTAGTCAACAGCGACATCACAAAGAACACCAGGAAGACCAGCCCGACCATGTAACGGCTTCGCGCCATGGAGATTTCCTTCCGCCTTATTCGGTTGTCGTAACTTTGGTTGCCAGTTCGAACCTTCCGGGCTCGCGGTCGGCGCGCGCTGCCAGGGCAAGAGTAATCATCTGGATCGGCAAGATTTCGAGAATGGTGCGCACGCTGCTGCTGCGACTGGTGAGCCGGAAACATTCCTGCGTGGCGGTTTCTCCCGCGAGCGCGGCGCGTCCGCCTTGTTGTTGAATGTCCGCGAGCAAACGGAGATTGAGGTCGCGAGTTTTGGCGTCTCCTGAAAACACGAGCACAAACGTTTCCCCGCTCAGCATCTCCAACGGACCATGGCGGAAGGCCGCGCTGCTCATCCCTTCGCCATGAAAGTGATCCGACTCCTTCACGATGAGCGCGCCAGTGCCGACGGCGGCCAGGGACGATCCGCGGCCGACGAAGAACAGGTGGCGAATGTCGTTCAGGCTCTGAACCAAGTTCCAAACATAGTCCTTCCAATCGGCCAAATACGCAGCTGCGGCAGGCGCGGCATGACTCAATTCCCGGCGGGTCTGTCTTACATCCCGTTCACATAGGACGTCTCCGAGCCACTTCAGAGCCATCAGAGCCGTGACATAAGTTTTGCACGACACCGAAAACTCGGTGCCAGCTTGGGTGAATAAGGCGGTGGTGGCATGTTTGACGAGAGGACTCTCCGGTGTGTTGGTGACGGCGATCACTGCCGAGCGCTTGCGATTTACCTCGGCCAGCCGGACCATTTCGGCGCTTCGACCGGACTGCGACACGGCGATAATCAGTGTTTCAGGGTCAAAGAAGCGATTCTTGTAGTGGACCAACTCGGAAGTCTCCACCATGAGGGAGGTAAATCCCTGGCCGATCAGTTGCAAATTCAGAGGATGGAGCGCGTGAAACGAGGAGCCCATGCCGGTAAGCACGACTCTCTGGAATTTAC